>Ga0302279_10003784_pt1 | contig 18479 bp, 9 predicted proteins | sample III_Bog_N3_3_FD_194541 | JGI IMG/M metagenome (GOLD analysis project Ga0302279, IMG submission 194541) | Peat permafrost microbial communities from Stordalen Mire near Abisko, Sweden - III_Bog_N3_3 | ecosystem: Environmental > Terrestrial > Soil > Wetlands > Peat | place: Sweden: Abisko...
GCCGCCGCCACGCTGAACGTGACGGTGGCGCCAGCCGCCACGGACTGGCTGGCGGGCTGGGTCGTGATGATGGGCGCGACTGGGTTGACGCCGCCGCCTCCACCACCTCCGCCGCCGCCCGCGGCGGCCACGGTTAGAGTGATGGTCGCGGTCGGGCCCGTCCCGGCCGCGTTGTTGGCGCTGGCCGAGAGGGTGAACGTTCCGGTTGTGCTCGGCGTCCCGCTGATCACGCCGGTTGCGGTGTTGACCGACAGGCCCGGCGGCAGGCCGTTCAGGTTGAAACTGACCGGGCTGTTGCTCGCGGTCAGGGCGAAGCTCGCGGCCTGGTTGACCGTGGCCGTGAGCGTGGTCGCACTATTGATGGTGGACAGGGCGCCGACGGTGAGGGTGAGCGCAGTGGTCGGGCCCGCGCCGTTTCCGTTAGCGGCTCCGAGCGTGACGGTATAGACGCCGGTGACGGAGGGACTGCCGCTGATCACTCCGGTGCCGGAATTGAGCGACAGGCCCACGGGCAGACCGGAGGCCGAAAAACTGGTCGGGCCGTTGCTCGCCGTGATCGTGTAGGTGAAGGCGGTGTTGACCGGGGAGCTCGCACTCACGGCGCTGGTCACGGCCGGCACCGGCCCGGCCGGGTTGATGGTCAAGGTCAGGGTGACGCTGGCCCCGGCTCCGGCGCCGTTGTTCGCGCTCAGGCTGATCGGGTAGGTCCCCGCCGCCGTCGGCGTGCCGGTGATTTGCGGGTTGGAGGTGCTGCCATTGTAGCTCAGCCCGGTCGGCGCGGGCCCGACGTTGTAACTGGTCGGGCTGTTGCTCGCGACGATGGTGTAAGTAAAAAGGGTGTTCACCGTGCCCGTGGCGGTGAGGGTGCTGGTGATCGCCGGGCTGCCTGCCGCCGGCGCGATGGTCAGGGTGTAGTCGTAATTGTTCGTGACCGTGCCCGAGGTGATGGAAATTATTCCTGTCGCCGTCCCTGGAGTCGTTGGTGTGCCGCTGATGACGCCGGTGTCGGAATTGATCGACAGGCCGCCCGGCAGGTTGGTCGCGCCGTAAACGGAGCCCGCCGGCGCGGGCGGATTGGTCGTGACGGCGAAGGTGTAGGCCACGCCGACCTGGCCGCTTGTGATGGCCTGGGCCTGCGCGACCGCATGGAAGGCGAGCAAGCCCGCGAGGACGACCGCGAAGCGCAGCCAGGTGAAAAGGGAGGGTCTCATGCCAGAAGGGGGACGGCTCAGAAGTTCAGACTCAGATCCGGGGCGATCGTGAATGTGACAGTCACGGGCTGGCCTTCACCGTTGGCATTGAAGGCGGCGACGCTCACGGCGAAGGTGCCCGACGCGGTCGGGTTGCCGGTGATTGCACCCGTCACCGGATTGAGGGTCAGGCCCGAGGGCAGCCCGGTCGCGAGGTAGGAGCTCGGAGCGGGCGGCCCGGCTCCGACCGTAACCTGGTAGGTGAAGTTGGTGCCGACGGTGCCGGCTGAGGTCTGGCTGCTGCTGATGACCGGGGTGTTGGCCGCGGCCGCCACCTGCAAGGTCAGGGTTGCCGGCGGGCTATCGCCCGCGCCGTTGCTTGCGACCAGCTGCATTGTGACAGTGCCGGGCGAGGTCGGGGTCCCGGAGATGACCCCGGTCGAGCTTGCCACCGTCATCCAGGCCGGCGCCCCCAGGACCTCGTAGGCAAAGGGGGTGTTGCTCGCCGTCACCGTCGTGCTGAAGAAGACCCCGACCTGGGCGTCGAACGCCAGGGCGCTCGTGATCGCCGGCGCGGTCGCGGCCGGCAGGATGTAGATCGTCAGGTTGAAGACGGCGCTCGAGCCGGAGGCGTTCGTCCCGACGAGGCCGGCGACAAAGGTGCCCTCCTCAGTCGGGGTCCCGCTGATCACGCCGGTCGCGGGATTGACGGCCAGGCCGGGCGGCAGATTGACCGCCTCCAGCGTCGCCGCGGGCGGGAACGGCGGCGTGCCCGGCATGTTGGTTGCCGTGATGGTGTAGGGGAAATCCAGGGCCGCACTCTGCCCTACCTGGCCTTCGGCGACATCCGGGCTCGTGATCACGGGAACGTTGGCTGCCGGATTGATCGTGATGCTCAAATTCTGGGGCAAACTGGTGCCGGCGGCGTTGGTGGCCGTCAGGCTGATCAGGGTCGTTCCCGGATCGGCCGGGACTCCGCTGATGACGCCGGTCGAAGTATTCAACGCCAGGCCGAGCGGGAGGGTACCGGTGGCGGCATAGTCGGTGATGGTGCCGGCGGCGGCGATTGTGTAGCTGAAAGCCACGCCCACTTGGCCGATGGCGGTCGCCGGACTGGTGATTGCGGGTGCCAGCGGGGCGGCCGCGATCGTCAAGGTCAGGGTCGAGGTCGGCCCCGAGCCGGCGGCGTTGCCCGCCTGCAGCGTGACGGCGAAGGTCCCGGCGACGGTCGGCATTCCCGTGATCGCACCCGAGGTCGTGTTGAGGGCGAGTCCGGCGGGCAGATTATCCGCGGCAAAAGAGGTGGGGCTCGCTGTCGCCGTCGTGAGGTAGGTGAAGGCGGTGCCGACTTGGCCGGACCCGGTCGAGGCGCTGGTGATGACCGAGGTGGCCGGGGCGGAGGCCACGGTCAGGAGCAGGATTTTGGGGTTGCTCGCGCCGCTGGCGTTGGACGCCGTCAGGCTGACGCTGGCGGCCGTCGTTGTCGCGCTCGCCGGTACCCCGGAGATGACTCCGGTCGTTAGGTTGACCGTCAAGCTGGCCGGCAGCCCGGCGGCGGCGAAGCCGGTCGGGCTGTGGGTCGCGGTGATGCTATAGGAAAAGTTCTGGCCGACCTGGGCGTTGGCCGTGCCATTGCTGGTGATGACCGGCGTGTTGGCGGCGGGCGCGACGTTAAAGAGGACGCCGAGGGCTGGCCCCTGGCCGGCCGTGTTGGTCGCGGCCAACCAAATCGTGGTCTGGCCGACCTGGGTCGGAATCCCGCCGATCGACGTGCCGCCGAAAGTGAGGCCGGCCGGGAGCGTGCCGGAAGTCACGGCGAAGCTGCTGGGGGCATTGCTCGCCGTCAGGTTGTAGGTGAGGGTGGTCCCCGCCGTCGCTGGCACCACCGCCGCGCTGGTCATAACGGGAGCGGAGGCGGAAGGGTTGACCGTGAGGGCCAGGGTCGCCGTCGGCCCGGTGCCAATGGCGTTGGTGGCAGAGAGCTGCACCGGGTAGGTGCCGGCGGAGGTCGGGATACCGCTGATCAGGCCGCTTGACCCGGGCGCCAGCGTCAGGCCGGGCGGCAGCCCGGTCGCTAGGAAACTCAGCGGCGCCGGGCTGCTCGTGACGGTGAAAGTGAAGCTCGCCCCCACGGTTGCCGTCGCCGTGCTCAGGCTCGAGATCACCGGCGCCCCCGGCGCGGAATTGATCGTCAGCGAGAGTGTCGTCGTCACGCTGCCCCCGGGGCCGGTCGCCTGGAGCGAGAGCGGGAAGACCCCGACCTGGGTCGGCGTCCCCGTGATTGCCCCCGTCCCGGTATTGAAGCCGAGGCCGGTCGGGAGCGTCCCAGCGGTGAGGGCGAAGCTCGTGGCCGCATTGGTGTAGGTCGGCGTGAAATTGAGGGCCGTCCCTTCGGTGCCGCTGGGAGTGTCCGAACCGGTGTAGGCCGGAGCGCTGGGTGCGGCCGCCAGGGTGACGGTGATCGACTCCTCCGTCGAGGCGGTGGAGTTGGTGGCCGTCAGGCTCACCACATAGACGCCGGCCTGGGTCGGAGTGCCGCTGAAGACCCCACTCGTCGTGTTCAGGGTCACGCCCGGCGGCAGATTGGTGGCCCCGAAGCTCATCGCGTTGGTCGAGGTCGGGGTGTAGCTGAAAAATGTCCCGACTTGGCCGCTGGCGGCGACGGGCCCGGTGAGGGTCGGGGCGGGCGTTTGCGGCGCGACCGTCAGAACCACGTAGGAATTGTTGGAATTGGCCAAGCTATCGGAGACGCCCACGCTGATGTAGGAGGTCCCGCTGGTCGTCGGCGTCCCGGTGATCGCGCCGGTGTTCGGATTGAGCGCCAGGCCCGCCGGTAAACTCGGCGAGGTGTAGGTATAGGGTGGGGTCCCCCCGGCCGTCGGCGGCAGGAAGCTGAACGCCGTTCCCACTGTGCCGGTGACGTAGATCGGGCTCTGCATGCCGAAGCTGTCGATATAGAGCACCAGCTGCTCCTGGCCGGCCACGGCCGGATCCGAGCTGTCCGTGACCGTGACCGTGACATTGGCGTAACCCGCTGCGGTCACCGTGCCCGTAATCAATCCGGAATTGGCGTTAATGCTCAGGCCGGCCGGCAGCCCGATGGCGGAATAGGTGAACGGCGGGGTGCCGTAATACTCCAAAATCGGGAAGGCAAACGGCTGGTTGGCGATGGCCGTGGCCGAGTAGAATCCTATAAATTCGATCTCGCCGATCGAGAGCAGGAGCGTGGCTTGGCCGGTATTGGCCGGCACCGAGGTGTCGGTCACCGTCAGGGTCACGGCGAAGGTGCCGTTGTCGGTGGGCGTACCCGTGATCGAGCCGAAGACCGGGTCCAGCGCCAGTCCCGCCGGCAGCCCGGTGGCGGCGTAAGTGTACGTGCCGCTGCCCCCGCCGAAGGACACTTGATAATCGAAGAAGTTGCCGACGAAGGCGGTAGCGGTCAGCGAACTCGTCACGGTGAGGGCGCCGACCGTCAATTGCAGGCTTGCCGGCGCGATCAGGGGTGTCGGAGCGGTGCTGTCGGTGACGGTCAGTGTGACCGGGAAGATGCCGGCTAGCGTGGGCGTACCCGAGATCAAGCCAGCAGAGTTAATGCTCAGCCCGGCGGGCAGGCCGGTGGCGCCGTAAGTGTAGGGTCCGATGCCGCCGCCCACCTGCACCTGGTAGGAGAAATTCGCCTGCACGGTGGCGGCGGCCGTCAGGGCACTCGTGATCGCGGGCGAAGGCTGGGGATCCACCTGCAATTCATAGATCGCCCCGGCGCCTGAGTCGGCGACGTAGAGCTTGCCGTTGGTGTAGGCCAGCCCGGCTAGGTGCCCGATGGGCGTGCCGACCGAACCGGTGAAGACGGCCGCGGGCGCCCCGCCGGCGAGAGGAATTTGCCAAACCGTGTTGCCCGCGGCGGGATCGGCCACGTAGAGCACGCCATTGCCCACCGCGATGCCGGAGGGGCTCACCAGCGGCGCCCCGGAGGCGAGGGTGGTGAAGGTCGCCCCGGTGGTGCCGATGCTGAGGACGGCGGGAGTGCCGCCGCTGCTGCCCGAATCGGCGAGGTAGAGCGTGCCCGCGAGCACGGCGATCGTGTTGAGCCGGGCGGCGGGCAGGCCGCCGCCGTAGCGATTGGGCCCGATTTGGGTCAGACCGCTGCCGTCGACGTTCACACTCCAGACGCTGCCGTTGACCTGGTCCGCCGCGTACAGCAGGGTGCCGTCGGTCGCTAGACCGCTGCCTGCCACGATCGGAGCGTTCACGCTCGAACTGGTGTAGATCGGATTCACCGGGGTGCCTCCGGCCTCAGAGGCCGAGAGGATCTGGGTGCCCAAGGGGCCGGAGTTGGGATCGATCCAGTAAACAGTGCCGGCGGCCGCGGCCAGTTCGTCCGGATTGAATGCGGGGTAGAGGGAGGTGGCGGCGGCGCTGCCCAGCGGCAGCGCCACGCTGAAGATCGATTCCTGGCTGGCAGGATTGCTGTTCGGATCCGAGGGGTTGAGGTTCTTGCCTTCGACGAGGAGATCAGGCCCGTCCGAGGTCAGGTAACCGGGCTGGCTCAGGCTGGGATCGCCGGAGAGCTGGCCGGTGAGGATGGCCAATCCGGCCGTGCGCGTGATCGAGCCCTGGGTGTTCATGACCGTAACCGAGTAGGTGCCGGCCAGCCCGGAATCGACCGGGAAGGTCAAGGTGGAGTTAGTGGCGCCGGTGATCAGCACATTATTATAATACCACTGGTAAGTCGGGGCCGGGAAGCCGGTCGCGGCGACCGAGAAGGTCGCGGTGCCGCCCGGGGCGGCGACCTGGCCGGCCGGGGACGTCGTGACCACCGGGGCCGTGGACGGCGGCGGATTCACGGTCAGGCTGGTCGAAATGGAGGCACTGGCGTAGTCGGTAGAATCGTTCGGAGTGAAGGTCACGGTCAGGGTCTGGACGCCGTAGGGCAGGACCGCCCCGGCCACAGGATTGTAGCTGTAGATACCCGGGAGGGTGCTGGTGGCGTCGAGCTGCGTGCCCGTCAGGGCCGTGCCGTTGGCGATCGCGGCCGGGGGCACCCAGGAAAGCGGCGGCTGCGCCTGCTGGAGGGTGAAGAAATTGGTGGCAGAGCCAAAGTGAACCGGATCGTCGATTGTGGCCACGACCTCGTAGAACCCGGGGGTGATCGGCGGGACCGTGGTCGCGGGCGCCCCCGTACTCAGGTCCGCGTAGGTGATCACGACCGACAGGCCGAAGGGGGTCGTCGTGGCCGTGGCGCTCTTCCCCGTGCCGTCATAGACCAGGTTAAGTGGGAGCTGCAGATTCACCAGGGCCGTGGGATGGACGACTGTGATGTTGGCCAGGGCGGTGAGGGCGGGGGTAACCGTGTCCGTGGCGGTGACCGTCGCCAGGCTCGAGGAGGTTTCGGGGGTGCCATAGAGGGTGACCGGGAAAATGCCGCCGACGGCGCTGAGGGTGTTGGCGGCGGGCAGGACCGCCCCGCTGTCGCTGCTCGTGATCGCGATCGTCCCGGCATAGCCGATGGGCGGGTTGCCGAAGGCATCGAGGGCGCTGACGACGACATTGAACGGGGTGCCGGCGTCCACCGCGCCGGGCGCGCTGACCACGAGCTGGGTGGCCGGCGAGGTCACGACAAATTCGTAGACGTCGACCGCGCCGATCAAGGGCGAGTTGAGCTCGGTCGCGGCCGCGTCCTGCCCGTCGTCGGCGTAGGCGTACAAGGTGTGCAAGCCGGGGGCGAGCGCGGCCGCCGTGCCGCTGAAGGACGGACCGGTGCCGGTGGCCTCGGACCAGACGCCGGTCAAGGAATCGATCTGGAAGTAAACGTGCAGCGGGGTTGGCGCGGTCGGGCTGAAGAGGCTTTGGGGGGTGAAGGTGAAGCTCGGGGTGGGGCTGGCGGTTTGGCCGTTCACCAGGGGAGTGAAGCTCGTCGTCAGGGGCACGACCTGATGATCCCCGATGACGGTCACACTGCCGCCGCTGGTCAGACTGCTGCCTTGGCTGAGGACGAAGACCTCGTCCGTCGCGGGATTGACCAGGACGGCGGTCGGGCCATAACCGGTGGTGAGATTGGCCGTGGTGCCGGTGTGATAGCCGTCGATGACCGTGACCGTGTTGCCGGACGCGGTCGTGCTGGTGCCGAGGCCGCCCGAGCCGAAGTTGTTTACGTAGATTTTATTTGTGATCGGGTTGACCGCGATGCTCGCGGGGAAAATGGGCGTGGGGACGAAGCCCACATAGGCGTTGGTGGAACCGTTGATGATCGTGACGTAGCCGTTCGAGCCGTTGCCCTGGTCGACGATGTAAACCATGTTGGTGACCGGATTGATCGCGATGGCCGCGGGATCGAACTGGGTGCCCGGGGCGGCGAGGACGGTGTTGGAGGAGCCGTCGATGATCGTGACGGTGTTTAGGTCGCCGTTGTTGTCCTGGTTGTTGAGGACGTAGATCTTGTTCGAGACGGCGTTGACCGCGATATTGCCGGCCGAGATCGTGGCGATGGTGGCGATGGTGGCACCGGTGGTGCCATCGGCCACGGTCACGCTGTGGTAGTTCGAGAAATAGGCCCGGTTTGTCTTGGTGTCGACGGCGATGGCGTAGGGCCGCGTCGGCAGGGTGGCACTGACGGTGTTGGTCGCCCCGTCGATCACCGAGACGCTGCCGCCGCCAATATAGCCGTAATTAGTCACGAAGATCTTATTCGTGTCGGGATTGACCACCACGGCGTTAGGATCGACGCCCACGGTAATCGTCGCCGTCACGGTGTCCGTGGACCCGTCGATCACCGACACGGTGCCAGCGGACGGAACGCTGCCGCTGTTGGCGACGTAGATCTTGTTCGTGACCGGGTTGACGTCGATCGCCCAGGCGCCGATGCCAACGGTCACCGTCGAGGACACGGTGTGAGTTCTGGCGTCAATCACCGTCACCGAGCCGGGCACACCGATGTTGGCAATAAAATTAACGACGTAGATCTTGTTCGTGACCGGATTCAAGACCATGGCTAGGGGAAAGTCGCCCGTGGGCACGGTGGCGGCGACAATGGGGACCGTCCCGTCGAGCACCGAGACGCTGCCGCCATAGTTGCAGAAATAGACTCGGTTGGTCACGGGATTGACTACGACCGCAGTCTGGCTGCTGGCACCCCCGACCCCGAGGGGGAAGTAGGTGTTGGTCTGGCCGTTGATCACGGTCATGATGCCCGTGGTGTTGTTGGTGCCGACATAGATCTGGTTCGTGGTCGGGTTCAGCGCCAGGGAAAGGGGCTGGATGGTGTTGGTCGAGATGCCGTTGATATCGGTCGATCCCACCTGCAATTGCTGGGGGCCGCTCGCCACGTTGGCGCCGCTCAGGGCCCACACGGTGTAGGTTTGTAAGTTCGACGGCGTGGCCGAGAAAATTTCTCCTCCTTCGTCGGCGACATAAACGGTGTTGGCCACCGGATTTACTGCCAGGGAGTAGGGACCGGCGCCGATCGCCTGCTGGTGCACGACGGTGGCGGAGGCTCCGTCAATCTGCGTGATGTTGCCGAAAAAATCGCCGGCGCCCTGACCCGCGGTGTAGATTTGGTTGGTGACGGGATTGACCGCGATGGCACTGAGGCTGGTGGTGGGGAAGACGATCGTGGTGGTGAGGTTGGTGGCCCCGTCGATCACCGTGACCGCGCCGTTGCTGCTGTTCCCCGGGAGAGTCCCGAGGTTGGCGACATAGATCTTGTTCGTCACGGGATTGACGGCGAAGGCGCCGGGGGCGTTCACGTTGGTCACGGTCGCCACCACCGTCGCGCTGGCGCCGTCGATCACCAAAACGCTGGAGCCCGCGAAGACGCCGCCCACGCCCTCCGTCCCGACGTAAATTTGGTTCGTGACCGGATTCACCGCCACGACTTCGGGCTCGCCGGTTATTCCCGGAATGGTCGAGGTCGTATTGGTGGCGCCGTCGATCACCGTCACGAATCCGGTTGAGCTCGCATCATCATTGCAAGCGACATAGATTTTGTTTGTGACCGGATTTACCGCTACGGAGCGGGGGCCGGTTCCGACATTCACGGTGGCCGTAGTGTTGTCGGCTCCGTTGATCACCGTCACGGTGTTGAGGCCATAGTTGGCGACGTAAATTTTATCCGTCGCCGGATTCGCGCCTTCGGCCGTGGACTGGGCCAGGGTGCCGCCCGTGCTCACCGAGGTGGTGAAGTTCTGCGCGTGGCTGGTGGAGACAAAAAGGCAGGACGCGGCGAGGGCTCCCAGGCCCAAAAGGGTACGGGGGAAGGTGTTCATGGCGGGGCGGCGGAAAGGGGTATAAAGGGGTTCCCTCCGGAACTCACGCTCAATCAGAGGGAAGCAGGCCGATATTAGGGCACGCGCCGTGAGCAAACTAGCGCGAGCCGGACGGCCGCCGGAGGGTGGGTTGTAGATGGGAGGGAATGAGGGCGCCTTTGGCGACGGGAGAGAAAGCAAGTATAGCAGGGGCTCGGCTTAGGTTGGGGCGTCGACTGGGGTGGATTCGGCGGAAGCCCTTGCCCCGCCCAACGGGGCCCTCGGGGTGGGCCTGGTCGAGGAGAAGACGCCGCCGCGATCGGCTCGTTACGGTAATCGCCTGGCTCGCGCGCGGGCAGATTTGAACCCTGCGTCACGGTTCGCCCGCCCGCAACGACGCATTCACCTCTGAGGCATGAACCTCGGGCACTCCGGCGGCGGCGAACTCAGACCAGCGCGCCACGGCGGTCCGTACTTCGTCGATCACCTGGTCGGCGGCCGGGCGATCACGGCCTCGCTTTACGCGAGGCGCGCGGGCAGGGGCGCAGTTCAGCGCGCCAGAGAGGACGGACTGTGCGCGATCAGAAAGGCCTGGCCGGACGGCAGGAAGATCTGAGTGAAGCGGGCCCCTTGAGGGCTGCGTATGAATTCGAGCAGGGCCAGCCGCGCTCCGATCAGGGCCGGAGTGTGGCCGGCATCTTCGCAGATGATGATGCCCCCGACCGCCATCAGGTCCGCGACCTTGGAAAGGCCGGCCCGCACGGCCTCGTACAGGTCGACATCGACGTTGGCCACGGCGATCTGGGTGATCGCGGGCGGCAACGGGTCGGTGATGATGTTGGCCCGGTGCACCTCAATGCCGGGGTAGCCGATCGCCTGCAGCCGATTTTGGATGACGGTCTGGCCCTCGGTCCCATGCGTGCCTTGCCACCGGGCGTCCGTCGAGGAGCGCGCTTCGGCATAGGAGAAGCCGTCGAAGGTGTCGAAGAAGTAGAACCGGCGGTCCAGGTGATTGTGTTTGGCGTAATCCAGGAGGACCGACGAGCTGCTGCCGCGAAAGCAGCCAATATCCACCACGGCACCGGGCACAGCCCGCGTCGCCTCCAGGGCCTGACAGAGGTTTAGGAAGTCATCTTTCGAACCGGGGTCCTCAAACTTGGCAAAGCCATTCAGCTGCTGGGCGATGAACTGGCGTTCGATGGTCGCGAGGGCGGCGCTGTTCTCGTAGGCGTAGGAGCCGACGGGGGCGCCGCCGAAGGGCGAGAACTTGATGCCCCGCGCGACAATCTTCTCGATGGCGGGGAGGCCATCCGAATTGCATTCTACGCCGTACTATACGTGGGTGTGGGCCGGTTTGAACTGGGCCAGGTATTCGGGCGTGATGTCCGCCGGCGTCGCCACCGTGCAGCGCGCGAGATTGACGTGGTTCCCGCCGAACCGGTCGACGTATTGGGCATCGACGAGGATGAGGATGCGCTCGATTTGAGGATTGCCCAGGAGCAGCGAGACCAGGTTGAGCAGTTCTCCGACGAAGACGTCCGTGGAGACCTTGGGCGGAAAGAGATTTCTGAGACTACTCATGGCGGAATACCTGCTCAGTCGGCCCAGGTCCCAGAATTTTCGTCGGCAAACCCTGCGGTCCGGTTCCGGGAGTGTCCAACGCAAAACTTGCAGGAAACTATCAGCGGCCGCGAGGACGGCGGATCGATAAAGGCCGTCGGAATTGATTGCCTGTGTCGCCGCCCTGCTAATTCTCAGGGACTGGGCGAACGGTTAGAAGAGTTCTATTACCCCGAAAATGGTAAATGTTAGTGATTATTATCCAGTAGTTTATAAATGAAGCTCTATTTCATGGGCATCTGCGGAACGGCCATGGGCCAGGCCGCGCTGCTGGCGCGGGCGGAAGGCCACGAAGTCATCGGCGCCGACGACGGCGTCTATCCGCCCATGAGCACGGTCTTAGCGGAGGCCGGGGTCGAAGTGGCCCTGGGTTATGATCCTCAGCGCCTGCAGCGACTCGCGCCGGATTTGGTCGTGATCGGCAATGCCCAGGCCCGGGGCAATCCCGAGGTTGAATGGCTCCTGGAAACCCGGCTCATTCCCTTCACGTCCCTCCCGGCCCTGCTCCACGATTTGGTCCTCCGCCACCGGCGCAATGTCGTCGTCTGCGGTACTCACGGCAAAACGACCACAACGGCGCTCACCGCTTTCCTGCTGCGGGAGAATGGCCGCGATCCTGGCTTTCTCATTGGCGGTGTCCCCCAGGATCCCCCCATGGGCAGCCATCTTGGCGCCCATTCCGATCCCTTCGTCATCGAGGGCGACGAGTACGACAGCGCCTTTTTCGACAAGCGGAGCAAGTTCATCCATTATGCGCCGCACATCGCGATTCTGAATAACCTCGAGTTCGACCACGCCGACATTTTTCGCGATTTGGTCGACGTGCAGCGGACCTTTTCCCATCTGGCCCGGATCGTCCCGCGCAACGGCTTCATCCTGCTCAACGGCGACGATCCGAACCTGAAGGCGCTCGGGCCCATGCCCTGGACCCAAGTGATCCGAGTCGGCGTCAGCGCCGGCAACGACGCTCGCATCCTCGATTTTGCCGAATCGGCCGGCGGCGCGGAATTCCGCCTGGAATGGCGCGATCGCCCCTGGGGCCGTGTGCGCTGGTCGCTGCCGGGCCTGTTCAACGCCCGCAACGCCGCCATGGCCGCGGTCGCCGCCAGCTTGGCCACCGTGGGCAAGGGCGGCACGATCAAGCTCGAATCATTGGCCCGCTTTCGCGGCGTGAAGCGCCGCCAGGAGGTCCGCCTCAGCCACGCCGGGCTGACCGTGATCGAGGACTTTGGGCATCACCCGACGGCGCTGGGGGAAACCCTGCGCTCGCTCCGCGGTCGCTATCCCGGGGCGCGGTTGACGGCATTGTTCGAGCCCCGCAGCAACACGGCGCGGATCCGGGCCCTCCAGGCCGACTTCACTTTGGCCTTGGGCGAGGCCGACGAGATCTATCTCGGGCCGATCAATCGCCCGGAGAAACTGGCGGCCGCAGAGCGGATGGACGTGGCGGAAGTCGCCCGCGACCTGGCCGGGCGAGGGCTTCAGGCGGAGAGTTTTTCGAGCAACGCCGCGTTGCTGCAGCGGTTGACGGCCCAAACCCTGCCGCGGGCGGGCGGATCCCGCGTGGTGGTCTTCTTCTCCAACGGCAGCTTCGACGGCATCCTCGATGCCTACGTGGCCGAAGCTACGAGGCCATCTTCGCCACCTTGAGCTTGGCCGGCTTTTGCCCGATGGGCAGCGCCATCAGGTCATAGTCGCTGAAACCGGTGACCGTGACTTCGGCGAATTCGCCGACCGGGAGGTGGATCGGGACGTAGACGCGCCCGTCGATGTCCGGAGCGTCGGCTTCGCCGCGGGCGACGCCGGGCTCCTCGACCAGGACCTTGAGCTGCCGGCCGACGCTGCGCTCGCTGACCTCGGCGGCGATGGCCTTTTGCAGAGCCATCACGCGATGCCAGCGGCGGTCTTTCTCCTTCGCGGAAATCTGGTCCGGCAATTTGCCGGCGCGCGTGCCGTCCTGCTGGGAATACTGGAAGACCCCGAGGCGATCGAAGGCCGTGGCCTTAATGAAACTGCAGAGTTCGTCGACGTCGGCCTCGGTCTCGCCGGGGAAGCCGACGATAAACGTGGTGCGGACGGCGATGCCGGGGATGCCGGCCCGGATGCGACCGACCAAATCGCGGATATAATCGCCGCTTGTTTCCCGCTGCATGGCGCTCAGCATGCGCTGGCTAATATGCTGCAGCGGCATGTCGATGTACCGAGCCACCTTGGGGCACTCGGCGATGGTGCGGATCAGTTCATCGCTCCAATGCGCCGGGTGGGTGTAGAGGAGGCGGATCCAGAAATCGCCGGGAATTGCGTTCAGTTCGCGGAGGAGAGTAGTGAGGGCCGTCCCGCGGGAAGAATCGACCGGGGTGCGGGGATTGGGCCGCTCCTCCCAGGTGTCCATGCCGAAGAAGGTGGTGTCCTGGGAGATGAGGTTCAGCTCCTTGACGCCCTCGGCGACCAGCTGCCGGGCCTCGGCCACGACACTGGCGACCGTCCGGCTGCGGTGCCGCCCCCGGATCTGCGGAATGATGCAAAAAGTGCAGGGATGGTTGCAGCCCTCGGCGATCTTGACGTACGCGAAATGCTTGGGCGTCAGGCGGAAGCGGGGCGTGTCGAAATCGGGGATGAAGGTCGATTTGAGGGTGACGTAGCTGGCCGGCATTTCGCCCCGCTCCTTGGCAAAGATCTCCTCGATGATCGGCGCCACCTGGGTGACCTGGTCCAGGCCGATGAAGGCGTCGACTTCGGGGATCTCGCCGGGGAGGTCGCGGGAGAAGCGCTGGGACATGCAGCCGGCCACAATCAGCTTTTGCCCGCTTCGGCGCTTGCTCAGGCCGCGCCGGCGATGGGCTTCCAGGATGTGGCTGATCGACTCCTCCTTGGAAGAGTCGATGAATGAGCACGTATTGACGATGACGACGTCAGCCTGGTCGGCTTCCGCGATCACTGACATCCCGGCCTGGTGCAGGTGGCCGACCATTATCTCGCTATCGACGAGATTCTTGGCGCAGCCGAGAGAAACGAGACTGACCTTGATCACTTACTGGCTTTGGCCGTCTTCGCGGCGGCCCGCTTGCGCTTGAGATAGGCAACCCGGCGTTTCTTTTTGATACCCTTGTTATGCTGTTGGCTCATATGGATGTTAAATGGAGAATGGTTATCTTCCTCGGACCGGCCATCAGAGTCAAGCGGGAGGGAGAAGAGGCGGAAACCGGAATTGAGCCCTCAGGAGGCAGCGGTCAGGTCAAATTTCAGTTGGGCGGCGAGCGCCTGATGCTTAATGCCGTAGAATCGGGCGAAATCCCGAATCGCCTGGGCGATGGTGCCGTCGTAGCGGGGACCGCCCTGGATGGCCGCGATCATCAAGTTCTTCGGTGTGTGCTCGACCGAGACGAATTCGAAAACCTTGGTCCGGTAGCCGGCCCACTCCAATAATTGAGCCCGCAGGGCGTCGGTGACGAATTCCGCCTGCCGTTCCTGGAAAATGCCGTGGCGGAGAGCCTCGACCAGAACCGGCGGGGCAGCCAATTGCGGTCGGATCTCCTTTTGGCAACAGGGCGAAACGATGAGGAGCCGGGCTCCGGCGGCGATCCCTTTGGCCAGCGCATCGTCGGTTGCGGTGTCGCAGGCGTGGAGCGCGATGAGGATGTCGAGGGGCTCCAGTGGTGTACTCGCGATCGATCCGGCCACAAAGGAAAGACGGGCGGCCATTCCCTCCTGGGTGGCGACCCGGTTGCAAAGGTCGACCAAATCCGGCCGGGCCTCGATTCCCTTAACCTGGCTCTTTTCGCCCAGGAGCGCACTGACGGCGAAGGTCAGGTAGCCCTTGCCCGAGCCCATGTCGACGACGCGGAGACCGCCGGGGCTCTCGGCCAGGCCCGCTTCCACGGTCAGGTGGCCGAGCAATTCCGCGAATTTTTGGATCTGCCGAAATTTGGCGCTCATCCCTTCGCGCGGTTGGCCCCGTTCGTTGGTCACCCCGAGGGCCTGCAGCCAGCCGGCCGCCGCCGCGATGGGGCGCACCTTGTCGTGATCGTGAGCGGCCGGCGCGGGGGTGGCCTGGGCAGCCACGGTCCGGAGGCGGGCCCGGCCGTCGGCTTCGAGCTCGAGCTGGGAGGTCTGGGTGGGCGTGAAGAGATGGGCGGAGAGAAAATCAGTGCCAATGAGGGATTCCAACAGCCCCAGGGCCTCGGCCGCGGGATGGTTCTTGGTGATGTCCCGAGTCTTGTGCCGCCAGACGAAGGCGAAGCGCGGGCCGGCTTGCAGCGTGACCGGCCGGACAAAAAGGTTCTGGACCGACGGGTCGGCGCCCCGGTGGCGGCCCAAGGTGAGCTTGACCAACGTGCTCTGCTCGACCGCGGCGCGAAGCTGGGCGAGGAAGCGGGTGCGGCCTTCGTTCATAGCGAAAAGGCGGGCACGTAAAAGCCGATCGCCTCGCGTTGCCACCAATAGCCGGTGGCGGAGCGCTCCGCCGGCGTGGTGAAGCGATAGTCGTAGAGTACGACCCGGATCGATTTCGGCGGATGGTCGGGAAAGGGATTGTGCTCGATCAGCGACAGGACCTCGGGGGTTCCGCGCAGCAGATGCACACACAAGGTCAGCACCCAGCGATTATCGTCCGGCGGACTGAGGGCGGCAAACCAAAGCTGCCAGTCCAGCCGGGGCTGGAAAGGGGCGACAAAATCCGGTCGGCGGGCGGGATCGCCAGGCTTGTGCGGCAATTCGTAGGCGCGCCAGTCCCGACCGTCGTCGCTGCCTTGGATGACCAGCTCGCGCCGGCGGGTGGTCATGACCGCAAACAGCCCGTAGTTGTTCAGGCTGCGAAAGGGCGCGACCACCTCGACCAGGGAGACCAGGGGTGGATACTGGGCGACCGCCGGCGAAAAATCCATCAGGGCCTCGACCCCGGTGATCAGGATGACCAAGCCGGCGACGAGACGGAGACAGAAGCCCGGCGGGTGCTCGGACCGGCCGGGTTCCGGCGCGGGGGACCAGCGTTCGAGGAACCGGGCCAGGCCGCCCCAGAATTCATCGTCCAGGCACAGCAGGCAGAGGGCGGCCGTGAGCAGATTGAAGAAGGTGTAGTTGCCGGTGGCGGCGATCAGGATCTGAAAGCCGATGAGCACCAGGGCGGCGGCCCGGCGCCAGCGTTTGGTCGCGGGCAGCCCCCACGGCACCAGCAGTTCGATCGCGAACATGATTGCGCAGCAGAGCCACTGAACGCGCAGGGGCAGTTGCTGCGCGTACCAGGCGAGGGCGGTGGGGAGCGGCTGGGTCTGGTAGTGAAAAGCCAGGGCGGTGAAATGCCGCCATTGGGGGTCTCCGCTCGTCAATTTCACCAGGCCGGACAGGAGCATGAGCCGGAAGAGGAGCCAGACCAGGAGGCCGCGGCCCAGGGCCGCTGGCTCGGTCCGCCGCCAACCGGGCCGGAGCGACCAGGGGGCGAGGAAAATGGCCAGGAGCGTGGTCTCGAGCAGCAAGGCGTCCCATTGAAAGTCGAAAAAGATCTGGCCCGCGCAGGCGAGGGACAGGTAGTCGAGCCAGAGCAACGCCAGGCACAAGGCCGGTGCGATTCCGGCGAAAAGCAGCAACGCCAGCACGATCCCGGCGGCGCAGAGCGCCGGAAGGGCCGCGCCCGTGCCCAGCCACCAGCAGAGCGAGGGCAGCTGCCAGTATCGCGACCAGCCCAGGTGCTGATGGACGTAGGCGAAGAGCCGGGCCGCCGGCAGGAGGCCGTGGGGGCCGATCAGCCCGGGCGCCTGGGTCCAAAAGGAGACAAACGCGATGAGATGGATCACGGCCAGAATCCGCAGGAATAGCCAGCTGCTCAGGCTGTAGTGCTCGGATTTCATTTCAACTGCGCGAGCGCGGCTGTGGCGGCGGCGTTATGCGGATCGAGGAGGAGGACTTCGCGGTAGGCCCGCCGGGCCGTCTCCGTCTTGCCTTTGCGGCCAAAGTAGCGACCGAGCCAGAGGAAGGCCTGCCGGCCGCGAATGGAATCGCGCCGGGCGATTTCGCCTGCCTGAGCGAAGGCCTTGCTGGTTTCACCCAGCGGCCACGGCGCCTCGGCGTTGAAGCGCATGAGCCCGTAGCGCCCGTCCAGATTCTCAGGGTCGAGAACGATGGCCTTTTCCATCAGGTCGCGGCCCTGCTTCGCAAGCGAGTAGGAACGGTGCACCCTGGCCAGTTGGAGGCAATTGCCGGCATAGTCGGCCAGGTAGTCCGGATTGGCCGGGACCAACTCGGATGCCTTTTGCAGCCAGGGGGCGGCGGCGGCGTTAGCGCCGGGATCCCCCCGGTGGCTGAGGGCTAGGCCCAGGGTGTGGCAGGCCTCGGCGTTGCCGGGCTCCTGCGCCACCACCGGGGCGAGCGCAACGCAGGCCTCGGCATAGCGCTGGCTTTCGTACAACCGGACCCCGGCCGCGGTGGCGGACTCGCCCCGCACCCAGCTGGCCGTGCCGGCGAGCAGCAGAACGAAGCCCAGCCTCATCGGCTCGCGTACGCCTGCTTCAGCTCGGCCGCGACGTTGGGCGGTACGAAATGAGCGACGTCGCCGCCATATTTGGCCACCTGCTTGACCAGCGAGGAGCTGGTGTAGCTGAATTGCTCGTTCGGCATGACGAAGAGCGTTTCCACCTCGGGCTCGAGATGGCGGTTCATCAGCGCCATGTTGAACTCGAACTCGAAGTCAGAGAGCGCCCGCAGGCCGCGGATGATGGCGTCCGCTTTTTGCGCCCGGGCGAACTCGACCAGCAGGCCGCTGAATTCTGTGACCTTGACGTTGGGATGGATCGAGACGTTGGCCAGGACCATGGCCAGGCGCTGTTGCGGCGTGAACAGGGGGTCCTTGCCCGGATTATGGGCGATCGCGACCGTGACTTGATCGAAGAGACGGGCGGCCCGGGCCAGGACATCGAGATGTCCGTAGGTGATGGGATCGAACGTGCCCGGATAGATGCAGTGGCGCATGAAGGGTGGCGGAGGGCGAAACCATAAAACTTGCCCGCCAATAGAAAAGATAAAACCCCGCCCCCGGCCGGGCGGCTCGCCTTTCCTGTTGCGGCTTGGCCGTAACCGCTGTTCATATTGGCGGGCTATTGCCGATGAATCTTCCCAATGTCATCACCCTGTCACGCATCCCGCTGATGTTTGTCATCGTCGGGCTGATGTACTGTGACTGGGTCGGGGCGGCCACGCTGGCGTTCTTCCTTTTTCTCGCCGCCGCCTCGGGGGACTGGCTCGACGGCTACATCGCCCGCAAGCGCGGCCTGATCACGAATTTTGGCAAGCTGATGGATGCCTTGGCGGACAAGATCATGGTGATGGGCCTGGTCATCGGCTTTGTCGGCAGCCCGGCGCACCAGATCAGCGTGCCGCTCGCCCTGATCACGCTCTGCCGGGAATTTGTCGTCACGGGAATGCGGCTGATCGCCGCCTC
>Ga0302279_10003785_pt1 | contig 18475 bp, 21 predicted proteins | sample III_Bog_N3_3_FD_194541 | JGI IMG/M metagenome (GOLD analysis project Ga0302279, IMG submission 194541) | Peat permafrost microbial communities from Stordalen Mire near Abisko, Sweden - III_Bog_N3_3 | ecosystem: Environmental > Terrestrial > Soil > Wetlands > Peat | place: Sweden: Abisko...
GTCACCGTGAGGCGCCATAGGCTCCGCTTGGTCACAAAAAGACTCCTACGTAAGGAGAGCGGGAGAGTAAACCCCCGCCCTCGGCTTGAGAAATGAAATTAAAATCAGTTCTGCTCGGGAGCGGGTTCGTTGGCCATGGCCACGACGGCTGTGCGCCGAGCCTTGACCACGTTGCTCCCCAGCTTCAAGTAGATGTTCTTGTCCTCGACCCGGTCGATGGTAGCGAACAGACCGCCGGAAAGCAGCACTTCGTCACCGGCCTTGAGTTTGCTGAGGCGCTCTTCCATCTGCTTGCGGGCCTTGCTCTGGGGCCGAATGAGCAGGAAATAAAAGAGGGCAGCCATGCCGCCAAAGAGGAGCAGGGTCGGCAGGGGGCTGTTCGGGCTGGCTTGCATGAGAAGGGCAAAGTTCATTTATGACTCCTCTGTGTTCCAATTTTCTCTCGTACGGCGTGCGAAGTCTGGAAAAGTTTGTTCCAGCATGGCCAGCCGCGCGGCGCGGGTGAGCCCAACAGTGTAGCTCAGGTTGTGAATACTGTTTAGTGTTGATGCCAACATCTCCCCGGTCCGGAACAGGTGGTGCAGGTAGGCTCGGGTGAAGGTCCTACATGTATAACAGTTGCAATCGGGGTCCAGGGGCGCCGAGGAGGTCCGGTGGCGGGCGTTCTTGATCTTGACCCGGCCCCGGGAGGTGAGCAGGGTGCCGTGGCGGGCTTCCCGGGTGGGCAGGACGCAGTCGAACAGGTCGACCCCCTGCTCCATCCCGAACAGCAGATCCTCGGGGGTGCCGACGCCCATGAGGTAGCGGGGGCGATCGGCGGGCAGCTGGCGCACGAAAGCGGCCAGCAGTTCGTTCATCTCGTCCTTGGGCTCGCCCACGCTGAGGCCGCCCACGGCAAAGCCCTGGAACGGGGTCAGGCGATCGATCTCCAGGATTTCCTCCAGGTGGCCCAGGCGCAGATCCAGGTGCACGCCGCCCTGGTTGATGGCGAACAGGCCCTGGTGCGGGTCCAGGGGGAAGGCCCGGCAGCGCGCCAGCCAACGGGTGGTCCGTGCCATGGATATTTCAAGCTTGGACCGTTCCAGCCGCCCGGGGGGGCACTCATCCAGGGCCATGACGATGTCCGAACCCAGGTTGCGCTGGATCTCCATGCTCCGTTCCGGGGAGAGATGGTGGGTGGAGCCATCGATGTGGCTCTGGAAGGTCACCCCCTCCTCCTTGATCTTGCGCAGGCCGGCCAGGGAGAACACCTGGAAGCCTCCGGAATCGGTGAGGATGGGCCCATGCCAGCCCATGAAGGCATGCAGCCCGCCCAGGTCGCGCACCACTTCGTCGCCGGGGCGCAGCCCCAGGTGATAGGTGTTGCCCAGGATCACCTGGGGGCCGATCTCCGCCAACTGGAGCGGGGTAATGCCCTTGACGGTGCCCTGGGTGCCCACCGGCATGAACGCCGGGGTAAGCACTTCGCCGTGATGAGTCTGGAAATGCCCGGCCCGGGCGGGGGAGCCGGGATCGGGGACCGAGTCCTGGCATAGGCGGGAGAAAAGGGATGACATAGCTATGGCTTGACTCCTGTCCAGTGCTTGACGGTGCTGCGGCGATTTGTCATCTTAACCCCTTGGACGGTCTGGAATCATGCCCGCATTCTGCCCCGGCCGCTTGGCCGTCGTGTGCTCCGCCCTTTTTTTCCCAGATTGCTCTGGTTTCCTGCGGGAGTCGGATGGACGTTGACCCCAAGGCTATTCCGCCCGTCGCCGGGCCGGCTCAGGCCGCGCTGGAGGATCTGGTCTACCGGTCCAGCCTGGCCCAAGGCAACCGGGGGATGGGTGGCGCCAGCCCGTGGGTTTCGCTCCCGGTCACCCTCGTCCTCGCCGGCGTGTTCGGCGGCGTGGTGGTGCTGCTGGCCAAGGGGTCGGGTCCGGAACCCAAAGCCCCGCCGTCGGTGGCGGTGGTGCTTCAGGAGGGGCCGGAGGCGACCCCGGCTCCCGCCCGGCCGGGCGGCCCGGTCGGGGTGACCCCCCAGCCGAAGCCCGAAGCCCCTGCGCCTGCACCTGCGCCGGAACCGCCCAGAAACCTACAGGCCGCCCCGATTCCGGTCCCCGCTCCGGAAACCGCTCCCGAGGCCACGCCGCGGGAACTCCCCAAAACGGACCAGTCACGGCTGTACGGCTCCGCTGGTTCCAGGACCGGCACCGGCACGGGGCCGGGAGGAACGGGCGGCGGGGGCGGCGGGACCCAGGAAGCCGGGAGTGGCGGGGGCCTGGGCCAAGTCGTGGACCTGGACATCAGCCAGGTCCGGGAGAAATACCGGCCGCCCGTGCCGCCCTATCCACCCCTGGCCAAGATGGCGCGGATCCAGGGCAACGTGCTGGTCCAGCTCCTGGTGGGGCCGGACGGCGTCCCCATCAGCGCCCGGGCCGTGCAGGGGCCCTATCAGCTCCGGGCCTTCGCCGAAAGCTACGCCATGACTTGGAAATTTGAACCTTTCCGCAGGGGCGGGGTTCCCATGGCCAGTCGTTTTACGATTAATTATTCTTTCAAGATGGATTGAATCTATGGCCAACCCTATCCGAATCGAGGAATTCAAATGAGCCTGCTGGCCGCCCCATTCTGCCTGGCCCTGGCGGAAGGCCCCGATCCCGGATTCGGCCCCAAGGCCATCTGGGAATCCGCCTCCGCGCCGAACCAGTGCATCATCGCCATCCTGCTGTTCCTGCTCGCCCTGCAGCTCTACATCGCGGTGGAGCGTGGTTTCGTCTATGGCCAGAGCAGCGCAGCCTCCCGCAGCTTCCTCAAGCTGTTCCTGGATGCCCTGCGCCTTGGCGACTTCGAGGCCGCCCGGACCGCCGCCATCACCCACAATAAGAGCCACATCGCTCTGGTGCTCAAGCATGGGCTGGATATCTACCTGTACGAAAAACAGATCCAGGGGCTCCATGGCGGCCATGACCTGATCCAACCGGTGGAGCGGGCGATCGTCAGGGGCACCGCCGAGGCCACCGACCTGCTCAAGAAGGGCATGCTGTCCCTGGCCACCATCGGCGCCCTGGCACCTTTCATCGGCCTGCTGGGTACGGTGATCGGAATCATCAAGGTGTTCTCCGACCTGAAGGCCCGGGGCGGCGGCGACATCAACGCCCTGGCCGGCTCCATTGGCGAGGCCCTGGCCACCACCGCCCTGGGGCTGGTCGTCGCCATCCCCGCGGTTTGGATCTACAACCTCTACACCGCCCGGCAGGACCAGATGGCCACCCGGATCAGCAACGCCGCTTCCCAGATGGTGGATGAATTCATCCGCCGGGAAAGCCGGACCGCGGACGACCGGGGATGAAGGCGGATATCAATGTCACGCCATTGGTGGACATCGTTCTGGTGCTCCTGATCATCTTCATCGTAATCACCCCGGCGGTGCACAATTCGGTGCGGCTGCCGGTGGCCAAGCACAGCTTCATTCCCGAACCGGAGCATGGAGCCAGGTACCTGACCCTGATCCTGGCGGCCCGGCGCAATCCGGCCGGGGCGGTGAGCGGGCCCGGGCTGGTGCAGGTGGAGGGCAGGGACGGCCAGGATGCGGCGGGGCAGGCCCTGAGCTTCGACCCTTCCGACCCCCAGCAGCGGAACCGGCTGGTGGGGGTTATCCAGAATGCCGTGGCCTACCTCAGCGACCGGCGGGTGTTCATCAAGGCCGACCTGGATCTGCCGTTCCGGCAGGTGAACGAACTGATCCGGATCTGCCGGGAGGGCGGGGCGGACGAAGCCTCGGTCGTGACCCGGGAGGACAAGCAGACCGCCCGGGGCGGTGGCTAATGGACACCGGCGCGCCCAAGGGCAAAGTCAAATCCGAGATCAACGTCACCCCGCTGATCGACGTGGTGCTGGTGCTGCTGATCGTCTTCATCGTGCTGGTGCCGGGCCTGACCAAGGCGCTGCCGGTGGCGGTGCCGAGGGTGGTCAAGACCAGCGCCCCGCCGCCGCCGGATCCCCGCAATCCGCCCTTGGTGGTGACCCTGGACGGTTCGGGCGGCCTGTTGCTCCAGAGCGACCGGATCGAGCTGGCCCGATTGGCCGGGCTGCTGGTTCCGGTGGTGCAGTTGCAGCCGGCGGGGCTGCGCCGGGTGTTCCTCAAGATCGACGGCGACCTGCCCTGGCAGAAGGTGGTGGACGTGCTGGATCAGATCCGGCTGGCCTCGGAGCAGGCCAGGCGGGAAACCGCGGCCAGACCCGAGTGGGCCGGGCGGGACGGGGGCGACATCAAGGTGGTCATGGCGCTGAAGCCGGATCGACCCTGAGCCGGTCCGCTTCAGATGGTGTAGCTGCCTTTCCCGCCGATGATCACCTTGCCTCCGGTGGGGACGACGAGGCTCTGCTGGGGGGCGAGCACATGGTCCACCGGGTCGTTCTCGACGGTCACCCAAAGCCGCCCGGCTTGGCAAAGGATCCGTTGCCCTTCCAGGTGGGCGAACACCGCCAGCCGGTCGGACTGGACCGTGCCGGAAAGGCCCGCCAGCGGCCTGGAGGCGGGGTGGACGGGGGAGGCCTGGGGCAGGGTGTAGGCGGCGATGGCCTTCCTGGTCGGGGTGGGGACGAGCACTTGGAACATGGCTTCTCCTTGGGTTCCTGGAACCGACTCCAGGGATGGGCCAGGGAAGGGACCTTCGGCCCAGCCCCTGGCGCCGGGGCTCACAGCGAGCCTGCGGGGCAGCGATCGTTCTGGGAATAGGACCTGAAAACCTAGACCGCCACTCGCGGGGGCAGGGTGGCCCCAGCTGCGCTGGCTTCACTTTCCAGGATGGACGAAAGGGCGACGGTGGTCATGGTGCTTTGCACGCCCGGCACCTGGCGGATCCGGTCGATCACCTGCTGCAGCACCAGGGGGCCGGCCAGATGGTATTTCGTGGCCAGGCACCAGTCGCCGGTGATGCGGTACAGATCCTCCAGAAGGACGCCTTCGACTTTGAGCGCGGCGATCTGCCGGCCGGTCTCGTTGCAGTTGATGCTGTTGGTGCGGATCCAGACAAAGGCGGTCAGGGGCAGGCCAACGGCTTCCCACTGGATCCTGGCGCCGTAGCCGCGGATCACCCCTTTGGCTTCCAGCCGCTTGATCCGTTCGAACACGGCCGGTCGGGACAGATGGACCTCCTTGGCGATGAGTTCATGGCTCAAACGTCCGTTTTCCACCAGGATGTTGACGATCTTGCCATCCATCGCGTCCATGTCCGCCTCCACCGCGGCCGCCGTTGGCGCCACGGGAGAAGTTTGGGTTTGGCCAGTCAAATAGCAAGTGAATGGGGAATATTCAGACAATACGTCGGTACACGCCGTCAAACATACGGGCGCCTGTCGGTCCGACGCCTGACGAATCGTCGGGATCCCAACGGTTCCCGCCCGAACAGCGCAGCCATCCAGCCTCAAAGGCTTCGCCTTAACCCAGGGAGAGGTTCGGGAGGGCCGCTAGGCCCACCACCTCGATCTGGTCTCCCAGCGGAAATCGATGTTCCCCCGGGCAGACCCCATAGAGCCGCTCCAGGCTGAGATCCTCAAGCGCAGTGCCCATGGATTTCGTGGTCCTGGGAGCGTCTGTGTACTTGAATTCGAATCCGTAGCGCCGCAACCCCTTTTCGTCAGGCCTGGGCCCGGAAATCCACCACGCAGACCTTCTCGAGGTGGGGATCCAGGTGCTCCCGGCAGAAAGCCTGGTGTTCGGGGTGGGGCAGGTAGGCGTCCCGGCCCGCCTCGTCCCGGAAGGTGACGATGAAGCAGTGGCTGAAGCCCTGGTCGAGCCCCTCCGGGCTGGAGTTGCGGCCCCATTCGAACCCGGTGACGAAGGGCAGCCTGGCCACCAACTGCCGGAACGCCTGCTCGATGGCGCGCACCGCCTCCGGGCCGGTGCCTTCCTTGAACTTGAAAAGGACGACGTGCCGATAGGGGCTTTCGGTGGTGGCCATGGCGATCTCCCTGGGTTTGCGAAATTTATGGTTCAAGGATAAGCTAAGTAACCGGTTTCGTAAACCGGTTACTCTCTGGAGCGGGATGACCACCATCGCAGACATCGCCAAGGCGGCCGGGGTTTCCGAAGCCACGGTGTCCCGGGTGCTCAACGAGCGGGCCGAGGGGGTCGGGGCGGAGACCCGCAAGCGGGTGAAGGGCATCATCGAACAGCTGCAGTTCGAGCCCTGTGGCGTGGCCCGGGGGCTGGCCACCGGCAAGTCCCGGTCCATCGGCCTGGTCATTCCCGATGTGGCCGACCCGTTCTTTCCCTTGCTCATCCGGGGGATCGAGGATGCCCTCCGTTGCCAAGGCTACGGCCTGTTCCTGTGCGATTCCGACCGGGACTTCCGGAAGGAGCAGGAGAACGTGCGCATGCTGCTGGAAAAGCGGGTGGACGGGGTGATCCTCAACTCGACCCTTTCCGACTGCGATGCCCAGCTGGATCTGTTGGAGAAGCGTGCCGTGCCCTACGTCCTGCTGGACCGCATCATCGAGCTGCGGCCCCTGGGGGCCGGGGTCTACGTGGACAACTGGATGGGCGCGCGGATGGCTACGGAACTCCTGCTGGACGGCGGCGCCCGGCGGCTGCTCTTCATCAACGGGCCGGAGCAGCTCTCGGTCTGCAAGCAGCGCCGGAAAGGGGTCGAGGATGCCTGCCGCGACCGTGGCGGCGCTCCGGTGACGATCCTGGTGGGGAGCGGGGATTATTCGGTGGAGAGCGGCGAGCGGGTCACCGACGCCCTGCTGGGCGACCCGGGCGGAAAGCCGCCCTTCGACGCGATCTTCGCCGCCAACGACCGGATGGCGATCGGGGCGATGCGCGCGGTCAAGCGGCACGGCTTGCGCATTCCGGATCAGATCGAGGTGGTGGGCTTCGATGATGTCGAGCCGGCCCGCCTGGTGGAACCGCCGTTGACGACCATCGCGCAGCCGGGGTTCGAGATGGGCAGGCGAAGCGCGGAATTGCTGCTGCGGCTGATCGCAGGAGAGAAGCCGCGCAAGCGGATCATCGTCATGGAACCGGCACTGGTGGTCCGGGGGACCACCCGGCCTAGGTAAAGCATTTTCTCAACCCAAGAAGGAGGCCACAGCGCCATGGACAATTTCGATTTCAGGAATCCCACCAAGATCATTTTCGGCCGCGGAACCGAAGCGAGGGTAGGCGCCGAGGCCGCGCTCATCTCCAAGAAGGTCCTCCTGCACTTCGGCGGCGCCAGCATCAAGGCTTCGGGCCTCTATGATCGGGTCGTGGCCTCGCTCAAGGCGGCCGGGGTCGAGTGGGTCGAACTGGGCGGGGTCAAGCCCAATCCGAGGCTGAGCCTGGTCCACGAGGGCGTCCGCCTGTGCAAGGAGCAGGGGCTGGGGCTGGTGCTGGCGGTGGGTGGCGGCTCGGTCATCGATTCGGCCAAGGCCATCGCCATGGGCGCGGTCATCGACGGCGACGTCTGGGACTTCTACCTGGGCAAGGGCGACCCCACGGCCGCCCTGCCGGTGGCCACGGTGCTGACCATCCCCGCCGCCGGGAGCGAATCCAGCACGGGCACCGTCATCACCAAGGAGGAGGGCCTGCTCAAACGGGCGGTCAACTCCGATCTGCTCTATCCGCGCTTCTCGATCCTGAATCCGGAACTGGCCTTCACCTTGCCCCGGTTCCAGGTGGCCTGCGGCGCCGCGGACATCCTGGCCCACCTCATGGAACGCTACTTCACAGGGGTCAAGAACGTGGCCTTCACCGACCGGCTGCTGGAAGCGACCATGAAGACCATCATCGAGCAGGCCCCCCTGGTGCTGGAAAACCCGGCGAACTATGAAGCCTGGTCGGAGTTCATGTGGGCCGGCACCATCGCCCACAACAACCTGCTTAACACCGGACGGGTCGGCGACTGGGCCTCCCACGACATCGAGCATGAGATCAGCGGCATTTACGATGTGGCGCACGGCGCGGGGCTCGCGGTGGTGTTCCCGGCCTGGATGAAGAACACCCTGCACCAGGATGTCAATCGCTTCGCCCAGTGGGCGGTGCGGGTCTGGAACGTGGACATGGACTTCTGGAACCCCGAGGGGACGGCCCGGGAAGGCATCAAGCGGCTCGAGGCCTTTTACCATTCCATCGGGCTCGGCACCAGGCTGGGCGATCTGGGCGTCGGCAGCGACCGCCTGGAGGAGATGGCCGCCAAGGGCACCGATGGCAACCGGCGCACCGTTGGCAACTTCGTGGCCCTGGACCAGGCGGCGGTGCGCAAGGTCCTGGAATTCGCATTGTAGGAAGCGAAGCAGGTGGGACGAACGGGCCGCTTCGAGCGGCCCGTTCATGTTTCTAGTGTAGGCCGATCTGAACAGTCTGATCGTCTACCTCAGGGATTGTAGGCGCCCTGGGGCAGGTTCATGCCGGTGGTGTGGAACCGGTCGCTGGCCCGCAGGTGGTCCAGGAGCTGGGACAGGTTTTCGCCGCTGGGGATGACCGGAACGCCCAGTTCTCGCTCCAGGGCGGCAAGGGTCATGTCATCCAGGAACTGGGTGCCGGGCGTGGCCTCGGCATGGCCGGGCAGGACGTACTGGTCGGTGGGCCCGGTGTGGACCCGCAGCGTGGCGCTGGGCACCACCACCGCATCCACCCAGCGGGGATCGCCACCGTGGGCCTCACGGTCGGCGTGGGCGGCGTAGGCCAGATCCTGGCCGCAGAGCAGGCCGGCCACGGTGACGCTTTCGCCGAAGGCGAAGTTGCGGGCCGCCACCGCCCTCAGCTGACTGCCCGCTTCGCGGTTCAGGGCGGCCAGGCTCTTGTTCAGAACCGGGGCGAAACTGGCGCCGGTCAGCAGCAATACCCGCCGGCCCTGGAAGCCCTTGGCCTTGGGTTTGTGCAGGAAGCGCCGGCTGTGCTCCAGGAACTTCCGCACCAGCCCCACTCCGTTCTCCAACTGGGCCCAGGACTGGGAATAGAAACTGCGGCCCGGAACGTCCAGTCCGGCCCGGGTGAACCACTCGTCCGCCAGCAGCAGCCAGGGCTCCCCGTCGTTGTCCCGGGTGCAGCGGCGCACTTCCGGCATCCAGCGCTGGGCCCAGGCCCTGGCGAAACCGGGGTCCACGTCCGGAATCGACGGCAGGCCGTCCCGGTGCGCGGTGAGTCCCACCGGAACGCAGGACAGGGATAGCACGCCGCCTTTGCCTGCCCAGGGCCCTTCGGTCTGGAACGCTCTGCGCTCCCAGAGCTCGCGCACGGTTTTCGCCCAGACTTCCCCGTCGTTCAGGCCGGGCACCAGCACCACCTGGGTGTGGACATCCACCCCGCCCAGGAGCAGCCGGTCGATCTTGCGCAGGATGTCCCCCTCCTTGGGGTTGCCCACCACCTTCACCCGCACCGCCGGATCGGTGCAGTGCACGCTGACGTGGATGGGCGAGAGCCGCTCCCGCACCATGCGGTCCAGTTCCGCGTCGTTGCTGGAGGAGAGGGTGCTGAAATGCCCGTACAGGAACGAGAGCCGGATGTCCTCGTCCTTGAGGTAGAGCGACTTGCGGAACCCCTTGGGCATCTGCAGGACGAAACAGAACACGCAGTTCTGTTTGCAGACCTTGACCTCGTCCTGGGCGAGGTCCACGCCGATGCCGTCGCCGCCGTTTTCCACCGTGGCCGTGGCCCGATGGCCGTTCGGTCGTTTGAACAGCAGCTGGGTTTCATCCCGTTGGGTGATGAGAAACTGGTAGCTCAGTTGATCCAGTACCGGCTCGCCATTGATTTCCAGGAGGGTATCTCCCGCCCGGATGCCGCCCTGCTCGGCCAGGCTGTCCGCTTCCACCGATATCACCAGAACGCCCGTTTGCGCCATGCGCCTCCCGTTGCCGGCCCAGGCCGAGGTACCAGTCTGGGATCCCGGCCCCGGGTCGGCAAGCTGACAGATCGGGTTTTCTGGGCTACTTGACGAATTCCTTCCTCATGTCGGCCATATAGTGATCCACGTTGGCGGTGGTCACGATCAGGGCCTGGGTGTCGGTGATCTTGGCGAGGCGCTCGCCATTCTCCGCATCGACCAGAGACTGGACCGCCAGCCAGCCCATCTTGAAGGTCTTCTGCACCAGACAGAACGCGATGGAGCCGTCCTTGATGCCGGTCAGGGTTTCATCCAGGTCGTCGAAACCGCCCAGCAGCACCTTCCCGGACTGGTTCCGCTCCTTCAGGACCGATGCCGCGGCCGGGGCCCCCTCCGCCGATACCGCGAAGATCGCGGTCAGGCCGGGATGGCTGTCGAGAATCGCCGCGGTCTTTTGCGCGGCGATGGCGTAATCGCCCTTCACGTCCACCACGTCCAGGACCTTGATATGGGGCCCAAAGTGGGCGATGGCCTGCTTGAAGCCCTGGGTGCGCAGGTTCAGGTTGAGGGCGCCCATCCCGCCCTGGAGCACGATCACCTGGCCGGTGCCCTTCATCAGCGTGGCCATCCGCCTGCCGGCTTCGAACCCGGCCCGCTTGTTGTTGGTTCCGATGTAGCCCAGCTCTGAGGAGGACAGCGCGGCCGAGTCGAAGGTCACCACCTTGATGCCGGCTTTGGTGGCTTTGGCGATGACCGGGACCAGTCCGGCGTCATCCAGCGCCGAGATCGCGATGCCGTCCACGTGCCGATTGATGAGATCCTCGATGATCTTGATCTGGAGCGGAAGCTCGAACTTCAGGGGGTCGATCCGCTCGACATTCACCCCGTAGTAGCTGCCCGCCGCCGTGAACCCCTCGTAGCAGGGGTCGTAGTAGGGATGGACGCCCTTGGGCACCATCACGAAGGTCAACGGCGCGCCGAAGGCGGCCATGGGCAGCAGGCAGGCCAGGGCGAATCGGGTAAGACGGCGGCGGAGGAGCATCGAAGTTCTCCTGGGGAAGTTGGGCCGCCCTGGACCGAAGCCAGACGGCAGGTGGGGTGAGTGGCTGATTTCAGCCGCGGAAACACAGGGCCAGGGAGGCACGGCAGAAAGACCCAGCGTGACTGGACGGGCTCCTGATTAATCAAGTTGTCGTTCAAGGATTGTTGTAATTGTGAGCGTTCACATTCGCCCGGTCAAGGGCTCAATGGGTGGTGTTGGGAAAAAGGTTCTGGGCCATGGCTAGGGTTCCAGGAGCCTGGCGATGTAAACGTTCATGTTCCCCGTGCAACGCATGCGTTGCACGGGGAACATGGTCCAGTACCGATACAGGCTCCTTGGGGGCCCCGAGGACCCCCATCCGGAACGGGAGGCCCGAACTCTTTGGCCAGCCGCCTGAAAAAAAGGAGGGCCTTAGCTCTTTACAGCAAGAATTAAAAATTTATTATTTATGACAACCTGCGATCCTTCCCTTGAACCCAGCATCCCGTTCACCCGGCCCCGTGCGACCACACCCCTGAGAGGTTGCCATGCCCCTGAAGAGAAAGCTTCTTGCCGCTGCTGTCATGGCGATGGTCCTCGGCTCCAGCTCCCTGGCCCAGGGGGTGGGTGAAAAAGCTGCCGATATGCTCGGACTGATCGGCATCATATACAAGGGACTCACGATGGCCAGCGAGCAGAGCCAGCTGGTTAATATATTTATAAAAAATTCAAAAAATTGCGTGGTCATTACCAACAAGACTTCCGCCCCATGGAAGTTCGGGTACCTCGCCAACTATCAAAGTGAACTGAGTGGCACCCAGTCCGGGACCTTCACGGTTCAGACGGTTTCCGGCGATCTCAAGACCTGGAATGACTTGGGTCCCTTGGGTCCTGACGGGGCGGCGGTGGATATTCCCGGCCGCTACGGCGCGGTCGTTCTCAAGCTGGGGTTCGTGAAGACCGGCTTGGCGAGTTGGCAGAATTTCTTCCGAGTGTGCTATCTGGAGGATGGCGATGGCCACCGGATCTACCTGAACGTCACCGCCCCGGGAACCTTGACGGCCTCCGTGCCCCAGGTCGGCCTCGCGTCGGCGAGCCAAGCCGACGTCATGCGGGACCGGGGCGATCCCATGGCCGAGAAGATCCTGTCTATTTATGCGGCCAGTGGCGTCAAGGAAAAGCGCCTCCAGGCCCTGGACATGATCGCCATCGGCCAGCCGACGGTGAAATAGCCGCCGGTGGGATGTCAGCTTCGGCCCAGGCGCTGACGGGCTTCCGTCAGCTTGGCTTCGGTGTAGGGGAACCAGTCGGGTTCGCTGTCGTTTTGGCCATCGTCGATCACCATGCTCTTGTATTCGGTGAAGAGCCTCAGTCCAACCTGGCCATGGTAGCGATTCATACCTGACTGCTTGATACCCCCGAACGGCAGGTCCCGGATGGTGTAGTTGACGATCACCTCGTTGATGTCCACCGATCCGGCCTGGAGCCGGTCGGCGATTCGGTTGGCCCGGCCCAGGTCGCAGGAGAAGACGTAGGCGTCCAGGCCGAACTCGTTGTCGTTGGCCAGTTCGATCGCTTCCTCGTCGTCCATCACGATCTGGATGGGCAGGATCGGGCCGAAGGCCTCTTCCTTCATGATCCGCATGGAATGATCGACGTTGGACAGCACCGTGGGTGGCCAGTAGAACCCCGCCTGGATCGCCGGAAAGCCTCCGGCCTCGAGCTTGGCGCCCTTGTCCAGGGCATCGTGGAGCAGGGTCCTGAGGTTGCCGATGCCGCGGTCGTTGGCCAGGGGGCCCAGGTCCGAGGCCGGATCGGAGTAGGGGCCCAGCTTGAGGCGGCCGGTGCGCTCCACCACCTTCTCGATGAACCCCTTGGCCACGGCCGCGTTCACGTAGACCCGTTTCACCGCGGCGCAGATCTGGCCGTTGTTGCAGAATCGGCCGTAGACCGCGGCGTTGGCGGCCCGCTCGATGTTGGCGTCCTCGCAGACGATCATGGGGTCGCAGCCGCCCAGTTCCAGCAGGGCGGGGCGCAGCAGCGGCGCCAGATCGGCCTGGAGCTTGCGGCCCACGGCGGAGGAACCGGTGAAGACCACGAAGTCGATCCCTTCCCCGGTGGCCAGCACCGTGCCCAGCTTGCCCGGTCCGTGCACCACCTGGGCCAGGCCCGGCCAGTCCTTGAAGGCGTCGTTGAACAGCCGTTCGATCGCCTCGCCCACCATGGGGGCCGCGGAGGTGGGCTTGAGGATCACGGCGTTGCCGGCGGCCATGGCGGCGATGGCCGGGGACATGGCCAGTTCGAACGGGAAGTTCCAGGGGGAGATGACGGCTACCACGCCTCGGGGAGTGGAGCGGATGAGGGCCCGCTTGTGGGTGTCCATGGCCTCAGGCAGCTTCACCGGCTGGTCGGCCAGATACTCGCCGGCGTGGGCGATGCAGTCGTCCAGATGCTCGATCACCGTGCCGATGTCGAACGACAGCGCCTCGAACAGCGGTTTGCCCATGCCGCTGGAAATCGTTTCCGCCAACTGGGAGGAGCGTTCCAGGATCAGGGACCGCAGGTGGGTGAGCACCCGGGCCCGTTCCTGGAACGGCGCGGTTCCCCACACCGCCGCGGCCCTGCGCGCCCGGGCCACCATCCCTGAAATCTGGCCCTCGGTGGTGATGGGTACCGAGCCGAGCACGTCGAAGGTGGCGGGGTTGATGGCCTTGGTGACCTGCTGCCGGTAGGTCGGCGGCTCGGCCCTGCGTTCGATCCGGGTGCGGGCATTCAATACTTTGGTTTCCATGGCGAGGATCTCCTGGCCGCTGCGAGCAAACCATGTGCCACCGTTCCGGCCAACGGAAGTGCCTGTTTTTGCAACACCGCTGCCCCTGGGGTTCCCGGCCCCGGGGCCGCCAGGCGATCAAATCGGCGGGATTCCGATCCTTTTGATGGCGGTCCAGGCTCGACGTTTGGCCATTTCGTCTTGTCCCGGCATGCCCTGCCGGTGGCTCCCGGATCGATCATCCGGATCCCGCGGTTCGCGCCGACCTACCTTTACCGCTCGCAGCAAGCTGCTCGCGGTGGGGTAGTTCATAGGAGTCGGCGGGACCTGGAGCCATAAGGTATCATTCTCTGACCGTCGCCAAGGAGAGAGCCGTGGAAATGCGAAAACTGGGATCCACCGGCCTGGAGGTTGGCGCCATGGGGTTGGGCTGCATGGGCATGACCCACGGCTATGTGCGGCCCGAGGACATCAACGAGGCGGAAGCCATCGCCACTATCCAGCGCGCCCTGGATCGGGGCGTCACCCTGCTGGACACGGCGGAGGTCTACGGGCCCTTCACCAACGAAGTGCTGGTGGGCAAGGCGATCCGGGGGCGGCGGGAACAGGTGGTCCTGGCCACCAAGTTCGGTCTGCACGGGGGGATCGACGGCAGTCCGGCCAACGCCAAGCGGGTGGCCGAGGAATCCCTCAAACGGCTCCAGGTGGACGTCATCGATCTGTATTATCTGCACCGCAAGGATCCCAAGGTTCCCATCGAGGAGACGGTGGGAGGGATGAAACGGCTGGTGGAGGAAGGCAAGGTCCGCTTCCTTGGGCTTTCGGAAGTGGGTCCGGATAGCCTGAAGCGCGCCCACCAGGAGCACCCCATCGCCGCCCTGCAGAGCGAATATTCCCTGTTCGAACGCGGCATCGAGGCGAACATTCTGCCGGTCCTGCGGGAACTGGGCATCGGCCTGGTTCCATTCAGCCCCCTGGGCCGCGGGTTCCTGGCCGGGGCGTTCAAGAACGCCTCGGAACTCCCGGCCAGCGATTTCCGGCAGAACGTGCCTCGGTTCCAGGACGCCAACGCGACCGCGAACGCAAGGATCCTCGAGGTCATCCAGGCGGTGGGCCGGCGGCACCTGGCCACCCCCGCCCAGGTGGCGCTGGCCTGGGTCCTGGCCCAGGGCGAGGATATCGTGCCCATCCCCGGAACCCGGCGCCGTGCGACCCTGGACCAGAATCTAGACGCCCTGGAGCTCCGCCTTTCGGCCCAGGATCGTTCGGAACTGGACCAGCTGGCGGGACAGGTGGCAGGCGAACGCTACCTGCCCCAGATGATGGCCGCGGTGGAACGCTAGCCCAGGCATCTTTCCAGCAATGGGCGGAGCATGGGGCCCCCAAGTGGATGGCTTCGTTCCGACCCCTGCGCCGCGCGCAGGCGACGACCCTGAAGCAAGTCTGGGACCCGTACAACTCTAATGGTTACCAGCCTCTGCGAGGTTTCGGGCCAGTTCACCCACCACGGCTTTGGCATCCCCGAATAGCATGAAGGTTTTGTCGAGATAGTAGAGCTCGTTCTCGATGCCGGCAAAACCTGGATTCTTGGAACGCTTGATGGCATAGACCGTCCGGGCCTTGTCCGCGTCGATGATCGGCATTCCATAGATGGGGCTGGTCTTGTCGGCCCGGGCCGCGGGATTGACCACGTCGTTGGCGCCGATGATGAGGGCCACGTCGGCCTGGGGCAGGTCGCCGTTGATCTCGTCCATCTCCACCAGGTCGTCGTAGGGGATCTCGGCCTCGGCCAGCAGCACGTTCATGTGCCCGGGCATCCGCCCCGCCACCGGATGGATGGCGAACTTCACGGTGACGCCCCGCTTCTTGAGCTGGTCGTACAGTTCCCGGACCCGATGCTGGGCCTGGGCCACCGCCATGCCATAGCCCGGCACGATGACCACCAGGTCCGCCTGGGCCATGACCTGGGCGGCGCTCTCCACCGTGTCCGACTTGTAGCTCTTCGCCTCGCCTCCGGCCGCCGCCTGCTGGGTCTGGCCGAAGGCGCCGAACAGGACGTTGGTGAACGACCGGTTCATGGCCTTGCACATGATGATCGAAAGGATCAGGCCGGAACTGCCGTCCAGGGCCCCGGCCGTGATGAGGAGCTTGTTATTAAGCACGAAGCCCATGGCCACTGCGGAAAGGCCGGCATAGGCGTTGAGAATGGAGATGACCGTGGGCATGTCCGCGCCGCCGATGGGCAGGATGAGCAGCACCCCGAACGCCAGGGAGAGGGCGACGATCAGCATGAACGCCACCGGCGCCCAGCCCGCCAGGGGATTGAGCACCAGGGCCACGCCCAGGGCCAGGGCGGCGGCGAACAGGCCCAGGTTGATCACGTTCTGCAGCGGGTAGGTCACCGGCCGCTGGGGGATCCACTTGATCTCCTGGAGCTTGCCCGCGGCCAGGAGGGAGCCGGTAAAGGTGAGGAAGCCCAGCAGGATCTCCAGCACCAGGGCGATGACGATGGTAGGCCCCAAATTGCTTTCATTGCGCTGGCCGTAGTAGAGGAAGAACTTGCCCGCGCCCACCAGGCCTGCGGCCAGGCCGCCGAAGGCGTGGGACAGGGCGGTCCGCTGGGGAACGGCGGTCAGCGGCACCTGGGCCAGGGGATAGCCCACCGCCGCCCCGGCGATGAAGGCCGCCAGGATCCACCAGTAATGGGTGCCTCCGGTGATGGTGACCCCGGCCAGGGTGCCCGCCACCGCCAGGGCCATGGCCGCGACCCCGGAGAAGACGCCCTTGCGGGCGGTCTCGGGGTCGCTCATCCAGCGCAGGGACATGATGAACAAACCGGTGGCCACCAGATAGAGCAGCTGGACCAGGTTGGCGGCGGTCACTTGGCGGCTCCTTCGCGCTTCTTGAACATCTTGAGCATGCGGTCGGTGATCAGGAAGCCGCTGACGATGTTGGTGGTGGAGCAAAATATGGCGACCAGCCCCAGGGCGGTGACGTAGACCGGGGCGTCCTTGCCGGCCGCGACGATGATGGCCCCGACCACGGCGATGGCGGAAATGGCGTTGGTCAGGCTCATGAGCGGGGTGTGCAGCAGCCGGGACACCTTCTGGATGGCCATGAGCCCGATGAAGGTGGCCAGCATGAACACGAACAGGGCGCCCATGAAGTCCAGTGGCCCATGGCTGGCGGACTCCCCGGCGCCTTGCGCCAGGATGGCCAGGGTGGTTGTACCGAGATCGATCATTTCGTTGCTCCTATTCGCCGGCTCGGGCCTGGATCACTTTCAGGGTGGGGCCGTGGACCACCCGGCCGTCCCGGGTCACGCAGCAGCCCTTCTGGATGTCGTCGTCCCAGTCGAGGTTGAAGCGCGCCTCGGGCTTGTTCCAGAAGGCGGTCACGAAGTTCAGCAGGTTGCGGGAAAACAGCATGCTGGCGTGGTACGGAAGAGTCGCCGGCAGGTTCAGAGGGGCCAGGATCTTCACGCCGTCCACGGTCACGGTGGCGCCCAGCATGGACAGGGTGCAGTTGCCACCGCCGTCGGCCCCGAGGTCGACGATCACCGACCCGGGCTTCATGGACCGCACGATCGCCTCGTCCAGGAGCCGGGGCGCCACCACCCCGCCGATCAGGGCGGTGGTGATCACCATGTCCACCACGGCGCAGTGTTCGGCCAGCATGCGGGCCTGGCGGGCCTTGTCCTCGGCGGAAAGCTCGGCGGCGTAGCCGCCGCCGGCCTGGGCGCTCTGGCCGAGCTCGATGCCGACGTACTTCCCGCCCACGGATTCGATCTGTTCCTTGACCTCGGGGCGCACATCGGTTGCGGTGACGGCGGCGCCGAGCCGCTTGGCGGTGGCGATGGCCTGGAGCCCCGCCACGCCGCAGCCGATGACGAACACCTTGGCCTGGAGCGTGGTGCCGGCCGCGGTCATGAGCATGGGGAAGTACCTGGGCAGCTCCACCGCGCCCAGCAGCACGCCCTTGTAGCCGACGATGTTGGCCTGGCTGGACAGGGTATCCATGGCCTGGGCCCGGGTGGTGCGCGGGATGCAGTCGGTGGCGAAGACGGTGAGCCCGCGCTCGGCCATCCGGCGCACGGCGTCCAGGTGCCGGGTGGGGAACACCGATGCCAGCAGGATGGCGCCTGGCCGGATCAGGTCCACTTCGTGGCTGCCGTCGGCCCGGGCCGCGGGCCCGTTGACCTTGGCCACGAAGTCGGCCTCGGCCAGCAGCCGGGCCGGGTCGGGGACGAGGGTGACGCCGGCGTCCAGGTAGGCCTGGTCGGGGAAATAGGCCCGGATTCCGGCGCCGGCCTCCATGGCCACCTCGGCGCCCAGCTGGATCAGCTTCCTGCAGGATTCCGGGTCCAGGGCCACGCGGTTCTCGTTCGGCCGGATCTCCATCGGGACGGCGATCTTCACAGGTTCCTCCGCGGGTTTGGCAATTCTAGCCAAAAAAATCCGCGGATATCGGTTTTATCTAGGGGCTTTCTATTACGTAGTCAGGCTCCCAGGGCTACTGGTCCGGTTCCCGGCCGGGCTTATCGTATTCCGGCGGCTCCGATCCGGGCCTGGAACGGTGCAGAGAAGAGACGTTCGTCCTGCTGGGATTCCAGCCAAGGCCGGCCCAGTTCCTGGTAGGAAGCCATGGGGAACAGCCGGTTGGGCTTGGGCGGGGCGGCTTCGGCCAGGGCGAGGGGCAGCAGAAGCGGCAATAGTCGAGCCAGGATGGCCATGGGGGTCCCCACGGAGAGCAGGTGAGATCCCATGGCAATTTAATAAAATAATTATACAAATAATGTTTATTTTATTAATTGCTTGTCTGGTCTACTGGCCTGTTGTGTCTTTAATCAAGCTGTGTAGCGCTGAAAAGGTGCTTTAGTGCCAGTTGAGG
>Ga0302279_10003786_pt1 | contig 18469 bp, 18 predicted proteins | sample III_Bog_N3_3_FD_194541 | JGI IMG/M metagenome (GOLD analysis project Ga0302279, IMG submission 194541) | Peat permafrost microbial communities from Stordalen Mire near Abisko, Sweden - III_Bog_N3_3 | ecosystem: Environmental > Terrestrial > Soil > Wetlands > Peat | place: Sweden: Abisko...
GTAGGAGATGGCGGTGGTCGGCACGACCACCACGCCCTGGAGCTCCTTCACGATGATGGACACGTTGGCGCTGGTGCCTCCGAAGAGGCCCGACGGGCTGCCGGTCACGTCGATGACCACCGGGAAGGACGACACCCCGGACGTCGTCGAGGCCAGCAGGCCGATCGACCCCACCGTCCCGTAGACGGGGGTGGTGGCACCCGAGGGGGTGATGGTGGCCTGGTCGCCCACCACCAGCTGACTGACGCCGGTGCTCGAGACCGATGCGTTGACGATGTAGGAGCCAGTCGACACCACCACGACCTGGCCGGTCGATGCGCTCGAGGATGCAGCGGTCGAGGCACCCGTCGCCGACGCGGCCGACGAGGAGAACCCGGAGGCGCCCGAGGACGACGCTCCCGTGCCTGACGATGTCGCGCCCGAGGTGCCGGTCGAGGTGCCGGAGGCCGATGCCGAGGTGCTCGAACCGGTGACCTGCTGGCCGACCGTGAGGCTGACGGAGGCCACGGTGCCTGCGGTCGTCGACGTCAGCGTGGCGTCCGTCACGGCCGTCTGGGCGCTGGTGACCTGGTTCTGCGCCGAGGCGATGTTGGCCTGGTCCAGGGCGATCTGGGTGGTGCTGGCGCTGGCGGCCTGGTCGGTGGCCAGCTGGGCCTCATCGTTGGCCAGCGTGGCCTGGGCCTGGGCGAGGGAGGCGTTCAGCGTGGTCGGATCCACCGTGGCCAGTGCCTGCCCGGCGGTGACGGCCTGGCCGGGGACGACCGTGACCGCGGTCACCTTACCCGACACGCCGAAGTTGAGATCGGCCGTGGTGGCCGGCTCGATCGTGCCGGTGGCGGCGACCGTCTGGCTGATCGTTCCGGTGGTCACCGTCTGGACGGTGGTCGTGGTGACGATGCCGGTGGCGGACGCACTGGACGGGCGGGTGGCGAACCACGTGCCGATGCCGGCGCCGATCAGGACCACGACCACGACGGCCACGATCCACCACCGCTTCGACCTGCCTGGCATCGTGCTCCTGGTCACCTGTACCTCGTCAACCTCTGTGCGGCCGGGGCCACGTGTCCGTCCCTGCATCCGGCCACGTGCTCCGACCAGGGGTTTAGTCCTCCAGTGCACCACGTCAACGTAAACTTCCGATAAGTGCCCACTGGGGAAACGGTAAGAATCGCACCCGGTGGTGCCCTCCGGACCCTCCCGGCGCGCAACCCACCGGACGGGACGCTCCACCCCCCAATTAGGGTGGAGCTGCCGTCCACGGCCGTCCCGCCCATCGATCCCCGGAGGTCCCATGGAGTACGTCAACCTCGGCCGCACCGGACTGCGTGTCTCGCGGGTCTGTCTCGGGATGATGAGCTACGGCAACGACTCCGAGCGACCCTGGGTGCTCGACGAGGACGCCGCCGAACCGATCGTGCGAGCGGCGGTGGAGGGCGGGATCACCTTCTTCGACACAGCCGACACCTATTCGGCGGGTGCCAGCGAGGTGGCCACCGGCCGGATCCTGCCGAGGTATCTCCGCCGTGACGAGCTGGTGGTCGCGACCAAGGTGTACATGCCCATGACACCGGGGGAGAACGGCGGCGGGCTCTCCCGCAAGCACATCCTGTCCGCCATCGACGCATCGCTCTCCCGGCTGGGCATGGAGTACGTCGACCTCTACCAGATCCACCGGTGGGACAACCGCACGCCCATCGAGGAGACGATGGAGGCACTCCACGACGTGGTCCGGGCCGGCAAGGCCCGCTACATCGGTGCCTCGTCCATGTTCTCCTGGCAGTTCGCCAAGGCGCAGTTCACCGCCGACGCCCACGGGTGGACCCGGTTCGTCTCGATGCAGAACCACTACAACCTGATCTACCGCGAGGAGGAGCGGGAGATGATCCCGCAGTGCGTCGACATGGGTGTCGGCGTCATCCCCTGGAGCCCCCTCGCACGTGGCGTGCTGGCCGGCAACCGGAACCGGTCGGGCGAGAAGCACACCACCCGTTCCGAGACCGACGACTTCACCAACTACCTCTACAACCAGCCCACCGACTTCGATGTGGTCGAGCGCGTGGCCGAGGTGGCCGTCGAGCGGGGGGTGCCCGCCGCCCAGGTGGCACTGGCCTGGCTCCTCCACCAGAAGGGCGTCACGGCCCCCATCGTCGGGGCCACGAAGCCCGGCCACCTGGCCGACGCCCTGGCCGCCGAGCAGCTCACCCTCGACGACACCGAGATCGCCCTCCTCGAGGAGCCCTACGCCCCCCACCCGGTGCTCGGCCACTTCTGAGCGGCCGATGGCGCCATGGCCGCTCAGGTGGTGGCCCCTCCGTGGTCCCGGTCCGGACGCTGACCCAGGTCGGAGCCCGGCTCCGACTCCGGCTCGGTGGGCACCCGTTCGAAGATGTAATAGGCCGTGATCGCCCCGGCGATGACGAGCACCAGTGGCGCCGACACGAACGCCGCGCCGATGGCCACCACGTAGGCCCCCGCCCCGACCCCGAACCGGATGATGGCCGCCCGCGAGGCGGCCGGGGACAGGGGTGCGACCAGGAGCCCGGCCCGCACCACGTAGGCGAACATGAGTGTGAAGCTGAGCCCCATCCCCTCCATGACCAGGGCGTACACGACGGCGGCCACCCGAGCGTCCTGTCCCCCGGCCCGCAGGTAGTCGGCCAGCGTCGACGTGATGAAGGGGATCACGACCACGAAGAGGAGCAGGCACAGGTTGGCGTAGAGCAGGCCCCGGTCCACGCGCCCGACCTGCCGGAACAGGGAGTGGTGGTTGACCCACAGGACGCCGATGACGAAGAAGCTCACGACATAGGCCACGTAGACGGGCCACTGGTGACCGAGCTGGTGGAGGAGGGGGCCGTGGCCGGGCCCCGGGACCGCCAGGTTCAGTGCCAGCAGGGTGATGGCGACGGCGAACACCCCGTCGCTGAACGCCTCCAGCCGGGCACTGTCCATCATGGTGCGAGTGTACGGTGCGAGGTAGGGCCAGGGGCGTGACCCCGGCACCGAGCAGGAGCGATGCCATGCCAGACGCGACCAGCAGCCGACCGGCCACGGTCGACTTCCACTTCGACATCATGTGCCCCTACGCCTACCAGACGTCCCTCTGGATCCGGAACGTCCGCGGGGAGACCGGCCTCGACATCCGGTGGAAGTTCTTCAGCCTCGAGGAGATCAACCGGGGCGAGGGCAAGAAGCACCCGTGGGAGCGGGAGTGGTCCTACGGATGGTCGATGATGCGGATCGGCGCCCTCCTGCGCCGCCAGGACATGGACCTGCTCGACCGCTGGTACGCCGAGGCGGGCAAGGCGCTGCACGTCGACGGCCGCAAGCCCCACCGACCGGAGGTGGCCGAGGAGATCCTGGCCGGCATGGGACTCGACCCCGCTACCGTCCGGGCCGCCATCGACGACCCGACCACGGGGGCCGAGGTCCTGGCCGAGCACGAGCGGGTGGTGGACAAGGGTGGGTTCGGCGTGCCGACGCTCTTCTTCGAGGACGACCAGATGCTCTTCGGGCCGGTGCTGGTCGACCCGCCGTCGGGCGATGCCGCCGTGCGGCTCTGGGACCTCACGGTGGGCTGGCTCGACTTCCCCCACGTCTACGAGGTCCAGCGCCCGAAGGGCCCGGCCGACATCGACGCCATCGCCACCGCCTTCAGCCCCTATCTCGAGGCCCGGGACTGGCTGTCGGTCCAGAAGCCGACGCCGTGACCGGGATGGTGCGATGACCACGGCGGCACCGTGCTGATCGTGGTCGAGCCACTCGAGGCGGGCTCCCATGACGACCCCGGACATCCGGAGCGGCCGGCCCGCATCGGGGCCGCGATGCGCGGCGTCGAGGATCTCCACCTGGACTCCGACCTTCTGGTCGTCGGGGCCGAGCCGGCGCCGGTCGAGCACCTGGTCCGGGTACACACACCGGGTCATCTCGACCGGCTCGAACGGCTGAGCGCCGCCGGCGGGGGCGCCATCGACCAGGACACCTACGCCGGCCCCACCTCGTGGGACGACGCACGCATGGCCGCCGGTGCCGGCCTCGTGGCCATCGAGGCGGCAGCCGCCCACGACGCACCCGTCTTCGTTCCGGCCCGGCCCCCGGGGCATCACGCGGTCGCCGACCGTGCCATGGGGTTCTGCCTGCTCAACAACGTGGCCATCACCGCCGGCGCCCTCCGCGAGGTCGGCGAGCGGGTGCTCATCGTCGACTGGGACGTCCACCACGGCAACGGCACCCAGGACGTGTTCTGGGACGACCCCGACGTGCTCTACGTCTCCACCCACCAGTGGCCCGCCTACCCGGGTTCCGGCCGGGCCGACGAGGTCGGTGGGCCGTCGGCCCGGGGGACGACGCTCAACATCCCCCTGCCGCCGGGCGCCACCGGCGATGTCGTGCGCCGGGCGTTCGACGTGCTCGTCACCCCGGCGGTCGAGGCGTTCGCCCCCACCTGGGTCCTGGTGTCGGCCGGCTTCGACGCCCACCGGGCCGACCCCCTGGCCGACCTCGCCCTGTCGGCCGGCGACTTCGCCGCCCTCGCCGGTACGGTGGCCGGCTACGCCCCCGCACCGGGGCGCCTGGTCCTGTTCCTCGAGGGGGGCTACGACCTCGCCGCACTGCGGGCATCGGTGGCCGGAACGCTCGGCCACCTGGTGGGGGCCGACCCGGGCGTGGAGGCAGCGACGACCGGTGGCCCCGGATCGGAGCAGGTCGACGCAGCCGTGGCGCGCCGGCGGCGCGCACTCGACGCCTACTGACAGGACCGACGGGTCCACACGACCACCCCGGGCCGCACGGACCCGGCCGAGGAGAAGCGATGACACCGAGCGGGCACAGCCCCATGGTCCCCGACCACTACGCTCGCGGCGGCAGTACCCGTGCGGCGGACGACCCGACCTGGAGGACCACCATGACCACCGACCCGCAGGACCACCCGAATGCGGTGGTGGTGGGCTATGACGGCTCGCCGGCGGCGGCGGAGGCCGTCAGCTGGGCGGCCTCGCAGGCCGTGCGGACGGACGGGTGCCTCGACCTGGTGACGGCATGGGAGTACCCGACGTCGTGGGGCAACACCATCCCGCTCCCCGACGGCTACGACCCGGCACAGGACGCCAGGGCCATGCTCGACACGGTGATCGAGGGGATCCGCGCCGACCACCCGTCGCTCGACGTCCACGCCCACGTGGTGGAGGGCAATGCCGGTGACGTCCTGGTCGAGGCGTCGAAGCACGGTGCCCTCCTCGTGGTGTCCAGCCGCGGGCACCGGGCCCTGGCCGGCGTGCTGCTGGGCTCGGTCAGCCAGCACTGCGTCACCCATGCCGACTGCCCGGTCGTCGTCGTCCGGGAGCCCGCTCCGACCCCGTGACCAGCGCGCTGCTGGCGGCCGTGATCGCCGGCACCCCCGGGGGGTTCGCCGGACCCGGGGACTCCGCCGCCGCCACCCGGGCCACGATGGCCCCGCTCCACGGTCATCCGCTCGGCCCCGCCACCGAGGTGCGCCTCGACGTCGTCGGCGGCGTGCGTTGCGGATGGCTGTCGACGCCGGCATCCCGGGCCGACCGGGGGACGGCGGTCTTCTTCCACGGAGGGGCGTTCGTCTCCTGCGACCTCGAGGCCTACCTGTTCTACGCCGAGTTCGTGGCCGACCACCTGCGCGTCCCCGTGGTCACCGTCGACTACCGGCTGGCCCCCGAGCACCGGTTCCCGGCGGCACTCGACGACTGCACGGCCGCCTACGCCGGCCTGATCGCTCAGGGGCTGAACCCGGCCCGCACCCTGTTCATCGGCGACTCGTGCGGAGGCGGACTGGCCCTCGGTACCGCCCAATGGGCACGGGATGCAGGCGCCGGCGCGCCGGCGGGCATCGTGTCGCTCTCGGGCTGGCTCGACCTCGACACGCTCGGCTACGGCCCCTCGGGCCCGGGTGGACCCGACCCCTTCATCAGCGAGGGGTTCCTACGGGACCGGTCGGGTGACTACGTCGGTCCGGAGGGGGACGTCCGGGACCCTCGGGCCTCCCCCGCCCGCGGCGACCTGTCCGGGTTGCCGCCCATCCTGCTCCAGGTCGGCGAGACCGACGTCACCAGGCTCGACGCCGACCGGGCCGCCGGGACCGCCCGGTCGGCCGGGACCGACGCCCGCCTCGACGTGGTCCCCGGCGGCGTCCACGGGGTCCAGGGCCTGGTCGCCCTGGGCGTGCCCGAGGCCGTCGTGGCCTGGAACAACGTGACCCGGTTCGGCGACGGGCTGCTCGGAGCCTGAGCGGATCCGGCGCCGGCGCCGCGTCACCCGGAGCGGTCACCAGGTGTCCACGCAGCTCCGCTTCTTGTCCGTGCGGGCCGGCGGCGGCGGGCACGACCGCAGCGCCTCGACGATCCGGGTCCGAGACTCGGCCGGGTCGATGACGTCGTCGATCTCGTAGGCGGTGGCCACGTTGAGCGCCTTGCCGTGCTCGTAGGCCAGCTCGACCATCGAGGCGAACAGCGCCTCGCGCTCGGCCGGGTCCTCGACGGCCTCGAGCTCACGGCGGAACCCGAGTCGCACCGCCCCTTCGAGCCCCATGCCCCCGAGCTCACCGCTCGGCCAGGCCACCAGGAACAGCGGTGCCCGGAAGCTGCCACCGGCCATGGCCTGGGCCCCCAGCCCGTAGCCCTTGCGCAGCACGATGCAGCAGAAGGGCACGGTGAGGCTGGCCCCGGTCACGAACATCCGGCTGACGTGGCGCACCTGGGCGGTGCGCTCGGCCTCCGGACCGACCATGAACCCGGGCGTGTCGCACAGCGACACCACGGGCACGTCGTGGGCGTCGCACAGCTGCAGGAACCTCGCCGCCTTGTCGGCGCCGTCGGCGTCGATGGCCCCGCCCAGGTGGGTCGGGTCGTTGGCCACGATCCCGACCGGGCGGCCCTCGATGCGGGCCAGCGCGGTGACCATGCCGGCGGCGAACCCACGGCGCAGCTCCAGCACGGACCCGGCGTCGGCCAGGAGCTCGATGAGCGCCCGGATGTCGTAGGCCCGCAGCCGCTGCTCGGGGATCGCCGACCGGAGCAGCCGCTGGTCGGCGCACGACCACCCGTCGACCGGCCCCTGGAAGTAGGACAGGTACCGCCTGGCCAGGTCCACCGCCTCGGCGTCGTCGGCCGCCACCAGGTCGACCACCCCGTTGGGCACCTGGACGTCCAGGGGCCCGACCTCTTCGGGCCGGTAGGTCCCGAGCCCCCCGCCCTCGATCATCGCCGGACCGCCCATCCCGATCGACGCGCCCTCGGTGGCGATGATGACGTCGCAGCACCCGAGCAGCGCGGCATTGCCGGCGAAGCACCAGCCCGAGGCGATCCCCACCAGCGGCACCAGGCCGCTCAGCCGACCGAAGAGCTCGAACGCCCGGGTGTCGAGCCCGGTGATGACGGCGTAGTCCGTGTCGCCGGGGCGACCGCCGCCTCCCTCGGCGAACAGCACCAGCGGCAGGCGCAGACGCTCGACCAGGTCGAACAGGCGGTCCTTCTTGCGGTGGTTCTGCTGGCCCTGGGTGCCGGCCAGCACCGTGTAGTCGTAGGAGACCACGGCGCACCGGGCCCGCTCGTCGGCGAACCGGTCGCCGTTGATACGGGCCGTCCCGCCGACCAGGCCGTCGGCCGGCGTGCGCTCGAGCAGCTCCTCCACCGGTCTGCGGCGGCGCTGGGCGGCGATGGCGAACCCGCCGTACTCGGTGAAACTCCCGGGGTCGCACAGGTCGGTGATGTTCTCGCGGGCGGTGCGCCGGCCCCGCTCATGGCGCCGGGCCACGACGTCGGGCCGGCCGGCGTCGGACAGGAGGCCCCGCCGGGTGAACAGCTCGGCCAGGTCCGCCCGGACGTGGGCCGGGTCGACCACCTCGTCCCGCTCGCCGGGGCCGTCGAGCTCCACGCCCGCTTCGACCACGGCCAGCTGCTCCCCCACCCCCACCAGCCCCCCGACTTCGACGGCCAGGTGGCGCACCGTCCCGGCCACGGGCGTCCGCACCACGTGCTCCATCTTCATGGACTCGAGCACCACCACGACCGCACCGGCCCGCACCGGGTCCCCGGGGGCGAACGGCAGCTGGACCACCGTCCCCTGCAGCGGTGCGTCCAGGACGACCCGGGAGCCGGGTTCGGGCGACGCCCCGGGTGCACCGGGGCCACCGCCCGCTGCGCCGTCGCCCACCACTCCGTCACCCACCGCCACCGGTCCCGTCCCCGCCGCTCAGGCCGGGGTCATCGGGAAGATGGAGGATTCGCCGGCGACGGCGGCCATGGCCGCCTCCCGCTCGGAATCGTCCATGGAGGTGTCCCCCGACGCGGCGGCCAGGGCCGTGGCCAGCACGCCGGTGTCCCCCGGGGTGCAGAAGGCGTGGACCCCCGGCGTCGACAGGGCGAACCGGACGCCACGATCGACCTCGCCGGTCGAGGTGTAGGGCTCGTACCAGGTGGTGGCCGTCTGCTCGCGGCCGGCCCACGGCCGGGCGGCAGCCGCCTTGATGGCCATGACCCCGACGTCATGGGCCTCGGCGTGGTCGAGCAGCGCCTCGGCGTCGCGCCGGTACTCGGGGTCCGACCACAGGCGCGGGTTGACCGGGAACATGACCGTATCGAGGTCGTAGCGGCGGAGCGCCTCGAGATGGGCGGCCGGCGCCGTGTGCTCGTGCCCGGTGATCCCGACCCACCGGGTCAATCCTTCGTCCCGGGCGGCCAGGACGGCCCGGACGGCCCGGTCACGGGAGTCGAGCTCGGCGAGGTCGGTGACGGCGTGGAGCTGGTAGAGGTCGAAGGTGTCGCACTGCAGGAGGGTCAGCGACTCCTCGAGCTGGGCCCGGACCCCGTCCGGATCGTGTCGGAGCGTCTTGCACGCCACGAACAGGTCGTCACGGACCGGGCCGACCAGCGGTCCGAGGACCCGCTGCGCCTCCCCGTACTGGGGGGCGACGTCCAGGTGGTTGACCCCGGCGGCCAACGCCGCCTCGAACGAGGCCGCCGTCCCGACCGGGTCGCCCTGCCAGAAGGCGGCGCCCCCCAGCACGGCCACCGACGAGTCGTGTCCGGTGCGTCCGAGCCTGCGTCGTTCCACGCGGGCCACGCTAGTGCGCCCGCCGCCACGGGGACCGCCCCGGCGGGTTCGTCAGGACGCGCCAGCCGCGTCCCGGGCCGCCTCCCACCGCTGGAGCATCGTGCCGAAGTGCATCGGGTTGTAGACATCCTCCTCGGACGACCACAGCCCGTCACCGGCGTACTTCAGGATGGTGATGTTGTACTCCTGGTGGATGCTGCCGTCCCCCGGGTCGCGCATCCGGTTCCACACCTGGCAGACCACCCAGCCCCGGTCCTCGTCGACGATGTGCCACTCGATGGGGAACTCGGGCATGTCACTGCCCGGGTACTCGGACATGGTCTTCTGGATCCACTGGTAGATGGCCTCCCGACCCTGCATCCGTCCGTAGAGGTGCTCGACGTACTCGGCATCCTCGGTGAACAGGTCACACCACGGCCGCCAATCACCGCTCGCCCCCGACTCGGCCGCCCGGCGCTGGTACTCCACGAACGCCGTCTCGATCTCCTGTTTCGGCCACTGTCCCACGAGGTCTCCTGACCGGCCCGGCGGGCCACGCCCACAGTGTGTGCTGCCGAAGGGCCGCGGTCAACGACCCGGCACGCCCGACGCCGGGCATCCCACCCGCCGTCCGGCACTCCCCTACCATGCGTGTACCCGGACGAGGAGGGCCACCGCCATGAGCACCGCCTGGAAGGTCCACACGCTCGGCGACCGCGACCCGGTCGCCCCGGTCGAGGACGTCGTCCGCCTCATCGATCTCGCCGGCACGTCGACGGGTGCCGCCTACGGCCGCAGCGACGTCGTCGAGGCACTCCGCGAGCACCAGCCCGCAGTGGTGGCCGTCTCCCCCGCCGGTGAGCTCGTCGGCGCCGTGGTGGCCCGGGTGAGCGGGCCCGACGCCCAGGTGCTGGCCTTCGCGCTCCACCCCGGGTGGCGGCGCCAGGGGATCGGCTCGGCCCTGTTGCGGAGCCTCGACCAGGAGGTCATCCACCGGGGTGCCTGTCGCCTCCTGGCTGTCGTCCAGGCCGGCCAGGTCGGCGAGGACGCCTTCGTCAACCAGGGCTTCACCCACCTCGAGGGCCTCCACCTGTACGCACGCGACGCATCGATGGTCCCCGAGGAGCTGGAGCTCCTGGAGCGGTTCGGCGGCTACATCCCGGACGACGGTCTGTGGGAGTCGATGAAGGGGTTCTCGGCGGCCAAGGAGATCCTCGACCGGCGGGTGGTGGCGCCACTCGCCCACACGGAGCTGGCCGACCGGCTCGGACTGCAGCCACCGTCAGCCGTCCTGCTCTTCGGCCCCCCCGGCACCGGCAAGACGTCGTTCGCCCGCGCCATCGCCTCCCGCCTGTCGTGGGCGTTCGTCGAGCTCCACCCGTCGCTGCTGGGCCAGGGGGTCGACGGTGCACGGGCCCTGCGCGACGCGCTGCACGAGCTCGGTCGGGTGGACCGCCTGGTGTGCTTCATCGACGAGGCGGACGAGATCGCCTCCGACCGGGCCGAGCGCCCCGACAGCCAGCCGCTGGTCAACGAGCTCCTGAAGGCGGTGCCGATGTTCAAGTCCCGGCCCGACCGGCTGGTGGTGATGGCCACGAACTCGATTGCCGCCATCGACCCCGCCCTGCTCCGTCCCGGGCGTTTCGACCTCATCATCCCGGTGGGCGCACCCGACGAGGCGGAGCGGGCCGAGCTGGCCGTGGAATTCCTGGTGGCCGGGGACCCGGCCGAGGTGGCGGCCCGGACGCCCGGGTTCACGCCGGCCGACTTCGCCCTGGTCGCCCAGCGGGCCGCCCAGCTGGCCTTCGACCGCGCCCTCGACGGCGAGGCACCGGAGGTGACGGGCGATGACGTCCTGCGGGCCGTCCAGTCGACGAGGCCGTCCGTGGGCACCGCGTCCGCCGACCGGTTCGCCGAGGAGGCGGAGCGCTTTGCCCGGCTCTGACCCGGGCGCCGGACATCAGGTCCGGGAGAGCCGGTCCCAGGCCGCGGCCAGCGTGACGTCGTCGCCGTCCACCTCCACCACCTTGCGACGCGACGCCGCCCCTCCGGCGATCCGCACGCTGGCCCGGGCGACCCCGAGGGCCCCGGCCACCGCCTCGATCACGGCCCGGTTGGCCCGCCCGTTTGTCGCCGGCTCGCGCACGGCCACCACCAGGACCCCGTCGTGGGTGCCCCCGACGCCGGGCCGGGTCGAGCGCGGTCGGACCAGGACGGGACGCTTCACCAGGTCAGCCTGCCACGGCCACCCGGACCCGGAGGGCGCCGTGCTACGCCTCGTGCGATCCGGGGGGTGGTGCGCAGCGTGCCGCCGGCTGGCAAGGTGGTCGACATGGAGCCGATCCCCGTCGACGCCTTCGAGGCGCTGGTCGCCGACGCGCTGGCGACGATTCCGGACGGGCTGCGCGTGGAGATGGACAACGTGGCGATCATCGTCGACGACGAGAGCCCGCCTGGTCCCCTGTTCGGTCTCTACGAAGGTGTCCCGCTGACCCAGCGCGGCCGGTACACGGGGGCCAGCCCCGACCGCATCACGCTCTACCTCGCCACCATCTGCCGGTCGGCCACCAACTCCGGGGAGCTGGCACGGCAGGTCCGCGTCACCCTGCTCCACGAAGTGGGCCACCACTTCGGCATCGACGACGCCCGCCTCGAGGAGCTGGGATGGTCCTGACGTCCCCCGGCGCGGAGGTCCGGCGCCCACGCCCGGGGTCGGTTGGCCCGGAGATCGCCCCGGGTGCAAAGCTCCCGGGCGCGGGTGGCCGTCGGATCGTCGGCGCCTGACGAGATCGGAGTCCGAGTTGCCCGATGTGACGATTGCCACCTCCGGGACGCTGCCAGCCTACGTGGCGGTCCCCGACGGCGAGGGGCCGTGGCCGGGGGTCGTGGTCGTCCACGACGTGTTCGGCATGAGCTCGGACCTGCGCCACCAGGCCGACTGGCTGGCCTCGGAAGGGTTCCTCGCCGTCGCCCCCGACCTCTACCACTACGGCAGGAAGGGCACCTGCATCCGTACGGTCCTCCGCGACGCCCTGGCCCGGAAGGGCCGGACGTTCGACGACCTCGACGCGGCCCGTGCCTGGCTCGCCGCCCGGGACGACTGCACCGGGCGGATCGGCGTGATCGGCTACTGCATGGGTGGCGGGTTCGCGCTGCTCCTGGCTCCGGCGCACGGGTACTCGGCCGCCAGCGTCAACTACGGGAGCGTCCCGAAGGATGCCGACGCCCTGCTTTCGGGGGCGTGCCCGGTGATCGGGAGCTACGGGGCCAAGGACTGGGCGCAGCGGAAGGCACCGGCCCGCCTGGAGGAGGCGCTCGAGCGCAACGGCGTGGCCCACGAGGTCACGGTGTACGCGGACGCCGGTCACTCGTTCCTGAACGACCACGACCCGGCCGAGGCCTCCATCCTGTTCAAGGCCCTGGCCCGGGTCAGCGGGTCGGAGTACCACGATCCGTCGGCCCGTACCGCCCGGATCCGCATCGCCGCGTTCCTCCGGGAGCACCTGGAGGCGGTGGCGTAGCCACCGGTGGATCCGCGTCGACCCGCTACCGTTGTCCCGTGGGCAGCCAACGGGTTCCGGGTGGGGTGGTGCACCGACTTCCCCGGGACCTGCGCGAGGCGCTGGTCGCCAACGCCACGGCACTCGCTGCCTGGAAGGACATCACGCCGCTGGCCCGCAACGAGTTCATCTGCTGGGTCGAGGACGCCAAGCAGGAGACCACCCGGGAACGCCGCATCCGCCGTACCCGGGAGGAGCTCGAGGAGGGGATGCGCCGGCCGTGCTGCTGGCCCGGGTGCGCCCACCGGGAGCGCACCGGCAGCTAAGGATCGGCCGGGAGCCACGCGCCGGGCGGTCGGTGTCTGGTGCACAATGGGTCACTCGAGAGGGGGTGCGACGCGCACCCCGGCAACCCAGGGGGACCCATGACCACCGATCAGACCCGAGCCGTCGTCGAGCAGCACATGGAGGCGCTCCGGTCCGGCGACATCGACCGGGTGATGGAGGACTACACGGACGAGTCGGTCTTCATCATCAACCTCGGGGGGGTGTTCACGGGCCGGGAGGCGATCCGCCCGTTCTTCGAGGCCTCCGCCGCTATGCCCGGCTTCGTCGAGAACGCGGCGTTCGCGGAGGGCGACGCCTACTACGTGACCTGGACCGCCGACGGGATCGAGCTCGGGAGCGACACGATCGTCGTGCGTGACGGCAAGATCGCCCTGCAGACGGTGGTCGTCGTCCTGGCCTCGTAGGGGACGATGCTCCCGGTCGACGCCTATTCGGGGATGACTTCGGCCACGTCGTCGAGGTTGGCCGACTCGGCCTGCTCGAGGTCGTGCAGCACGCCCGGGTCGGCCTTCAGCGGCCCGGGCAGGAACAGCGCCGGCAGGACGGCGACGGCGCACACGGCGAACGACCACCAGAAGGACGTGGCGAACGCCGCCGCCAGTCGGTCGACGACGGTCATCGGCAGGGCGGTGTCCGGCATCTCCCCCAGGCTCGGCGCGTGGTGGGGGAACTGTGCGGTGATGGCGTGCTGCAGCACGACCGCGAACACGGCCACGCCGATCGACCCGCCGACCTGGCGGATGATGTTGGTCGAGGTGCTGGCCCGGGGCACCTCCTCGTTGGACAGCCCCCGGTAGGAGGCGGCGAAGACCGGCATCATCCCGAAGCCCAGGCCGATGCCCCGCACGAACAGCGCCACGGCCAGGAAGGCGAAACTGGTCGACCCGGAGACCTGGGTGTAGGCCAGCGTCCCGAGCGCCAGGAGCGCCATGCCCACGGGCACGGTCCTGCGGGTGCCGTACCGGTCGGCCATCTTGGCCGACGTCCGCATGACCAGCGCCGCCCCGATCCCCTGCGGGGCCATGAGGAGCCCGGCCTTCCAGGCCGGTTCGCCGCGCACGATCTCGTAGTACAGCGGCAGCAGGAACATTGTTCCGTACAGGGTGGCGCCGACCAGGAAGATGCAGATCGACGCCATCGTGAAGTTGAACCGTTTGAACAGCCGCAGGTCGAGCAGCGGTTCGGGGGCACGGAGCGAACGGAACACGAACAGGACGATCAGCACGACCGAGACCGCCAGGCTGAGCTGGACCCCACGGGACGAGAACCCGCCCTCGCTGCCGACCTGGGAGAGGCCGTAGACCAGGAGCGACAGGCCCGGTGCCAGCAGGAGGAATCCGATCACGTCGAGCCGGTGGGAGCGGTCCCCGGGGGCGGTGGGCAGGAATCGGAAGGCCAGGATCAGCGCCACGATGCCGATCGGCACGTTGATGAAGAAGATCCACCGCCAGGAGAAGTTGGACACGATGAGTCCGCCGAGGACCGGCCCGAGAATGGGACCCAGCAGGGTCGGCACCCCGATCAGCGCCATGACCTTGTTCATCTTGTCGGGACCGGCCGAGCGGGCCATGATCGTCTGCCCGACGGGCATGATCATGCCCCCGCCGAGGCCCTGGAGCACCCGGAAGGCGACGAGCACCCCGGCCGACCAGGCGAGTCCGCACAGGGCGGACCCGGTGACGAACAGCCCGAGCGATACGATGTAGACGGGCTTGGCCCCGAAGCGGTGCACGGCCCAGCCGCTCAGGGGGATGACCACCGCCAGCGCCAGCAGGTATCCGGTCGTCACCCACTGGATGGTGCTGATGCTGGTATGGAAGTCGCGGGCGAGGGTGGCCAGGGCCACGGCCACGATGGTCGTGTCGAGGATGGCCATGATGGTGCCCAGCACCACCACGACGCCCACCCGCTTCACCTCGGCGGGAAGCCGGTCGTCGGGCGGTCCCGGCACGACCGCCGACGGTGCGCTGTCCGCTGTACTCATCGACCCCTCCCTCGTCCTCCGTCGCATCGGAGCCTGCGCCCTTCGGGCGACGCTACAGGATGGGGAAACCGGTCCGTCGCCAGGCCCGGGATACCGTCGGCCCGGCGCCCTCGGCGGCGACCGACGACGTCCCTGGTCGGGTGCGGCCGGAGGGGGGCGCGTGCCCTCAGCCCGGGAGCAGTCCGACCTCGACGAGGACCGCACGGCACTCGTCCGGTCCGCGAACCTGCTCGGACCGGAAGCCGAACGACCGGCCCGCCTCGGCGTTCAGTGCGACGTCGTCCAGGAACAGCACCCGGTCCCGGTCTGCGGGGATCTGCCGGGCAACCGCCTCGAACATCTCCGGATCCGGTTTGACCAGCCCCAACTCGAACGACAGGAAGGTCCGGTCGAAGAGGGTCAGCAGCGGCCACTCCTGCGACTGGTAGGCCCAGTGCACGACATTGGTGTTACTGCAGCACCCGATCGGAACCGACGCCTGGACATCGGCGAGCAGTCCCGCAGCGCCAGGGAAGGGACCGATCGGCCAGGCCGCCAACAGCTCCAGGAACTGCCCGGGCGACACCTGCAGCTGCCACTCGGCGACGACCCCCTCCGAGAACTCCCGTGACGTGCACCGGCCCGATTCGAACCGACGGACCCACGGACAGGCCAGCCACCGCTGCCACATCTCCTCTTCGCTGGCGAGCCCGGTCAACTCCTGGAACGCCGTCATTCCGCCGAGTTCGATCAGCACTCCCCCCAGATCGAACAGGACGAAGTCGACATCACCGGGATGCACGGATCGAACGGTAGCGCGACGTCGGGCCCTGTGGACGAGGCACGTCCGTCACCGTGCACCACGGGAGGACCACGGTGAAGCCCGGGAGGGTGTCCCGGGGGTCGTCGGCGGCTATCCGCCGCCTCCCCTGGCCGCCCGCGCCCGCGCGATGTGCACCCGTTGCGACTCCGCGACGAGCCATTCCCGGATGCGGGGCAACTGCCGGTCCGAGGGAAGGTGGCGCGCTCCCTGCGGGCCGTCGGTCTGGGATCCGCAGCGTCGACACACCGCCATCCGGCCATTCGTCTCCGGTGCATGATCCTGATCGAGCAGTTCGCCCGTGTGCATCTCGCCATCTGCCGGCACGGCTCTCCCTCCGACCACCTCGACCGCTGCGGGCGGGTGGTTCCTTCGGGTGGCTCGCAACGGCGCCGGACGGCGCGGCTCCGTCCACGCCCCCACCCTACGCCCGGCCGGCCGGAAGCGGGCCCGGGGCCGGGCAGCTCGGAGCTCTTCGGGCTCCCGCCCTCACCTCGTCAGGATCCCCCCGACGGTGACGGCCAGCACGACCCCCCCGAGCAGGCGCCTCCAGGGGTTCACCCCGCGGAGGATCTCGTCGCCGGCCCAACCGACCAGAGCGAGGGTGCCGGTGACGCCGACGACCGTGCCGACCGTGCCGGAGGGGTGGAAGATCCATCGGACCCCCACCGCCACGAGGAACACGATCAGCGGCGCATTCGGCACCTGGGCGATGGTGATCCGGCCGGTCCGGCGGTCGCGGAACAGCCAGTCGATCATCGCTGCAGAACCATGCCCGCATGCTACGCGCCGCCCGTCGGACGGCCGCCGGTCAGCCTGCTACTCCTTGGACCCGTCCCCGAAGTAGCTGTCGCGCAGGGCCCGCTTCAGGATCTTGCCCGAGGCGTTGCGGGGCAGCTGCTGGTCGGCGAAGGCGATCCGGCTCGGCACCTTGAACGGCGCCAGAGTCTCGGCCAGGAAGTCGCGCAGCGTGTCGGCATCGAGGTCGGCGTCGGCCTGGCGCAGGATCACGCAGGCGACCTCCTCGCCAAGGCGCTCGTGGGGAACCCCGAACACCGCGGCCTCGTAGACATCCCCGTGTTCGTAGATGGCGCTCTCCACCTCGGCGCAGTAGACGTTCTCCCCGGCCCGCAGCACCATGTCCTTGGCCCGGTCCTCGATGTAGAGGAACCCGTCCTCGTCGACCCGGCCGAGGTCGCCCGAGGCCAGCCATCCGTCGACGATCGACTCGGCCGTCGCCTCCGGCTTGTTCCAGTAGCCCCGGATGACGTTGGGGCCCCGCATCCAGATCTCGCCCCGCTCGCCGGTCCGGACCTCGTTACCGTCGTCGTCACGGATCTCGATGTCCATGATCGAGATCCGGGCCCGTCCGGTCGAGGTCGGATGGGTGACGTAGTCGTCCCCCGAGTTGCCCGGCCCGAATCCGTTGGTCTCGGTCATGCCGTACCCGATCTGGGGCCGGCCCCGGGCGAACCCCTTCTCCACCCGGTCGACGAGCTTGGCCGGTGCCGGTGCACCGCCACCGCCGATGCTGGCCAGCGACGACGTGTCGTACTTGGAGAACGACGGGCTCTCGAGCATGTCCCAGCTCTGGGTCGGCACCCCGACGAACGTGGTCACCCGCTCGGACTCGATGAGGCGGAGGGCGGTCTCGGGATCCCAGCGGTGCATCATCACCAGCTTGAGCTTCATCCCGAAGCACGAGAGCATCACCGGCACGCACCCGGTCACGTGGAACAGCGGCACGATGAGGATGAAGCACGGGCGGAACCCGCTGGCGCCGCCCATCGGGTCCTCCCCCTTGGCGGCGGTGAGGATGGTGGTGTTGCACCAGAACCCCATGAGGGCGTTGACCACGGCCCGGTGGGTCGACACCGCACCCTTGGGGAACCCCGTGGTCCCGGACGTGTACAGGATGGTGGCGTCGTCGTCCGGCCCCACCTCGACCTCCGGCAGCGGGTTGCCGAGCGTGACAACCTCGTCATAGCGCCGCACCCCGGTCGCGTTGGGTTCGAGCTGGTCCCCCCGCACCATGATCATGGGCACCCCACGGGAGTGGGCCGGGGCATGGGCCCGCTCGATCCGCTCGGGGTCGGCGATGAGCAGGGCGAGTCCGGAGTCCTCGATGGCGTAGTCGAGCTCGCTCTCGGTCCACCACGCGTTGAGCGACACCGACACCGCGCCGATCGACAGGATCGCCGCGAACGACACGATCCACTCGGGCAGGTTCCGCATGGCGATCCCCACCCGGTCGCCCTTGCGGATCCCGTAGGTGTGCACCAGCGCGTGGGCCAGTGCGTCGGCGTTGCGCATTGTCTCGTCGAACGTCCAGCGCTCGTCCTCGTAGATCAGGAACTCGGCGTTGTCGCCCCGGGACCCGGCGAACATCTGGCCCAGGTTGGCGGGGGAGTTGCTGAACACGCGCACGGGATGCCCGTCGAGCTGGGACTCGATGACCTCGAAGAGCTGCCCCGGGCCCGTGACCTGCGCCAGTGCCTCTTCGTACGTGAGTGGCACAACCGCCACCTCCTTCAGCGAGCGAGCATGCCGACACCGAAGTGACCGGCGGGTAATGAAGTGTAGGTCGCCGCTGCCGGGTCCCCGGACGGCGGCCCCGGGGACGTCAGCCGGCGGGGGCCGGGCCGTCCAGCCGGACCGGGACGTGCTCGACCGGAGCGCCGAACGACGCCCGCCGGCTCGCCCGTCGCAGGGCGTTGAGCACGGGCCGGCCGAGCACCAGGACCATGAGGGCATTGGTCAGCGCCCGGGGGATGTCGAACC
>Ga0302279_10003789_pt1 | contig 18461 bp, 18 predicted proteins | sample III_Bog_N3_3_FD_194541 | JGI IMG/M metagenome (GOLD analysis project Ga0302279, IMG submission 194541) | Peat permafrost microbial communities from Stordalen Mire near Abisko, Sweden - III_Bog_N3_3 | ecosystem: Environmental > Terrestrial > Soil > Wetlands > Peat | place: Sweden: Abisko...
GGCCGGTAATTACATCTCGAGCTACGGCGTCGCCGAGGGCATCGGTGACCCCGCCTTCGAAGCCGTCGCCGAGGACACCGTCAACTCGATGATCGGCGGGCAGTACGACGTTTACCCGTACTTCGTCCCGCTCGCCGTCGCGCAGTTCGCGACGGCGACCCACTCGCCCAGCTTCTCCGGCCGCATCGAGATTCGTAACTGGATTGGCGGGCAGGTCTTCGGCCGCCTCCAGGACTTCCTCGATTACTTCCGCGACAAGGCCGCCCAGAACAACTACCCGGGCTGCCCGACGTTCAACGCGTCGACCTGCACGTACGACCCGCGGAGCGCCCAGTTCTCCGACCAGCACAACCAGTTCTTCGGGCCGGACAACACGATCTGGATCTGGGCGTACATCCCCGACCGCAACGAGTGGGTCGCCGCGCAGAAGGAGTACAACACGGCGAGCTACATCATCATCTACAACTACAACGACGACGTCGTGTACCAGCTCGACGACGGCAACCTGCCAGGCGGCGCGTTCGGCGACGAGCTGCCGATGAAGTACTTCCTCGACTCGTTCGTGCAGGCGAACTGACCGAGTTCCCAGCCTCCCCTCGCGGGAGGGCTGCAAGAGAGCCGCGGGCCACTGCCCGCGGCTCTTTTTGCTTTGTCGCGTAACTGCCCGTTGCCACTCGCTTCCCCTGGGCGCGTAAAGGGGGCTATCCTCGCTCTCTCCCGCATGAATCGGCGCGCCCTCTTCATCGCCCTCGTCTTCTCCGTGCTGGGCGTCATCCTGCTCGTGCTCTACCAGCAGCGCTTCATCGCGGAGGCGTCCGGCGGCGAAAAGATCAAGCTTCTCATCGCGCTCAAGCCCATCGAGCACGGCAAGGTCATCACGGAAGACCTCCTGGCCACCCGGGAGGTCCCGCTGGCCTACGTCGAAGATCGCGCGATCAAGGAGGTCGAGAAGGCGAAGATTCTCGGCCTCCGCGTCGGCAACACGGTCCAGGCGCAGCAGACCCTGATGTGGACCGATCTCGTCACCGCGAACGAGGACCACCGCGATCTGAGCTCGCTCGTCCAGCCCGGCAACCGCGCCGTCACCATCCAGATGCAGGAGCAGACCTCGAGCGTCGCGCTCGTGAAGCCGGGCGACTACGTGGACGTGTTCGCCGTCATGCAGCAGGGTCAGTCGGACCTGAAGTTCGCCGTCGTCCTGCTGCAACGCGTCCTCGTCCTCGCCGCCGGCCTCGAGACCTCGCCCGACGTCGTGGAAGCGAAGGACAAGACGCGCTTCACGGCAACCGACTCGCTCCTGACGTTGAGCCTCACGGTGACCGAAGCGCAGCTGCTCGCGCTCGCGCAGGAGAAGGGAAAGATCGCCATCGCCCTTCGCAACCCGGAGGATCAGCGGACCGCACAGGCCATCCCGGACATGTCGTCGACGACGCTGTTCGACGTCAAGACCCGACCCGTCACGCCGCATAGCCAGGGGCCGCAGCCCCTCGAGATCAAGGGCCAATGAGGGTGCTTCGCGGTCTCTCCGGACGGGTCTCTGCTCTCCTGGGCCTCGCAGTCCTCGCGCTGCCCGGCGTCTTCGTCGCGCGACCTGCCGGCGCCCAGCCGCACCCGCCCGTCGGCCATTCGGAGCACTCCGAGGAGATGACGCTCGCCGTCGGCGAGACGAAGACCCTCTCGGCCAGGGAGGTGAAGAACTACTCCGTCGGCGTCGAGGGGATCGTCGACGTCCGGCTCACGCCGGATGGGGGCCAGTTCGTCGTCGTCGGCAAGAAGCCGGGCAACACGACGCTCCTCCTCATCAAGAACGACGGCAGCCAGCTCACCTACGATCTCACGGTCGCCACGCGATCGCCCCAGGCCGTCGAGCGCGAGCTGACGGAGCTCATCGAAGGTACCCCGGGCGTGAGGGTGAAGCGCGTCGGCGGCCGCCTGTTCCTAGAGGGCGGCGTGGCGTCGGAGGTCGAGAGGGCGCGCATCCAGCAGATCGCGACCCTCTACCCGGGACAGGTCGAGTCCCTCGTGACGATCGGCTCCGTCGCCGCCGATCGCAAGACTCTCATCCGGCTCGACTTCTTCTTCATCCAGTACGACCGGACCTCGAGCTACCAGGTCGGCATCGGCTGGCCGGACTCGATCGGCGGCCTGAACTTCCAGAACCAGCCGGCGCTCCAGAGCAACCTCACGTACGACTTCGCCGCGAAGACCATCACGACGGCCCAGGCGCAGGTCGTCAACCAGCCGTTGCCGCGTCTCGACATCGCCGAGAAGAACGGCTGGGCGAAGATCCTGAAGCAGTCCTCCGTCATCACGTCGAACGGGTCGGAGACGAGCTTCAACAGCGGCGGCGAGGTCAACATCATCACGCAGACCTCGATCGGCAGCACGCTCAACAAGATCCCCTTCGGGACCAACGTGGACGTGCTGCCCCGCTACGACGCATTGAACCACGAGGTCGAGATCACGTTGAAGGCGGAGGTCGCGGACCTCACCGCCGGCACGACGCCCCCGATCCCGAACCGCGATCTCACGACGCTGAAGACGCTCGTGAACCTCAAGCTCGGGCAGGCCCTCATCCTCTCGGGGATTCGCGCCCGGACCGTGACACACACCATCGCCGGGCTCCCGCTCCTCAGCGACATCCCCGTGCTCGGCGTCCTGTTCGGCAGCCACGGGAACACGACCCTCGACACCGAAGGCGCGATCTTCATCATCCCCAGCGTGATCGACACCGTGCCCAAGTCGGCGGCCGACGTCATCAAGAATGCTCTGTCGCAGTTCAAGGACTACTCCGGCGACGTCGAACAGGTCGACTCCTGGAACAAGACGCCTCCGGCGTTGCGGCCGCCGGCATCGCCGTAGGCGCGCCATGCAGGTACAGATCGTCGTTCAGTCGGATGATGGGAAGGAACGCAACGAGATCTTCTCGGCGGACGGCCCGATCTCCATCGGTCGCCACCCCCAGTGCGTTCTCTGCCTCGACAGCGATCTCGTCTCGCGCCAGCACGCCGTCGTGGACGTCGGGATCGGCATGGTCCGCGTCGAAGACCTGTCGACCAACGGCACCCTAGCGGGGGAGAAGCTTCTGCGGCGGACAGCGGTGGAGGTCGGCTTCGGGACGCCCATCGTGGTCGGCAACTTCACCATCTACTTCTTCCCGCTCGACGAGCAGGCTCCCCGCCCGCCGGGGGCCACCTCGCTGAAGCAGACGCAGCGCGTGGACGCCCATCAGGCGCCCCTACCGCCCCTCCGTGCGCCCGCGCCGAGCAACGGCGCGCTTCCGTCCTCCAGCCGCGGTGTGCCGGCCACGCGACCGGCCGCCCCGCCGAAGGCTCCTGGTCGCCAGACCGTGGAGATCGCGCCGCCGCCGGCGCCGCCGAGCGAAACGGGGCCGCAGAACGGCCGCGCGCCGGCGCAGAAGAGCCCGCGATCGACGATCGCCACCGACCGCCCGGCGGCCGTCCCCGCTGCAGCGCTGACGCCCGAGCAGTTCACGCAAGCCATCGAGGCGCGCAAGCGCAACGTGGATCTGCGTCGCAAAATCCACAAGCTTCTCCTCGAGCACCTCGACCTGGCGACGATCGACGCGCAGAAGCTCGACGACCCGTCCATGCGCCCCAAGGTCCTGACCGCGCTACGCCGGATCGTGGAGCAGCTCGGGCCGGAGGTTCCGGCCGAGGTTAACCGAGACACGCTCATCGGAGAGCTCGCCGACGAGGCGCTCGGCCTCGGGCCGCTCGAGCGCTTCCTCGCCGACCCGAGCATCAGCGAGATCATGGTCGTCGACCCGAGCACGATCTACGTGGAGAAGGGCGGCAAGATCATCCTGAGCGAGGCGACGTTCACGGACGACGAGCGCGTCCGTGGCGTCATCGAGCGCATCGTCACGCCGCTCGGTCGGCGCATCGACGAGTCCTCCCCCCTCGTCGACGCGCGGCTGAAGGACGGCTCGCGCGTCAACGCCGTCATCCGCCCCATCGCCCTGCGTGGGTCGTGCATCACGATCCGCAAGTTTGCCCGGACCCCTCTCGCGCTCGACAACCTCATCGGCTTCGGCGCCCTCACCCCGGCCATGGCGCAGTTTCTCTGCCGCTGCGTCATCGCGAAGCGCAACATCATCATCTCGGGCGGCACCGGCAGCGGCAAGACGACGCTGCTCAACGTCCTGTCCGCGGCGATCCCCGAGGACGAGCGCATAGTGACCATCGAGGACGCGGCCGAGCTCCAGCTGAAGCAGCCCCACGTCGTGTCGCTCGAGACCCGCCCCGCGAACCTCGAAGGGAAGGGCGAGTACACGATCCGCGATCTGGTGAAGAACGCGCTGCGCATGCGGCCCGACCGGATCGTCGTCGGCGAGTGCCGCGGCGGCGAGGCGCTCGACATGCTCCAGGCCATGAACACCGGCCACGATGGCTCGCTCACGACGACCCACGCAAACTCCCCCATCGAGGCCATCGCGCGCATCGAGACCCTCGTGCTCATGGCAGGCGTGGAGCTCCCCGTGAAGGCCATCCGCGAGCAGATCGCCAACAGCATTCACATCGTTACGCAGGTGTCGCGCCTGTCGGACGGGCAGCGCAAGGTCACCGCGATCTCGGAGGTGACGGGGATGAACGAGGACTCCCACGAGATCGAGATGCGTCCCATCTTCGAGTTCGTTCGGACGGGCACGGGCCAGGCCGGGAAGGTCGTGGGCGAGTTTCGCGCGACGGGGTACCTGCCGTCATTCTTGAACGACTTCATCGTCATGGGGCTCGTGAAGCGCGGGGAGTCGTTCCTGTGAGCGTCACGAGCCTCACCGAGCTGCTGCGCTGGGGCAGCGTCCTGCTCCTGGGGCTCGGCCTCTTCGGGGTCGCTTGGTCGTCGACGGCCGTGGACTCGAGCTTCGTCTGGCGGCTGTGGACGAGGTACACGGTCAGCTTCGAGCGCAAGCTCCGCCCCATGTTCATCTGGACGCCGGGGCGCGTCATCGGCCTCGGTCAGTTCGCCGCGGTCTTCATGGTCCTGGTGGCCGAGGTGCTGGTCGAGGTGCCGTTCTGGCCGCTCTGGATCCTGATCATCGCCGTCGGCCCCGCGATGTATGTCGAATACATGCGGCGCGAGCGGGTGAAGGCGATCGAGAAGCAACTGGATGGCTTCCTCCTCGCGCTGGCGAACGCGCTCAAGTCCACGCCGAGCATCGGCGCCGGTTTTCAATCCATCCAGGCGGTCATCCAGCCGCCGATGCAGCAGGAGGTCGAGCTCGCCGTGAAGGAGATGAAGGTCGGCAGCACGCTCGACCAGGCGCTCCTTCACATGGCCGCGCGCGTCGGCTCTCACCAGCTCGACTCCGCGCTGTCCTCCATCCTCATCGGGCGTCAGGTCGGCGGCAACCTGCCGAAGGTGCTCGAGACGACGTCTCAGACGTTGCGCGAGATGGCGCGGCTCGACGGCGTCATCCGGACGAAGACGGCCGAGGGTAAGATGCAGCTCTGGGTCATCGGCCTCATGCCGCTGCTCCTCGTGGTGCTCTTCAACAGCGGGTTCCCCGGCTACCTCGAGACGCTGACGGCGAGCATCGCCGGGTACACGATCCTGATCATGGCCGCGGGCATGTGGCTCGCCGGTCTTTTGGCGGCGCGAAAAGTGTTGAGTATCGACATATGAGCCTGCAGATCCAGCTCCTCGGCTTCCTGAGCATCGCCCTCTTCGCCATCGCGTTCTTCGCCGTCGCGTTCGGGATCGCCAGCGCGCCGACCCGCCCGTCGAGCCCGCTCGGGCTCCGCGGCTTGAAGCGCACGCGAACGCTCGCTACCAACGACCAGTGGCGGCAGTTCGAGCCCCTCGTCCGGTGGCTCGGCATCCGCGTGAGCGGCATCGCGACGGACAGCCAGCGCGCGGCGCTCGACTACCACCTCTCGCTCGCGGGCGACTGGCTCGGAATCACGCCCGACGAATACATCGCGCTGAGCCTGATCTCCGGCGTCGCGTCCTTCTTCGGCGGCCTCCTCGCGGGGTACATCATGGGCGTCGGCCACATGCTCGCGATCTTCGTGGGCTTCGTCGGCTTCGCCCTCCCGTACATGCAGGTCAGCGGCGCGGGGCAGGAACGCCTCAAGCACATCAGCCGCCGCCTTCCCTACGCCATCGACCTCATGGCGCTCGCGATGGGCGCGGGGCTCGATTTTCCGGGCGCCGTCCGGCAGGTGGTTCAGAAGTCGAGCAACCCCGACGAGCCCCTCGTCGAGGAGTTCACGCTGCTTCTCCAGAGTCTGAACCTCGGGCGCACGCGCAAGGACGCGCTCGCCGAGTTCGCGCGTCGCGCGCCCATCGACGCCGTGAAGGAGTTCGTCGGCTCGCTCGTACAGGCAGAGGAGCGCGGCAACCCCGTCGCCGAGGCGCTCGCCATCCAGGCGTCCAGCTCGCGCACGCGCCGGTCGATCCGCGCGGAGGAGCTCGCCGCGAAGGCCGGGGTGGCGATGATCGGACCGCTCATGCTCGTGTTCGGCACGGTCATGCTCCTCATCCTCGGCCCCATGTACCTCAAGCTCTCCTCGGACGGGGGGATGTGAGCCGTGAGCTTCCTCCGCTTCCAGATAAGGCACCCCAACGGCCAGGTGGAGCAGCTCCAGGTCGAGGCCGAGCGCGTGCTCATCGGCTCGGGTGCACACTGCGAGATCCGCCTCCCCATCGACCAGGCGGCGAGCGAGAGCGTGCGCGTGCAGGGCGGGCCCGGCGGAGTGTACGCGGAGGCCCTCAGCTTCGATCCGCCGCCCACCATCAACAACACGCCGTTCAGCCAGGCGCCGCTCCAGCCCGAGTCCATCCTCGGCGTGGGCAAGGTGCAGATCTACGTCTCCTTCGGGGCCGAGGGGGGCGGCGCCGCCGTCGTCGCCAAGAAGGAGCAGAAGTCGAACCCCGTCCTTCTCGTCCTCTGCACCCTCGCGATCCTCGGCGGCTCGTACTTCTTCATCTTCGACACGGGCGACCAGCGGACCTCGACGCAGCCCAAGGAGGTCCCCGACCTGTGGGACGCGCCCATCACGACGTGCCCGCCCACGGGGTCGGCGGAGCAGGCCATCGCCATCGCGCGCGACAAGGAGAACGTCGCGGACGCGCGCCGCGAGCGCCGTCCGTTCCACGTGCAGGACGGCGTCGCCGCCGTGCCGCTCTACGAGACCGCCGCGGCGTGCTTCCGCCAGGGAGGAGATCAAGCGTCGTCGGCCGAATCGTGGAACGAGGCCGTGAAGTTGCGCAAGGAGATGTTCGACGACTACCGCACCCACCGCGTGAGGCTGGAGCACGCCCTCTCGGTCCTCCGCCACCAGGTGCCCCCCACGACGCCAGCCGTCGGCCCGAGCGCCGCCGAGATCACGGCGCGCAAGGAGGTGAAGACCCTCCTCGCCTTCCTCGAGGGACGGCAAGGCGACTACATCACCTGGCTCTCCAACCTCGACCGCGAGCTGAAGCTCCGGGTAGGTCGCACATGAGGGGCACGTTCGTCGCCTGCGTCGCGGCGGGCCTGCTCGCGCTGCAGGGATGCGCCGCCTCGCAGGGCGATCGTATGAAGGCCGAGATCCGACGGGCGGAGGCCGAGCAGACGTCCGACAAGCTCGTGCGACGCGGCAAGGAGTTCGCCGCCGCCGGGGACACCACGCGGGCCGAGCAGTACTTCGCCTCTGCCATCAACCGCGGGGGCGACGAGCAGGTCATCTTGCCGATGCTCCTCATGGTGTGCATCCAGGACGGCCGCTTCCGCGTCGCCATCGACTACGCGAGCACCTACCTGAAGGCGCACCCGAACGACACGCGTGTGCGGCTCCTCCTGGGGACGCTCTACTCGGCCGTCGGCGACGCAACGCCAGCGCACCGCGAGCTCCAGCGCGTGCTCGACGCACGCCCCACGGACGCCGACGCGCACTACGCGCTCGCCGTGCTGTCACGTGACAACGAGAACGATCCCGTCTCCGCCGACAAGCACTTTCGCGAGTACCTCCGCCTCGCCCCGAACGGCGCCCACGCAGAGGAGGCCCAGGCGAGCCTGCTCCAGAGCGTCCCGAGCGTTCCATGATCCCCAAGGAAGTATTCGAAGAGACCCTGCTCCAGTTTCTCGCCCCGATCCGCCAGTACCTGGACGACCCGACGGTCAGCGAGGTCATGATCAACGGCCCCGACCAGATCTACGTCGAGCGGCGCGGACAGCTCGAGCTGACCCCTGCGAAGTTCGCGAGCAAGGAGGCGCTCGCGGCGGCGATGCGCAACTGCGCCCAGTACGTCGGCAAGTACTTCGACGAGCAGCGGCCCATCCTCGAGGGGCGTCTGCCCGACGGCTCGCGCATCGAGGCGCTCTTTCCGCCGGTCGCGCCCGACGGGCCCAGCGTCTCCATAAGGCGGTTCTTCAAGGAAACGTTGACCGTCCAGCGCCTCGTCGGCTTCGGCGCGCTGACGGAGGACGCCGCAACCGCTCTGCACGCCTTCGTCGCGTCGAAGATGAACGTCCTTGTGGCGGGCGGCACGGGCAGCGGCAAGACGTCGATGCTCAACGCCCTCTCGTCGTACATCCCGGACGGCGAGCGGGTCGTCGTCATCGAGGACTCGCGCGAGCTTCAGCTCCAGCGCGCGCACGTCGTCCAGCTCGAGGCTCGCCCGGCGGACTCGAAGGGAAGGTACGGCGTGACCATCCGGGATCTCTTTCGCGCCACGCTGCGCATGCGCCCCGATCGCATCGTCGTCGGTGAGATCCGCGGAGGAGAAGCGCTCGATCTCATCCAGGCGATGACGAGCGGCCACGGCGGCTGCATGTCGACGCTCCACGCCACCTACCCGCGCGATACTCTCACGCGCCTCGAGACGATGGCCATGATGAGCGACCTCGGAATGCCCCTCGTCGCGCTTCGCATCCAGCTCGCCTCGGCCGTGAACATCATCTGCCAGGTGTCGCGCCTCCAGGACGGGTCCCGCAAGGTCACCCACATCACGGAAGTGCTAGACTTCGACATGGTGACGAGCACTTACCGCATGCAGGACATCTTCGTGAGGCAGACCACCGGGGTCGGGGCGCAGGGAGAGGTCCTGAGCGAGTTCGTCCCGACCGGGATCGTCCCGCGGTGCATCGAGCAGCTCCACGAGCACGGCGTCGACTTGCCCCGGTGCGTCTACGAAGCCCAGAAGATGCGCGCGGCGCAGGGTTATGACTGACCCATGAGCGAGACTCGAGTCCTCGAGCTCCAGCAGGGCGCGGGGGAACCCGGCGCCCTCGAGCTGCGTGCGGGCGTCCAGCTGCCTCCGGTAGGGATCGGGTCCTCTGGCTCGTGGAAGGTGCTCGCGAACGGCATCCTCGGCATCCACGCGTACATCTACTACGATGGCAATGCGCTCTTCGTTCAGAGCGCGGACGAGCGAAACCCAGCGCTGGTGGACGGGCGAGCGGTCGGCTGCACGTGGACGCCCGTCCCCATACCCTGCACGATCTCCCTGGCCGCCGCCCGGCTGGTCCTCCGCGACGTGAGCGCGACCATCGACGACGAGGACAACCTCGAGCAAGAGGAAGACAGGACGGTGGCGGTCTCTGCGGCCTCGCTCCTCGACGAAGATCGCACGCTCGCGGTCGCCGCGCCCCCGGCGCCGCCTGCCGCGCTGCCGCCCACCCTTCCGCCGCCGCCGCCGGCTCCGCCGGCCCCGCGAAGCGTACGATTGGTGTCACAGAGTTTTGGAGGGCCGGCGTCGGACCGCCGGCCGCCTCCTCCGTCTTCGCACCGACCGTTCGCGCCCGGCGCATTCGTGACCCAGCCCGATGGCGAGTCGACGCGCCTCCAGCCCATCGACGAGCCCGAGCCCGAGGGCGACGCGACGCGCATCGTTCCGCTGGGCGAGCCCCTCGCGGAGACGCCACCGATGGGCTCTCCGCTCCCTCGGATGCCGTTCCGGCCGGCGCCCGTGCGCCCCGCAGCCGGGCGACGCTGGGCCGAGGCCCGACCTTCGCAGCCCTCCTTGCCGGAGCTCGCGAACGACTCCCAGGAGGAGCTCAGCACGCTCCCGAAGGAGTTCCCGCCGCCGCCGCCGCCCGACGCGAACGACACGCCGCTGGTCGAGCCCGCCATGCCCGTCGGCTTGCTCAACGTGCCCCCTCCGCCGGTACCGGTGGCGCCCAAGGGGCCAACCTTCGGCGAGCGTCTGGCCAAGGAGTGGCGTGAGACCCCTCCCATCAAGAAGGTCCTCGTCTTCTTGATGCCGTTCATGCTGCCCGTCGTCTGGTTCACCTTCGGCGACGAGCCTCCTCCCCCGCACCGGGTGGGCGGCTCCGCGTCGGCGTCTGCCGCGGGACCGCAGGTCCCGACCACCGGCACGGTGCAGCCCTACCCGTACCCGACGCAGCCACCGGGCTACCCCCCGGCACCGGCCTCCGCTGCTGGGGTCGGCTACCCGACCGCGCCGCCCACGACTACCGCCTACCCGACCGCGCCGCCCACGACCACCGCTTACCCGACCGCGCCGCCCACCACGGACCCCGCAGCCGGCCACACAAGGCCGCCGAGCGACGCCACGGCGAAGCCGACGACGCCCGATCCGGCGGCGAGCGCCGCACCCGTCGATCGGCGCGAGCACCAGGCAGCGGACCTCGTGGCGACTGGCCAGTACGAGCAGGCCGCACAGATCTACGATCGCCTTGGCGCGGAGCACCCGGAGAACCCCGCGTTCCACGAGGCGTCTCGCATCCTGCGCGCCAAGCTCAACGCCGTGCACTGAGCTTCATCGAGGCCGTGGCGGGCTGCGGCGTCCACGCGAACCTGTTTTCTGCGTCCCCACGAGCAACGCTGGCGGTCGCGCGATCATCCTAGGTTCGTCGTGGGACGACAGAGCCCGCGGATCGCCGATGGATCGCTGAAAGATCGGCTGCACTGCGCCCCGAGATTCGAGGGTGCCATGTGCCCGTTCGATCGCACCTGCGTCGCTCCGGGCCGCCCCGCGCAGCACGCAGGAGCCAACATGCCATGCTTCGCTACCGCAGTGACACTCGTACTCTCGTCTTCATAGCCGCGTACTTCGTAGCGCTCGGAGGAGCGTGGTCTCTCTCGTTGGCACGGTCCGGCTCCGTCCTCGTCGCCGTCGCAGCACTGTGCTGGATCTCGTGGATCAACGCGGTCATCACCCACAACGTCGTCCACGTGCCGCTCTGGCGTTCTGCCTGGCTCAACAAGCTGACACGCGCGGTCCTCTCGCTGACGTACGGCTTCCCGGTCAACGAGTACGTCCCCGGCCACAACCTGAGCCATCACAGGTACGCCCAGCAAAGGCGCGACACGATGCGCACGACCAAGAGCCGGTCACGCTGGAACCTGGCCAACCTCGTCATCTTCTTTCCCACGGTCGCGTTCGACGTGATGCGCGCGAACGCGAGGTACGTCGCGGCCGCGAGGGACAGGCGGCCCGGGTGGTACTCGGAGCGCAGGGCGCAGGTGGCGCTCGCCTGGGGCGTGAAGCTCGCGCTCCTCGCCCTCGACTGGAAGAAGGCCCTCCTCTTCGTGTTCGTGCCGCACCTCGGCGCCGTCTGGGGGGTCACGACCGTCAACTACCTGTGGCACGACGGCTGCGACGCGGATCATCCCTACGACCACTCGCGGAACTTCGTGGGCAAGGTCTTCAACTGGTTCCACTTCAACAACGGCTTTCATGGGATGCATCACATGGATCCGGGACTGCACTGGAGCCTTCTGCCCGAGCGGCACACCGAGCTCGTCGCCCCGCACATTCACCCGGCGCTCGTGCAGCGCTCGCTCGTGCTCTACCTCCTCCGCACGTTCGTGCTCGAATGGAGGAGGCTCCGCTACGATGGCTCCCCACTCGTGCTTGCTCCGGAGGCGGAGGACATTGACTGGACGACGAGCCCGGCTCCCGGCGCGATCGAGCTCTCCTACGGGCGTGACGACCTGCCGCGGGAAGCCTGAGCCGCCCACCGCGAAGGGTGGCAAGATGGGCGCGATGAAGCGCGCCTTCTGCCTCCCCCTCCTCGCCCTCGCCGCCTGCGCGGCGTCCACCCCACCGCCGCCCGCGCCCCCGGTCGCGCCCGTCACCGTGGCGCCGCGCGCGCCGGAGCCGCAGCCCGCGCCGCCCGCTCCGCCTCCGCCCCCGAAGCCCCTCTCGCTGGAGGAGCGCGCCGAGAAGCTGCACCGCGAGGCGATCGTGGTCGACACCCACAACGACGTGACCTCGACCATCCTCGAGGACGGCTTCGACCTCGGCAAGCCCAACGGGCACACCTCGACCGACCTGCAGAAGATGCGTGCGGGCGGCATCACGGCGGAGTTTTTCTCCATCTACGTCGACAAGCGCTTCTACGAGCACCCGACGGCGCACGACGGCGGGGCGGCGCGCCGCGCGCTCGACATGATCGACATCACCTACCAGCAGATCGAGCGCCACGGGGACGCTCTCGAGCTCGCCCGGAGCGTGGAGGACATCCGCCGCGCGAAGCGGGACGGCAAGGTCGCCGTCCTCATGGGCATCGAAGGCGGCCACGCGATCGAGAACTCGCTCTTCACCCTGCGCGAATTCTACCGGCTGGGCGTCCGCTACATGACGCTCACGCACTCGAACAACAACGACTGGGCCGACTCGGCGGGCTTCTTCGCGCCGCCCAAGCCCGTCCATCACGGCCTGTCGCCCTTCGGGGAGGAGGTCGTCCGCGAGATGCAGCGGGTCGGCATGCTCGTCGACGTGTCGCACGTGAGCGACGAGACGTTCTACGCCGTGATGAGGGTTGCCAAGGCTCCCGTCATCGCGTCCCACTCGAGCTCGCGCGCACTCTGCGACGTGCCTCGCAACCTCTCCGACGACCAGCTGCGCGCGCTCGCCAAGAACGGGGGCGTCGCCATGGTCAACTTCTTCCCGGGTTACCTGGACCCGCGCTACGCCGCCGCGCAGCAGGCGTTCAGCGCGAAGCACAAGGCGGAGATAGACACGCTCATGAAGAAGCATCTGCCCATCTCGGAGATGAAGGCAGCCATGGCGAAGATGGGGAGCGCCGACCTGCCGAAGGTGACGGTGGCAACGCTGGTCGACCACATCGAGCACATCGCGAAGGTGGCGGGCGTGGACCACGTGGGTCTGGGGAGCGACTTCGACGGCGTCCCGGCGTTCCCCGAGGGCCTTTCGGGGATGGATGGGCTCCCGCTCATCACGCTGGAGCTCCTCCGGCGGGGCTTCTCGGATGAAGACACGAAGAAGATCCTGGGCGAGAACTTTCTCCGGGCGATGGGCGAGGCCGAGGCGTACGCGAGCGCAACGAAGACCACGCTGAGCGGCGACGGGAGCCTCCAGAGGATCGACAAGTAGGATGACCGCGTCGGGCTTCGGCGAGCCGTCCAACTGGTGCGATCGGCGCTGCGAGCGCTGCCCGCTGGCGGATGGCTGCGCCCTTCATCTGCGCGAGCGCCAGAGGCGCTGGGTGCACGAGGCGCGCGGGCAGGACCCGGACGATCCCGCCGTCGGCATGGACGACCTCGTGAACGATCTCGAGCGCGCGCTCGAGCTCCTTCGCGAGGCGGCACAAGAGGAGGGTCTCGACCCGGACGACGTGTCCATGCCCGAGTCGCCCGTCGTGCTCGACGCCGTCCGCTTGCAGAAGCTCGGCACGCTCATCGCGGCGGCGCTCCATGATGAGGACGCGGTGCGCGCGGTCGCGACGACCTTGGCCATCAAGTCGGCCCGCATCTCGTCGTACCTCACGCTGCGCGAGGAGCCCGGGAGCAACGCGGACGCGGGATGGGACGACGACGTCGCCCCGAACCTGCTCCTCATCGAGCGCCTCCGTGGCGAGGTCGCCGGGTGGCTCGAGGTGCACCCGGAGCTTCCCCTGGAGGATGCGCGTCAAGCGCTGGTCGATCTGGACCGCATCGTCGATCCGCTCCTCGCGCGGGTCGATGCGGCGGCGCGCGCGCGGCTGGCAGGACTCATCGAGCGGCGGGGCGCACCCTCGCCGTTCTGCGTTACCGACGCCTGAACCCCAACCTCAGCGCGAGAGCGCGTGATCGGGGTAACGCGACCGGAGGTCGGCCTCCACGCCGTCCGCCTCGGTGTCGCGACCCAGCGCCCGGAGGGCGCGCGCCTGCAACGAGAGCTCCTCAGGCTCGAGGCCGCGCGAGCTGAGCTTGCCCGCCGCCTGCGCCATGCGGAGCGCGCCGAGCGGGTCGCCCCGGACGAGCGAGCCGCGGGCCTCGGCGACGAGAGCCGCCTCGTGCATCAGCGGATCTTCGTCCGCCGCCTCGATGGGCGCGGGCACGTGCCGCACGACGGCCTTCGGGGCGGACCGCGTCGCTGCGACCGCCGTGGGCGGCGCGTTCATCATCCCGGGCACGCCTGCCGGGCCAGACCGGGCGACGGCGTCCGTGGCAGGTGCGGAGGGAGCCTGCCCGAGGGGAGCCACCGTTGCGGCGAGGGGAGCAGGACCAGGCAGCGCCGGCTCCGCGAGAGACGACGGGCGCGCCACCGGAACGGCGACGCCATGCACAGGCGAGGGAGCCACGTCGGGCACCACCGCGCTGATTGCTTGCGCGGCCGGGGGCGGAGGCGCGACGACCGCCCTCGGCGCGAGCGGGCCTGCCACGCGCAGCACCACGAGCGTCACGCCGACCGACACGACGCTCCCGAGGAGAGCGCCCATCGCGAGGAGCTTGCTCGCGGACGCGGTCGCCGTCGATCCCGCGGCGATCGAGCTCGTGGCTGCCGCCGCTCCGACGCTGGCCGTGCTGGCCACGCCGTTCCAGATCTTCGCGCGCGTACCCGCCGAGGGCCCGTCGCCCTTGGCGGCTTCGAGCAGCGCTCGCGTGGAGGAGGACAACTGGAGCTCGCTCATCGCGCACCTCCCCGGATGGCCTGCTCGAGCTCGACACGCGCCACCCGCAGCCGCGAGTAGACGGTGTTGAGCGGTATGTTCAATACTTCTGCGATCTCCGGGGCTGTCATTTCTTCAATCTCATGGAGCACCAGGACGGCGCGCCGGTTCACGTCGATCGTCGCGAGGGCGCGATCGAGGGTGCTCAAGGCTTCGCGGCGCGCGAGCTCCGCGGTCTGCTGCGGCTCCGTCGACTCGCGCGCTTCAGCGACGCCGCCGTCGGGATCCTCGGGGTGGCGACGACGGTGCCTGCGGGCATCGGAGGCGACCCGCAACACAATCTGAAAGAGCCACGCCCTCGGCCCGTGCCCCCGGTCCTCGAACTGGTCGAAGCGGCGGTGGGCGATGACGAACACTTCCTGCGCGCGGTCGTCGGCCTCCGCCGTGGGAACGCCGAGGCGACGGAGGTTTCTCCACACGAAGTCGACCTGGGCGTCGTACATCGCGCGAAACTTCACCTGCCGCGTGTGCGCTGCGGGCAGCGCGGGCGGCGGCGGGATGGACGATACCCCCGCCTGCCCCTCGCCAGGTACGAGCCGGAGGCCGGAGCCGGGTGCCTCCGTCACGCGCATGATCTCCACGGCCTGCGCTTCGGGCGTCATCGGATCCCCCATGATAAACCCACCTCGGCGCGGCCCACGAACAGGCTCGGGTCCACGCCGTAGTTCGTCGACTCACGTAGAAGATTGACCTCGGCCACCGCACGCACCATCGCCGAGAGGTCCCCCGCCAGCTCGCCGCGAAGCCCGACGCTCGGCCCCACGGCCAGGAACGGAAGCGTCCACGAGCCCCCGCCCGTCAGGAAGCCGACCTCGGCGCCGGCGCACATGTCGAGCTGGATGCCCTTGTGCTCGAGATAGAAGCCCGGCAGGCGCCCGCACGCGTCGAAGCGCGTCGCAGCCCACGTCGCGTCGGTGGAAGGCGTGATGTCCTGGAGGGTGCGCGCCAGCGCGACGGTCGGCCGCAGGAACCAGCCGCGCCCCACCTCGAACACCGAGAAGAGAGACGGCCCCGCCATGACGCCGGGCCCGGCGCCGCCCATGAGGAACGTCGTCGCGCCGACCTCGATGGTGCGCTCGCCCTCGGGGTGCGAGAGCAGGAGGCGCGACTCGGGCTGGGGCTTCTCCTGGGGGGCGGGCGCGGGCCAGAGCTGATCGGGCGGGGGCGCTGCCACGGCGCTCGGCTTCGGCGGCAGCGCCACGGGAACCTGGGCCGCCGTCGCCTTCTCGACCTCCGCGTCGAGCACGAGGGAAGCCCATACGCCGACCGCGCGCGACAGCGCCGAGCAGTCGGTCGACTGCTGCTTCATCGCCCGGTGGGCGACGGGGGCGTCCATCTCGTCCGAGATCTCCCCCTCGGCGGTGAGCTGGGACCCCGAGCGCTCGAAGCGTACCGTCACCGTCCAGGCGTGGCGCGGCGCGAGGCTGGGGGCCAGGGCGCGACGCAGGGTTTCGTCCGCCTTGGCGGAGTCCGAGCAAGGTGCCGGCTGTTCCAGAACGATCTTCGGCGGTTCGGGAACGTCCAAAGAAGCCACCCTCCACCGGACAATGGCCAGCTCCCCCGACTCCCGTCGCGAGAAACGCCCCGGCCCGACGAACTCGAGCATACGCTGCGAAATGGGCTCGCGCCGTCGAGAAAGGGCAGCTCGAGGCTGTCGCCCGCTGTGGGGCGAGCGCCTACCGCTCATCTGCTCAGGGCCGTCCGCGCAGAGCCGTCGGCTCAGGGCCGTCCGCTCAGGGAACGAGGCTCGCCTGGTAGCAGTTGGCGGGATCGTACCCGCCGTCCTGGTAGTGCGACGGGTCCTCGAGCCAGCCCGTGAGGCACAGATCGAGCGAGTCCCCCTCGACCATGCGCTGGCCGCCCTTGTGGTGGACGAGGTTCCTGGGCTTCTCCACGAGCAGGAGCTGGGTGGGGGAGTCTTCCCCAGCGACCACCCGGCTCATCTCCTCGGGCTCGAGGCCGACGGCCGAGAGGTAGTTCGAGTAGAGCTCGTCTGCCGTCTCCGGCCCCACGCCGGAGAGGTTGCCCGCGTCGTTCTCGGCGCGGAGCCCGAACTGGCTGAAGAGGCGGAACGGGCGATCGACCTGCCCGTGGCAGTCGAGCGTGCCGCACTGCTGCTCGAGGAAGACGTGCACGCCGGGGTTCGTGCTCTGGTTGTTCGGGTCGCCCGTGAACTGGGCGTAGGAGGGCTGGAAGATGACGGTGTAGCGCGTCGGGTTGGGGATCTCGGCGCAGGACGCGAGCAGGAGCCCCGCGAAGGTGGCGGCGAGCGCGCTCCCGACCATCGTACGGCGGAGGAGGCGAACGTTCGGGATCTTCATAGCGCACCGGCTCCCGCGACGGGGTTCACAGGGCACGTGGCGTTCGCCGGCGGCGTGTAGGGCACGTACACGTGGCCGACGGCCGAGAGACTCTGGGGGTCCTGGTGGCAGGTCGCGCACGAGCCGGTGCGGCCGATGTGCCCGGGCATCGGGATGCCCGACCCCGTCGGACCGAAGACCTCCACGATGATGGGGAAGGCCGGGTTCCACGTCGAGGGCGTGATCCAGAAGTTGCCGACGCAGTTGGTCGTCGCCGCGTTCATCGCGCCGTTGTCGTCGACGAAGTAGGCGCTCGCCTGATCGACGCCGAGGGTGTTGTTCATCGTCGCGTTGTACGGACCGGCGAAGATAGTCCCGGCCACGGTGAAGACCGTGCTCGCGGGCCCCTCACCCCCGTGGCAGACGAGGCAGGGCTGGCCGGCGCGATGGTACTCGCCCTTCGGAATCCCCGGAGCCTCCGGTCCGAGCGCGGCCACCTCGCCGTCGTGCACGGGATCGCTCGTGCACGCGTCCGTGAGGAGCAGGAGCAAGGACGGGACGAGGAGCAGGAACGGTACGCTCGTTCGCTTCATTGGAACTCCGCATCGAAGCCAATCGTGCCGTAGAAAGCCGTCGCATCGGTGACGTAGAGCGAGTCGAGGAAGTCCTCGTAGAGGATGTCGCCCTGCACGAAGACGCCGTACTGGGTCTTGGCCTCCGGCGACGTGAGCGCGAAGTGGCCGCCCGCCCCGATCGTCCCTGCGACCGACGGAGCCAGCTCGCGGCTCGTCGTCCGGTAGGTCGGCACGATGACTGTGCCGTTCTGGATGAGCGCGGAGTAGGCCAGCTGGTAGAAGTTCGCCCCCGTCTGGGCGTTGAAGCGCGCGTGCGGCCACACATGCAGGCGACGGCCGAAGTCCATGATGTACTGGAAGTCGGTGGTCGTCGCGTTCTGCTGCCAGGTGTCGTGGTAGAGGCGCTCCTCGATGCGGAGGGTCCCCGAGCCGAGGCGGCTCACGAAGCGCGCGCCCATGGCGTACCGATCGCGCTCGAGCGGGAGCTGCTCGAGCGGGCGGAGCGGCAAGCGGACGCTGTTGACGAGGTCGACGGTCGCGCCGCGCGGCACGAACGGGGCGACCGACGGATCGAAGAGCGGGATGTAGCGGTAGGGCTTGGACTGGTCGCCGCGCTCCATCTGCAAGCTCGCGTTGACCAGGATGAGCGCCTTCGGCGAGAGGATGAACGTCGCGCCGCCCTCGAGGACGTTCACCGCGAGGTTGTGGTGGAAGATG
>Ga0302279_10003796_pt1 | contig 18443 bp, 14 predicted proteins | sample III_Bog_N3_3_FD_194541 | JGI IMG/M metagenome (GOLD analysis project Ga0302279, IMG submission 194541) | Peat permafrost microbial communities from Stordalen Mire near Abisko, Sweden - III_Bog_N3_3 | ecosystem: Environmental > Terrestrial > Soil > Wetlands > Peat | place: Sweden: Abisko...
CCACCCGCTCGTGCATTTCATCGTCGTCTTCGCCGTGATCGCCGGCCTCGCGTTGCTCAACATCATCGGCGTACGCGAAAGTTCGGCGTTCAACGAACTCGTGAGCGGGCTCGACGTCTTGAGCGAAACGTGCATCCTCTTCTTCGGCTTTCTCTTCGCGTTCCAGCCGCAGCTCCTGATCCACACGATGACCTTCTCCTGGCCGACGCCGTTCAACCTGATGAACGGCGTTTCGCTTGCCATCATCTCGTTCGTCGGACTCGAATCGATCTCGCAGGCGGCGCAAGAGACGCAGCGACCCGCCTCGGTCATCCCGCGGACGTCGATCAGTTTGATCCTCACGATCTTGATCTTCGCGCTCGCCTATTCGAATCTCGCGCTCGGCATGCAGCCGTGGCACGCGATCCCGCCCGACGCGCACGGCCACCCGCAAGCGCTCTGGCACTATCTCGGAAACGAAAGCAACAACGGCGCGGCCGTGGCCGTGCTCGCCTCGTACGTGCCCTACTTCGGAACGGTGGCGGCGCTCTACGTGCCGGTGCTCGGCGCGATCTTGCTCTTGATCTCGAGTAACTCCGGCGTGTTCGGCAGTTCGCGCATCGCCTACGCGATGAGCGGAACGCAGTTGCTGCCGAGCATGTTCCAGCGCGTGCATCCGCGCTTCCGCACGCCCGCGGTTTCGATCCTGACCTTCTGCGGGTTCGCGGTGCTCGAGTTGATCTTCGCCTCGCTCCCGAGCCTCTCGCCGCCGATCAAGCACGTCTACGCCGCGCTGTTCCGGGGCGAGGACGGCATCACGTTCCTCGGCGACCTCTACGCCTTCGGCGCGGCCGCGAGCTACTCGTTCGTCTTCATCGCGCTCATCGCGCTGCGGCTGAACGATTCGCAGAGCCCGCGCCGCTTCAAGATGCCCTTCAACGTGCCGTTCACCTACAAGGGCAACCGGGTCGAGTTCCCGATCGTCGCCGTGATCGGCTTCATCGGGATCGTTTCGATCCTCGTGTTCACGATGCTCACGCACGAGATCGGCCGCATCGCAGGACCGCTCTGGATATTCTTCGGAATCGTCGGGTATCTGTTCTACCGGCGCCGCAAGAAGCTCCCGATTTTCGGATCGCAGCCGCACGACTGGCGCAAGGCCCAGATCAATATCTTGCAAGAAGCGGGCGAGCTCGAGATGATGGACGACTACCTCGCGAACGTCAAGCGGATGGACGCCACGAACGCCACGGCGGCGGGGACGATCCGCTGAGGAACCTCGTCCGCAGCGAGGGCTACGCCCGGGCCCGGCTCGTCACGGGCGGCACGTTCGCACTCCTCGGAGCCGTCGTCGTCGTCCGGACCGTGCTCGCCGTCGGCTTCGACGGCCGGGCGATTCCCTCGGTCGTGCTCGGCCTCGCGATGGTGTTGCTCGGCACGCTCCGCATTCGCGACTACGTGGCCGCCCGGCGGTCCCGAACGTGACGCACGCCCCGCCGAGCCCGCTCGGCATCGTCCTCGCCTTCGTGGTCCTGATCGCGATCACGGCGACGCTCTACTGGATGCTGCATCCGCCGACGACGACGGCCGAGCAAGCGGCGCGGGCCACCGAGCGCGACGTCAACGAGATCATCGGGAGCATCATCATCGTGTTCTCGCAGGAGATCCACTCCGAGCACATGATGTCGGTCGCCGTTCGCGTGGCGCGCCGCGAACGGGCCGCGCTACTCGCGGCGTACATCATCGAGGTGCCGCACACGCTACCGCTCGACGCCGCCATGGAGCGGGAGCGGCGCGAAGCGCTCGGCGTGCTGCAAGTCGCGGAGTCGATCGCGCGAAAGAACAACGTGGAGATCACGACCGAGGTGTCGCTCGCGCGCCAAGTCGCGCAGGGCGTACTCGAACTCGCCAAGCGGAAAGACGCGCACCTGATCGTTGTCGGCGCCTACCGCGAGGGCAAGTACGCGGGCGCGCCGATCGGTGCGGCAATCGAAGTGATCGCCGCCAAAGCCACCTGCGACGTGTTGATCGGCGTCCAGGGCAATCGCGGGAAGATTCAAACGCCGCCGACGGTCGTGGCTTCGGGGCCGGCGCTACAGTAGCGAGGCGCCGTTGCGGGACGCCCGGATCGGCGGCGGCGGCGTGCGCAGAACCATCACGGCCGCGTCGTCGAGGCCGCGTCCGTTCCGGAAGACGTGATCCGCGATCGTACGCGCCGCGTCGCAATCGGGTCGCGCGTACGCGAAGCGCGCGGCTTCGATCAATTCGTGCTCGCCGCGGAGCACGTCGCGCTCGCGTTCGGTGACGCCGTCCGTGTAGAACACGACGATCGCCTCGCGGTGAACCTTCACGACGGAATTCGTCGCTTCGTGTTGCGCGAAGATTCCGAGCGGCAGATCGGCCTGGCTCTGCGTCAGGAACGAATGACGATCGGCCGTCACGACGAGCGGCGGCGGATGGCCGGCGTTCGCGAGCGTCAGCGAGCGCCGGCGCTCGTCGAAGAAGGCGATGACGGCCGTGCTGATCGTACCGACGCCCACGCGGCGGTCGGCGTCGGCGAACGCGACCCCGTTCGCGATCGAGAGCACGTCGGAGGGGGCGCGGGTACGGAGGATCGCACCGAGGATCGAGGCGCGAAGCGACGCTTTCGTACCGGCCACGGCCTCGCCATGGCCCGAGACGTCACCGATCGTCAGCGCGATCTCATAAGAAGAGAGCGGAACCGCCGCGCACCAATCCCCGCCGTCCCGCTCGTCGCCCGCCGGCGAATTCCAGACGGTCACGCTCGCGCACCCGGCCGCCCCGGCGCGGGCTTCGAAGCCGTGCGAGAGGACCGGGCCGCGCTCGTGCGTTTCCATCACGGTTACGCCGCGGCCACGCGTGGATCCGTAAAGCATCCGCTGACGGTGGCGCCGCGTAAGCCGAGGGCCAGCTCGGCTTCCGAAGACTCCTTCGAGAGGATGCAATTTGCGCCGGCGAGATGACACTCGCGTGCCCACGACGTCTTGACGATTGCGGTATAGACCGCGAGGATGCTCTCCGGCAAAACGAAACGGAGGCGGCGCAGGAACTCGAGCGGATCGACGCCGCTTGCGTCGATATCGCACAGAAGGATCTGCGGCGCGAGCTGACCGAGCTCGCTCACGTTGAAAGAGCGCTCGACCTGCGGCGACGCGGTCGCTCCGGCCCTGCGGAGGGCGGATACCAGCATCGAGACCTTCGCGTCTTCGATACCGACCAAGGAGGCTGTCCGAACCATCGGAGGTACGCTTTCACCGTTTAGAACGCGAGGAGGGTGAACCGAAAGCGCCGCGGTCGACAAAGGCGACCCGCCGTTCCGGATACATACGAATGGTACCACTCGCCCGGAGGGCGGGCCATCGTGAAAACGGGTGATAGGGTAATCCGGGATACCGGGCCGGCCGGGTGGCGTGGTAGCGTGAGGGACCACCGTCGCCCAACGAAAGTAGTCATGCTCGGACTTACCGGTCTCATCGTACCATTCGCCATCCTCGTCCTGATCGTGCTGTTCGGAAACACGGCTTTCAAAGTGCTCCGCGAGTACGAGCGCGGCGTGATGTTCACGCTCGGGCGATTCTCGAGGGTCCGCGGGCCGGGCTTCATCGTCTTGTTCCCGTGGGTCCAGCAGATCGTCCGCATCGATCTGCGCACCGTCGTGATCGAGATCCCGAGCCAAGACCTGATCACGCGCGACAACGTCTCGGTGAAAGTCGATGCCGTCCTTTACTTCCACGTGGTCGATCCGGCGAAGTCGGTGATCCAAGTGGAGCAGTTCATCGCCGCGACCAACATGCTCGCTCAGACCACGCTGCGCTCCGTACTCGGGCAGCACGAACTCGACGAACTGCTCTCCGAGCGGAACAAGCTCAACACGGATATCCAGACGATCCTCGACTCCCGCACGAAAGAGTGGGGCATCGACGTGAGCAACGTGGAGATCCGCGACGTGCAACTCACGGACAACATGGTGAAGGCCATCGCGAAACAAGCGGAAGCCGAGCGCGACCGCCGCGCCAAGGTCATCCACGCGGAGGCCGAGTTCCAGGCCGCGCAGACGCTCACGAACGCCGCGACGATCCTCGCGTCGGAGCCCGCCGCCATGCAGCTCCGCTACCTCCAGACGCTCACGGAAATCGGCGGCGAGCACAACTCGACGGTGATCTTCCCGATGCCGCTCGACATCGTCAAGCCGTTCCTCGACCTCATGGCGAAGGGCGCGCATCCGGCCACGTTGCCGGTACCGACGCCGAACGGCATCAAACCGCCGGCGGCGTGAGCACGGCATTCGGCGCGACCTTGAGCGACGGGCTGACGCGAACGACGCTGCAGATCGACGGGAGCACGTCCGACAGCGCCTTCGCGAGCGTGATCGGAGCGCTGCAACGCGTTCCCGGCGTCTTGCTCGCCGAGGTAAACCGCTCGACCGCGTGCGCCCTCGTCGCGCACGACGGGGCCGTCGCCGCAACGTCCCTGCTGGCGGCGGTGCTCGTGGCGGGCAACCACGCCAAGGTCGTAGAACCGGAAGGCGCCACGTCGAGCGAAGCCGTGCGAACGCGCCGGCAAACGATCCTCTCCGTCGTCGGGCTCGGGAGCGTGATCTTCGTCGTCCTTACCTTGATCGACGTCCTCGTGCCCGGAAGTTCCAGCCGGCGCTGGCTCATGCCCGTCCTCATGTCGATCTTCTGGTTCTTCTTCTTCGCGCAATCGTTCTTGGTGCGACGCTCGTAAGGCTCGCTCAACGCGCGCGTGCTTCGGTGTGTAGGAGCGGCATCAGGTCGAGGGTGAACTTCAGGCCGACGACGAGCGCGTTTCGGATGTCCTGCGTGCGGTAGGGCTCGGCCATCTGATCGGGTTCGAGCACGTACTGGAGGTTCGGCGAGACGACGAGCGCCGGCGAGAGGTGCGCGCCGTAAGCAAGTTCCATCATCGTTTCGTGTGTCGGAATCTTGACCGGCGCACCTTCCGAAGCGCGCGCCGCTCGCACGGCGGCGAGACCCAGATTCGTGAAGTGCTGGTCGTCGATCACGAATCCGAGAGTATCGGCATCGCGACCGGCGAACGTGCCTTGTTGCACGAGTCCGATCTCTTCGTAGTGGTCTTCGATCACGCGGCCGGATAGGTTCGCCATGCCGACTCCGAACAGCGTCAGGCCCCGCTGCGAGGCGAGGCTCGGCCGAAGGATGAGTTGATCGAAGCGCGCGTACGCGCCCGACCGTCCGCGTTGCGTCGAACCCGAGAGCGGGTCGGCATAGGTGCTTTCGTCGTACCAGCCGCCGAGTACGTAGTTGCGCGGACGCGTGTCGTCGGCAAAGCTCGTCGTATACCCGATCTCCGCCGGCGCGACGATGCCCGTCATGTGGCTCGAATCGAACGTGAAACCGTCGTCGCTCGGACGCGTGAGATCGGGGTTCACCTCGTACGCGCCACCGTGCAGGTAGATTCGCCCATTCAGGAACGCTTTGGCCACAATACCCCAGCTCGGCACCGGATAATACGTAAAGTTGCTGTCCTTGAAGACCAGCGGCGGATTTCCGCACGACGAGTTCGTCTGGAACACGCAGTAGAGCGTCGAGTGTAGGAAGCTCGTGTTGGCGGGTATGCGTCCGGCCTCGATATCGAGGCGTCCGTTGAAGAGTCGTTGCTCGTACGAGAGCGTGGCGAGATGCCAGTCCTGGCCCCCGTATACTTCTTGGACGGACGTGTCGTTGCCGATCGCATCGGCTGCGAGATTGCTGCCGTGACGGTTCGTGACGTCGAAGTGCAGCATGCCCCCCTTCGCGCCGGCGAGTCGGACCATGTCGAGGTCGAAGCCCATCAACAGCTGGCCCGCGTATGCCGAACCTTGCCGGATACCGCCCGATGGATTCGCAGCGGCTTCTCCCGTATAAGCGAAGATCGGCGTGAACGGGCCCGAGGCCGGCGCGGCGGACGGCGCGGGCACCGGCGGCGTCTGAGCGCTCGCCCGCGAGGCGAACAGCGCGCCCTGCGCGCAGAGCAATACGGAAACGGTGAGCGCGAAGCGCATGTGCGACCTCGAGAGCCGCCGGCCGGCGACATCCCAACCCTAGCTCAATCGAGGTCGAACGGTAACCCATCGTTTTCACGCTGGCGGGCGCACGCGACCGATGCTATGATTTTCCGATGAAGAACATCCATCAGAGGTTTCCGGGCGCAGGGATCGCAGCGGGCGCCATCGGCGGATTGATCGGCGGGTTCTTCAAACTCGGATGGGAGGTGCCGTTTCCGCCGCGCCTCCCGGATCGCATCCCCGAGCCGATGGTGCTCGTATCGATGTTCACGCACCACCCGACTCCCGTATACCAATCGATCGTCATTCACTTCACCTTCAGCATTCTCTCGGGCATCGTCTACGGCGGTCTCGTCGAATTCTTCCCGATCGTCGCCATCGGTATGGGCGTCGGGTTCGGCCTCATCATCTGGGTGGGCGCGCACGAGATCGTGATGCCGTTGATGGGCCTGACCCCGGCCACCTGGAATCTTCCGATGAGCGAACAGCTCTCTGAGTTCTTCGGTCACGCCGGGTGGGGCTTCGTGATCGAAGTGTTCCGTCACGACTTCCGAGCGCGTTTCGTCGGCGCAGCCGCTCGCGTCGCCCTCGTCGCCGCGAACGGAACGCTCGCTCCCGACGTACGCGTGCCGGTCGCGAGCGCGCGTTAAGCGATGCCGAGCGTACCTCCCGAGCGCAGCGCGGCGCTCGAAAATCTCAACGACAGCGCGCTCGTGCTCGAGAACCCGCGCCTCGACATCCGCGGCCGCACGGTCATCGACCGGCACGGCTTGGAGATCGGGCACGTGAGCGATCTCTTCGTCGACGCGGGCGAACGCAAGGTCCGCATGCTACAACTCCGGACCGGCGGTTTCGCCGGGATCGGCGAACGGCATTTCCTCTTGCCGGTCGACGCGATCGTCGGCGTGGAAAAGCACACGGTTCGCGTCAACGAAACCCGCGAGCGCGTGCAGAACTCGCCGGCGTACGACCCGACGCTCCTCGACGCGCCGACCTCGAGTTTGTGGGAACCCTACTACGGTTACTACGGCATCTTACCGTACTGGGGTTTTGGTTACGCGTACCCGATCTTCCCGAGCGAAGACGGGCCCGTCCCACCGGTCAACGCGCGCTAGCGCGCGAGATACCGCTTGCGGAGTTCGTCGAAGACGACCGCGATCAAGATGACCGCGCCGAGCACGATGTCCTGCGTGTAGGACTCGATGTTGAGCAGGTTCATCACGTTGTTCAGGATGCCGATCAAGAGCGCGCCGAAGAACGTGGTGACGACGCTACCGCGGCCGCCCGCCAGGCTCGTTCCCCCGACCACGACCGCCGCGATCGATTGGAGCTCGCTGCCGATTCCGGTGTTGGGCGAACCCGACGAGAACTTCGCCATCAGGAGCAGCGACGCGATCGCCGCGCACCCGCCGGAGATCACGTACACGAGCGTCTTGACGAGCTTCACGTTGATGCCCGCGAGGCGCGCCGCTTCCTCGTTGCCGCCGATCGCGAAGACGTAGCGGCCGAAGCGCGTGCGCGTGAGCAGCACGGCGAACACGATCACCATGACCGCGAGCCAGAGCACCGGCACGGGAATGCCGGGGAATCCGGCGCCGCGCGCACCCGTGAACACGAAGCCCGTGCCGATCGAGTTGAACGCCGTCGAGGCGAGCGGAATCGGCTGCCCGTGCGCGAGTTTGAAGGCGAGGCCGCGCGCCATCAGCATCATCGCGAGCGTCGTGATGAAGGGCGGCAAGTTGAGCGTGACGACCGGCACCGCGTTGATGAATCCGGCGAGGCACCCCACGCCGACGCCGACCACGAGCGTGGCCACCACGAGCCCCGGCCCGTCGAAATGCATCGCGTTCGCGAAACTCGCCATCACGACGCCCGTGAGTTCGATGAGCGACCCGACGGAGAGATCGATGCCCGCCGTGATGATCACGAACGTTTGGCCGATCGCGAGGATCGCGTTGTAGGTGATCTGACGCAGCACGTTCGTCAGGTTACCCGCGGTCAGGAACGAGCCGTGCGAGAACGCATTGACCGCGATCGTCACCACGACGAGCGCCGCGACCGCACCCGCGCCGCGCAGGAGGCGGTTGCGATTCTGCTTTGCCCGCACCGCATCGGCCGTGGCGGCGAGGTCGGCCGTCACGCCCGCGTCGCTCGCGCGCATCAGGCGGCGGCTCCGGCCGCGAGCGCGATCACCTTCGCGGGGGTCGCGTCGGCGCGCGCGAATTCGCCGCGCACGTGACCGTCGCGCACCACGAGCACGCGGTGCGACATGCCGAGCACTTCGGGCAACTCGCTCGATACCATCACGATCGCGACGCCCCGTTCGAGCAGCGCGAGCATCAGCGCGTAGATCTCGGCCTTGGCCCCCACGTCGATCCCGCGGGTCGGTTCGTCGAACAGATACACCTTCGCTTCGCCGATCAGCCACTTGGCGAGCACGACCTTCTGCTGGTTACCGCCGGAGAGGTTCCGCACGAGTTGCTCCGCGCTCGGCGTGCGGATGCGCAGTTCGGCGATCTCGCGATTCGTCGTGTCGACTTCCTTCGCGCGGCTCACGAAGAGGCCGCGCACGAAATCGACGAGGTGCGCCAGCGTCGTGTTCTCGCGCACGCCCATGCCGAGTACGAGCCCCTGTGCCTTGCGGTCCTCGGTGATCAGCGCGATGCCCGCGGCGATCGCGTCGTGCGGCGAACGTACGCGAACCGGTGTGCCCGCCACCGCGATCTCGCCCGAGGTCGGCACGTCGGCGCCGGCGATCGCCCGCACGATCTCCGTCCGGCCCGCGCCCACGAGGCCGGCCAGCCCGACGATCTCGCCGGCCCGCACCGAGAACGTGACGTCGGCGATGCGAACGTTGCCCGCGGATGCGAGCGCGCGCACGTCGAGCACGACCGGTGCGCCGGGGGCGACCGGCGGCAGGTCCGGAAAGTGCGCGCCGACGGGCCGGCCCACCATCAGGCGGATCATCTCGTCCTGCGGCAGGTCCGCCGTCGCGCGCGTTTCGATCGTCCGTCCGTCGCGGATCACCGTGATCCGGTCCGAGATCTTGGGCAACTCTTCGAGCCGGTGCGAGATGTAGACGAAGGCGACGCCCTGCGCCTTGAGCTTGACGATCAACGCGAAGAGCGCGTCGATCTCGCGCTCCGTCAACGCGGCGGTCGGCTCGTCCATCACGATCAGTCGCGCCTTGCGCACGAGCGCCTTCGCGATCTCCGTCATCTGCTGCTGCGCGACCGAGAGGCGGCGTGCCGGCGACTCGAGCGGCAGAACGATGCCGAGTTCCGTCAGCACCGCACTCGCGCGCGCGAGGGCGCCCGCGCGATCCAAGAACCCCGAGCGGACCGGTTCCTGACCGAGCAAGATGTTGTCGATCACGCGCAGGTCGGGCACGAGGTTGAACTCTTGATAGATCATGCCGATCCCGAGCGCCTCGGCCGCCTTCGGCCCGTCGATCTGCGCGGGGCGTCCGTCGATCTCGATCGTGCCCGCGTCCGCGCGATACGCGCCGGCGAGGGTCTTCATCAACGTCGATTTGCCGGCGCCGTTCTCGCCCACGAGCGCGTGCACTTCACCCGCACGAACGTCGAACGAGACGCCGTCGAGCGCGCGCACGCCGGGGAACGTCTTCACGATCCCGTTCATGCGCAGAAACGGCGCGGAAGACGGAGGCACGCTCGACACGGCTACTTGGCGTCGGCCTTCGTGAACGTTCCGACCGGAACCGAAATTTTCGCCGCGGGCGTCTTCCCCGAGAAGTAGTCGTGGATCGCGTCGATCGTCTTCGCGCCGATCTGATCGGGGTGCTGGATCGCGTCGCCGTACATCGATCCCGCTTTGATCGCGGTGCGCGCTTCGGGCGTCGCATCGTAACCCACCACGAAGACCTTGCCCTTCAGTCCGGCGGCGTCGACGGCACGCGAGGCACCGAGCGCGGAATCGTCGTTGATCCCGAAGACGCCCTTGAGATCCTTGTGCGATTGCAAGATGTCTTCCATCGCGGAGTTCGCCTTGGCGCGTTCGCCGCCGCCGTCGATATCCGCCACGACCTTCACGCTCGGGCAGCCCGCGGCGAGCGCCGCTTTGAAACCCTTGACGCGATCCTGCACGCTCGTGACTTCCGGCTCGTCGATGATCGCCACGCTGCCGCCCGCACTGCCGAGCGCGGTGCACAACAGCTTGCCCGCCTGGCCGCCGCCCTGCACGTTGTCGCTCGCCACGTGCGCGACGACGATGCCTTGCTTCGAACCGTTCGCGATGTCCGCGGTGAACACCGGAACGCTCGCGGTGTTGGCTTCTACGATCGCGCTGCCGATCGCTTGCGAATCGTACGGCGTCAACACGATCGCGGCGACCTTCTGCGAGATGAAATCTTCGACCTGACTCTGCTGCTTCGTGTTATCGCGGCTCGCGTCGACCACGGTCACCGTGTAGCCGTACTTCGCGGCTTCCGACTTCATGCCGGACTCCATGTCCTGGTAGAACTGCGCTTCGCGATTTTGAATCGAGACGCCGATCGTTTTCGGCCCGCCGGCTGCGGGGCTCGCGGCGGACGAAGCGGGCGAGGAGGACGACGATGACGAGGTCCCCTCGGAGCTTCCGCTGCAAGCGGAAAGCGCGGCCACGAATGCAGCGGCGGCGGCGACGCGTGCGAAAACGATCAAAGGTATACCTCCGCCGCGGTTCATGCTTCGACGCGCTGGCCGAGCCCTGCGAAGCCCGGGCGCGCGAGCCCGAGCGCGTCGAGCGCCTGCACGAGATCGGCCACGATGTCCTCCGCCCGCTCGATGCCGCACGACACGCGCACCGTTCCGTCGCCGACCCCGAGGGCCCGGCGCTCGTCCGCGGAGAGCATGCGATGCGAGCTCGCGGCCGGATACGAGATCGTGGTGGCCACCTCGCCGAGGCTGTGCACGATCGCGACCATGCGTAGCCTGCGGAAGAACGCGTCGACCGCGGCGCGACCGCCGGGCAGATCGAAGGCGAGGATGCCGCCGGTTCCGCGCGGGTACAGGCGGGCGGCCGCAGCGTGCTGCGGGTGCCCGGGCAGCGATGGGTGCCGCAACGCCGCGACGCGCGCATCGACCGCGAGCGCCGCGGCGACCGCGGCGGCATTCGCGCTGTGGCGTTCCATCCGCAGCCCGAGCGTGCGCAGGCCGCGCAGCGCGAGCCACGCCTCGAAATGCGGCAGCGTCGCGCCCCGGCGCACGAGGTAATCGCGCGCGGCGGCCACCAAGTCCGCACGACCCGCCAGCACGCCCGCGCCCACATCGCCGTGACCGCCGAGATACTTGCCGACGCTATGCACCACGAGGTCGGCGCCGTGCGCGAGCGGCCGTACGAGGACGGGCGTGGCAAACGTCGCGTCGACCACGAGGATCGCCCCGGCCGCATGCGCCGCACGCGCCAACGCCGGCAAGTCGGCGACGTGCACGAGCGGGTTGGTCAGCGCCTCGACGTAGAGGACCTTCGGTCGCTCACGTGCCAGCGCGGCGGCCACGGCCTCGGGGTCCTGCTGGTCGACGTACGCGACGCGCACGCCGGCTTTACGGTAATCGTTCTCAAGTAGGATGTGGGTCCCGCCGTAGAGTTCGCGGGTGGCGACGACGGCATCACCGGCACCGAGGTTCGTCCGCAGGGCGGCGTCGATTGCCGACATGCCCGCCGAGGAACCGACCGCTTCCTCCGCACCCTCGAGTTCCGCAATCGCGGACTCGAACTGGAGCGCGTTCGGGCCTCCGTAACGCCCGTAAATCGCACCGGGACGGCGTCCCGCGTAGATGTCCTCGACGTCCTCGAGATCGTCGAATTCGTACGACGACGCCTGGAAGAGCGGCGGGCTCGACGCCGGATTGAGCGGTACGACGAAGCGCCCGGCATGGACGGCGGCGGTATCGGGATGGCGTTCCGGCAATGGATGGACCTCCGGCTTGTCCACATTCTGCCGAAGCGACCCTGTGCATCGTGTGGACAGCTTTCGCGCTAGATTCCACGGCCGTCCCCACGTTTCCGACACCCCGCAAGCAATCGGCGGTCGACGAAGCCGCATCCCCTTGCCCACAGAGACCCTGGTCATGCTGAGCTTGCCAAAGCATGCAGCTTACCGGCGGCGCGGCCTTAGCAGCCTCGCTGCCCGACGAGTTCCCGTGTCACGTGACACACCGACCCGGTTCAGGAGACAGGGTCGCGGGCCGGCCGGGGGGCGGCGGGACGATGTGATCCTACAAGTCAAACCGAATGCAAAACGGCAGACCACAGGGTACACCTATCACGGAGTCTCATGACCACAAGCAAGTTGAGCGGCCTTTCCCTGCGCGACCTCGAGTATGCGGTGGCCGTCGCGAAGGAGCGGCATTTCGGGCGGGCGGCGGAGCGATGCGGCGTGAGCCAAGCGGCGCTCAGCGAGCAGGTGCGCAAGCTCGAAGGGGTGCTCGGCGTGACCCTCTTCGAACGCACGAAGCGCCGGGTCGACCCGACGTCGCGCGGGATCGCGCTGCTCGCGCAGGCCGAGGCTCTGCTCGGCGGTGCGCAGCGCCTGCTCGATGAAGCGCGGCGCAGCGCGGAACCGCTCACGGGAGAACTCCGGCTCGGCGTGATCGCCACGCTCGGTCCGTACTATCTGCCCTCGCTGCTCCACGGCGGCCGCGAACGTTTTCCGCAACTGGTCATGCGGTTGCGCGAGTCGCGCACCGAGGATCTGTTACGCCTGCTCCGGCTCGGCGATCTCGACGCCGCGCTCCTCGCGCTGCCGGTGGCGGACGACGGCCTCAGCGTCGCGCCGCTCTTCTTCGAACCGTTTCGCCTCGCATGCCCGATCGACGATCCGCTCGCAGCGCGCACGGACGTGCGCTTGCGCGACCTGCCGCGCGGGAAGCTTCTCTTAATGGAGGAGGGGCACTGCATGCGGGATCAGGCGATCGAACTCTGCAACGTGCGGCGCCTCGACCCGCATACGCGCTTCGCGAGCAGCCTCGAAATGCTGCGCCACATGATCGCCGCGGGCGAAGGTTATTCGGTGCTCCCGCTGATGGCCACGCGCGAACACGCGGACATGAACGGTTTGATCCGCTTCCGCGACATCGCCGACGCGGAAGCCGGCCGGCGCATCGGGCTCGTCTGGCGCGCCTCCGAAACGCGCATGGCCGACATGCGCGCGATCGCGGCCTACATGCGCGAAGCGCTCCCCGACGGCGTCACCCGCATCTGAGAGCGTCAACAATCCGCGCGTGAATCGATGGGCCGGCGAGTGCCGATCAATGGGCCGGGGAGTGCCGGCCCGGGGGGCATCGGGGGGCCCTCGCCGCCCCGATCTTAAGGGGAGGGGGCGGTCCGGCGAGAATCTACGGCGGACCACGGGCGCTCGGGGGTTCGAGTTGACCTTTCAGGTTTTCGTTTCATACGCGCGTAACGATGACAAGCCGTTTCCGCCGGATTCCTCGGTGGCGAACGGCTTCGTCGCAACGCTCGAAGAGTATCTCTACTACGAGTTCGACAAGCTCGGACGTCCGCCCGAGATCGCGATCTGGCGCGACAAACGCGCGATCGAACCCACGAGCCAATTCGATCCGGAAATTCGCGACGGCATCGCAAAATCCGAGGTGTTCGTTGCGATCCTTTCCCGCACGTGGCTCGCGAGGCCGTGGTGCCGGACCGAATTGGAACTCTTCGCCGAGCGCTGGCGAAGCGAGGGCGAAGCGGGAATCAAGGCGCGGATCGTCGTGGTTCCGATCCACGCGATTCCGCGCGACCAATTACCGCCGCTCTTGCAAGGCCAAGAGGGCATTCCGTTCTACCGGCGCGAGCGCAATCTCGAAGCGGGCAAGGAGCGTTTGCATTTCCACCGCGGCGCGCCGGCGGAGGAATTCCACGAACAGGCGGAACGGCTCGCTTCCGACCTGTGGCGCCGCGCGTACGCGAAACGCTTCGACGCGCCCCCGGCGCCGCCGCCGAAGGCCGCCGAGAAAGCCGCCTCCGCTCCCGCGCGCGACGACGCGCGGACGATCTACCTCGCGAAGCCCGCGCGCGACATGGCGAAGGCGTACGCGCGGCTCGTCGACGAGTTGCAGAAACGCGGCTATCGCATCGCGCCGCCGCCCGAATCCGACATCGACTTGGACGCCGAAGGCGAACGCGCGCCCGAGATCGCGATCGCCAAGGCGCTCGCCGAATCCGAGGCGTCGATCCACGTGCTCGGCGAGCTACCGGGACGCGCCGGCGACTACGAGGGCGCGGAGCCGCTCGTGAAACTCCAGTTGCGCCTGGCGGCCCAAGCGGCCGAGGAGCGCACGGGAGCGTCGGGCGGCGCGCGCTTCCGCCGCATCGTGTGGGCGCCCGCGGTGCTCGAGCAAATCGGCGACGCGCCGGAACACGATGCGGCGCAGCCCGAGGTTCCGGTGCGCGACGCCTACGCCGTGCTCGAACGCTTCGGAACGGCCTGCCCGACCGACGCCGTGGTGGACAGCAACATGGCGAAGTTCGTCGACTACCTCATCGATCACCTCAACAAGAACGCGCCGGCGGTCGAGCGTCCGCAGCCGCTCGGCGCGAAGGCGAAGGTGTACGTCTACCACCGTCAGGACGACGCGCCGTACGCGCTCGACATCGCGGCCGCGCTCGAGCAGGAGCAGATCGAGGCGATCACGCCGGTGCTCGACGGCGAGCCCGCGGAATTGCGCGAATACCATCGCAAGTATCTGCAAGAGTGCGACGCGGTCGTGCTCTGCTGGGCGAACACCTCCGAATCGTGGACGATCCGCACCGCGGAAGAATTCGACGATTGGCAGGCACTCGGCCGAACCACGCGCTTCGCGTGCCGCGGCGTCGTGGCGGGTCCGCCGCCGCACGTGCAAAAGGTCGTGCGCAAGACGCGGCTGCCGAAACAGATCGACGTGATCGTGGATCTGACGGACGGCTCCGAACCGACGCCGCAGGCGCTCGAACCGCTGATTCAGCGCGCGACCAGCTGAGCGGCGTTGCAGCTTTCCCGCGAGCATCCGTTCCCCGGGCTACGGCCGTTCGATTTCGACGACGCCGCGTATTTCTTCGGACGCGGAAGTCAGATCTCGGCGCTGTTCCGGCACCTCGACCGTAGCCGCTTCATCGCGGTCATCGGCAGTTCGGGCGGTGGAAAATCTTCGCTCGTGCGCGCGGGCCTGCTGCCGCTGCTGCAACAGGAAGCATCCGAACCCGGCGGCCGGCCGTGGCATTGGACGACGCTGACGCCCGGCGACGCGCCGATCGCGCGACTCGCACGGGCGCTCGCCGCGCTCGCGCAACCGGTGCCGGGAGAGCGTCCCTCGGCCGCCACGATCCGCACCGAGCGCATCGACGCGGCGCTGCGCCGCTCGAGCTTCGGCATCGGCGAAGCGCTCGGTGAAATGCCGAACCTCGGCGACGCACCGATCCTCATCGTCGTCGACCAGTTCGAAGAGCTCTTCCGCTACGCCGGAAGTTCGCAACGCAATCCGCTCGAGGACGAACGCTGGCGCAACGATGCGGCCAACTTCGTGCAACTCTTGCTCGAGGCGACGCGCCCGCGCGAGAGCCGCATCTACGTGCTCATCACGATGCGCTCGGATTTCATCGGCGATTGCGCTCAGTTCTTCGGCTTACCGGAGGCCGTCAGCGCGACCCAATTTCTCGTGCCGGCGCTCACGCGCGATCAGACCGGCGACGTGATTCGCGAGCCGATCGCGCACGCGGGCGGCGCGATCGAGCCCGACCTCGTCGAACGCCTCCTCAACGACTCCGGCAACGAGATCGACGCGCTTCCCGTGCTCCAGCACTGTTTGCTGCGGCTCTGGGAAACGGCGCCGCCCGAGCCGGAGGGACGGCGCGTGACGCTCGGCCTCTACAACGCCGTGGGACGTATCGGCGGCGCGCTCTCCCAGCACGCGAACGAAGTGATGGCCACGATCCCCGAATCGATCGGCGCGGTCGAACGCGTCTTCCGGGCGCTCAGCGAACGCGATAAGGAAGGCCGCGCCACGCGCCGGGCGCGCTCGTTCGCGCAGTTGCTCGCGGAGACGGGCGTCGCCGAAGCGGAACTGCGCGGCGTGCTCGATCGCTTCCGCGCGGACGACTGCACGTTCTTGCTGCCCTCGTCGTCGTCGGAGCCGGAACTGAGTTCGGGGACGCGCGTCGACGTGGCGCACGAAGCGCTCTTGCGGCGCTGGGACAAGATCAGCGGCGGCGACGAATCCGCCGGCCGCGGCTGGCTCGCGTCCGAAGAACACGATCGCGACATCTACCGCGGATTGCTCGGTCTCGTGGAGAGCGGCAACGACGGGTCCGCGACGATCACGTTGCCGACGGCGCTCGTCGACGACCGCTGGGCGTGGTGGGAGGCGCTCCGGCCCACGCCCGCCTGGGCCGACCGCTACGGCGGCGCCTACGAGCGCGTCGAAAAACTGCTGCTCGACAGCCGCGCCGAACTCGACCGCGAGCGCGCGCGCGCCGCCGAAACCGCGGAGCGCGAGCGCGAGTTCGTCGCTCGGCAAGCCGCGGCCGAGCGCGAGCGCCTCGAGAGCGTCGCACAGATGGAACGCGTCCGTGCGGATGCGGCCGTCCGCGTCGCGAAGACCACGCGCAACTACCTGGTGCTGGCAGTCACGCTCTTCGTTCTCGCGCTCGGCGGACTCGCCACGGGCCTGATCAATGCGCAGAAGGCGCAAGCGGCGAAAGCCGCGCTGCAAACCTCGATCGACAACGATCGGAAACTCCTCGATCAGCAGTCGCTCACGTACTCGATGTCGTCGACGACGACCGAGCGGAACCTCGATCTCACGATCAAGGCCTTCTCGACGGTCATCGCGCTCGCGCCGGGCGACGCCGACGCGTACCTGAAGCGCGGGCTGACGTACTATCAGGAGGGCCGATACGATCTTTCGATCGCCGACTTCTCGCGCGCGATCTCGCTCGAATCGAACAACGCGGTCGCCTTTCGCGATCGCGGCGCGGCGTATCTCGCGCAGCACGTCGACGACAAGGCGATCGCCGACGAGACGTCCGCGATCGACCTCAACCCCTATCTCACCCCGGCCTACCTCGATCGGGGCGCCGCGCTCACCGATGCGAAGCGCTACGACGAAGCCCTCGCGGATTACAACAAGGCGATCGAGCTCGACCCCAACTACGCGCCCGCGTACGGCAATCGCGGGCTGTTCTTCGAGCGGCGCGGGGACTACGACAGCGCGATCGCCGATTTTTCCAAGTCGATCGAGCTCGATCCGAACGTCGCGTTCGTCTACAAGAAGCGCGCCGATGCGTACGAAGCGAAGGGGCAGACCGACCCGGCCGACGAGGCGAAACTCCATCAACTGAGCGTCGCCGCCGCCGCAACCGGCGCGAGCGCGCCGGTACGCCGCGATCGCTCCGCCGACTACGATCCGGGCCGCAGCAGCGTCGAGCGACCGAAAGTCGATGCGCAGCTCTCGTCGGCATACATCGACAAGGGAAACGCGCTCGACAGCAGCGGGGACTACGTGGGTGCGATCGGTTCGTACGACCGCGCGATCCAGCTTCACCCGAGCGACGCGATCGCCTACTACAACCGCGGCGTGACCCGGGAGAACCACGGGAACTACAGGGACGCGCTGCCCGATTTCGACGCGGCGCTCCGGCTCAACCCGAGGTACGAGTCCGCTTTCGAAGCACGTGCGATCGCCGAAAGCGATCTCGGCGACTACCAGCATTCGCTCGCCGATCACGACGCGGCGCTCCGTCTCAATCCCCGGGACGAAGATGCATACAACAACCGCGGCAACGTGTACGAGAACGTCGAAAACTACCGTCTCGCCATCGCCGACTACGACCGGGCGAAGTCGCTCGATCCGACGGACCCCTATCCGTATAACAATCGCGGCCTCGCGTACTACGAACTCGATCAGTTCGACCGCGCGATCGTCGACTTCGCAGCGGCGATCAAGCTGAAACCCAGCTACGCCGAAGCCTACCGGAATCGCGGGCTCGCCTACTACGAGAAAGACGAGTACGATCTCGCGATTCGCGACTACGACAAGGCGGTCGCGCTTCGTCCGCGGTACGCCGACGCCTACCGCCTGCGCGGCCTCGTTCACTATCAGCGTGGGGAGAACGACGCGGCCATCGCAGACTACGGCCGGGCCCTCGACATCGATCCGGGGCTGGCGCGCGCGTATTCGGACCGAAGCGATGCGTACGAGGCGAAGGGCGAGTACGCGCGTTCGATCGCCGATGCGACGCACGCGATTGCGTTGAACCCGGGCTACGCGTGGTCGTATAAGACGCGCGCGCTCTCCGAGGACCACGAGGATCGGTACGATCGCGCGATCGCCGACTACGAGGAAGCGATCAGCCTCGATCCCAAGCAGAAGAGCTTCTACGCCGCGGAAGGCAGCACGTTCGCCAATTCGGGCCGCTACGACAGCGCCTTCAAGGA
>Ga0302279_10003797_pt1 | contig 18441 bp, 14 predicted proteins | sample III_Bog_N3_3_FD_194541 | JGI IMG/M metagenome (GOLD analysis project Ga0302279, IMG submission 194541) | Peat permafrost microbial communities from Stordalen Mire near Abisko, Sweden - III_Bog_N3_3 | ecosystem: Environmental > Terrestrial > Soil > Wetlands > Peat | place: Sweden: Abisko...
AAGACAAGGAATCCTGAGCGAACCGCAAGAGACCGTCCCCGACGCCCTGTGGGTGACTTACCGGTGGATGGCACTCGGCCTTGCCGTGACTGCGCTCGTATCGCTCGGCGTCGCGCACTCACCGGCGGCCCTCGAGCTCTTGCTCGGCCATCGAGCCGTCGTCTACGTGCTCATGGCCGTGCAGCTGGGTCTCGTCGTCGCACTCTCGGCCACCGTCACGAGGGTGAGCACGCCCGTCGCCGCGTTGATGTTCTTTGCGTACGCGATGCTCACCGGCGTCACGTTCTCGACGTTGTTCCTCGTCTATACGGCTTCCTCAATCGCGGCGACGTTCTTCGTCACGGCGGGAGCGTTTGCCGGGCTCTCCGTGATCGGCCTCTTCACGCACCGGGACCTCGGTACGGTAGGACGGTTCGCGCTGTTCGCGTTGATTGGCTTGATCATCGCCTCCGTGGTGAACCTCTTTCTCCGCAGCAGCGGCCTCGACTGGGCGCTCACGTTCATCGGCGTACTTCTTTTCGCGGGGCTCACTGCCTACGACACGCAGCGTCTCCGGGAGCTCTTCCGCCGTGGCGAGGCGTCCGCGAACCTACCTCTGGTCGGCGCGTTGACGCTCTATCTGGACTTCATCAACATGTTCTTGTTTCTGCTCCGCATCTTCGGCGACCGTCGACGCGATTCGTAACGACCGCAGACGCCCACGCTCATGTCGCCGGGCGAACGGCTTCGAAACTTCGCGCGCAACGCCTCGGCGCGAGTTTCGCATCTGGCGCCCACATGCTGATCGACTTCGAACACGCACGTCGCCGAATGGTGGAATTTCATCTCGCGGGGCGCGGAATCGCGGACCCGCGAGTGCTCGATGCGTTTAGGAGCGTTCCTCGCGAGGCGTTTCTGCCCGAGAGCCTCGCCGAGTTCGCCTACGAGGACACCCCGCTCCCGATCGACCAGGGGCAAACCATCTCCCAGCCGTACATCGTGGCGTTGACGATCCAGGCGCTCGAGCTACGAGAGGGCGACCGGGTCCTGGAGGTGGGCACCGGCTCCGGCTACGCGGCGGCGATCCTCGGTCGGGTAGCCAGCGAGGTCTACACCGTGGAGCGACTTGAGCCGCTCGCCGCGGCAGCCACGCAACGACTCTCGCGCCTGGGCTTCACGAACGTCCAGGTCGCCTGCCAGGACGGCTCCCTCGGTTGGTCCGACCACGCGCCTTACGACGCGATCGCCGTGGCCGCCGGAGGTCCCCACGCACCACCGGCGCTGCTCGGGCAGCTCGCGATCGGCGGACGCCTGGTCATTCCCGTGGGGCCCAACGACGCGGCGCAGGTTCTCGTACGCTTCACGAGGGAAAGCGAGACCGAATACCGGGAGGAGGCCCTTACCGAGGTTCGGTTCGTGCCGCTGATCGGAGAGCAGGGCTGGACCACCGCCGCGCTGTCCAAGGCACGAGCGGCGAGCGCCGGTGCGGGAGTGGCCCTTCTGCCGGCCGCCTCCGAGAAGGTACCGCGCTCCGACAAGGCTTCGCCGGGCGTCTCCCGTCGTGCCGACGGAGCCGGAATCGTCACTCTCCTCCGCGAGGTCGCGGAGCCCGTCGACGGCATCGACACTGCGTCCCTCGAATCGCTGGTTGAACGTGTCGGAGACGCCCACCTGGTACTCCTGGGCGAGGCGACGCATGGAACGAGCGAGTTCTATCGGATGCGTGCCCGCATCACGCAGGAGCTCATCGAGCGACGTGGATTCAACTTCGTGGCGGTCGAGGCCGACTGGCCTGATGCCGCACGCATCGACGACTACGTCCTGGGCGCTCCGCGACGCTCGACCCTCGAGTTCACTCCATTCGCCCGCTTCCCGACGTGGATGTGGCGGAACCACGAGGTGCACGACTTCGTCGACTGGTTGCGCGCGTACAACACCGATCATGCGTCGCGGCGAGTAGGCTTCCACGGGCTCGACCTCTACAGCCTGTTCACATCGATTGGCGTCGTGCTCTCGTACCTCGACGGCGTGGACCCCGCGGCGGCTGGGGTGGCACGACACCGGTACGGCGCGCTGACGCCTTGGCAGAAGGACCCGGCGGCCTACGGGCAGGCCGTTCTCGTCGGGCGGTACGAGAGCTCGGAGAACGCGGTGGTCGCAATTCTCCGCGAGATGCTCGAGCGCCGCGTCGACTACGCGCGGAAGGATGGGGAGCGCTTCTTCGACGCCGCGCAGAACGCACGCGTCGTCGCCAATGCCGAGCGATATTACCGCGCGATGTATTACGGCTCCGTGACGTCGTGGAACCTCCGCGACACGCACATGTTCGACACGCTGCAGTCGCTCCTCGCGTTCCATGGGCCAGGCTCGAAGGGGATCGTGTGGGAGCACAACTCCCACGTCGGCGATGCCACGGCGACGGAGATGGGCGCGCGCGGAGAGCGCAACGTAGGGCAGATGTGCCGAGCGCTGCTGGGCGACCAGGCCTATATCGTCGGGTTTGGCACGGACCACGGGACCGTGGCTGCGGCGTCGAGCTGGGGCGAGCCGATGAAGCGCATGCGCGTCGTCCCTGCATGCGATCGCAGCTACGAGCGGTTGTGCCACGACACGAACATAGCTGCCTTCGCGCTCCACCTTCGGAACCCCAGACGCCGTGCGTTGCGCGAGGAGCTCACGCCTCAACGCCTCGAGAGGGCCATCGGCGTCGTCTACCGCCCGGAGACCGAGCTACAGAGCCACTACTTCTACGCAAGTCTGCCGCAACAGTTCGACGAGTATCTCTGGTTCGACGAGACTCGCGCCGTGCGCCCACTCGAAGAAGCACCGCGTATGCGCTCGAATGAGATCCCCGACACCTATCCCTTCGGCGTGTGAGCGTGCTCGACACCGCTCGCACGACAGGGGCGGTCGCGCTCACGAAGCCCTCTCTCGGATGAGCGAGGCGACAAACGAGTCGATCGCGACCGCTACCTTTCCGTGCAGTACGTCGCGCTGGAGGAGGGCAAGCCGCGCGGCCGGCTCAGCACCTGCGACCTCCGTCATCTGACGGAACGTAACCGCGCGCGCCTCGCCGATCCACCGGCTCGACGAGCTCCTCGAGGTCGGCCCCCAGGCTGCGAGCGATCCCTTCGGCGACGGTGCGCGTGGTGCCTGTTCGGGAATAGTAGACGACGAGGGTTCTCATTCCATAAAGGTCTGCATGGTAGGTGCCGTGCCATTCGTGTGCGTGCGTTTCATAGGTCGATTCCTGCCCTCCGAGCGAGCTCCGTCTCTATGAGCTCATGAAGTGCTCCCGCGACCTCGTGGCGCAACTGGCGAAGCGTCCGAGGATCGTTCGCCATCTCCGCGCCGACGCGCGTTGCGATCGGCTCTCCGAATATGAATTTCAGTCGAACGCGGTGGGGAATCGGCAACAGACGCGAGGGGAGCGGAACGGGAATGCCCGAGCGGCGCAGCAGCCGCTCTCCGCGACGGTACGCGTTCCCTACGAAGTCGAAGAGCTCGTCGCCGCCGATCGCCGCGAGCGGCACGATCGGCGCGCGATTCCGTATGGCCGCCTGGACGAAGCCGTAGCGATCCCCCCATAGAAGTCGATAGCGGAGCTCTCGCGGCTTCACGGCTTCACGCAGGCCGCCGGGGAGCACAAGGACGAGTTCGTCACGTGCGAGCAACGCATCGGCGTTTTCAGGGGTTCCATCGACGGTTCCGACAGAGGCTGCAAGGCGCCGCAGAAACGGAAACTTCCACCAGGCGTGTTCGCCGAGCGTCCAGACAGGACGACCGAGTTCGTGCCACACCGTAGCCATCGGGAAGACGACGTCCCAGCCGAACCCGTGGTTGGCCACGAGGAGCGCGCGTCCCGCGCCGATGTGCTCGACCCCCTCTACTTCGACGTGGAGCGCGCGAGAGAGCCAGTCCAGACTGCCGTAGAACCGGCGTGCGATGTCGGGGTCGAACGACACGAACGGTCTCTGGTGCTCGGCGTTGAACCCGTCGATGTTCACTCCTTCTTACAGGCATATTGTGTGCCGGCGATCGAAGCGCTCTTTGCACGGCACGCCTGGCGAACGTGCCGAGCACCGCCTCGCCGTTGGTTGCCTCCAAGACGCGGTACCCCTCGAGGGTCTCCTTCTCACGGTGACGGTTTGCGATGAAGCGCTTCGCCACTGCAACCGCCGCACCATCGACCCGAGTGCGTCGCGTCTGAGCCCGTTGGACAGCGGTCGCAAGACGGGTGACTCACGAGACGTCGCTGGCCGGACTCGTGCAACAGCGGCCTCACGTGCCCGTGAACCCAGTCAGCCAGAAGCCCGCTCCGCGCGACCCCACCCACCCCGCGTCATCGCAACCACCGCCGCCGCCGGCGAGGTGGGGCAAATGGGTCGCGCCACTGTTCCTCGCCGCTATCGTTGCATGGTGGACGTTCGGCTTGCGCGGCGCGACCGCGTCGACCGTCAGCTACACGGAGCTCTACACGCTGGTATCGCAAGGCAAAGTAGCCTCCGTCACACTTCGGTCGCTTCATCTGAGCGGGAAGCTGAAGCAAGAGGAGACGCTGGGGCCGAGGAAACTCACGTCGTTCGAAACGACGCTGCCGCCGCAGGAAGACAAGGAGCTCCTGCCGCTCCTTCGCGACCAGCACGTCGACGTCACGGCGACGACCGAACCGGGCACGGTCGAGCAGCTTGCGGCCTCTGTATTGCCCTGGGTGCTCGTTATCGGCGCATGGCTCTGGCTGTCGCGCCGCATGCAGCGTGCAGCGAGCACGGTGCCATTCGCCGGAATGTCCACGAGGCCACATCGGGTGGAGCGGGAGGAGGGCACCCGCGTGCGGTTCGACGACGTCGCAGGCCTGTCTTCTGCGAAGCGTGATCTTCGCGAAGTGGTGGACTTCCTGCGCGACCCAAGCACGTTCCGACGGCTCGGCGCCAAGCTGCCACGCGGCGTACTCCTCGTCGGCCCACCCGGAACCGGGAAGACGCTCCTCGCGCGCGCCGTGGCCGGTGAGGCGCAGGTCCCCTTCTTTTACGTGAACGGGTCCGAGTTCATTCAGCTGTTCGTCGGCGTGGGCGCGCAGCGTGTTCGAGAGCTCTTCGACGAAGCGAAGAACGCGGGACCGTCGATCGTCTTCATCGACGAAATCGACGCCGTAGGACGATCGCGGGGAACGGGCTTGGGCGGAGGCAACGACGAGCGCGAGCAAACACTCAATCAGCTCCTATCCGAGCTCGACGGGTTCACTCGGACAGATCTCACGGTGGTTCTCGCGGCGACGAACCGCCCAGACGTGCTTGATTCCGCTCTTCTGCGCCCCGGGCGCTTCGACCGAAGAGTCGTGATCGATCGACCTGAGAACAAAGCGCGCGAGGCTATCCTGCGACTTTACACCAAGGACAAGCCGCTCGCGCCCGACGTGGCGCTCGATGAGCTCGCGAGCAGCACGCCCGGCTTCTCCGGCGCCGACCTGGCGAACCTCTGTAACGAGGCGGCCCTCACGGCAACACGGAGGGGCGCGGATGCGATCGCGTCCAAGGACTTTGCGTCGGCGATGGACAAGATTGTCCTCGGCGATCCGCGCGAGACCCTCCTCGATCCCGACGAACGCAGACGCGTTGCCGTGCACGAGTCCGGACATGCGATCGTGGCGCGCTTCACCCGGGCCGCCGAGCCGCTCTCTCGCGTGTCGATTCTGCCGCGCGGTTTCGCACTCGGCGCAACTCAGCAGATCGAGGCACCCGACCGTCACATCATCACGCAACCCCAGCTCGAGGCGAGACTGGGCGTCCTGATGGGTGGCTACGCCGCCGAACGGATGATGCTCGGGTGCGTCTCGTCCGGGTCCGAGAACGACCTCAGAGTGGCCACCGATCTCGCGTTCAAGATGGTGGCCCACTACGGCATGAGTCCGGCCGTGGGGCCCATCTTTCACGAGCAGCGCGTCGAACACCCGTTTCTCGGTCAGAATCTCGCGCCCGAGACCGCGCTGAGTGATGCTACGTCCCGCACCATCGAGGATGAGGCGCGACGGGTGCTGCAGGCCGCACTCGATTTCGCCAGGCGGACGCTCGAGGGGAACAAGGACGCCCATGCCCGGATGGTGGCGGCGCTCCTGGATCGCGAGACGCTGGAGAAGAGCGAGCTCGACGCGCTCCTGGACGGCGACGAGAAGAGCGGTAACCGGGAGCACGCTCTGGTGCACTGACGTGCACTCGCCCCACGTTACGGTTGCAACTTCTCCGTCACCACGTGCGAGCCGCCGAGGCTCCAGCCCGAAAGGAGAAGGTAGTCAACTCCGAACGGCCATCCGAGGCGGACATGGGCATTGTAAAGATGTGCCGGCGACCCGTGAATCGTCACGGGTGTGGAAGGCGATGCACGATTGCGTCGCGAAGCCCATCGCCCAGCACGAGCGATGGGACGCGGCGCGAGTGGGTCGTCGATTGTCGTGCGTCGATGCTGAGCGTGGGACGCGCGGTAGCCGCCAAGCACGACGCCACGAAGCATCGGTCGACGGTCGCATCTCGGCGCGTCCGGCACGCTGACGAATGCGGTAACCCTTTACTTCTCCTTGCGCGTCGATGCTGTGCGCGGAAGATGCGAGACTATCTTGGCCCACGTCTGATCGCTCACGGCTTTCTTCGCGATGACCTGCCCGAGCGGTGAGCTCGTTACGACCGCCCGCCGAACGCCGGCCGCGGGATCCTCGAGATCCACGTACTCGTCCCCATCGAAGAGGCTGGGCGAAGCCTCGACCGTGCTGACCCTCGCGACCTCGTCGTCGGAAAGCAGGTTCATGATGTGATCGCGAGCTTCGTAGCGGGCTCTGGTATCGGGTTTCATGGTCGGATCCTCTGTTGGTGGCGATCCCGACGCGGCGGATGCCGACGTCGCTCGCTCGCTTGGGACCGTTTGCACGTCGTGTACCGCGAGACATCACGGCCGGTGTCCGTGGTGGCCGGCCAAGGGGGGGCGGCCGGCGAGTCAGAACGTGGGCATCGCGGCCGCCGCCCGCCGCGCTGCGGAGCGCGCGCCGGACGCAGTCCGTGCGCGGCCTGCGCAAGAAATACACCCTTCGGAGCTCGGAGCGCGAAAGCTCGCCTATTTCGCGTTGGCTCCCCTCTTGCCTGAGCGAGACGTGTCACCCGCCGCCACGATGGCCGTTGAAAGGCGCTGACACGCGTCAAGGCTGCGCTGATCTACTCGTTCTGGCTCGGTTATCGACCGGGGAGCTCTCATGCATACCGTTTGGATTCGTGTTTGCGACTCGGCGAGAGCTCGCGTCCCCGTCGACGAGCAGGCACCCCTTCGTGGGCCTGTGACGCATCCGTATGGATCGAGGCTTCCATGAAAGACCGCGTCCTCGTTGTCGACGACGATCAAGACCACTGCGAAGCGCTGAGTGCGACCCTCGGAGCGATGGGCTACGAAGCCACGTTCGTCACCTCGCCCACGGAAGCGCTAGAGCGCGTCGGGCGAGAGAGATTCGCCGTCATTCTCACCGACCTCGGGATGTCGGAAATGAACGGCCTCGAGCTCTGCGCTCGGATCACCGGAGTGCGCACCGACGTACCGGTCATCGTGGTGACGGGGAAGGGGAGCATGGAGGTCGCCATCGAAGCGATGCGCGCGGGAGCCTACGACTTCTTGACGAAACCGATCGATTCGAAGCTCCTCGGTCTCCGCGTGGCCCGTGCCGTCCAGCACCATCGGTTGCACGAGGAGGTCCGGAGGCTGCGCGTGGCGACCCTCGAGCGCTCCGCTCTCGGTGAGCTCATCGGGAAGAGCCAGGCGATGAGCCGTGTGCATGATCTCGTGGCGCGGGTCGGGGCGAGCGACATCTGCGTGCTGATCGTAGGGGAGACGGGTACGGGCAAGGAGCTTGTGGCGCGCGCGCTTCACGCCTCCAGCCCCCGGCGAAGCGGCCCTTTCGTCGCCATCAACTGCGGCGCCGTCCCGGCCGCCCTCCTCGAGAGCGAGCTTTTCGGCCACGTAAAGGGTGCCTTCACGGGCGCCAGCGCATCGAGAGTGGGGCTCCTTGTGGAAGCGTCGGGCGGCACACTGCTTCTCGACGAGATCGGCGACATGCCGATGGAGATGCAGACCAAGTTGCTGCGCGCCTTGCAGGAGCGCAAGGTCAGGCCCGTTGGGTCGAGTGAAGAGCGCTCGTTCGACGTACGCATCGTTGCGGCGACCCATCGTGACCTCGAGGCTGAGGTCGAGTCGAAGCGCTTCCGAGAGGACCTCTACTACCGCATCAACGTGGTGAAGATTCAGGTTCCTCCGCTTCGTGAGCGCGCCGAGGACATCCTGATCTTGGCGGCACATTTTCTCCAGAAGTTCGCGGCGAAGGCCAAGAAGGGCGAGATGGTCATTTCGCGTCCGGTGGCGGCCGCGCTCACCGCGTACGACTGGCCCGGAAATGTCCGCGAGCTCGAGAATTGCATCGATCGGGCGGTAGCGCTTGCCCAATTGGATCATCTCGGCACGGAGGACCTCCCGGAGAAAGTGACCGCGCTCCGGACGCGGCCGGTCTGTCACGGAGCGGAAACCGACATATTGCCGCTCGACGAGGTCGACCGCCGGTACATCGAGCACGCCATCGCGACGCTCCGCGGAAACAAGAGCCTCGCTGCGAGTAGGCTCGGTCTCGACCGACGCACTCTCTACCGCCGACTCGAGAAGTATGCGTCGCAACGCGCGTAGGGGCGACCGTGGCTCGCGCGGGCCCAGCGATTCACCCCAGGCGTCACGCCGGGAGCGCAATGTCCAATTCGGGCGACCGCGTCGAAACGTGCCGCCGCGTCGACGCGCCTACCACTTCGTGCTCATCGAAGCGGCGCTCGTTCTGGTGCCGGCGTCCGCCCTCGCCGACCCACCACCCGCGCCGGTAGCGACAGACGGGAGTCGAGGTCCGCCGGTACGGCAGGGCCCGGTCGGTCCCCAGGGAGCTCAAGGCCCGACAGGCGCCCAAGGAGTGCAAGGTCCGATCGGGTCCGAAGGTCCGGCGGGCGTTCGCGGCTCGGGGTCGGTGGGGCCTCAGGGAGCGCAGGGTCCTACCGGTGCGCAAGGGGTTCAAGGGCCCGCGGGGCCGCCAGGGCCTCGCCCGTGGGGTCCTCAGCCGCTCGAATCCGGCCAGCACTTCGTCATCGACCCGTTTGCCGACGGCATGCTCATCGGCGGTGGTGCGGCGCTCTCCACGCTCCTGAGCCTCATTCTGTCCACCGGGGAAATCAAGGCCACGCTCCCTGGCCCTACCAGCAATCTATTATCCGTCGATCGCCTGGCGGTAACTCAGCACATCGATCCGAATGCCGGGACGTACTCGGACGTTGCGCTCTGGGCTTCGGCCGGGTTCGCCGTGCTTGACCCGTTCCTCTCGGCCTACCGCGACGGCTGGCACGCAACGCTGGTCGACGCCGTGGTCTATGCAGAGACGGTTTCGATCACCGAATCGCTCACCGACATCACCAAGATAGCCGTCCGGCGCCCGCGCCCGATCGACTACGTGAACTGCCCGTCGAGTACGTCGCCCACGTCGCCTTCTTGCACCGGCAACACCGACCTGGAGCTGTCGTTCTTCTCGGGTCACTCGTCGACGGTCGCCGCCATCGGCGCGAGCGCGACCTACCTCGCCTTTCAGCGCGCCGGGCGCCGCTCGCCGCGGCCGTGGATCACTCTCGCGACGACCATCGCGATGACAACCTTCGTGAGCATCGAGCGCGTCCGGGCCGGCGAGCACTTCCCGACCGATGTCCTCGCGGGGTCCGTTGCCGGAGCGATGGTCGGCGCCTTCGTTCCGCATTTCCACAAGCACGTCCAGGAGGCGCCGCCGGTGTGGATTGGCTTCGCTCCGCTGCCGAATGGTGCGTCGCTTACCGTCGGCGGAGCGTTCTGAGTCGTCCCGGCGCACCACTTGCACGCCGTCGCGAATTGCGCGCGCCCCCGCAACCGCGCGAAACCATCAGGCCCGCGCCGATCTCAGACTCACGTGCCGCGAGAGTCGACCAACGGCCTTCCCCGCCCGCGAGCTCATCGCCTCTTTGCGGCGTGGTACTCGCGTCGGATGTGCTCGATGTCCACCGAGGGCCGCGGGAACGTCATCTTCAGCCCCTCGAGGTGTTCTACTACGATGCGACCGATGGTAAGGTTTCGGAACCACTTGTGATCGGAGGGGATGACGAACCAGGGTGCGCGCTTGGTGCTGCACCGAGATAGGACATCCTCGTAGGCGCGCTTGTAGTCGCCCCAGAACGGTCGTTCCTTGTAGTCGGACTCGCTGATCTTCCACTTCTTCGCCGGGTCGTCGAGCCGCTGCTTGAACCGTCGCAGCTGCTCCTTCTTGGAGATGTGGAGGAAGAACTTGAGGATGTGAGTATTGCCGTCGACGAGAGCGCTCTCAAAAGCGTTGATCTGCTCGTAGCGGTTCGACCAGACCGCCTCGGGGACTGTCTCGTGGACGCGCACGATAAGGAGGTCCTCGTAGTGGGATCGGTTGAAGATCGTCACTCTCCCCAGAGAAGGAGTATGGCGATGAATCCTCCAGAGGAAGTCGTGATCCAGCTCCTCACGGGTAGGCTCCTTGAAGGCGACCACGCCGCACCCCTGCGGATTCATCGCGCCGAGGATGTGGGCGATAGTCCCGTCCTTTCCGCCTGCGTCCAAGCCCTGCAAACAGATGAGGAGAGAGAAACGGCTATTGGCGTAGAAGAGCTCTTGGAGTGATCGCAGCTTCACCCGGTCCCGATCGAGCTCTTCAGCTGCGCCCTTGTGAGAGCCTCGGTGATCCGTGAATGCGGGATCGATGTCGTCGAGTTTCAGCGCTTGCCCGGGTTTAACTTCGAATCGTTCAGCGTAAGTCATCTGCAGGTGAGGACGGCCACGCGAACAGGCTGGTTGGCTCGTCGAAGAACGTCGTGCTTCTCGCGCGTCCGCTGGACGAGGTCCTCGCGGCCGATGGACGCCAGGCCAATGACGGTCGACTCCCCGAGATGACCGGGCCACTCGCTTCCGGATTCCATCGCTACGACCGTCGCGGCCGTCATGTGGACTCCCGTCCTTCAGCTGCCGGCGCTACGAGGCGAAAGGGCCACGCGGACGGGCGTCGCTGCGCGGGCCGATCGGCCAGGGCATCGAGTGCATCGGCGTTAGCGGGAAGCGATATGCGTGCGTTGGGGATTCGGGTGAGAAACGCTTCGGCAGGCGGCGAGAGGGGCGCGGAAGCGACGAAGACTATTCGCTCTGCCGACTCGCGACGTGAGACCGAAAGGTACGCCCAAAGCTCGGGCCCCGGCACGTCGCCATGGGCGAGGTCGCAGAAGATGAGGTCGTAAGGCCGGTTGGCGCAGTCGACTTGGTAGATCGCGTCGAACGCGTCCCGTGCGACGTCCACGCAATGCCGCGTGAGAAATGGGGTGAGGCGACGGGAGAGTGAGCCTTGTGGGTCGTCGACGATGAGGATGCGCGTGTCCGGGCGGGGCATGAGCCCGGGCTCTGCACGTCGTGTACCTCCACGAATGGCCCGTGACCGACGCGCGGCGAGGTGACCGAGCGCAAGCTTCGACATCGTGCGCAGGATTTTCGCGATCGCTAGGTCGCCTACCTTGAATCAGGATGGACCGACCGACGCGCGGTCGGCGTAGCGACGGATCCCCCCCAACGATTCGGCGGAGGACTCACCTTGGGGTAGCGACGCTCCGCCATAGGTCGGCTGGCGCGGTGGCACGAACGGTGCTTCAAGGCTGTCCGCTTCGACGGGAGGTCAGCGTGTCCATGACTGTACAGCCGTACCTGGGATCATTGCGGGCCCTCCACGCCAGCTCGCAGCGGCACTTCGCATCGTCGCCAGCAAGAACCGGATCGTGGTCGTTCGCGTCGTGGACGAACGCAAGCGCCGTCTCGTGCACGGCGGCGCCGCGCGGCAGTCTCGAGACCGCGGCACCCGTGGCGGAGAAGCCCGTGAACCTCGCGGAGCAGAGCGGGAAATACCAGGTGCGCGGGTTCGTGCGTTCGTGAGCACGGCCCGGGCTCGCGTCCTCTTGGTCGACGACGACGAGAGCAGCCTGCGGGCGCTCGAGAAGCTGCTGCGCGCGGAGGGCTTTGCGACTTCGACCGCCACCGACGGTGAAGCAGCGCTCGCGGAGGCCAGGCGGGCGCTGCCCGATGTCGTTCTCACGGACCTGCACATGCCGCGAATGGGTGGCGTGGAGCTGTGCACGCGCCTTAAGGAACTCGACGACGATTTGCCGGTCATCATCATGACGGCGCAGGCGGACATGCAGTCCGTGATCGAGAGCTTGCGGGAGCGAGCGGAGGATTTTCTCACCAAGCCCGTAGAGTGCGAGGCCGTCGTGTGGCGCGTGGCGCGCGCGGTGGCGCGCCGCACCGCGAAGCTCGAGCACGAGGAGGTCCGTCGCGCGCTCAACCAGCGCCTCGTCATGCACGCGGAAGCCGCGACGCAGCAGCGGGCGCAGCTCAACGCACTGCTCGAGAATCTGAGCGACGGCGTCATCATCGCGGACCCGACCGGTCGTGTAGTGATGATCAATGATGCCGCGCGCGTCATCCTCGGCTTCCGAGGAGACGAGCCCACCGTCCTCGCGCTCAACTCGCTGGAAGCCCTCGACCTTGAGGGTCGCAGCCTCAGCCACGAGCGGCGACCTCTCTCTCGCGCGCTGAGGGGCGAATCGTTCAAGGACTACGAAGTTGTACGCGTGAGGCCGAGCGGCGACCGGCGCCGCGTCCTGTTGACAGGGACGAGCGTTCGGGATCGGGACGACAATGTCGTGTTGGCAATCGTCGTGTTCCGCGACATAACGGAGCAGAGGCACATCGAGCAGGAGCGCGCCGAATACTTGGCGCTCATCTCCCACGACCTTCGCAGTCCGCTCAGCGTTGTCCTGATGTCCCTCGCGTTGCTGAAGGAACCCACGGGTACGAGTGACGGACCCTCCTCTCGCGCCGTCCGCCTGCACATCGCAGAGCGTGCGGAGCGGAACGCTAAGCGGATGGCCGAGATGCTCGACGAGATCTCCGAATCGACGAGCCTCGAGTCCGAAGGGGTCGCGCTGCGACGCGCGGCGTGCGACATGCGGAACGTCATCGAAAAGGTCGTCGACGGCATGGTCGACGCTCGCGCCCGTCGGGTGACGGTCGAGACCGACGGCGCGCCACTCTACGAGGTTTACGCGGACGCGTCCCGGCTCGAGCGGGTCGTCGCCAACCTCATCACGAACGCGCTCAAATACTCTTCCGAGGACGCGCCCGTAACCGTCCGGCTCGCGCGCAAGCAAAGCGATATTGTCCTCGAGGTGATCGACCGCGGGATCGGAATCCCGCCCGAGAGCGCGAAACGGCTCTTCGAACGGTACTACAGGGCGCCAGGGGGCAAGGAGCGCGCAAGTGGTCTCGGCCTGGGGCTTTACATCGCGCGTCTGATCGTCGACGCGCACGGCGGGCACATTGATGTGTCCAGCGTGCTTGGCAAGGGGAGCACGTTCAGGCTGACCCTGCACGCCGCTACGTAAAGAATGTCCTACCCCGTCCGCCTTCGCTAAGGACTCGATCTGAGTCGGAGACCGGGATGCCTCGACGGTGGCCGAAACGTCGATCGGGGTCAGTTCGCCCACACCCTCGCCACGATGATCGAACAAGCGTCCGGTCGAATCCGTTTCATGGGTAGGTCTTGTTCGCGCCGCAGCACCCTCGCAGCTGCCGGCACGCGATGTGCATATGACCCTGTCAAATGAGCTCCCTCACGGACAGTGCCACCTCCGGCAACTTCGATGATCTCGTGATCGGCGCGGGCATGGCGGGCCTCGCCGTCGCCGCACTCCTCGCGGCGAGCGGTCGGCGCGTCCTGGTCCTCGAGGCGCACGACGTACCCGGAGGGAACGCGCACACGTTCGCCATACGGCAGTTCCGCTTCTGCGCGCAGGTCCACTACATCTTCGGCTGCGGCGACGGGCAGACGATCGACCGGCTCCTCCAGCATCTGGGAATCGCCGATCAGGTGCCCTTCGTCCGTCTCGACCCCGAGGGCTACGACCAGATTGTGGTTGCCGGGGAGCGTGTGCGGGTGCCAAACGGGCTGGCGCGGTACCGCGAGCAGCTGCTTCGCCGGTACCCGGACGCTCGCGCGCCCATCCTCGGGTACTTCGAAAAGGTCGTCGCGATTGCCGATGAGCTCGACCGCTCCGACGACCTGCCGCGTGCGGTCACGCCGCTAAGCATCCTTCGCTCGGGATTTCGCTTCCCTCATATGCTCCGCTACGCGCGTTCGACGCTGGACGACGTCTACGACTCGCTGCGTATGCCGCAGCGCCTGCGCGCCATCCTGGCCGGGCAGGCCGGAGACTACCTTCTCCCGCCGCGTGACGTGTCGTTCCTCCTCCACGCCGGCCTCGTCCGCGCGTACGACCGCGGGGCGTACTATCCGAAGAATCACTTCTATTCGCTCGTCGACGCGATCAGCGATCGCATACGGAAAGAGCCCGGGTGCGCGGTCCTCCTCGATCACGAGGTCGACAGGATCAACGTCGAAGGAGGCCGAGTGACGGGGGTGAGCACGAAGGACGGCCGCGCGTTCACGGCGCGTCGCTATGTGTCGAATGTCGACCCGCGGATGACGGCGAAGCTCGCTGGCGAGGGGAATCTCCAGCGTGACGCCGCGAAGCTCCGCTACAAGTATTCGGCGAGCACCGTCACGATGTACCTCGGCGTCGAGGGGCTCGATCTACGCGACCACGGCTTCGGATCGTTCAACGTCTGGCACTACCCGCACGACGACATCAACCAGATCTACGACGATCAGCTGCAGCGGCACGACCTGACGAACCCATGGTTGTTCTTGTCGACGCCGACGCTTCATTCCGATGCTCCAGGGCTCTGCCCGCCGGGACACCAGATCCTCGAAGCAGCAACGTGCGCCGACTATTCCTATTTCGCAGAGCTCAAACGTCGTGACCGGCGCGCGTACAACGTCGAGAAGAGGAAGGTGCGCGAGGCGATGCTCGATGTCATCGAGGCGAAGTACGTCCCGCACCTGCGTGACCATTTGTCCCTTCGCATCCTCGGCACGCCGACGACGAACGCGTACTTCTGCCGCGCTCCCGAGGGGAATGCGTACGGCGCCGCGCTCGATCCCGCCCACGTCACGCTCGGGCGCCAGCCGTATCATACCTCGCTCGAGAACCTTTGGATGGCGAACGCGACGGCGGGGATGCCGAGCGTCGCCGGGGCGCTCGGCGCTGGAATGCAGCTGTATCGGGAGCTGACGGGCGTCGCTGTTTGAGGAAAAAAGCCAATCGCGGCCCGCGGTGCGGTGAGCATCGCCACGCCTCAGCGACTCGCACGACTTCACCACCGCCTGCTGCGCGTTCGTTGATCCGTAGTCAATAAACGTTGTCCGTTCGTCGTCCAGCGTCTTCGCGCGAGCACACGCTGTCCTGCCGTCGAGTCAGTTCGTCGCCCCCCACTGGAGTCCCACCATGACGCGGTACTGCCGGTAGCCGAAGGGCGTGGCTTGAAGCTGCGGCACGGGAAACGCGATCTCGCCAGGGTCCATGACGAGCGCCAGGCTCCTGCTGAGGTGAAGCTCGACTCCGAGAATGCTCCCGCCGACGTAGACGCCGGTCGAGCCGAGCGGTACGCCGAAGATGGCCGTGAGTTCGGTCGCAGAGCCGACGCGTACAGAGGTGCGGAGGTCGAATCGCCCCCCCGCGTCCGTCCAGCGGTGGATGACGCTCACGTAAGCGTTGAGCGAGCCGTTGTCGACCGTCGGCGTCGTGAGCGAGATCCAAGGATTCCACTCTGCGTCGAGCCCCAGCAGCCACGCGTGCGTCAGGCGTAGCCGTGCGCCCAGCACGAACGCGAGCGCCGTGTGGTCCAGCGCTCCGCCGGCAGCGACGGAGACGCCGAACGGCGAACCGGGCCCGGACGCAGGCTGGGGAGCGGATGGAGACTCGCGGGGCGCGGGCGGAGCTGCGTCGTCGGCGCGCGCCTCGTGAGGGATCCCGAGGAGCAGGAGGGGAGCCAGCACGAGGGCGGCGCGGGCTCGACGGTGCCGGCGTCGACCGACCATGGCGACTGCGACGAGCAGGAGCGAGATGCCGATGCCGAACGACCGCGTACTGCGTCCTATGGCGCACCCGAGTTGCTCCTCGTACGCCTGCTCCGGCGCGTCGCACCAGTTGTTCGCGTACGTGCAGCCCGACTGGTACCCCAGGTGGGTGTCGAGCGCCGCGCCCGCTTTGGCGAGCCGCTGCTCGTTCGTTCCCGGGCCGAGCGCGGCAAGCAAGAGTGCACGCGACGCCCATTCGGCGTGCACGAGCTTGGCTTCACGGTCCGCGTCGAGCCCCGTGCATTCGTCGAGCCCGATGCGGTGTGGCGGGCCGTTGACCTCCTGCTTCAGCGTCCCGTCAGCTAGGTTCACGTAATTCAGCGACTCCGTGATGTCTCCGGTCTCGTCGATGCGAAAGCTGTGTGCAAAGGAGTCCTCCACGGCGTGCATCGCCTGCCCGATGTTCACATAGAAGCCGGGGAGCGGCACGTTGGCCTGCCCTCGAATGACGAGCGTGACCTGGAGCGCGATGCGCCTGTTCACGTCGGGGTTGCCGGTGGCATCCAGATACGCGAGCGCGCTCTCGACCTTGCCGAGGATAAATGCGCGGCACTGCGCGAGCGCCTCGGTCGTCCCGTTAGGCTCGACGTCCGTCGCGCTCCGGAGGCAGTGCTCGTCCTGCTTCGTCGGGTCTGCCTGGATGATCGCGAGTTGGTCGAGGTCCTCGCCGTTCACCCCCTTGAGATCGTTGTCCCGCACGCCTAGCACGAGGGCGATGGCGCCGAGATCCTGCATGTCGCTGTCGGGCTTGTATGGAAGATCCCGCGCCATCGCGTGGTCGTCACCCGTTACGAGAGGGAGGGGTGCCGCGGCCCTCGTCGCGAGGCGCGCGTCCCGCAGCGCCGACATCGTGATGGCCTCGTGGCACCCGTTCGTGACAGCTGTCGCCACGGTGTACGCGTGGGCGGGGGTCGCGACCGCCGCGAGCGTCGCGAATGTTAGAGCGGTGATCGCTCGGATCGGCATGGCGCGCGCGCTCCTGCGCGTGCAGGTGCGTTGGCTCCGCGCTACCGGTCCGGCGAACCGCCCTGTCATCAAGGACGTCATCGTCAAGTTGGAGCACGTTGACCTTGTCACGGCGCCGAAACACGCTCGTCTGCCGCGCTCCGCGCGCGTGATCTGCGTCCGCGAGACCGCCTCTTCGCATTTGCCATGTAAAACAGAGGCTCTCGCCGCGACGGTGGCGACAGCCCAGACGATCGATGCTTTCATGGTCGAGCTCCGGGTGGTGGACGTTGGCCGTTCCGACACGGCGTGCCGCTGCCTCGCAACAGGCGGGCCGATGGCGCCGGTGCGCCGTCGGCATTCGCTCGGGTCAACGGCAGCCTCATCGCGCGCTCGATGTTTGGCGAGTCTGCCATGCGCCGCGTTCAAGCGGTCCCGGTCGCGCGATGCTCGTCGACCGACAGGGCGCCGGTTCGCTTGAGGATCCGAACGGCCTCGGTAACGTCGTCGATCGTTCCGTGTGCAACGACAACGAAATGATCGGCTTTGAGAGCCGTCTCGTATTGGAGGATGCTGTCTTTGGGAATGCCGATGCTGTAGAGGCCTACGCCGAGCGCCGTCGAGCCAGTCTCAGGCTGCGTTGTGACGAGCAACCGTCAGCAAACGCGGCGCGTCGGACGCGAGCGCCGGCCAGCCATCTGGGCGGACATCGAGGCCATTCAGATGGATCCCGCGATATTCGAACTGTCGCCCTTTCGTGGCGCTCATTCCCAGCCGAATCGTGTACAAGGGGCCATCCGTTGTACTTGCGAGATAGCGTCGCCCCGCGTGTTCACGTCGAGAGGCGTTGGCCGGTGATTATTCGGAAGAGGACCGCGATCACCGCGACGACGAGAAGCAGGTGGATGAGCCCACCACCGATATGGAACGCGAAGAAACCGAGGATCCACATCAGGACAAGCACGACCGCAAACGCCCAAACCAAGTTTTGCATTATTTCACCCTCCAGTGAGCAGCTCTACGTTCGGACCTGCTCAACGAATCTCGAAGACAGCACTTTCCGTGCCCAAGCGCGCGCCGGATGTGCTCGGAAAGGGGTGGGTCGCAGACAAGTGTCATGGCCGCTGGTGCCACGCGAAAGCTCGTCCCGCGGCGCCGGCTCCTTGGTTCCGGTCATCGCGCACGACTCGCGTTCGACGCAGGCTCTGCGCGTTGGTCGCGGGCGGCTTTCGCCAGCACACGCTCGCACCCTATCCCCCCGACGTGAACGGCACGCGCGGACCCGTCGAGCGAGGTCGCAGGTACGTGTCTTGCTCGGCACGGGATCATGAAACGATTGCCAAGGAACAGGATATGGGCGCTTGTGTTGCTGGTCGCGTTGCCTTCGGCGACAGTCG
>Ga0302279_10003798_pt1 | contig 18438 bp, 19 predicted proteins | sample III_Bog_N3_3_FD_194541 | JGI IMG/M metagenome (GOLD analysis project Ga0302279, IMG submission 194541) | Peat permafrost microbial communities from Stordalen Mire near Abisko, Sweden - III_Bog_N3_3 | ecosystem: Environmental > Terrestrial > Soil > Wetlands > Peat | place: Sweden: Abisko...
ACGTTGGCAGAGAGGGGATCGCGGGTGCGTCACGACGGATGACGCACGCGTCACGACGGATCACGCCTGCGTGACGACGGATCGCGCCTGCGTCACGACGGATCACGCGTGCGTGACGACGGATCACGCCTGCGTCGGCATGGATGACGCGTGCGTCACGACGGATCACGCGTCCGTCGGGATGGATGACGCGTGCGTCACGACGGATCGCGCCTGCGTCGGGATGCACGACGCCTGCGTGACGACGGATCGCGCGTGCGTCACGACGGATCACGCGGGCGTGACGACGGATCGCGCCTGCGTCACGACGGATCGCGCCTGCGTCACGACGGATCGCGCGTGCGTCACGACGGATCACGCGGGCGTGACGACGGATCGCGCCTGCGTCACGACGGAACACGCGGGCGTGACGCCGGATCACGCCTGCGTTGGGATGGACGACGCACGCGTGACGACGGATCACGCCTGCGTGACGATGGATTCTCGAGCGGTCAGAGCTTGTTCAGCAGCCGTCGCGAGCGCCCCGAGGCTAGGGAGGCCGAGGGAGCCGTACTCCTGTACGGTGACCTCGGCCGACCGACGCATCGGGGCGCGAGTAGGCTGATGAGCAAGCTCTCAGGCGTCCAGCTCCGGGTAGTGGCGGAAGATGCCCTGCTCGTTGAACGGCAGGCGCCGCTTCGAAGCCAAATACTCCGCGAGCCGTGGCCGCGCCGCGATCCGCGTCGCGAGGGCGCGCAGCCCGGGGATGGCGGCCTCGTTCCGGGCCATCGCCTTGGGGAACGCGTAGTCCAGGCCGGCGATCACCTGGAACACCGACAGATCGACGTAGGAGTGCGCGCCCCCCACGAAGTGCAGCCCGCCGCTGCGCTGCAGCACGCGCTCGAAATAGCCGAGGAACCGCGGCATGCGCTCCCCGGTGAAGGCGGCCGCGCGCCGGGCGGCTTCGGGCTTCTGATCCTCGTAGTAGAGGCTGCCTGCGACGGGGTGATGGGTGTCGTGGACCTCGCCCACCAGATCCGCGACGGTGAGCTGGAGCTGGTGGGCCCCGATCCGGCTCGCCTCGTCGTCGGGGACGAGGCCGAGGCGCGGCGCGAGGTAGAGGAGGATGTTCGCGGTCTGGGCGATGACGAGCTTGCCCACCTCGAGGAAGGGGGGCGCGAAGGGCTCGAGGCCGGGCCCGCCGTCGCGCATGAGCTTCATCATCGCGGGGACGCCCTCGTGGGCTCCGTGCAGGCGGGCCACGTCACGGTAGGGCGCGCCGGCGTCCTCGAGCGCGAGCCGGACGAGCTCGCCGCGTCCCTGGATCGTCGGCCAGTAGTAGAGCTCGTACGGTGCTTGAGTCATGGACTCAAGCTCGCGCCGCGGGGGGGCGCAGTCAATCCGGGGGCCTGGCCGGGGATGTCCGGCGGGCGCCGCTGGCGACCCTCCCTCGGTCGCCACCGCGGGCGCCCCTTGACCCCCGTCGCCGGCCGCCGATAGCCTCCCAGTCATCGAGGCCAGCCTCGACCGTTCCGCGCCGACGGCGCTCCAGGCCGAGACGAGAGGCCCGCTTCATGAGCTACGACGAGGGGCTCGCTCAGCGCCTTCGGGAGGTGCTGGAAGAGCGATCAGGCGTCACCGAGAAGCAGATGTTCGGAGGGCTAGCCTTCCTCCTGCACGGGAGCATGGTGGTCGGCATCATCCACGACGAGCTGATGGCGCGGGTGGGGCCGATCCAGCACGAGGCCGCGCTGGCTCGGCCGCACGCGCGGTTGATGGACTTCGCCGGGCGGCCGATGAAAGGCTACGTCTACGTCGCTCCCGCCGGCATCGAATCCGACGCCGCGCTGGCCGAGTGGGTGAGCCTGGCGGTGACCTTCGTGTCGACGCTGCCGCCCAAGGAGGCCCCGCCGGAGCGAGCCCACCGGCCATCCGCGGTGACGAAGGTGAAGGCGCCCGCCAAGGCAAAGCGCGCCGCTCGGGCGAGCCGCAAGGCGTAGTCGATGGAGGGGACGGCTTGACAGGTTCCCACGGGGCCGGCGTATCTTCGCGCATGCCCATCAAGCTCCCCGCGCAGTCCTTCATCGCTCTGGCCGCCGTCGGATGGGCGGATGGCAGCCTCCACCGCTCCGAGGGGACGGCGCTGGTCGACGCTGCCAGGAAGCTCGGGCTGGAGGGCGCGGATCTCGCCGCCGTCGAGCAGTCCACCAGGAGCCCGGTGCAGCTCGACGCGTTCAGCCCGGGGACGATGACGCTCTGGGAGTGCATCGTCACCTACGCGCTGGCGACGTGGCTCGCCCGGATCGACGGCGTGCAGTCGACCAGCGAGAGCGCGCTGCTGCGCAGCCTCGGCGAGCGGCTCGGCCTCGACGAGGGGCTGCGCCAGCGTGCCTCGGGCGCAGCGTTCGACATCTCCGTCCTGCCCGAGGGGGGCCGCCCGGATCGCTACGACTTCGTGAAGCTGATCGCGCGGCTTCACGAGCGGCTGCCCCAGTTCCCCGCGGCCTGAGAGCGCTCCGAGGGCGCGCGGCGCGAGGGGGAACGTCAGCCCCCCAGGCCCGCTTCCGCCGATCTCACCCGGGGGAGGACTCCCCCGGGAAGGGCGCTCACGGCCTCGCCTTCTCGGGCGCCTTCTTGCTGTCGACCTTCTTCGCATCGGCAGCGCCGGCATCTGCCGCAGCGGGCGCTCCGGCGTCCCCGTCGACGACGGCAGCCTCCGCGGGCTTGGGCTCCTCGGGCTTGGGCACCTCGAACGAGCTCTGCGCGGCGTACTTGGCGGCGAGGGTGGTGGCCTCGGGCGTGCCGCGCACGGCGATCTCCGACTTGACGAAGTGGGCGATGGCCCAGATGTCCTTGTCGCTGAGGGCGCCCTGCCAGGCGGGCATGATCGGGTACACGCCGTACGAGATGACGCGGAAGAGGTCTTCCATCTCGTGACCGTCACGGACCGAGCGCACCCAGTTGAAGGTGAAGTCGGGCGGGAGGATGCGGACGCCGTACTCGCTCGAGTCCTTGGCGACGGAGCCGTAGAAGTCGTCGCGGAAGCCGGTGAGGGGCTTGAAGATGTCGGGCTCGCGCTTGTTGGCGGCGATGGAAAGCTCGTAGAGCTCCTGCTTGCCGCCGTAGGCGGGGTGGCAGTTCACGCACTCGGCCTTGAAGTGGTAGAGCTCGCGGCCGCGCTGCACGGCCTCGGTCTCCTTGCCGTCCCAGGGGTCGGCGGGCGCCTCCCAGGACTCGAGGTTCTTGACCGGGTCGCCGTTCTTCTTCTTCTTCTCCCACTTCTTGGGGGCGAAGGTCTTGATGTACTGGAGGATGCGGCGGAGATCCTCCTCGGGGACGTCCCACTCGAGCATGGGGGTGCCGTGGAGGCCGCCCTTGACGATGCGCACCAGATCGTCGTCGTTGGGCACGTCGTCGCTGGAGCGCATGCGCGCGAACTTGAAGATGCCCTGGGTGAAGTTGCGCGGCGGCGGGCGGTAGCCGAACGAGGCCGGTCCCTTGCCGTCGCCCTCGTGGCCGTGGCAGGCGTAGCAGTAGCGCGTGTACGACTGGTAGCCGAGGTTGAGGTCGTGCCCGCTGACCGTCATCCCGCCGGCGAAGACGTGGGTCTCGTCCTCCTTGAAGGGCATCTTGTCGGGCGCGCAGGAGGCAGCGCCCACGGAGGCGACCACGGCGACGGCAGCAAGCGCAGCGTTGGCGAGGGACGAGGTGATCTTGCGGGTGCGGGTGCGGTCCATGGGCACTGGCCTTGAGCGGGGGGTCTGAGCTTCAGAACAGGTAGATCGAGACGAACATCAGGAGCCAGACGGCATCGACGAAGTGCCAGAACATGGCGGCGACGCGGACGCGGATCACGTTGTGCTCGGTGTACGTGCCGAGGAGAGAGCGCACCAGCACCACCAGGAGCACCAGGAGCCCCGCGGCGACGTGGACCGCGTGGAGCGCGGTGAGACCGTAGAAGACCGATCCGTACGCCCCGGAGGAGGGGAGCAGCCCCGCCGCCAGCTGCGTTCGCCACCCCATCACCTGGAGGGTGACGAAGGCGATGCCGAGCACCATGGCGACGCCCACCCAGGGGGCGAGCGCGCCGCGGCGGCCCTTGGCGAGCTGCGAGACCCCGCGCCAGAGCGCGAGGCTCGAGGCGGCGAGGACCGCGGTGTTGACCGCGGGCAGCGCCACCGGCAGGCGGGGCGTGCCCGCCGGCGGCCACATCGGCGCGTTGGCGCGCATCCCGAAGTACATGAAGAACAGCGCCCCGAACATCATCGTCCAGGAGGCGAGGCCGATCATCATCCCCAGCGACTGGGTGAAGTCTTCTCGCGCACGGGGGCGCAACTCGACGATGGTGCCCATCGGCTCACTCAGCGCCGAGCGCCTCGGGCTCTGCGCCCACCACGATGCCGGCAGAAGCTGCCTCCGGCATCGCCTCGACCTGATCGATCCAGTCGCGCTTGAGGAGACGCTTCACCTCGGGGTTGGCGTACTCGTGCGGGCCGCGGACGACGGTCGGGACCACGTCGAAGTTGTGATAGACGGGCGGCGTCGCGGTGTGCGTCCAGTCGAGGGTGGTCACCTCCCAGGGGTTGTCCGTCGCCTTCTTCCCCGCGAAGATGCTGAAGAAGAAGTTGAAGACGAAGGTCGTCTGGGTGAAGAACAGCGCGAAGGCGAAGTAGCTGGTCCAGCGGTTGAGCAGCTTCAGGTGGGTGATGTACTCGTACTGGAAGGGGTCGAAGAGGCGGCGGTGCTGCCCCGAGTACCCGGCGAGGAGCTGACCACCGAAGACCAGCGTGATGAAGATGACCGAGCCCCAGAAGTGGAACTTGCCGAGGGTCTCGTTCATCATCCGGCCGAACATCTTGGGGAACCAGAAGTAGAGCGCGGCGAAGCTGGCGAGGAACGAGGCCGCCGCCATGGTCAGGTGGAAGTGCCCGACCACGTACATGGTGTCGTGCAGGTAGATGTCGGTGGAGATGGTGCCGAGGAGCAGCCCGGTGAGGCCGCCGGCGCCGAAGACGAACACCATGCCGAGCGCGAAGAGCATCGGGGTCTGGAGGCGGATCGAGCCCTTCCAGATGGTGTTGAGCCAGTTCACGAAGAGGAGCACGGCGGGCACGCTGATGGTCAGCGTGAGGATCTCGAAGCCGAGGCCGAGGAGCGGCGCCATGCCGGTCTGGTACATGTGGTGGCCGTAGACCACCGCCGACAGCACCGTGACGGCGACCATCGCGAAGACCGAGCCGCGGTACCAGAAGGCGGGCTTGCGGGCGAAGAAGGAGAGGAGGTCGCAGACGATGCCCCAGGCGGGCAGGATCAGGATGTAGACCTCTGGATGCCCGAAGATCCAGAACAGGTGCTGGAAGAGCATCGGGTCGCCGCCGTGGGTGCCGACCGCGGCGCCGGCGACGAAGAAGCGGGTGCCGAAGAGCCGGTCGAGCGCGAGCAGGAGCGCCGCCGAGCCGAGCACGGGGACGAAGAGCACGTTGAGGATGGCGGTGAGCCACATGCCCCAGATGGTCAGGGGCATCTGCATGTAGCCCATGCCCGGAGCCCGGAACCGGATCACCGTCACGATGTAGTTGATGCCACCCATGATGGTGGAGATGCCGGTCGAGAAGATGGCGAGGGCCATGTACGTCTGCCCCCACCCCGGCGAGCCCACGTTGGTGGAGAGCGGCGGGTAGGTCGTCCATCCACCCGAGGCAGCGCCGAGCTGCGAGGTGAACGAGAGCACCACGAAGACGCTCGAGACGAAGAACATCCAGTACGAGTACATATTGAGGCGCGGGAAGGCCATGTCCCGGGCCCCGATCATCAGCGGGATCGTGAAGTTGCCGAACGCGCCGATGAGGATCGGCGTGATGGCCCAGAAGATCATGATCAGGCCGTGCATCGTGAAGATGCTGGCGTAGGCCGGCGGCGTGATCGCGCCCCCGGTGGTGGGGAGGAGCAGCTTGCCGATCACCGGCACCGGCGCCCCCCAGGGGAAGGCCCACTGCCAGCGGATCATCATCGCCAGCGTGCCGCCCACCAGGAGGAAGGTCAGGCCGGTGAAGAGGAACTGCTTGGCGATGACCTTGTGATCGATCGTGAAGACGTACTTCCAGATGAAGTTCGTCGGCTCGGGATGGATGTGCTGTTCCATGACTACTCGCTCTTCCACTCCCAGCCCCAGTGGGCCGCCTCGTCGTTCTCGTCGTACACCCGGGCGGAGACCTTGGTGGCCTGCTCTGCCCAGCGCGCGTAGTCCTCCTTGGAGAGGACCGTGACGATGCCCTTCATCTTGTAGTGGTTGGTGCCGCAGTGCTGCGCGCACACGATCTGGAACTCGCCCGTCTCCTTGGCCTCGATCCAGAAGCGGTTGATCTGGCCGGGGACGGCGTCCACCTTGGCGCGGAAGTTGGGCAGGTTGAAGGCGTGGAGCACGTCGGTCGACGCCACGTTGAAGATCACCGGCGTCCCCACGGGGATGCGCAGATCATTCAGCGAGATGATGTCGTCCTTGGTGTTGAACTTGCCGTCGGGCCCGGCGTAGCGCAGATCCCAGGCCCACTGGTGGGCGTTGACCTCGACGCGGATGGTGCTCGGGTCCTTCTCGATCTTCTCGAAGTTGTGGAAGACGTTCTCCAGGTCCATCGTCGAGTTGAAGAAGAGGTTGCCGTCGACGAAGACGAACACCGAGCCCGCCATCGCCAGGGCCAGCGTCATGGAGCGCTTGGAGGTGCCGTGGTCGTAGCGCGCCTCGTGCTTCCGGTTGTGGATGAGCGAGGCGTAGATCAGCCAGCCGACCATGATGAGGAAGAGGACCCCCGTCATCACGTTGGTCGTGTTCATCAGCCAGTCGATGCGGTGCCCCTCGACCGAGGCGTCCACCGGCAGGCCGATGCCCGAGCCCGGCTGGGGCTTGGCCATCGCCACCCCACCCGTGAACAGAGCCGCCGCCGAGAGGGCGGCGGCCGCGGCCCGCAGGAGGCCGGGGGTTCGGGGGCATAGCCCCCATCGGGACCGCGTTCTCATTCCGCTTCTCTCCGTAGAACCGAGTAGACGACGCCCGCCACCGCGAACGGCAGCAGGAGGAAGACGCCGAGCGCGACGCTCTGGCCGATGCCCTGGCTCGACCGGGTCGCGCAGTAGGGGCACGCGAGCGCCAGCGTGGGGGCGAGCCACACGCCCAGCGCTGCGGCGGCTGCCGAAGCCTTGATCAGAAGCGGGTGAGTCGCCATGCGGCCTCGCTCATGAGCACGATCGCGTAGATGGCGGGCGCCGCCATCGGCAGCGCGACCGTGAGCTTGAGCACGCGGGTCTCGTGCTTGAGGTGCATGTAGAAGAGCCCGACGATGGCCGCCTTGGTGAGCGCCAGGCCGACCAGGGCCACCCCGATCAGCTTCCTCGAGACGCCGGGGACCTGGGCGACGCCGACCTCCAGCGCGGTGAGCGCTGCGAGGACGACGAAGATCACCAGGTACTCTTTGATGTTGGGCTTGTGGGTGTCGATCGCGTGCCCGCCGTGCGCCGCGTGGTCGCCGCGTGCCGCGTGATCGTGGCCTCCGTGATCGTCGCCGGCGTGATCGTGATCGACCTCGTCGTGGCCGCCCGTGCTCTTGCTGCTCATGCTCTGCTTGGTGTCCGCCATCGTCGCCGCCTACAGGAGGTAGATGAACGTGAAGACCAGGATCCACACCAGATCGACGAAGTGCCAGAAGAGGCCGAGGATCTCGATGTGATCGTGCTTGCCGCCGTCGTACTTGCCCATCGCCGACCGGATGCACATCACGGTCAGGTAGATGGTGCCGGCGAGGACGTGGCACCCGTGGAAGCTGGTGACCACGAAGAAGGTGTTGGCGTAGGACGAGGCGCCGAAGTGCAGGCCCTCGGCGATCAGCCCCTCGCCCAGCCCGAGGGAGTGGAAGATGCCGAAGTACTCCTGCATCTGGCCGCAGAGGAAGAGGCAGCCGCCGAGGATGGTCAGGCCCAGGAACCCGACCAGCTTCTTGCGGTTGCCCTCCACGGCTGCGGCGTGCGCGAGCACCATCGTGACGCTCGAGCAGATGAGCAGGAACGTCAGTCCGGCGGTGAAGTTGATGCCCAGGTGCGGCTCGTGGAGCTCCGGGTTCGGCGGCCAGGTCTTGGCGCCGCTGCGAAGGATGCCGTAGGCGAGCAGGAGCCCGCTGAACGAGAATCCGTCGGACACCAGGAACATCCACATCGCGATCTTGCCCGGAGACGCCAGGCCGTACTGCGGGTCGTCCGGGATCTCGATGGGGCCGTGGTGGTCTCCGTGGTCCGCGGCGCCGGGGTCGGCGTGGATTGCGGTCGCGCTCATCCGGTGCGTGTCCCTTTCGTCGCTCGAGGCGTGGTTCGGGCCTCGGCGTGGAGCCGCACTTGTAGCGGCGTGCTGGAGGTGGAGTCAACGGGCACGAGGGCCGTTCCGTGACGTCGGCGGTCCCGAGGAACGCCTGGGGAACGTTCGCGAACGTTCCCCGACGGCACGCTACCGGATGTTCACCAGGACGTCGGCGGCGCTGAGCAGGTCGTCCACGCCGGCGTCGTCGGCGTCGTAGTAGCCGCGGATGAAACCGTTGCCGTCGACGAGCACCAGCTTCTCCCCGTGGAAGATGGAGAACAGGTTGGAGTCGTCGGACACGGGCTCTTTGCCCATGGCGATCTTGAAGCCCTTGATCACGGTGGTCTCGACGTCGCCGAGCGGGCCCGTCAGGAAGGACCAGCGGGCCGGGTCGGCGTGGTACGAGGTCGCGTACGAGGCGAGCCGCGCGGGCGTGTCGTTCTCGGGATCGACGGTGAAGGTGACGAGGTGGAACGCCTCGCCCAGGTTGCGGGCGCGGTGCTGGATCTTGGCCATGCGCGCGGTGAGCTTGGGGCACACCGTGGGGCAGCTGAGGAAGACGAAGTCGGCCACCCACACGCGGCCCTTGAGGTCGTCGAGGCCGAAGGCGTGCCCGCGCTGGTCGGTGAGGACGAACGAGGCGAGAGGGATCTTCAGCGCCGGGGGCGGCGGGACGGGATGACGGATCGCGCGGACGATCGGGAAGAGTGCCAGGAGCCCCACCAGCGTCACCCAGAAGAGCGGCTTGCCGACCAGCGCCGAGATGCGCGCTTCGAGCCCTTGGGGAGCGGATCGAGTGGGAATCGCCGTGTCGGTCATGCGGCGCGGACGCTAGGAGCGGGCGGAGAGTCCGTCAAGCGACGCTCGCGGGATCGCGTGGTGTTGCTAACGGAGGTGCTCCACCAGGAGCCCGACGAGGGGGATGGCCAGGGCGATGGCGGTGAAGGTGATCCACAGCCAGCGGGGGCGCAGCCCGTCGTCACCTTCGCTCAGGGGCTCACCATGAGCGCGGCGAACAGCAGCACCAGGTAGGCGATGGAGACGGCGAAGAGCCCACGCGCCCAGCGCACCCCCGCGGCGGGGCGGAGGCCCCAGACCCCCATCCCGAGAAACATCGCGCCCAGCGCGGCAGCCGCGCCGAGGTAGAGGCCGCCGCCGACCCCGGTGGCCACCAGCGAGAGCGAGATGCCGACCAGCGCCACCAGGTAGGCGACGATGTGGATGCGGGTGACGCGGTCGCCGCGCTCGACCGGCAGCACCTTGAGGCCCGCCCGCGCGTAGTCGTCGCGGCGGAAGGTGGCGATCGCGAGGAAGTGCGGCACCTGCCAGATGAACATGATCGCGAAGAGCAGGACTCCAGGGAGCTGGATGTGCCCGGTCACCGCCGTCCACCCGAGGAGGGGCGGGATCGCGCCGGGCACCGCGCCGATGAGCAGGGAGAGCGTGGTGCGGCGCTTGAGGGGCGTGTAGACGACGACGTAGCTGACCAGCGCGAGCGCCGCGAGGAGCCCGGTGATCGCGTTGACCCCGAACGTGATGAGCGGCACGGCCACCAGGCCCAGCATCAACCCGAACGCGAGGGCCAGGTCTGCCGAGAGGCGCCCCGTGGGCAGGGGCCGGTTACGCGTGCGCGCCATCAACCGATCGGTGACCCGCTCGAGGTACATGTTGAGGGCGTTGGCCGACCCCACCACCAGCGCGGTCCCCACCACCCCCGCGAAGAGCCGCGCCGCGGAGCCGCCGGCTTCTGCGCGGTACTCGCCATGGTGACCGGCGACCCAGATGCCGCCCAGCATGGTCACCACCACCATCAGCGTGATGCGCGGCTTGGTGAGCGTGATCAGGTCGGCGGCCAAGCTCGGCTGCGGCGCGCCGCGGAGCTCCTCGGTGGCAACGGGCTCGTAGTGAGCGGTCACGAGGGCTCCGGGAGGCGGGAGGGAGGCGGCATCGGGCTTCGGCAACCTAGAGCGCGCGGCTCCGCTCGGTGAGTCGGAACGCGCCGGACCCGGGTTTAGGGGAAGCTGCGCGGGAACGCAATGGGGTTGGGCGCGGGGGATCGATGGAAATGGCGAAGGGCGGGGGATGCCCGCCCTTCTGTCCGGAGGAGTCCTCGCGGGGCGCCGGGTCGGAGAACGCTCTCGGGCGTTCTCCAGGATGACCGGTCGCGCCCCGTCAGGATCTCAGAACATGTCCTTCAGCTCGTCCTTGTTCTGGTCGGGCTCCTTGTCGGCGGCGTCGTACGTGAAGTCGGCCATCGCGGGCTTGCCGTCGTCGACGTGGACCTTGGCGGTCTTGAGGCCGTAGTGCGAGTGCCAGGCCTCGATCGTGTAGTCACCGGCGGGGACCTTGTCGATCGAGTAGGTGCCGTCGGCGCCGGTCACGGCGAAGAAGGGGTGGCTGGTGACGACCACGAAGCCGTGCATCCAGGGGTGGACGTCGCACTGGAACTTGATGATGTTCGGCTCGTCCGGCATCTCCTGCGCGATCGCATCGGAGCCCTTGATCTGGGGCTTGTTGAACCAGCTCTCCGCGCCCTTGTAGGTGTGGACGTTGTGGAGGGTGGCGTCGCCGTTCTTGATGTCGATGGTCTGACCGGCCACGACGCCCTGGATGCGGGGCGTGTACATGCAGTCGAGCTGCTCGATCTGCGCGTGCTTGGCGGGCGCCTTGTAGTCGCCCTTGACCGAGTCGTTGGAGAGGCGAACGAAGACGTCGCTGAGCTTGCCAGCGGTGGCGATGACGGCGTTGTACTTGACCTCCTTGGCCTTGCACACCTCGGCGTCCTTGCGCTTCTTCGGCACCTTCATCTCGGGGGCCTTGCCGGTGAAGCTGACGGTGCCCTTGATGGTGGCGGTGCCGAACTTGCCCTCCTTGCCGTCGTCCTTCTTGGGCTCGTCCTTCTTGACGACGGTGGCGGCGCCGGTCGGGGTCGCGGCCGCGGTGGGCTTGGCGGGCGGGGCGGGCTTGGGCTCCTCGGGACAGCCGACGCCGATGGTGAGCGCGAGGGACGCGAGGGCGGCGAACGAAGCGAGATCACGACGATGCATCACGTTGAACCTCCGTACCGGCTCCACGGGGAGCACAGTGTTCCTGCCCCTGCGAGGGGCGGGGAAAGGCCGGGACGTCATGGTTCGTCTTCGGCCCGTGCCTTGGAGCCGGGGCACTGCCTCGGCTGCCGACCAGCGCGCTGAAAAAGCTGCGCGGCGCGGAGCCAGCTTCTAGTGAACGGCGGACGCCGCGTCAACATGACGCACGGGCTGTCGTTACGGAAGCCCGCGCACCGTCAGCGGCGGTCCCCAGGAGGAGCCGATCGATCCAGGGCCGCCCAGAGGCTGCGGCCGTCGCTCGCGGTGAGCGCGGTGCCGAGGGCGGCGATGATGAGCATGAGGGCGCAGGGCGGCATCTCGACGGCGCCGCGGGCGGCGAGCGCCAGGGCGACGGCGGCGCCGAGGCGGGCGCCGAGGGGGTCCTTCACGACGAGCGCGCCGACCGCGACGAGCGGTGCCAGGAAAGAGATGAAGACGCGAAAGCCGAGGGGCAGAGCGGCCTCCGGCACGCTCCGGAGGTGAGTGGCTGCGCGCCAGAAGAGCACGTCGATCCCGGGTGCATCGAAGGGCTGACCGGCGAGCGCCTGGCGCGTGCAGCCGAGCGCGACCGCGAGAATGACCAGCGTCACCGGGCTCGTCAGCTTGCCCGGCCGCGCGGCTCGGGACCGCTGCGATACCCAGAGGAGGGCGACGGCCACGGCCGCCGCGTCGCAGAGGAGCGCCGCGGTGGCGACCTCCCGCGCGGCGGCGCCGAGGTAGCCGAAGCGCGGCTGGCCCGACTGGAAGGCGAGCCCGACCGCACCCAGCCGCACCAGCCCACCGAGCGCGACCAGCCCGATGACCACCCCGGGGGTGCGGGCGAAGGGCGCCCGCAGCGCGGAGGGCACCACGACGAGCGCGAGCACCCCGGCGCTGACGGCGATCAGCGCGGCGCTGACGTCGTTGACCGGCTGGTGCAGGGCCCAGACGGTGGGGATCACCGCGAAGCCGCCCAGCGCCAGCACCACCAGGCGCACGCCCAGCGGGAGCCGGCTGCGCGCCGCGGCGAGCACGGCGACCATCGCGGTCATCATCCCCATGAAGGCGAAGACCTGCGACGACACGTCGCCCGTGAGCGCCACCGTGTACACCAGCTTGCCGGTGCCCACGCTCACGCCCTTGAGCGCGGGGGCGAGCACGCGGCCGGTGAAGAGCGCGACCAGGGCCAGCGCCGCGAGCGGCGTCATCAGCTCGAGCACCGGGTTCGGGGCGTCGGGCGCGGCGCTCGGAGGGGGAGCGGCCGAGGGAGCCTGCGACGGCGCCGCGCCTTCGAGGATCTCGCTCACTCGCGGTCCCACGCGCCCGAGGGCGAGGGATCGAGGTCCGCGAAGAACGCCGCGCTGGCGGACGCGTCGATGAGGTCTTGCATGCGCTTGCCGCCGGCCTCCTCGACGATGCGATCGTCGAACTCGTCGGCGAGCATGGAGAGATCGCGGACGGCCGTGGTGATCTCGTCGGAGTCGAGCGTCTCGCCGCCGAGCAGGGTGTGGGCGAAGACGACGCAGGAGCCCTGGGAGACGTAGCCGAAGGCGCCGAAGCGCAGCCGCGCGTTGAGGCGGAGGAGCTTGATGGCCAGGTCCGGCGTCATCTCGACCCCCCGGGCGAGCTGAGCGACCAGCCGGACCAGGGCGCGGTCGGGCTCCCACGGGAGCACGTGGATGTACACGTACGCGGACCCCTGCCGCACGAGGTAGAAGCGCGGCTCCACGCGCGTGAACGCCGGAGAGCCCGCGAGAGTCTCCTCGATGCGGGCCACCGTCACGCGGACTGCGGTGGTGTCCTTCGACATGGCCGGCCGGACTCTATCAGGGCAAGCGGTCCGGATCGACCCGGTTGGGATTCCGGGGATCTCCGTGGCCGCGACCGCCCTCCAGGCGGGCCGGCAGGTGCGAGCGCCCGAGGCGCCGGTCGACCCGAAGGGTCACCCGAGGACCCGCAGCTCGAACGGGGCAGTGCGGCCGAAGGGACTGGAAACAACATCGCCACGGGCGAGATCGATCGCCGTGTCCACCGGGGCGTCCGCGAAGGTGGCGGCGACGTCGCCCTCGGTCTGGAGCGTGACCACGGAGCCTTCGCGGCAGGGGGAGAGAGCGATGCGCAGGCCGCCGATCAGGAGCGGGCCGAGCGGCGCGACGGTGCGCTCGCCCCCGACCTCGATCACGACCCCCTCGTGACCGGCTTCGACCTGGATCGACAGCGGGATCTCCTGCCCGAGGGCCAGTCGGAGGCCGTCGCCGATGGGGAGCGGCGCGGTGAGGCGCGCGCCCGCGAGCCAGGTGCCGTTGTGACTGGCGAGGTCCTCGATCATCGCCACGCCGTCGCGGCGGTAGAGGCGGAGGTGCGCCCGGCTCACCAGCGGGGAGGCGACGGTGAGCGTCGCGCCCACGCGGCCGAGGGTGATGGAATCACCGAGGGCGAAGCGCTGCTCGCGTCCGTCGATCGCGAAGGTGACCACCGGTCCCGGCACCAGCCGCGCCAGCACGCCGCGGGCAAAGGCGGCGACCTCGATGTCCGGGTGGTCGGCGAGGGACGCGCGGGCCGCCTCTACCGCGGCGAGTCGGTAGCCGCGGCGATCGAGCGCGTCGAGCGCCTCGATCAGGGCCCTCGCCTCCACGTCTGGCAGGGCTCGGTCCTTCGACGGGACGCCGAGCCGGCTCGCTTCGCGGAGATCGCCTCCGAGCGCGTACACCTCGGCGGCGCGCCCGGGCTCGCCCGCGTCCTCCAGCCGTCGGGCGGCGTCGCGGAGCCCCTCCGTCTTCTCGGGCCCACCGAGCGCGCGGAACGCGTCGACGGTGAGCTGTGCGGCTCGTGCGACGGCCTGGAAGCGGGAGTGGCGCTCGCCGACGCCGAGCCGATCCAGGTCCTGGGCGAGGACGCGCTCGGCCTCTGCGGATCGCGCCGCGGCCTCGCTTTCGAGCAGGGGCGCGTCCACGTCGATGCCGGGCGCCGCGGGCGGTGGCAGCGCAGGCGGCGGCGCCTCGCGGAGCACGGTCCGCGCCAGCGCGTGATCGCCCTGCTCCACGAGGAGCTCGGCGCACAGCTCGCGCACCGGGTCGGGGAGGGGAGCCCACTCCCGCGTCGTGAGCACCAGGCGGAGCGCGCGGACCCCCTGACCGGTGCCGCGCGTGGCCTGTAGCAGCGCGGTGACTTCCTCGGGCGAGGGGCCCACAGGGCGGCCGATCCACGCGAGCCGGTCGATGGCGAGCTCGCTCACGGGCGGGGTGGTGGAGAGTGGCGCCTCCGTCGCGACGGCGGGCGGGCGGGGCACGTACCCGGCGGGGCCCGGCTGCGTGGTCGGCAGCCAGAAGGGGGGCAACAGCTCCGGCGTGGGCGGCGGTGTCCGAGCCTCGAGCACCGCGAGCGCCCGGAGGGGATCGCCGTTGGCGGCGAAGAGGTAGGCGGCTTCGATTCGCACGGGCGCCGGCACGTGGCCGGGGGCGCGGAGAACGGCGTCCGCCGCATCTCGCTCGTGGGGTGTCATGCGCGCGCTCCGCAGCAGCGATACGGCCACGTCGAGCGTGGGCCCGCCCGGCTCGCCGAGCCGGCGGAGCGGCTCGACCTGGGTGAGCGACACCAGTCGCGGCAAGCGCGTCCAGGGCAAGGTGCCGATCCTGGCAAGGGCCTCGATGAACGTCTCCGGTGCGTAGAAGCGAGCGAAGCCGAACCGCTGGCGGCTCATCAACCGCCACATCGCGATGGCCCGCTCGATCTCCGGATCGCGCGTCACGGGCGCCTTCTAGAGCACGCCGCCCGCCGCCCGATCGAGCAGCTCGTCGACCTTGTGGAAGAGGAGCTGGTTGCCCTCCTGCCCGTACCCGGCGAGCTTCTCCTCGCAGCCCGGAATGGCCGCCACGAAGTCGCGCACCACCGCGGGGTCGGTGAGCGACTTTGCCATCCTCCCGAACCCCAGCTGCTCCAGGTAGCGCGCGTTCATCACCTGCTCGAACTGGTGCTGGAGCGGGACCGCGAGCATCGGCTTGTGGAGGTACACCGCCTCGCCCATCAGGGTGAACCCGCCGCCCGCGATGACGCCTCGGGACGAGGCCAGGTCGTCGACGAAGCCCGCCTCGCTGAACGGCCGGAAGCGGAGGTTGCCCTCGACCTGATCCTGGTCGAGGCCGCGGCGCATACCGTAGATGCGGCACTCGAGGCCGGTCCTGGCCAGGATGTCGATGAGCCCGTCGTTGCCCTCGGCCGTCTGGTACACGAGCAGGTGCTCGCCGGGGCGGCGCTGGGCCCCGAGGATCTCGGGCCGCAGGATGGGGGGGAACAGGCTGGTGTCGGGCTTGCGCACCGGGGGCTGGAAGAAGGTGGTGATCAGGTAGTGGTCGCAGAAGGGGAGCTTGCCCTTGATGAACGCCTTGGTGACCTGGAACTCGCCCTCGTAGCCGGCGAGGATCTCGGGGGCGTGCGTGCAGCGGTTGATGATCTGCATGTTGTCGATCGAGAGGATCGGCAGCCGGTTGAGCTTGGCGTAGAGGTAGGTCCACGACTCGAAGTCGCTGATGACCATCTCCGGCTTCTCGGCCTTGATGAGATCGAAGTACGCCGCGATGTTCTTGGGCACGCCGGTGGCCCCGGTGAGCACGTTGGACCAGAGCGTCTTGCCGCGGCGCACCCGGTTCTCCTCGTAGATCATGTGCAGCCCGTGGATGCGGTTGACCCCGTGGAAGTGCTTGGCGAGAAAATCGGTCGCCCGGCCCGAGGCCATGATGGAGAGCTCGTGCCCCTGGCTCACCAGGTGCTCCAGCACCACCCGCGAGCGCATCGCGTGCCCCATGCCTTCGCCGACGACGCCGTAGAGGATCTTCATGCGTGGCAGCGTAACGGCGCTCCGGCCCCGCGGGAAGCGCGTGCTATACGCCGCCGGGCGATGCCCCGCCGAGCCCGCCGCCGCATCTGGTGCGAGACCGTGCCGCTCGAGACGCTGGGCGCGCCCGCCACGGTCGCGCTCCTCCGGCGCTACGACGTTCACCCCATCGTCGCCGTCTGGCCCGAGACGCTGGCGGGCACGGCGGCGGTCGCGGCGCGCTTCGTCGACGCCGGGCTCCAGCCCGCCCTCTGGCCGATGCTCGCGGACGCGGACGGCCGCTGGATCGGCGCCGCCAACGCCGCCGCCTTCTGCGCCTTCGCCGAGCGGCTCGCCGGCGAGCTCGGCGCCGCCGAGATCGTCCTCGACCTCGAGCCGCCCATCGAGGCCGTCCGGAAGACCCTGGCCTCTCACGTCCTCCCCGCGGCGGCGGGCCCGACCGCCTTCCGGAGCGCCCGCGCTCGCATCGAGGAGCTGACGGAGCGCGTCCGTGCTCGGGGCGCTCTGGTCTCGGCGGCCGTCGCGCTGCCGGTCCTCCTCGATGCGGCGGGCGGCGCGCCGGCGTGGCAGGCGCGGCTGGGCACGCCGGTCGACGGCATCGCCTGGGACCACGTGAGCCCCATGCTCTACACCTCCATCCTCGAGGGGTGGTCGCGCGGGCTCCTCGCCCGACGCGACGTCCGCGCCCTCCTCGCCTGGTCGTGCACCGCCTCGGCAGCGCGGTTCGGCGCCCTCGCGGGGGCGTCGCTGGGCGCGGTGGGCACGGGCGCGTTCGGGGACGAGCCCACCCTCCGCTCCCCGGCCGAGCTCGCCGACGACGTCGCCGTGGCGCGCGCGGCGGGCGTCGACGACCTCGCCCTCTTCGACCTCGGCGGGGTCCTCCGCCGCCCTCCGGCCGAGGCCTGGTTCGAGGCGTTCACCGGCGCCGCGCCCGCCGCCCGCCTCCCCGCGCCGACCCCCCGCAGCCGCCTGGCGCTGGGGGCCGCGCGGGTCGCCGGGGCTGCCTTCGCCCTCCTCCTCCACAGGGCCAACGTTTCCGGCGGGTAAACAGCGCGGTCCGGCCGACGAGGGTTTTCTCGGAACGCGGGGCATCGTGTTAGCATCGCCGCCAGCCTGCCCCGGAGAAGCGATCGATGAAGATGGCCTGGCCTTCGCAACGTCATGGACTCCGCGCTGCCACCGGCGCGTTGCTCGCCGCGGTAATCGCGTCCGGCACCGGCACGGCCATGGCCCAGGAGCCGTCGAAGGCGGATCTCGCCAAGGCTCGCACCGCCTTTCGCGAAGGAGTGGCCGCGGCCGCCGCCGGCAACTGCGCCGCCGCGCTCCTCAAGTACAAGGAGGTCGCGCAGGTCAAGAGCTCGCCTCAGGTCGCCTTCAACATCGCCGAGTGCGAGGCGAAGGTCGGCAAGCTGGTGTCGGCGCTGGGCAACTACCGGGTCGCCGCCAGCCAGGCCGCCGACGACAAGGGCGCCGCCAACGTGCTCAAGGAGGTGCCCGCCCGCATCGACGACATCGAGGCGCGCATCCCCAAGCTCACCATCACCCGCGGCAAGGGCGCCGACACCGCCAGCATCGAGCTCGACGGCACCGAGATCGGCTCCGGCCAGCTCGGCGCGGCGATCCCGGTGGACCCGGGCTCCCACACCATCGTCGCCAAGGTCGGCAACAAGGAGTACCTCCACGAGAACGTGAAGCTCGGCGAGAAGGAGACCAAGACCTTCGACGTCAAGATCAGCGTCGCCGCCGCCCACGTCGAGGCCCCCGCCCCCGAGCCGGTCCCGGACGCGCCTCCGCCTCCCCCCGAGAAGTCGCGCGTGCCGGGCGTCGCCGTCACGGTCGTCGGCGGTGTGGTCCTCGTCGCCGGGCTGGCGTTCCTGGCGCCGCGCGGGGCGGCCATCAGCAAGCTCGCCACGGACTGCAACGCCCTCATGCAGTGCCCGGCGGCCGACCAGTCCACCTACAACAGCGGGAACCTGTTCAGCGGCCTCAGCGTCGCCTTCATCGGCGTCGGCGCCGCCGCGGCGGTCGTCGGCATCGTGATGATCGCCAAGAGCGGCCCGGTCAAGGCCACCGTCAAGCCTGCGGAGGGCGACGCTGACAAGGACAAGAAGGACGGCGACGGCGACAAGAAGGACGCGTTCTGGCGGTCGATCCAGGTGACGGCGTCCGTGCCCGGCGCCAACGTCGGTGGTCTCGGCCTGGTGGGGAGGTTCTGATGGGTG
>Ga0302279_10003799_pt1 | contig 18437 bp, 14 predicted proteins | sample III_Bog_N3_3_FD_194541 | JGI IMG/M metagenome (GOLD analysis project Ga0302279, IMG submission 194541) | Peat permafrost microbial communities from Stordalen Mire near Abisko, Sweden - III_Bog_N3_3 | ecosystem: Environmental > Terrestrial > Soil > Wetlands > Peat | place: Sweden: Abisko...
CCGACAGCTCGTCGACCGTGACGTCCACCACGTTTGGCTCGGCTGTCTCCACATCGGCGCTGATCTGCGCCGCCGCGAGCCGCCGCGACACGGCGTAGCGCACGAGATCCAGCGACTCGCCCGCCGCGTGCGGGGCGGTCAGGGTGTACTCGAGACGCACATCGCGGGTGCCGAGGAGGTGCTGGTCGCACCCTGCGCTCGCGAGGGCGCACACGGCGGCGCCGAGCGCGAGGATCCGAAGCCCCAGCCCCATCGGGCGCGAGGATACCAAGGTGGGACGCTTTTCTCACCCCGCGAGACCGCGGCACACCGCCTCCCGGCGATTTCCTAGCACCGCGCGATCAACCAGGTACGCACTTCGGACGCGCGGTACTAGGATGCGAGCAATGGCTGATCCGCAGGTCCTCTACGTCGTCACGTGCATCGTCGTGATCGGCCTGGTCTTGTGGGTCGCAGGCGTCCTGCTCAAGGCGAAGGACGCCGTGCCGATGCCGCCGCTCGAGGCTCCGCCCGACGCCAACAACGCAGCCACATCGGAGCCGCCGCCGTCAGGCGACGCGAAGGCGGCAGAGACGGGGGCCGACGATGATGATCCGAAGAGCCAACCGCGTACGCGTACCGCCCCGGCATCCGAGCGCCCCATCTCGTCCTCCGCCCTGGTCGTGGCCCTCCCCACGATGCACCAGCGCCTCGACTCGCATCCCGAGATCGACGACGCGAGCGGCGCACGCGCGTCGCGCGAAGCTGACCGGCCCTCGCCGCCGCCGCCCGGGCCCGAGTCCGCGCCGCCCGGCCCGTCGTCCCTGAGCCTGGCGACCGCCATGGGGCGGACGGATCCAGCCACGCGCAAGAGCAACGATGACGCGTTTGCCATCATCGACCGCCACCACCTCTTCGTCGTCGCCGATGGCGCGGGCGCGGTGGGGGCCGAGGTGGCCAGCCAGCTCGCCGTCGACGCCATCACCGCGTCGTTCGACGAGGAGGACCCGAAACCCACCGGCGACGTCAGCGGGCTCTCGCGGCGGGCCAACCGGCTCCGGCGCGCGGTTCTCTCCGCCAACGGCAAGATCCGGGAGAGGGCCGCCGGGACGCCCTCGCTCGGCGGCATGGTCGCGTCGGCAGTCGCGCTCCACTTCTCGCCCAACAACCAGCGCGTGCACCTCGCCCAGCTCGGCGACGCCCGCTGCTACCGCGTCCGCCACGGCGCGATCGCGAGGCTCGTCGCCCGTGGCGCTGTTGGCGCGAACGGGTCAGAGGCGCCCGCCGTCTCGTCGCTCCTCGGCTCGGCGGACTCGGTGGACGTGGAGATCCTCGTCGAGGCTCCGCAGGCCGGCGACGTGTACCTGGTCTGCTCGGACGGCGTTGCCCGCACGCTGTCGGAGCCCGATCTGCTGGCCTCCATCGAGGGCGCCTCCACGCTGGAGGCGGCCACGACCGCGCTCGTGGAGCGTGCGGCCGCGCAGGGCAAGCGGGACGACATCACCGCCATCCTGGTCCGCGTCGACGCCCCCACCTAGGAGTGCGGTGTCTTTCGCCGATGGCGGCGCCCTCGACGAAAACCACCGCACTCCTGGCTTCACGCCTGGAGCTTCGCGGCGCGGATGACGCCCCGGACGATGTAGTCGTGGTAGGTCTCGTTGCCCTCGGCCCAGACGGTGAGGGGCGACGCGAGGAGGCCCTCGCCGTCGGCGCCCCTCAGGAGCTCGGCGGCGCCCAGGGCCGGGAGCTCCTGGAGGTAGGAGATGGGCTCGTACGCGCTCTCTTCCTCGAAGCGAGCCACGTCGAAGGCGATGGGCTCGCCGAAGGCCTGGATGGCCCCCTTGTGGCGCTCGGGATCGAGCTGGGCGAGGGGCAACAGCTCCCAGCCGGCGTCGACGAGGACCGGGTGCATGTCGTCCTCCGCCGTCTCGTCGAAGGGTGTGGAGCGGGGCACCTCGAGCCCGTGCCGGACGAGGAGCTCCATGAGCCTCTCCTGGGCGCCATCGCCCGCAGCACCCGGTCGCCAGAATGCCTCGAGGGCCAGGGCGAGCTCCTCGTCGCTCGCGCGCCGCAGCAACCGCTCGTCGCGTGAGTCCTTGTCGATCGATTCGTCCGCGAGGACGCCCTCCGCCCAGGTCCGCGCGGCGTCCAGCGCCGAGGTCTTGCCATCGCCGCCGGCAGCGGCGAACACGAAGGCGTGGACGAGGTGGAGGCGCCCCGCGACGTAGCGGTGCGAGCCGAGGGCGCGCACCACCCGCACGACGTCATCGACGGAGTGCGCTGGTAGCTCGAATGCGATCACAGCCCGGGACTCGTATCACGCCTTCAGGCCGAAGAACGACTGGATGCGCCCCAGGATGCGCTCCTGCTCGCTCACCTGCCTCACGCTCTTCGCCGCCTCGTCGAGGCCCTCGCGGGCTGCGATGAGCTCGACCCGCCGTGCCGCGAGCGTGTGCGACATCTCCTCCGCGATCTCGGGGCGCTCGACGACGATCTTCTGAAAGCCGTCCTTGTCGAGGCGGTAGCACTCGACGTCCGTGAGGGCGATGACGTCGTTGGCGCGGGGCTCACCGGTCATCATGCCCATCTCGCCGAAGAAGCCGGGGGCGGTGATGGTGGCGATGCTCTTGGGCGCGGCCCCGTCCACCGTGACGCGCACGTCGGCTTTGCCCGACGTCACGATGTAGAGCCAGTGGGCGACGGCCCCCTGGCGCGTCATCACCTCGCCCGCGGCGAAGGGCGCGTAGCGCGCGTGCTCGGCGAGAAACTCGAGCTCGTCGCGCGTGAGCCCCTTGAAGAGGCTCATGCACTCGAGCGCGGCCATCCGACGCGTCTTCTGGTGCGCCAGGTGGCCCTTCTCGTCGTCTTCCTCGTTCGGGCCGTAGAAGACGGTGCTCACGGGCCTCGCGAGCGGGATGTTGGCGCGGCGTAGCGCGGCGTACACGCGGACGCGAACGGCGGAGCTCGTGGGGTCGTCGACCGCGAGGTCAGTCAGCCAGTAGCGGACGGCGTAGTACGCGAAGCTGTCCCGGGTGTCCTTGGCGAAATCGTAGCAGATGCAGTTGGGCTTCGGGTCGGTCGCGACGTTCGGGATCGGCGCCGCGAGGAGGGCCTCGGTGACGACGGAGATGACCTGGGAGGGGGCGAAACGAAAGTCGACGTTGAAGTAGACCCACATCCGGTGCTCGAGCGGAGCGTCGGTCCGCTTGCCGAGGATGATGAGGTTCTGCGCGAGGAGGACGGAGTTCGGGACGATGATCGTGTCCCAGTCGCGCGTCTCCACGGCCGTGTGCCGCCAGCGGATCTCCTTGACCTTCCCTTGCTTGCCGTTGTCGAGCTGGATCCAGTCGCCCACGTGGATCGAGCCGTCGAGCTGGAGAGCGACGCCGCCCAGGATGTTGCCGAGGGTGCTCTGGAGCGAGATCGTCAGGACGGCGCCGGCGAGCGAGGTCGCCGTGATGACGCCCGAAGGATTCAGCCCCGCGTCGATCAGCAGGAGCACCGTCGTCACGATGTACGCGATGCCGACGAGGATGTCGGAGGTTATCGAGACGAGCGTGACCCCTGCGAGAGGCAGCGCGAGCTCGAAGATCGCGAGCGCTCCGAGGTTGATGATCGTGAAGGCCTCGAGCAGATCCTCGAGGACGTGGAAGAACCTCCACCACGCCTCCGGTCCCACGACGTGAAGGACCGCCGAGACGACCGCGGCGAGGAGGTAGACGGCGAAGATGAGGACGACGCGCCGGATGCGCTTGCGCTTCTGCGGGGCGAAGCGGTTGATGAGGTACGCCGTGAGGACGAGACCGCCCCCGATGAGGATGAACGCCCCGTGCGAGGCGAGGCGCTCGATGATCTGGTCGGTGGACTCGGTGAGGGCGGGCGTACCCGGTAGACCCGGAGGGCTCATTCGGACAAGCCTACGCCGGTCCGAGCCCAGCCGTACCTACGCTTCGAAGGCCTCCGCGAGCAGTATCTGCTGCTCGAGATCGTGGCTCGCGTGGCTGCCGGTGGCCGGGCTCGCGCTCTCGGGGCGCGAGACGACGCCCAGCGTGAAGCGGCCGTCGCCGCGCCCCGGGCCCGTCGCCGCGGTGCCGAGCAGGCGGGGCAGGGTCGCGTTCAGGAAGTACCAGGCGCCCATGTTGCGGGGCTCCTCCTGGACCCAGACCAGCCGCGCGGCCTCCGGGTACACCGACAGCACCTCCGGGAGCGACTGGGGCAGCGGGTAGTACTGCTCGACGCGTACGAGCGCCACGTCGTTCCGGCCATGCTCCTTGCGAGCCTTCGCGAGGTCGTAATAAACCTTGCCGCTGCAGAGAAGGACGCGCTTCACGCCCTTCGGATCGACCGAGCTGTCGTCGGGGATGACGCGGTGAAAGCGCCCCGTCGTGAGCTCGTCGAGGTGCGAGATGGCGTCGGAGCGGCGCAGGAGGCTCTTGGGCGTCATGACGACGAGCGGCTTGCGCCAGCGGCGCAGAACCTGCCGGCGCAAGAGGTGGAAGAACTGCGCCGGCGTCGTCGGATTGCAGACCTGGATGTTGTCCTCGGCCGCCATCTGCAGAAACCGCTCGATGCGGGCGCTCGAGTGCTCCGGCCCCGACCCCTCGTATCCGTGCGGCAGGAGGAGGACGAGACCGCTCAGGCGCAGCCACTTGTCCTCACCCGACGCGAGGAACTGGTCGACGATGACCTGGCCGGAGTTCACGAAGTCGCCGAACTGAGCCTCCCAGATGACGAGGCCGTCGGGGCGGTCGAGGCTGTAGCCGTACTCGAACCCGAGCACCGCGGACTCGGAGAGCGGGCTATCCCAGACCTCGAACCTGCCGGGGGCCGCGGGGGGTCCCTCACGGGGCTCCGGGCTCCTCACGTGCGAGAGCGGCGTGTACGGGGCGCCCGACAGGCTGTCGTAGAGCACCGAGTGCCGGTGGCTGAAGGTGCCGCGCCGCGCGTCCTGGCCGCTCAGCCGGATGGGCTTGCCCTCCGTGAGCAGCGACGCGTAGGCCAGGGCCTCCGCCGTCTCCCAGAACAGCGTTCCCTGCTCGACGGCACGGGAGCGGCGCTGCTCGATGATCTTGTGCACCTTCGGGTTCGGGTGGAAGTCTTCGGGCAGCGTGGTCAGCTGCGTGAGGAGCGCGAGGAGCATCTCCCGGGGGACCCCGGTGGCGGCCTCGCCCACCTTTGCCTCGGGCCCTCCGACGTACGGCGTCCACACGCCCTCCATCGCGCTCGGCGGCTGGAGGTAGTCGCCCTTTCGCGTCTCCTCGAGGGCCTGCTCGAGGATGGCGCCGCGCGCCTTCAGGATCTCCTCGGCCTCGCCGGCCGTGATCCGGCCCGTCTCGACGAGGTTGTTCACGTACACCTGCCGCACCGTCGGCTTCTTGTCGATGAGCGAGTACATGAGGGGTTGCGTGAAGCGCGGCTCGTCGCCCTCGTTGTGGCCGTAGCGGCGGTAGCAGAACATGTCGATGACGACGTCCTTCGCGAACCGCTGGCGGAACTCGATGGCCAGGCGAGTCACCTGGATGACGGCCTCCGGGTCCTCCCCGTTCACGTGGAACACGGGGACCTTCAGCATGCGCGTGATGTCGGTGCAGTAGCGCGTCGATCGAGCGTCCTCGGGGACGGTCGTGAAGCCGATCTGGTTGTTGACGACGAGGTGGACCGTGCCGCCCGTGGAGTAGCCCTCGAGCCCCGCCATGTTCAGCGTCTCGGCGACGACCCCCTGGCCCATGAACGAAGCGTCGCCGTGGATGAGCAGCGGCATCACGCCCTGTCGCTTGCCGCGGTCCTGCTTCGCGCGGACGCGGCCCTCCACGACGGGGTTGACCCACTCGAGGTGGCTCGGATTGAAGGCGAGGGACAGGTGCAGCTTCGCGCCGCTCGACGTTACGCGATCGGTCGAGTAGCCGAGGTGGTACTTGACGTCGCCCGCGCCGAGGAAGCGCTCGGGGTGCTTGTCGTCGAACTGGGCGAAGATCTCGCGCACGGCCTTGCCCATGATGTTGGCGAGGACGTTGAGCCGGCCACGGTGGGCCATCCCGATGACGATCTCCTGCGCCCCATAGGCGCCCGCGTACTCGATGAGCAGGTCGAGCATCGCGATCATGCTCTCCGCTCCCTCGAGCGAGAATCGCTTGGTGCCTTGCCCGTAGTTCTTGTGGATGAACTGCTCGAACGTCTCGGCGTCGGTCAGCTTCGTCAGGACGCGGCGGACCTCGTCTCCGTCGAGCTCGATCCTGTTCTTCGTCGCCTCCATCTTCTCCTGGAGCCAGCTGCGGATCGCGGGCTCCTCGATCTGCGTGAACTCGACGCCGATGGAGCGGCAGTAGGTCTCGGTGAGGTGCGCGATGATCTGACGCAAGGTCGCGTGCTCGGCGAGGCCCGCTATCCCGACCGTCGGGAAGGTGGTGTCCAGATCCTGCTCGCGGAGGCCGAAGTTCGCGAGGTCGAGCTCCGGCGCGGCCTGCGGCGGGGTGCCCAGCGGATCGACGTTCGCGAAGAGGTGCCCGCGGACGCGGTATGCGTTGAGCAGCTGGTAGACGCGGCCCTGCATGACGCCGGCCGCGAGGATGCTCTCGGCCATCGTCGCCGAGGGCGGCAAAGGCGGCGGGTGGTCGGCGTGGGAATGCGCCGCGCCGTTCTGCGTCCCGTTGGCTGCCGCCGCGGCCTTCGCGCCGTTCTCGTGCCCGTTACGACCTGCCTTGGCCTCCTGGGCCGCGAAGAAGCGACGCCAACCTTCGTCCACCGCCTGCGGGCTCTGCCCGTACAGCGCGTGAAGCTCTTCCACGTAGCCCGCGTTGATCCCGAACTGTTCGAACATTTGCGAGCAGTGTTACCACAAAAGAGGGCTACTTCTCGTCGTTTGGCGTTCAGAACCCGACGTCCGGGGCCTTCGTCTCGGGAGAGGCCCCCGCGGAGCGCGCCCCGGCGGCGTGGCGGGGCGCCCGGGAGCTGCCGGAGGGCCCGGGAGCCGCCGGGGCAGGCGAGGGCGGGGCGGGTGGGGCCGGTTTCTCGGCCTCGGGCTCCTCCTTGTCGTCGTCGGCCTCCTCGATCTCGGCCTCGTGCTTGAGGGCATAGGCGATCTTGGCCTCGGCGGCCCCGAGGACCGCATGGGACGAATACGCCGTCCACCCGATGATGCCGGCTCCGAGCGCGCCGCACAGCACGGCGATGCCCCAGATCGCCCGGGAGGCGAGCAAGAGCGCGACGGACGCGATGACGATCCCTATCTCGGCCGCGAGCTGCGCCCGCTCGTACCACTCGGCAGCATCCTCGTGGGCCTTGATGGCGCCCTCGTACGCCTCGGCGTCCTCCTTCGCGTCGGCCACGTCCTGCTTGTAGGTGTGCGCGAGCTTCTTGAAGTGGGTGATGTCCTCGGGATCGGGGGCGAGCACGTCGGTCATGTCGTCGAGGGCGCTCGCGATGAGGTCCTTCAGCTCCGCCGTGTCCTCGCTGTCGGCCTTGCCGGAGGGGGCGCGCTTCGACCGGAGGATCTCGTCGAGCTTCGCGGCCTCCGCCTTGCTCGGGGTGAGGGCGCGGAGCACCTCGAGGTCGCCCTCGATGACGCGCAGCTTGGTGGTCTCGGCCTGGTAGATGCCCCAGCGGTTCGATTGCTCGACCATCGTCTTGATGAGGGCGGTCCGCTCGGACCCGACCATCGCCGCGCAGAAGGCCAGCATGACGCCGAGGAGCGCCATCGTGATGCCGATCGCCTTGCCCGGTCCCTTGGCCCCGCCGTGACCCTCGCCGTTGCCTTCGCCATGCCCGGCGTGGCCGGCGTGCTCCATCTGCTCGAGCAGCTCAGTCACTTCGCTCATCTCGTCTCCCCGTGCGGCGCGCCGCCGCCGCCGTTGTCGCCATCGCCATCGCCATCGCCATCGCCATCCAATAGAGCAGCTAGCGCCGCCAGATCCTCTGCACGTAAAACCCGAGCCCGACGCCCACGATCCCCGCACTGATCCCCAGCGCGAGGTCCGAGGTCGAACGCTGGGACGCGTAGAGGCGGATACCGCGAACCAGGAGGATGGCGCACAGCATGAGGAACGCCACCATCAGGATCTTGTGCGCGACCATGAGGCGCATCGGCGACTACTTCTTGACGAGCCAGCTGGCGAGGTCGGCGCTGGGATCGAGGGCCACGAGCAAGGCGTCGACCGTGATGGCGGAGACCGTGGTGCCCTGCGGCGCCACGTGGACGCCGTCCGGGCCGCGCCACACGATGACGCGCATGGCCTGCGAGGGGCGCATGCCGGGAGCCTGGGAGGGGCGCATGGGAGGAGATTGCGAAGGACGCAGCGCCGCCTGCGGGGCCTGCGAGGGGCGAATCTGGGCAGGCGGGGGCGCCACCGAGGGCGGCGGCCGCTCGTCGTCCACGAACGCCGGCGTCCCGATGCGTGTCATCTCGTCGGCGAGGCCGCTCAGCGCGTCTCCCTCGAGGGCCTGGGTGGGCCACGCGTCGATCTCCGCGCTCGTAGCAGCGTGCGGCTCCGTCCCGCGCGAGGAGGGCGGCGGGGACGAAGGCGGGGAAGGACGTTCGGCGACCGTGGGCACGGGGTCCTCCGTTGGCGGCGGCGGGATTGTCGAGCGGCGTGGCTTCCGGCTCTCGCTCGTCGCGCTGGGCCTGCGACCGGCCGCGGGCCGCTGCGCGCCGCCCGCCCCGGAATACGCTCCGGGCGACGACTTGCGCCCTTCGCTCACGGTCTTGGCGCCCTCGTCGATCGTGTAGGCCGACTTGCGGCCCTTGCGCGTGTCGCGCTCCCGCGCGCCGATGGAGCTGTCCGATTGGGTCGAGGGCTTGGGTGCCGTCCGAGCGGGGGCGGGCGCCGGCGCGGGCGCGGGCGCCGCCACGGCCGACACGGTGCGTGCGGCGCGCGGCGGGGTAGGGGCGAGCCCCGCGGAGCTGCTGGGGCGCGCCGCCGGAGCCGGGCTCACGCCGCTCCCCAGGGTCGCGGGGGCGTGGGAGAGACGGCCGCCCGTCGACGGCTCCGGCCGGTCCCTCGCGGCTGCCTGATCGACGACGCCGGCCAGGTCGGCGGCCGCCTTCGCTATCTCCAGGGCGCGATCGTCGTCCTCCGCCTCGGAGGCAGCCTCTGCCGCGCGCCTCACCCACTTGAGGGCGTCCGCTCGATCGCCGCGCCCCCACATCGCCTCTGCGGTCGAGAGAGCCCACGAGACGTCTTCGACGTCCCCGGGCTTCGCCGCGGGGACGGGGGAAGCGGAGCCACTCGGCTTGCGATCGGGCATTCGGTCGTGCCAGCGTCGAATAACCATCCGGCGTTGGCAAGGACGAAAAACGCCTCGCCCGCGCGCCAAGGGTCGTTGCTAGACGCGCGAGAGCGCGGCGAGATCGCTGCCGGCGAGGAGCCGCCCCTCGGCGCGCTCCGGCCTTCCCCCGCCGCGGCCGCCCTGCGCGGCCGCCGCGGCCCTGAGCCAGCCACCGCAATCGAAGGGCGTTGCGCTGCCCCGCTGGACGACGATCGCGAGCTCGCCCGTGGCCGGATCGGGCGACGCGCAGAACGCGACCACATCGGCGCGCGCGGCGAGACGGCCCGCGAGGTTGCGGAGCATGGTGACGTCGTCCTTCTCGCGAACGAGCACCAGCCGCGTCTCCCCGCCGGGGTCGGGCGGGTGTGCCGCGAGGAACTGCTGCGCCACGAGCTCCACGAGCTCTCCGCGCGCCATGGACAGCGCTTCCAGGCGGGCCCTCAGCTCCGCGCGGAGCTTCGCCACCGCGGTCGGCACGTCGAGCGGCCCGCAGGTGAAGTCCTGGGCGAGGGCGCCGAGGACCTCGAGCTTCGCCCGCGCGTCCTGGAGCGACCGGCGCCCCGCGTGAAACGACAGGCGGAGCTTGCCCTTGTACCGCTCGGTTCCGGCGATGCGAACGGCGCCGATCTGCCCAGTGCGCGTGCAATGGGTGCCGCCGCAGGGCGAAAGATCGAAGCCCTCCACGTCGATGATTCGGACGTTCGTTTGCACCTTCGGCTCGCGCCGGAGCTTCATCCCCGCGAGCTCCGCCGCCGTGGGAAACAGGGCGCGCACGAGCCGATCGTCCATCACCACGGCGTTCACGAGATCCTCGGCCTGCGCGAGGTCGTGCTCGTGAACGTCCGCGAGGCCGAGATCGATCGTGCAGCTCGTCGCGCCGAGCCGGGCCGACACCGTCTCCGCCCGCGCCACGTCGGCGAGCGCGCGCGAGAGCATGTGCTGGGCGGTGTGCTGGGCCATGTGGTCGCGGCGCCGCGCGACGTCGATCGTTCCGCGCACGGCGGCGTCCGCGGGGAGCTCGGCGCCCATGCCGGCCTCTGCGAGGGCTGCCGCGAGGTCGGGCACGAGGTGATGGATGTCGCCCGTCGCGTCGTCGATCTGCACGTCGGTCACCTGGAGGTCCCGGCCTCCCACGTGCAGGGTGCCCGTGTCGGCCAGCTGCCCTCCGGCCTCGGGGTAGAAGAGCGTGCGCTCGAGCACGACGGACGGGCCCCCGCCAAAGCTCGCCACGCGGGCTCTGCTGGCCTCGAAGCTCGAGGCGAAGGGGTCTTCCCAGTAGAGCTTCTCGGTCGGCATGGGCTGCACGATAATGCTAAGCAGGGGCCATGCAAGTCACCGTCAACGGCCGCGCGCTGGACGTCCCGGACGGCGTGTCGGTACGCGAGCTCATCGCCCACCTGGGGCTCTCGGCGGGGCCCGTGGCCGTCGAGATCAACCGCGACATCGTCCCCCGCGCCGAGCACGCGACCCACACGGTCCAGAGCGGGGACACCCTGGAGATCGTTCACCTGGTCGGGGGCGGCTGACGGGCACGCCTTAGTGCTGCTCGTTGCTCCAGGTGGTATCCCCGTTCGCCATCTGCGTGAGCCAGGGCAGGATGAAGGGGGCCGCGGTCATGTCCGACTCCTCGAGCACGACGTGCCCGGTCGACAGGGCCACGAAGGCCTTGGCGTTCGGATCGCTCGCGAGGCTCGAGATGAACGTCTCGATATCGGTAGAGAACTGCGCCTCGGTCACGCCGAAGAACGACGGGAGCACCGAGTCGGTCTGGTAGGTGAGCAGGCCGTAGCGGCTGCTCGGGTACGTCTTGCGGTCGTAGGCGTAGACCTCGCTCAGGTTCGTGCATCCGGTGCAGCCGGGCGGCAGCCGCACGCCCCACGGGATCGCCGTGACGGGGGCCGGCAGGTCGACCGCCGGGCCCGAGTCGTCGATGACGTCCACCGGGACCATCGGGAAGGAGCGCGCGACGAAGTCCTGGTTCAAGAACGAGCCGAAGCCACCGGCGCTCACGCCGGAGAGCCAGATATGCGTGAGCCCCGTGTAGGAGAGGGCGAGGCTCGCCAGATCCGCGTCGACGTTGTGGCCGCCGTAGAAGTACGTCGCCATCGGGGCGTTGTTCACGGTGAGCGAGGTCATCAGCGACCCGACGTGAATGTCGCCCGTGCAGTAGGGGACGAAGACGAGGTCGGCGTCGCTCCAGGGGTTGGCCGCCGTCCGCTGGAAGAGGGCGAGCGCCTTCGTGGGGTCGTTCGCGAAGTCCGCCGCGGCGTACCCCGTCATGTTCGAGGCGGTCGGGGAGGCGCCCCAGCAGCTCGTTGCGTCGAAGCAGGCGCCGCCGCCCTGGAGGTAGATGAGGAGGTGCGTCGCGCCGGCGTGGGGGTTCACGCCGATGCCGGTGGCCGACCCGTTGCCGCAGCGGGCTCCCGGGACGTCGACCCAGGTCCAGGTGTCGTCCGGAGCGTTGATGACGATGGGTGCTGCGTCCTCCGCCGCTGCGCTGTCGGTCGCGCCGGTGTCGGACGATCCCCCGTCGGGCGTGGCGGAGTCGGGCGCGCTCGAGTCGGCCGTCGCGACGCTCCCCGTGTCCGTCAACGGTTGGTCGCCGTCTTGAACGCTGCCGCTGTCCGCGCTCCCTGCCGCGGGAGACGACGAGGAGCCGCACGCGGTCAGGGCGCCGAGACAGAGCGCAAAGGTAACGGCGGCGAGGGAGACTTCGTGGCGGGGCGTTCGCATCGGGGGGGCAGTCTACGCGGACGGGGCCGTTGGGTGAGACCCAAAAGAGCCCGCGCAGACTGCTCTACCGGCGGCGCCAGCTCAGGGGGTGAGAACGGCGCGGAAGCGTACCTTGTTCTCCATCACCTTGCCGAAGGCCTGCTCCGCCTGTTCGAGCTTGAAGATCTCGGTCCGGGGGCGGACGCCGGTGAGGGCGCTGAAGGCCAGGGTCTCCTCCGAGTCGAACGCGCTGCCGCTCGGCCAGCCGGCGATCTGCTTGCCGCTGAGGAGGCCCACGGCGGAGACCGTGAGCGGCTCGAACGAGGCGGCGACGATGAGGAGCTTGCCGCGGGCCTTGAGCCCGTCGATCGTGCTGGCGATGGCGGCGCTGTTCGGCGCCGTGGCGAGCACCAGATCGGCGCCCCCGAGCTTCTGGAGCGCCTCCGCCGCGGGCGTCTTGTCGGTGTCGACGTACTCGTGGGCGCCGAGCTGCCGCGCGAGCGCTTCCTTGTCCGCGCCGCGCGAGATCGCCACCGTGCGAAAGCCCATGCGGGCGGCGTACTGGATGGCGAGGTGCCCGAGGCCGCCGATGCCCTGCACGGCGACCGTGGCGCCGGGGCGCGCGCCGCTGTTGCGGAGCGAGTTGAAGGTCGTCACGCCGGCGCAGAGGAGGGGCCCGGCCTCGGTGGCGCCGAGCTTCTCGGGCATGCGCGCGACGGCCTCCTCCGGCACGACCGTGTACTCGGCGTACCCGCCGTCGAAGCTCATCCCGGTGATCTTCGCCTTCTCGCAGTTGATGAAGAGGCCGGCCCTGCACGCGTTGCACTGAAAGCAGTGGCCCCCGTGCCAGCCCACGCCCACGCGGTCGCCCGCCTTCCACTGCGTGACGCCAGGGCCGACGGCGTCGATGCGACCGGCGATCTCGTGGCCCGGGATGCGCGGCAGCGTGAGCCCCGGGTACCTGCCCGATCGCACGAGCGCGTCGCTGTGGCACACGCCGCACGCTTCGACCTTGATGCGCACCTGTCGTGCGCCGGGCTCGGGCACGTCGCGCTCCACGACCTCGAACTGTCCACCCGCCTTCGCCACCTGTACGGCTCTCATCTTTGGCATGACGCTCCTCGCGTTCCGGCGCGTGCTACCCGCCGGGGCCGGAAGCATTGCGCGCGCGGGACGACCACGCAATGGCCGACGGCCTACGAGAGCGCGTGCGCGCGCTCGAGCTACTCACCGTACGTCGTCGGCACCCACGTGCGCCCGCGCCTCGGCGACGAGCGCCTGGACGGCGTCGTGCGCCTGGGTCGCCAGCGCCGCCGCACGGACGCCCGGCTCGACGTGGATGGGCTTGCCGACGCGCACGACCACCCGCGAGCCAGGCGCGCCCGCGACCCGGGACAGGTGGCTCAGGAACGACTCGTTGATGAAGGCCGCGCCCGACCCGCGCTCGTAGGCGATGCCGACGGGGACGATGTCCGCGTCCGTGCGCAGCGCGGCGATGAAGCTCCCGGGGTGGAACGGCCGGACGACGTCGCCCTCGAACGTCGTCCCCTCGGGGAAGAGCAGCACGGTGCCCTTCGAGGAGAGGATGTTCCGGATCGATCGAATGGCGCTCGCGCCGCTCACGGTGCTCGAGCGGTCGACGAAGACCGTGCCGACCGAGCGAGCCGCGCGCCCGAGGACGGGCCAACCCGACAGATCCGCGCGGCTCACCATGTGCCCGCCGAACGTCCGCAGGAGCACGCCGATGTCGATGGCGGACCTGTGGTTGGCGACGACGAGGCGACCGCGCGCGGGAGCGGCCGACGAGCCGCGGTCCGGGGCGCCGTCCAGGGCGACCTCGATCGCGAAGAGACGCAGCATCGCGCTCGACCATCGCCGGAGCCAGCGATCGCGCACGGCGTCGCGCGACCGCGAGGAGCTGAGCGCGTCGCGCGCGGCGTAGACGGGCGCCATCGCGGCCGTCACGCCGACGAAGCCGGCGACCCGGACGGAGCGGCGCACGGGGGTGGGGAGCATCACGGTGACTTCCGCGCCGGGGCTCCCGGGCGCCGTGCCTCTTCGTGCGCGTCGCGCTGGGGCGGGTGAGCGTCGCGCGGCGGGCGAGGCGCGACGAGGACGAGCGACTCGTCGCGCAGCGTCGCCGCCGCGAACGTGCGCAGCGCTTCGAGCGAGGGCGCCGTGTCGACCGTGAGCGCCTTCGGCTCGCCCCGCCAGAGCGCGAGGAGGCGGTTCTTCGGGTCGAGCGCCGCGTCGAGCTCCTGGGCCCGCAGGTGCTCGAGCCCCCGGGCCCGGTCGGCGCCCGTGATGGCCTCCTGCCGCAGGCGTTCGAGGAGGGCGCGGGTCTGCGCGATCGCGCCATCGAGCGCGGCCTGCACCGACGAGATGCGGATGACCAGCGCGGGCGCGCGGAGCGGGCCCACGACGCGGGCGCTCCATGCCCGCGCGAAGCCCGTGCCGAGCACCTGCGCGAGCAGGCCGTCCTCGCCATCCATGGCGGCCGCGAGCAGCGTGGCGCTCGCGTAGGAGGCCGGGTCGTCCCCCGGGAGGCTCAGCGCGAGCCAGCCTTCGCTCGACGTGGCTCCCGGGATCTCGACCGCGTACGTGCCCGGGCGGGCCGGCGCCGCCGTCGTCACGGGGGGGCACGCGCGGACCTCGCCCGGCCGCCGCGCGACCCACCGGTCCACGGCCCGCACCGCGGCCTCGGACTGGGCGGCGTCGCCGTTGGCGAGCACGGCGACGCGCAGCGGCCCGGCGCGCAGCGCGCTCGCCCGCGCCGCGACGGCCGCATCGGACGACCTGCCGAGCGCCTCCGCCGTGCCGAGCGGTGCGGTCCAGGACGGGTGGCCGGGAGCCAGCGCGCCCGCGAGCGCCGAGAAGCCGCGGGACGACTCGCCGCTCGCGAGGCCGAGGAGGGTGCCGCGGGCGTGCATCACCGCGTCGGCGTCGAGCGAGTCGGCCGCGAAGCTGCGGGCGGCGACGTCCGCCAGCCTGCGCGCCTGGGCGACCCTCGACTCGCCGGGCAGCGCGGGGCCATGGGCGATGACCCCGAGGCCGTCCGTCGTGGCCCACCCCTCGACGGCCGCCGCGCTCCCGGACGCGCGAAGCGTGGCGCGCTCGGCGGTCGCCAGGGCGACGACGGCTCCGAGCCCGGCGTCCGCGTCGTCCTCCTCGAGCGTCCCGCACGGGGAGGCGAGCAGGAGCCAGAGCTCCCCCTGGCCCGTCTCGACGCGGGACCGCGCCTCCACGACGGGCACGTGCCAGGCGACGGTCGCCCTGTCGAGCTCCGAGCGGATGCCGGTGCTGCTGGCCGTCGAGGTCCCGCTCCCGCGCCGGCTGGCGAGCCCGACGGCCACGCTCACGCGCGGTCCGTCCGTTGCTCCCGCCGGCCGCTCCCCGCTCGCGATGAGCGTCCACCAGGCGGCCGTCTCCGCGGCGTCGCGCGGGTCGCCTTGCCTGGCGGCGATTGTCCGGCCGAGCGAGGCGTCCGCGCGCGCGTCGGCGAGCTCGGCCACGACCTCCTGGCGGGCCAGGGCCACGGCCGTCGCGATGCGCGCCGCCGCGTCGCTCCCGAGGTCCCTCGCGGCGAAGAGCAGCGTGACGGCGAGGCATCCCTCGTGCGGGTGGGCCGTGGCGGTCACGTCGAGGAGGCGCGCGGGCGAGTCGAGCGCGCCGAGGCGCGTGGCGAGCGCCCCGCGCGGGTCCCCGAGCTCCGCCGCCGCAGCGACGGCCTGCTCGGGACGGCTCGTGTGGATGGCGAGCGTCACCCGCGCCGTCCCGGGTGGCAGGTCCGGCGCGTCGTAGACGTCCGCTGCGCGCTCCGGTCGGTCGCCGGCGCTGCCGCTGGTCTCGGCGGCGCCCGGCGTCGCGGCGGCGGGCCTCGGCCACGCCGGGCCGTTGGCGATCGCGGCGGCGACGGCCTCGGTCGTGGCCGCGTCCCCGACGGCGGCGAGCGCGACGCGGCCTTCCATGTGGGCGCGCGCGCGCCACGCCTCGATCGTGGCGGGGGAGGGGGCGGTCCACGCCGACACTGCAGGCATGGAGAACGGCTCGTCGGTGCAGCGAACGGCGTCGTAGAGGGCCGGATCGGCCATCGGCCGGTGCGTGAGCGCGAGCAGCCGCTGCTGCACGAGGGCGAGCTCGGGCGCGTCCGGCGCGAGGGGGGCGAGCAGCGCGCCGCGCACGGTGTCCACGAGGGCCGCGGCCTCCGTGGCGCTCGTCACGAGGGCTCGCACCCGGTACTCGTCCCACCCGGGCGTCACCGCCACCTGCGTGAGGCCCTTCGCGCGAAGGCGCGCGAGCGTCAGAGCCGAGAGGGCCACGGCGACGCCCGCCCCGTCCGCCGTCGAGACTCCGGCCGTCGACACCACGACCGCGACGGCACTGCGCGGGTCCCCCTCGCGAACGACGACGGCGACGGGCGGGCGCTCGCGCGAGACGCGGACGTCATCGCGCGGCGCCGAGGCGCCGGGCGACGTCGCGGGCGCACCGTGCGTGGGACCCACGCAGCCCGCGCTGATCAGGGCCAGCGCAGCGAACGACGCCGCAGCCGCGGAGAGCCACATCGCGCGGGGATTTACTACAACGCCGCATCAGCCGCCATCGACTCATCCGGCGCCCCCGCCGGCGCTCCGGGCCTGGCGCTGCTTCCGGGCCATCGTCCCCGTCCGTCGCTTGACCGCCGCCGCCACCGCGAGGAAGAGGAGCACGCGCGAGATGGGGTTCTTCGAACGGTGCGAGCGCCGCGCGGTCGAGCAATCGTTGCTGCCGCCGGAGTCGCAGCCGCCCGAGTCGCCGCCCGAGTCGCAGCCGCCCGAGTCGGAGCCCGAGCCACAGTCGCATCCGCCGTCGGACGAGTCCGACGAGTCGCTGTCGCACCCGTCGAGCCCTCCCAGCGCCGCCGCGCAGCCCGTGTCCGCGACGTCGGCGGCGGTGGTGCCCGTCGTGTTGCCCGTGCTGGCGGAGCCAGACGAGCCCGCGCCCCCGCCGCCCCCGCCGCCCGAGGTCGGCGTGGAGCCCTCCTCGGGCGCGCACTGGCCGGCCGTGAGGACCGGGCTCTGCGACGCGACGGCGGACGACAGCGCGAGGGACACGTCGCTGGCGCTCTCCTGCGTCACGATGCCCGCGATCCGCGTGACCCAGATCTGCTGCGGGGAGAGCCCGCCCGCCGCGAGGGTCGCGTCGTCGCTCGCGCCGCAGGTGAGGGGAGGGGGGCCCGCGTCGCTGCCGGCTTCCTCGGGGCAAGGGCTGGCGCCGGGGACGACGGCGAGCCGGCCTCCCGGGCACGTCTCGGGGTAGCTCGTGGGGTCCTGGCTTGTGGCCATGGCCGCGGCGAGGCAGGTGGTCGGGTCGCCGGTCGTGTCTCCGTAGCTGCTGGCGAGCGTGTAGTAGGTGCCGAGGACGGGGGGCTGCGAGGCCGCCCCCTCGACGGGCGCGCCGGTGAAGAGGAGACCGGGCATCGAGCTCTCGATGAGCCACTCGGTGCCCTGCCACTGCCCGAGCAGCGCCGCGCTCACCTGGGTGTAGCTCGACTGCCCGTCGCCCTGCCAGACGACGCCGGAGGGATCGAGCGCCGCGGGCGTGCCCGCCACCTCGGGTCCGGCGGCGATGACGAACGCGGTGACGGAGACGTCCGCGAGCGAGCTCCCCGAGAGCGCGAAGGGCAGGCTCGCTGGTCCACCGTCCGTGATGCGCACCGTGTGCGTCGGGAGCGTCGCGCTCGGGTAGAGCATGACGGCGATGCCCGCTCCCCTGGCGATGGCCGCCTGGAGCTCGGCCGGGAGCGCGGCGGGCATGACGTAGCCGGCCTGCGTCACGAAGGCGGTGACCGACGCCACGTCGAAGAGGACCTCGGTCTCCGTGGGCGTGACCGAGGACGGAGACGACGCTGCCGGCGTCCGGTCCGGCTCCGAGCCGGACGGGCAGCCCGTGACGGGAGGCAGGACCACCGGGACGGTCGCGACGTCGAGCGCGTCGAGCCACGCGTCGGACGCGAGGTCGAGCCGCGCGCCGGGCTGCACGGGCACCATCCACGCGAAGCCGGTCGTAGTCCCCGTGACCGTGACCTGAGCCCAGCGCGTCGTGCGCGCACCCTCGGTGGCGATCGCGACGCGAACCGTCGACAGCGAGACGAGCTGCCCCTCGGGACCGGCGACGGCGCCGAAGGCGTGGGCGCGCGCGGGGGCGAGCGCGAGGAGCGCGAGCGCGAGGGGGAGGCAGCGGCGCAGCGGCGAGCGAGGCGTCATCGTGACGACCCGAATTGCAACGCGTGTACCGGGGGTGGCCCCCGCGATTGCTGCGAGGTCTCGCTGGTTTGGGGCTTCCGGATCTCCGCGCCATGGGTCGCCGTCCACGCCGGTTCACGCGGGGTCGCGGACGCCGGCGTTTGTGCGTGTCCGCGCGTTCACGCTGGCCTCGAGACCGGGCGCGCGATGGTCGCTCGGAAGTTCACGGGGGGAAGCGGGAGGAGGGGGCTTCTTGGGGTGGGG
>Ga0302279_10003800_pt1 | contig 18436 bp, 19 predicted proteins | sample III_Bog_N3_3_FD_194541 | JGI IMG/M metagenome (GOLD analysis project Ga0302279, IMG submission 194541) | Peat permafrost microbial communities from Stordalen Mire near Abisko, Sweden - III_Bog_N3_3 | ecosystem: Environmental > Terrestrial > Soil > Wetlands > Peat | place: Sweden: Abisko...
GTAGAAGTCGTTGCCGACGTCGTAGTGGTGGCTGATGGCCCGGGCGTCGCGGGCGGGGGAGTGGATGCGCCCGGCGGGTCGGGCCTCCTCGGGCGGTGGGGGCAGCGGTGCGCCGAGTGCGCCGAGCCGGCCGGCGGCCCGCACCGTCGCCAGCAGCGTGCGTGGTTCGACCTGGCGCAACTCACCGGGTGACGCATCGCGCAGTGCGGTCAGCACCTCGAAGATGTCGCCCTCCATCGAGATGTCGCCGGCCACGAACGCACGGGCGATCCCGAGCTCGCCCGGCGCCCACAGGATCCGACGGATCGCATCGGGCGAGTGGACCACCAGGGTGCCCACCGCGTCGTCCGGTCCGTGGACGCTGCCGTCCCAGAAGGTGACCCGTATCGGCGCGTTCCGCCCGATCAGCGCGTCCAGGACCGGCGCCAGCGCTGCGGCCGCACTTCCCGGGGGGCCGCCCGACGGGTTCCGATCGGCGACCGGCGGGCCGCTCCCGTTGTGCCGTGCTGCTTCCCGGGTGACCATGACGACCTCCTCGACCGGTGTCCTGTTCCGACGGGAAGGATCCTACGTGTGCCCCCCGATGCGCCGTCCGCCGACGGGCGGGGGGACGGTGGCCGGGTCGGTCGGGTGTGCCGCTCGACGGTGCCATGCTTGGCGGCGTGAAGACGATCCTCAACATCCTGTGGTTGGTGCTCTGCGGCTTCTGGCTCGCCCTCGGCTACATCGTCGCCGGCATCGTGATGTGCATCCTGATCATCACCATCCCCTTCGGCATCGCCAGCTTCCGTCTGGCGGCCTTCACCCTCTGGCCGTTCGGGCGCACCCTCGTCCCCAAGCCCGATGCCGGCGCCGGTTCGTTCATCGGCAACGTGCTGTGGTTCCTGCTGGCCGGACTGTGGATGGCCATCGCCCACATCGTGACCGGCGTGCTGCTGTGCGTCACCATCATCGGGATCCCGCTGGGGATCGCCGACTTCAAGCTGGCCGCCGCGGCGATCGCCCCCCTGGGCAAGGACATCGTCGACACCGACGATCCGAGGGCGTTCTACCGTTCCTGAGCGATCGGCCACGGCACCGCCCCGTCGGAAATTCCACTGCGCCGCGTCTCGTCCGTAACGGAATGGTGCCCTCCTTCGTTCTTCAGAGTGCGCACCGCCGGGGGAAGTTCTGGTCGGTCGTGGGACATACGTCGGGGGGCGACCGTCGCCTGACTTCGAGCCCGTGGCGACACGGGGGAATTCAAGGAGCAAACACTATGATTCGCAAGTTGCTTGTTATTGCGACAGCTGTCGCAATGCCTGCTGCGGCCGTGGCCGGGGTGACCGCCGTAGCCGGATCGGGGATCGCCAGCGCCAAGGCGTTGCCGCCCATCGCCGTCACCTGCACCCTCGGTGGCACCGTGACCTTCGCCAAGCCGGGGCTGTCCTACAACGGCTCGATCACCAACAAGACGGCCGAGGACTCGGCGACCGACATCGCCGCCGTGTCGGGCAGCAATGCCGCCTGTTCGACCAAGGCCATCAAGAACAAGATCGCCACCGCCCCGACCCAGTGCTGGGCCACGCTCCCCGTCTACGTGAGCAAGACCGACTTCACCGGTGGGACCGTCGCCTCGGGTGCCGCTCCTGAGTGCACCACCAACTCCAAGGGCGTGGCCGCCGGTTCGGGCGCGACCGCCAACGGAGTGAAGGAAGGGATCAAGGACCAGTACTACTACGACACCGCATCCTCGCTGGCCACCGCCGGCGTGTCGGAGATCGTGGCCTCGCTGGCCGGTGGGATCAACACCTCGGACAACGGCACCAAGATCAACCTCGGGGTGACCACGTCCGGTACGAGTTCCATCACCCCCGGTGGCGCCTGCGGGTCCACCGTCGGCTTCGCACTGACCGGCAACGTCTACCAGTCGGACGGCAGCACCCCGGTCGTGATCGGTGGCAGCAACGCCACGTACTCGCTGGACATCTGCCTGACCGGCGACACCGGTACCGGTACGACGGGTGTGTTCTTCACCGACTACCTGTCCGCCGCCAGTGGCAGCACCGTGCCGACCATCGCCTCGGCGATCCTCGGGTCGAGCAGCGAGCTCGCCATCAGCTGAGCCACACCGCCGCCCGGTGACGGGTGGCACGCAGGACCAGTACCGCACGAAGGCGGGGCTCCGGCCCCGCCTTCGTCGCGTACCTGACCGAGGTCGGCGGAACCTGGGCGCGGACGGACATGGGGCCGGTCCGCGGCGACCCGTGTAATGCGTGCACGGTCACATCCGTTGGTATCTGCGTGGCGAGCCACGACGGACGACATCCGGGGACGCCGGAGGACGACAGGGGCGACTCGTGGTCGAGTTCCAGGTGACGCTGTCCGCGGCGCAGCAAGGGAGCGAAGCGGCGTTCGCCCGTCTGTGGCGCGAGTTCCAACCGGGGTTGCTGCGGTACCTGACCGCCAAGACGGACGGGGATGCCGAGGACCTGGCGGCCGACATCTGGCTCAACGTGGTCCGGGCACTGCCCGGCTTCCTGGGGGACGAGCACGGATTCCGGTCGTGGTTGTTCACCACCGCCCGGAACCGCCTCACCGACTGGTACCGGGGGAGTGACCGCCGGCCGGAGGTCAGTGAGCCCACCTGTTTCCTGTCCATCCCCACGGTCCGCTCCGTCGAGTCCGAGGCGGCTGAGCGGTCGGCGACCGACCATGCGGTGGCGCTCATCGCCACCCTGCCTGCCGACCAGTCCGAAGCGGTCCTGTTGCGCGTGGTGGCGGGACTCGACGTGCCGCACGTGGCCGACATCATGGGACGTAGCCCCGGAGCGGTCCGGGTCCTCTGCCACCGCGGACTCCGGAACCTCGAGCGACGGCTCGAGGCGGCCGAACCGAGGCACGGGAGCGGGCGTCTCCTTTCCCGCGGTGACGAGCCGGGGCCTCCGCCCGCGTCCGTGGCCGACGCGCTGTCCGGCGGGCTCGGCGCGTGAGACCATGGGCACCATGAGCGGGGGCACCGGGGGGTGGGCGACGAGGTCGACGGCCGCCGCGTTCCTGGTCGCCGTCGCGGTGGCCGCAGTGTGGTCAGGATCGCTGCCGACCACCGTGGCCGCTGCATCGACGCCGGCTGCGGCATCCGGAGCGGGCGGGAGTGCGGGCCGGCCCGCTCCCGACCTGGGGAGCGACGCCGTCGATCACGGTGCCCGATCGACGGCCGATTCCCTCGACTGGGCCGGGTACGTCGTGACCGGGACCACCGTCACGAGTGTGTCCGGGTCGTGGACCGAACCGTCGGTACTCTGCCCCACCAAGAAGTTCCAGCAGTCCGCATTCTGGGTGGGCATCGACGGGTACGCCCCGTCCGACCCGACCGTGCAGCAGGTGGGCACCGATGCGGACTGCACCAAGGGATCGGGCAAGCACCCCAGTGCGGGGAGCTACTACGCCTGGTTCGAGATGTACCCGGCCCCCCTGGTCGCCCTCAGCCCGGCGCAGTACCCGGTGGAGCCGGGTGACTCGATGTCCGCCAGCGTGACCGCGTCGGGCACCGACTACGTGCTGTCGATCGCCGATGCCGGACACTGGACGTACTCGTCGACGCAACCGACGACGACCGCGCCGCTCAATTCATCGGCGGAGTGGATCACCGAGGCTCCGACCTCCTGCACCGGTACCAAGTGCAAGGTGCTCCCCCTGGCCGACTTCGGCTCGGTCTCCTTCACCGGGGCCGAGGTGAACGGCCACGCCGTCAACGCCACCGGGCAGGTCACCAGCCAGGTGACCATGACCAAGAACAAGAAGGGCACCACCATCAAGGCGTCGACGTCCGCGCTCGATCCGACCGGTCACGACTTCACCGTCCTCTGGCTGCTGAACTGACAGCAGCGTCCCGGACCACCGTGGGACCGTCGGACCGGTGACGGAACTGTGATGCCGGTGCCCTCGTGGCGGAGGCGAACCGTGAACCCGGACGACGGCGTGCCGTCCGCGGAGGTCAGAACCTGCCGGTGACGCCGATCCCGGCCGGGAGCTTGGCCGGGTCCCAGCCCAGGAGGGCGACCGCCTGGGTGAAGGCGAACCGGTCGGTCATGCCGGCCACGTAGGCCACGGCCGCATGGACGGCACCGGGCTCACCCCCGGTGAGTCCGGTGTCGGGGGACGTGCCCGACGGGATCAGGTGCGGTCGGTCGCTGAAGTGCTCGACGAGTGCCTGCAGGACGGCGACCACGGATGCGCCCTGGGCCACCGAGTGGGGTCGAAGGTAGATGTGCTCGTAATTGCTGGCCCGGAAGGCGGCCAGTGCCTCGGCCTCTGCGTCGGCCATGCCGACACGTCCGGTGGCGAGGATGGTGGCCACCATGGAGTCGATGAACGTGCCGAGCTGCTGGCCCCGTCGGTCGCCACACCGCTCGCGCACGATGGCTGGCAGCGCGGCAGGGGTCACGATGCCGCTGCGCACGGCATCCTCGAAGTCGTGGCACACGTAGGCGATCCGGTCGGCCCAGCTGACCACTTCGCCCTCCGGGGTGGCCGGGGCCGGCCGCGACCACGAGTGGTTACGGATCCCGTCGAGCGTCTCCTCGCACAGGTTGAGGGAGGCGAGCGAGACGTCCGCGCCCCAGGGTGCATGGTCGAAGCCACCGTCGACGTACGGGGTGAGGGCATCCTCGCTGGCATGTCCGCCCGGGCCGTGACCACAGTCGTGGCCGAGGGCGATGGCCTCGGTCAGCGCCACGTTGAGCCGGCACGCCCGGGCGATGCCCACGGCGACCTGGGCCACCTCGAGGGCGTGGGTGAGCCGGGTGCGCTGGTGGTCGTCGGGGAAGACGAACACCTGGGTCTTGCCGGCCAGCCGACGGAACGAGGGGGCGTGCAGGATCCGGTCCCGGTCCCGTTCGAAGCAGGTACGCCAGGGGTCGGGATCCTCCGGCCGGTGGCGGTTTCCGGCCTCCGACGACCGGGTCGCCCCCGGGGCGAGCTGCACCCGCTCGAGCGCCTCACGGGCCTCGCGGTCGAACCCGGGTGCGGGCAGCTCGGTACCGGTGGTCGCCCGGCTGTCACGGTGGGCGAAGGTCACCCCCTCCGCCCCGTCAGCCCCGTGGCCGTCCATGGTGGCCGCCCACTGACGGTTGCGCTCGCTCTGGACCAGGTGCACCTCAGGCCCGTCGGCCCCCGGGTGTCTCCGCCCCGGTGCCGGTGACTCGCCTCGCATCCAGCCAGTGTGCCCCATGGTTGCGACGTCGGGACGACGGGGCTCCGGTGGGCTGTATCGTCAGGGTTACCGGGCGGTCCCACCGACCGCCGGGTTCGAGAGGAGCGTGCCAGGTGGACGTACGTATCGGGATCGTGCAGTCGATGAAGGAGCTCGACATCGAGCTGCCCGACGATGCTGACCGAGACAAGGTCCTGGCCGACATCGAGGAGGCACTGGCCGAGGACGGCAAGATCCTCTGGCTGACCGACCGCAAGGGCCGTCAGGTGGGGGTGCCCGTCGGCAAGGTTGCCTACGTCGAGCTGGACCCGCCGGCATCGGACCGTCGGGTCGGGTTCGGGATCTCCTGATTCCTCGCCTCACCGTCTACGGCACGGGCACCCCGGGAGCCGTCGACGTCCCGCAGGTGGGGCGCCGTGGGTGCTGACCCGATGACGCCGCTGCTCGAGCGCAAGCTCGTGTTCGTCACCGGCAAGGGAGGGACCGGCAAGACGACGGTGGCCTCCGCCCTGGCGCTTCTGGCTGCGTCCCGGGGCAAGAAGGTCCTGATCTGCGAGATCGACGGCAAGGGTGAGCTCGCCGGTTACTACGAGGCCCCGCCAACGGGGTTCAAGGAACGCGAGGTCCAGCCCGGACTGTTCGCCATGACCATGAACACCGAGGCCGCACTCCGCGAGTACCTCAAACTGCAGCTGCGCATCCCCATCGTGGGGCGGATCGGACCGGTGGCCAAGGCCTTCGACTTCCTGGCCACGGCCGCCCCCGGGGTCCGCGAGATCCTCACCGTCGGGAAGCTGTGCTTCGAGGTACGGGACAACGGCTGGGACATGGTGGTGGTCGATGCCCCCGCCAGCGGTCACATCATCGGGCAGCTGGCAGCTCCCCAGGCGGTCAACGGACTGGTCAAGGTCGGACTGATCCGGACCCAGACCGACTGGATGCTGGAGATGCTGTCGGATCCCGCCATCACCGGCCTGGTGGCCGTCTGCACCCCCGAGGAGATGCCGGTCACCGAGACGATCGAGCTCGCGGTGCGGGTCCGCGAGGAGACCACGGTGCAGTTGGCCGGGGTCATCGTCAACCGGGTCCTGCCCGAGCTCTTCGGGAGACAGGAGGAGGCCGTCTTCGACGCCCTGGCCGCACCGGGTGCGTTGGCCGAACTCGACGCGCTCGTCGACGGCGACGCCGCACCTGTACTCGAGGCCGCCCGCCTGGCCGTCACCATGCGACGTACCCGATCGACCCACCTGGAGCGCCTGCGCGAGGGGATCGACCCCGAGGTGCCGCTGCTCTACCTCCCCTTCCTGTTCGCCAGGTCGCACGGGTTACGCGCCACCCGGCAGGTCGCCGCCTCCCTGGGCGAGGAGCTCGGCTACTGATGGCTTCCCGTGCCCCCAAGGACAAGGCGAAGGTGACGCCGGTCCCGGCACCCACCATGGACAGCCTGCTGGCCACCAAGGAGATCGTCGTGGCCTGCGGGCCAGGTGGGGTCGGCAAGACCACCACGGCGGCGGCGTCGGCACTCATGGCCGCCGTCAACCACGGGTCCAAGGTGCTGGTCCTCACCGTCGACCCGGCCAAACGACTGGCCACCGCGCTCGGGCTGGACGGCATCGGCAACACCGAGCACCGGGTGCCGGACTCGGCCTTCGAGGCAGCCGGGGTCAAGCCGCGGGGCGAGCTGTGGGCGGCCATGCTCGATACCAAGGAGTCCTGGGATTCGCTCATCGCCCACCACGCCCCCGACGAGCAGACCCGCGACGAGATCCTGGCCAATCCGCTCTACCAGAACATCTCGGGGCGGTTCATCCAGAGCCACGACTACATCGCCATGGAGCGCCTCTACGAGATCCACTCGACCGCCGAGTACGACCTGATCGTGGTGGACACCCCACCGACCCGCAATGCCCTGGACTTCCTCGATGCGCCCGAGCGGCTGGCCGACTTCTTCTCGTCGCGGCTGCTGCGTTGGCTGATCGTCCCCTACCGCTCGAAGCTGGTCAACGTGGCAACCAAGCCCTTCTACCAGATCAGCGATCGGATCCTCGGCACCGAATTCATGTCCGACATCTCCGAGTTCTTCATCCTCTTCCAGACCATGTACGACGGGTTCGTCGAGCGCTCCCAGGCGGTCGGCCGACTCCTGTCGGATCGCCGGACCACCTTCGTGGTGGTGTCCACCCTCGAGGCGACCCCCCTGCGCGAGGCCGAGTTCTTCGCCGAGCAGCTGACCGAGCGGAAGCTCCACCTCGGCGCCATCGTCCTCAACAAGGTGCTGCCGGACTACCTCCAGGGGCGGGCCGGTGCCAAGGTGGCCGAAGCGATGAAGGACCGTGCCGAGGACCTGGCCGCCGAGCTGGCCCCGACGCTCGGCACCGGCGCCCTCGGTGACCCGGCCCAGATCGCCAGGGTCCTGACCGAGGTGGCCGAGAGCTACCTGAACTTCCAGGTGGTGGCCCTCCGCGAGATGGAGGAGCGGGCCACCTTGGCCGTCGCCCCCGACGTGCTGGCCACGGTGCCCTTCTTCGACACCGACATCTACGACCTCTCGGGACTGCTGCGACTCGGTGAGCAGATCTGGGGATAGGGGAGCCGACGACGGGTCCGGCGGTCGGGCCGTACGATGCTGGGGTGACCGACATCGTCGACCCCGTCCTGGAGTCCTACGCCACCGCGCACACGACGGCGCCCCCTCCCCACCTCGATGCGCTGGCCGCCGAGTTGATGACCACCCTGGAGGACCCGCACATGATGGTCGGCCGGCTCGAGGGCCGCTACCTGGAGATGCTCATCTTCGCGCTCGGTGCGACGTCGGTGCTCGAGATCGGGACGTTCGGCGGCTACTCGGCTCTGGCCATGGCGGCGGGTCTCGCTCCCGGTGGACACATCGTCTCGTGTGAGATCTCCCCGGAGCACGCTGCATTCGCCCGCCGTCACATCGCCGCCAGCCCCTATGCCGACCGCATCGAGGTACTCGAGGGCCGTGCCATCGACACCATCGCCGGTCTCGCCGGTCCGTTCGACCTGGTCTTCCTGGATGCCGACAAGGCCGCCTACCGGGAGTACTTCGAGGCGGTGCTGCCCAAGCTCGCCCCCCGGGGCCTGATCGTCGCCGACAACACCCTGTGGTCGGGTCGGATCCTCGACCCGGCGGACACCAGTGCGAACACCGTGGCGTTGCGGGCGTTCAACGACTCCCTGGCCACCGACCCCCGGGTGGTCGTGGTCCAGACCACCGTCCGAGACGGCGTGACCCTCGTGCGCCGGGCCGGTTGAGCCGACCGTCGAGGGAACGCGCCCCACTTCCACCACCCCGCCCATGACCTCCCAGAACCCCGCTCCCCGCCCGTTCCGCCGGGGGCCCGGCACCGAAAGGACCTGACACCAGCGTGCTGGACTACCACCTCCATCTGTGGCCCCACAGCCAGAGCGACGCCGAGACCACCGTGGAGCAGGTGGCTGCCTACTGCGAGCTCGCCGCGTCCCGGGGGATCACCGAGATCGCCGTGACCGAGCACCTGTTCCGGTTCACCCAGGCCAAGGACAAGCTCGGGGGCTTCTGGGACGATCTGCCCGGCGATGCCCTGCGACCGGGCATGGCCGCCTACTGGGACCATCACGCCAGGGTCGACCTCGACGACTACGTGGAGGTGGTCGAGGCGGTCAAGGCCGCCGGACTGCCGGTGGTGCTGGGCCTCGAGGTCGACTACTACCAGGATCGGATGGACGACGTGGCCGCGCTGCTCGACGGGTACCCCTTCGACGTCCTGCTCGGTTCGGTGCACTGGCTGGGCACCTGGCGCTTCGACGTCCTGTCCGACCCCCTGGTGATGGCGGAGTGGGACCACCGTGCCATCGACAAGGTGTGGGACGAGTACACCCGGGCCATCGAGGAACTGGCCGCCTCCGGTGTGTGCGACGTTCTGGCCCACCCCGATCTGGTCAAGGTCACCGGCAGGGTGCCCGGGACACCCGATGAGTTCTACGACCGGATCACCGAGGCCGCCGTCACGTCGGGCATGGCCGCTGAGCTCTCGTCGGCCGGGTGGCGCAAGCCGGTGGGGGAGGAGTATCCGGCCCCACCACTGCTCCGACGGTTCGTGGCCCAGGGGGTCCCGCTGACCACCGCCTCGGACGCCCACACCCTGCCCGACGTGGCGGAACGGGCCGACGACCTGCGCAGCATCCTGGTCGCGGCCGGGGTCGACTCGTTGCGCGGGTTCCGCGGTCGCAGTCCGCTGGACGTCCCGGTGTCGCCGGGTCCAGAGCCGACGGGGAACTGACGATGGCCACCCCCGCCGAGCTGGCCTTCGAACGGACCAATCTGGACGAGGAACAGCTCGCCCACCTGCAGCGGTTGCTCGGGACGTGGGGCATCCTGGCCGACCTCTCCTTCTCCGACCTCGTGCTCATGGCACCGATGGCTGGCGATCTGGCCGACCCCCGGCCGACCGGCCAGGAGCTGGTCATCCTCGGCCAGATGCGCCCGTCCAACAGCTCGACGGTGGTCGAGCACGACCTGGTGGGCCAGACCGTGGACGCGGCCATGTGGCCCCTGGTGGTGCTCTCGTTCGAGACCGGTGACACGTCCCGGGGCGAGATGCTGCTCGAGGCGGGTGGGGAGCCGGTGCGGCTCCACTGCATCCCGGTGCGGTGCAACGGGGAGACCGTGGCCGTGTTGACGCGGATGTCGGCCGGTGCCGGTCGCCGGCCGGGCCATCTCGAGCGCACCTACCGGGACGTCTTCAACCGGTTCGCACTGATGCTGTCCGAGGGGTCGTTCCCCTTCCCGAGCGAGGAGGTGGCCACCGAGGAGGCACCCCGGGTGGGTGACGGCGTGGTCCTCGTCGACGAGGAGGGACGGGTCCGCTACGCATCGCCGAACGCGACCAACGCGTTGCACCGGATGGGGATGTACTCCCAGATCGAGGGTCGACGGCTGACCGATCTGGGCATCGAGGAGTCGGCCATCGAATGGGCGCTGGCCTCCGCCCTGCCGGTCGTGGAGGAGGTCGAGCGGCGACCCGATGTGACGGTGCTCCTGCACTGCATCCCGCTGATGGAGTCGAGCGACGTGACCGGCTGCATCGTGCTGATGCGCGACGTCACCGACGTCCGCCGGTTGGACCGCCTGCTGCTGTCCAAGGACGCGGCCATCCGCGAGGTCCACCACCGGGTGAAGAACAATCTCCAGACGATCTCGGCCCTCCTCCGCCTCCAGGCGCGCCGGTTGCCTCCGGGAGGTGGCCGGGTGGCGTTGTTCGAGGCCGAGCGGCGGGTGCGTTCGATCGCCATCGTCCACGAGATCCTCTCCCGCGAGCCGAGCGACCAGGTCCCCTTCGACGAGATCGTGACGTCACTGATCCGGATGGCCAAGGATTCCGTCGTGTCACGGCATCTGGAGTTCGAGGTGACCGGTGGGCTGGGCGAAGTGCCGGCCGACGTCGCCACCCCACTGGCCGTCGTGCTCGCCGAACTGGTCCAGAACGCCATCGAGCACGCCTTCCAGGACTTCGAGGCGGAGGGAGAGGAGGACGGGGTGCCCGGCGCGGTGGACCGGGACGGTACCGGCACCATCCGGGTGGACCTCTATACGGACGGGATCGTCCTGCGGGTCGAGGTCCTCGACGACGGGTCGGGACTGCCGGAGGGCTTCGACATCGACGACACCCAGAGTCTCGGGCTCTCGATCGTACGGGACCTGGTTCGCAGTCAGTTGGACGGGACGATCACCATGCGCAACCGGTCGGCCGACGGATCGGGTGACTCGGGAACCACGGTGGCCATCGAACTACCGGTGCGGGATCCGCAGCCGATCGGTCAGTAGGCGGAGCGTACGGCTCGTTCAGGCGTGCCGGTGGATCAGGACGCGCGTCGGCGGGCGGCGAGCCACGCCTTGCGGAGCTTGCGACGCTCCTCCTCGGAGGTCGCACCCCACACGCCGGACTCCTGGTTGGTGGCCAGGGCGAAGTCGAGGCAGGTCTCCTGTACCTCGCACGTCCGGCACACCCGCTTGGCCGACTCGATCTGGTCGACGGCGGGCCCCGTCGTGCCGATGGGGAAGAACAGATCGGGCTCGGTGCTGCGACAGGCGGCGAACTGCCTCCAATCGCCCTCGTCCCACTCGACCGTGCGATTCCACATGAGGGCCACGCTGAATTCCTCCACATCGTCAGTTCGAACGACCCTCTTGTGATTTGTTTCACATAGCTCGGCGCCAGACGTGTCACCGGCCGTTCAGGGTTCGTTCACTAGAGTATCCAGCAGGACCCACGCTTGCAAGCACTTTTGGTCCTCCGACGAGGGATTTGACACAGATTTCCCGATGTCGCGTCAGGTGTCGGGAAGAGCGCACAGGGTGAGCAATATGGTCGCAGTCCAGGCGCACCGGGGGAGTCCGGACCTGGTCACCGGGGTGCGGGAGAACACGCTGGAGGCCTTCGCCCGCGCCCGGGCGCTGGGAGCGGGCGGCGTGGAACTCGATGTGCGGGTCACGGCCGACGGTGGACTCGCCGTCCATCACGATCCGGTCGTCGAGGGCTACGGCCCGGTCCACCGACTGGCCACGACGGCGCTGCCGCCCCACGTCCCGATGCTGGCTGACGCCCTGGACGTCTGCAACGGGATGGTGGTCAACGTCGAGATCAAGAACCTGCCGACCGAGCAGGCGTTCGACCCGTCGGAGCGCTGTGCCGCGGACGTGGTCGCCGCAGTGGTGGAGGCCGGTGCCACCGACTCGGTCCTGGTGTCGTCGTTCTGGTCGGGTGCCCTCGGCGCGGTCCGTGCCACCGGATCGGGTATCCCCACCGGACTGCTGGTCCTTCCCTCGTACGACCTGGCTGACGCCGTTGCCGCTGCCCTCGACCTGGGGTGCGCCGCCGTGCATCTGCCCGTCCCCATGGTGACGGCCGCCGCCGTGTCCTCCGTCCACGCTGCGGGGCTGCAGGTGGCCGTGTGGACCGTCGCCGACCAGGACACCCTGGATGTCGTGCTGGCGACGGGGGTGGACACGGTGATCACCGATGACGTCGCCATGGCCCGTCGGACCCTCGACCGGCCGTGACCGATCCCGACCAGGGGCGTCCTGACCTGGGACGGCGTCCCGATTGGTCGAACCGGTCGGTTTTCGTCAACAATGCACGACTATGAACGTCGTTGTCTGCGTAAAGCAGATCCCTGATCCCGCCGCTCCGCCGGCGCTCGATCCGGGATCGAAGAACCTTGTCCGTGACGGAAAGCTGATCCTGGACGATTCCGACGCCTACGGCGTCGAAATGGCCCTGCAGCTGGCCGATGCCGCTGGTGGGGGCGAGGTGACGCTGGTCTCCATGGCCCCCAACGGTGAGGTCTCCGGGCTCCGCACCGCACTGGCCATGGGCGCTGCCAAGGCGATCCTGGTGAGCGACCCGGCCCTGGCCGGAACCGACGCACTGGGCACCGCCAAGGTCCTCGCCGCCGCCATCAAGCGTGCCGAGCCCGACCTGATCCTGGCCGCCACCGAGTCCTCGGACGGCTACACCGGGACCACCCCGGTCCAGATCGCCGAGATCCTCGGACTGCCGTCGGTGACCTTCGCCAAGAAGGTCGAGGTCACCGGGTCCTCGGTCAAGGTCGAGCGCCAGACCGAGGCGGGCTACGACGAGGTCGAGTGCCCGCTGCCCGCCGTGGTGACGGTGACCGCCGGGGTGGTCGAGCCCCGCTATCCCTCCTTCAAGGGGATCATGGCCGCCAAGTCCAAGCCGGTCGACAACCTCACGGTCGCCGACCTCGGCATCGATGCCGGCCAGGTCGGCGCGGCCGGTGCACGTCAGGAGATCACCGACGTCGTCCCGGCGGAGGCTCGGGCCGCAGGTGAGATCGTCGTCGACGAGGGCGAGGGTCACCTCCGGGTGATCGAGTTCCTCGAGCAGCTGAAGGTCCTCTAGGACCGGTACCAGGAGAACACGAACATGAGTATCCCCACGATCTGGGTCGTCGCCGAAGTTGTCGACGGCGCCCCCACCACCACCTCGCTCGAGTTGGTGAGCCATGCCCGCACCCTGGCCGACACGGTAGAAGTCGTCGTCTGGGGCGACGGGGCGTCAGCCGCCGCCGCGCTCGGTGAGTACGGAGCCACCACGGTCCACGACGTCGGCGACCTCGCCGGTGCGCTTCCCGGTGCGCCGGTGGCGGCGGCCATCGCGGCAGCGGTCACGGCCGGCTCCGGCCCCGATGCCATCCTGCTGCCGGCCACCTACGACGGCCGCGATGTGGCCGGCCGTCTGTCGGTGAAGTTGGATCGCCCGGTGCTGACCAACGTGGTCGACCTGACCGAGGTCGACGGCGGGTTGGCCAGTCAGCACGCCATCTTCGGTGGCGCCGAGATCCTCACCGCCCACTTCACCGGTGAGGGGCCCGGCATCTTCGTCATCCGGGCCAAGTCCTTCCCGGCCGAGGCCTCGGGCGGTGCACCGGCAGCAGTTGTGGCCGCCCCGGCCCCCGACACGGGTGCCGCCAACGGGGCCCGGATCATCGCCCGGCACGTCGAGGAGCGGACAGGGCCGAAGCTGGACGAGGCCGATGTCGTCGTGTCCGGTGGCCGAGGCCTGGGCGAAAAGGACCAGTACGTCCTCATCGAGCAGCTGGCCACCCTGCTGCACGGCGCAGCCGGTGCCAGCCGGGCGATCGTCGACGCCGGGTGGGTGCCCTACTCCCACCAGGTCGGCCAGACCGGCAAGACGGTGAAGCCCACGGTCTACATGGCCTGTGGGATCTCGGGTGCCACCCAGCACATGGTGGGCATGAAGAATTCGAAGAACATCGTCGCCATCAACAAGGACCAGGACGCGCCCATCTTCCAGGTCGCCGACCTGGGCATCGTGGGCGACGTGCACAAGGTCATCCCGAAGCTGATCGAGGCCCTCCAGGCCCGCGGCTGAGCCAGCTGGTGCCGTCCCTCCGGGGAGTCGGCGACCGACCGTCGTAGCGATCTCGACCCGCGGCCCGGCCCGCGGGTCGAGCCGCGTCCGGACCCGATCGTGATGACCCGGTGGACGTCCCGGCTCATCACGAGGGATGGGGAACCCACCGGGTAATGTCCGCAGCAGTGCCGACCTCCGGGTTCCGGCACCCGTCCTGTCCCCTGCCCGAACGAAGTTCACGTGCTCTTTCCCACCATCGACTTCGCCATCTTCTTCGCCGTGGTCTTCACGGTGCAGTGGCTCCTCGTCCCCTATGCGGGCCCGTGGAAGGCGTTCATGGTGGTGGCCAGCTACGTCTTCTACGCCTGGTGGGACTGGCGGTTCATCTTCCTGCTGGCCACGTCGACGACCATCGCGTTCGTGGGTGGACGCCTCGTCCACCCTGCCGTCGGGACCCGACGAAAAGCCCTGATGTGGACGACGGTGGGCATGTTGCTGGGGCTGCTGGTGTGGTTCAAGTACTACGGGTTCGTGGCCGTGAACGTGGACAACGTGACCCATGCTCTGGGCCTCGGCAGGCCGGTCCCGTTGCTCACGGTGACCCTCCCGGTCGGCATCTCGTTCTTCACCTTCATGGCGATCAGCTACGTGGTCGACATCTACCGGGGTGTGCTGCGGCCGGCCCGGGGGATCGATGTGACCGTCTACCTGGCGTTCTTCCCCCATCTCATCGCCGGCCCGATCGTCCGTGGCACCGAGCTCCTCCCGCAGATCCGCAAGATGCGCGATCCGAAGAACGTCCACTACGTCGAGGCGTTCTGGCTCATCGCCGCAGGATTGGCCAAGAAGGTGGTCCTGTCGTCGTACCTGTCGACCTACGTGGTTGACCCGGTCTTCGCCGACCCCCACCAGCACTCCGCACTCGAGGTCCTGTTCGCCATCTGGGGCTACGCCGTCCAGATCTACGCCGACTTCAGTGGCTACACGGACATCGCCATCGGACTGGCGCTGCTCATGGGATTCCGGTTCCCGGTCAACTTCCGCCGGCCCTACACGGCGATCGATCTCCAGGACTTCTGGAGGCGGTGGCACATCACCCTGTCGTTCTGGCTGCGCGACTACCTCTACATCCCCCTCGGGGGCAACCGCGGGACCGAACGACGGATCTCGTTCAACATCATGGTCACGATGGTCCTGGGTGGCCTCTGGCACGGCGCATCGTGGACCTTCGTCATCTGGGGCGCCTACCACGGAGTCGGCCAGGTGATCGGGAGACGTCGACGGGCGGCCCGTGTGGCGGCCGGTCTCCCGGCCGAACCGGTGGGACGGGCCCGTGTGGCCTGGGCCCGCTTCGTGACGTTCCAGGTGGTGTGCCTCGGATGGCTGTTCTTCCGCGCCGACACGCTGGGTGACGCCTTCGCCATGCTCGGCCGGCTGGTGACCGGGTGGGGTGCCTCGCCCCTGGTCACCCCGCTGGCCGCGCTGGCCATCGTGTCCGGCATCGCCAGCCAGTACCTGCCGGACGACTGGCTCAACGTCGTGCAGAAGGGCTTCGCCGACCGCCGTCCGTTGGTCCAAGGAGGCATACTGGGCCTGGTGCTGCTGGCCATCACGACTCTCGGACCCCAGGGCGTGGCTCCGTTCATCTACTACCGGTTCTGATCGTGTCCCCGCCCCCGCCCCGCACCCCACCGCCCCGCACCCCACCGCCTCCGGCCGTACCCGCCCGACCCGGGGCCGGCGGCACCGGTGCCTTCGACTGGTCCGACCCCCGTCCCACCCGCGCACCGGAGCCGGAGCCGCAACCGGTCCGCGCCGACCACGGTGGCCGCAGTGACCACGCGTTCTGGGAGCGTCTGCCCTTCCCGGGGATCCCGTGGACCCGGGCGCTGTTCATCGGGGTCGTCTGCTTCGGACTCTGGTTCCTGCTCGATGCCCCGAGCCTGCAGCGCTCCGCACAGGAGTCGCCCCTCGGGACCCGTCGGACGGTGTCGATGGACGTCACCGGCCCCGTGGCCGCACTGAGCCGGACGCTCGGCCTGTCGCACGTGGTCGGGTGGACCGACGAGGCGTTCGGACGCAGTCCCGGCGGGGGACCGACGTTGGCCGTCCCCACCCGGAAGGTGAGGCCCGTCCCCAAGCCGGTCCCGAACCCCGGCGGGACCACGACCCCCACGACGCTGCCGCCGCTCAACCTCCACCCGACGCCGGCCACGCCGTTGCGGGTGCTGGTGGTGGGCGACTCGGTCGGGCTGGACCTCGGACAGCCGCTGGTCAGCGCGCTCGGTTCCTACGGGGACGTGTCGACCTACCTGGACGGCCGGGTGGACACGGGTCTGACCCGACCCGACTACTTCAACTGGCCGGCCGAGCTCCAGGTCGACCTGACCAACCAGCAGCCGCAGCTGGTGGTGGTGATGATCGGCGCCAACGACCCCCAGGGCCTGGTCACCCCGAACGGCAGCCTGGCCTTCGGCCAGCCGGGGTGGGACCAGGCCTACTCGGCCAGGGTGGCGTCGTTCATCGCCGAGGCGAACACCGCCGGTGCCCACGTGCTGTGGGTGGGTATGCCACCCATGCAGAACCCCGGGCTGAACGCCGAATTGATGCACATCAACGCGTTGGTCCAGGCCCAGGTGGCACAGGTCAAGGGCGGTGGCGCGACCTACCTGTCGTCGGTCCCGTCGCTCGGCGACGCCAACCACGGCTACGCCGCCTATCTGCCGGATGCCTCAGGGGCGGTGGTCAACGTCCGGACGCCGGACGGGATCCACCTGACCCCGGGCGGCGGTGCCCGGCTGGCTGCGGCCGTCGTGGCCGCCATGCAGACCGACCTCCGCATCGAACTGATCCCGGGGATCGGCGGCACCGCCCGGCGCACCTAGAGTCGCGGTCCCGCTGCCGTGCATCGGGGCAACCGGCCAGGAGATGGACTGGTGGCCAGGGTCAGACGAGCGGCCAGGGGTAGGGCGGCCGGTCACCCGTCGGTTCGGGGAACCAGCCGGTCGTGGCCAACGTCGACGCCCGTTCGAGCACCGCCTCGGCCTCGGCGCCGGACAGGAGCTCGGCGAGCCCGTCCGGGAGCCCGTCGGACACCAGCCGCTCGAGGTCGGCCACGATGCCCGGGGGCACCTCATCCGATGCGAAGTCCCAGATCACGGTGCGCAGCTTGTGCTGGACGTGGAAGCACAGACCGTGGTCGATGCCCCACAGCCGACCGTCGGAGCCGTAGAGGACGTGGCCGCTCTTGCGGTCGGCGTTGTTGGCCACCACGTCGAAGGCGCAGAACACGGCGAGTTCGTCCTCACGCCCCCCCTCCTCCAGCAGGGTGAAGTAGTGCTGCTCGTAGTCCGAGTCGATGAACAACTGCAACGAACCCGGCCCGAACGGACCGTCGTCACGGATCACCGTGGGAGGGACGATCCCCCACCCCAACGCCTCGGACAGGCGGTAGGCGGCCACCTCGCGTCGGTAGAGCCCGTCGGGAAAGTCCCACAGGGACTGCTCCCCCCGGTGGGGCTTGTAGACGGCCTGGACCGGGTCCGGTGCCCCGTCGGGCCCCCCGGGGGCGTCGCCGCCGCCGTCACCACCGCCATCACCGCCGGTCGCCGCGTCGCCGCCGGTGCCCTCCAGGCTGACCAGGAAGGTCAGGTTCGAGCTCCAGGGCAGGCGCCCTTCGATGGTCAGTTCCCGGGTGGCCAGCAGTCGGGTGGCCTCCTCCAGTGTCGGACCCGTCCCGGGCTGCCACCCGCTCACACGGCCGGCGGACGGTGGCCGTTGGTCCGGGGGCATTCGTGTCCGGAGGGGTCGAGGGGTGAGCCGCACAGGGGGCAGGGCGGACGGCCCGACTCCACGAGTCGTGTGGCCTGGATGGTGAAGGCACCGGCCTGCTCGCGGCTGATCGACACCCGGGCGATCGCCCCCACCTCGCCCTCGGCCACCAACTCCTCGATGACCAGGACCACGCGGTCCTCCGCCTCGTCGAACGAGACGCCGATGGTGCCGACGGCCCACGCCGGGTCGGTCGGCTCCTCGAGTTCCTGGTCGTCGGGCAGGTGTCCGGGCCGGGCCTGGTCCCGCACCACCCGGGCGAGCAGATCGGCCATGGCCGCCACCTGCTGCTTCTCGATCTTGAGCGTGAGCAGCGTGTCGCCCTGGCGGCACTGGATCAGGAACAGGCGGCTCCCCACCGGGCCCACCGTGCCCACGCACAGGCGGTCGGCCGACAGGTCGAAGGCGTCGCTCACTCGAACTCCTCGTTGGGGGGACGGACAGCGTCAGTGGTGCGGGGACGGGTGGTGCCGGACTGTCCGGTCATGGGGGACATCCGACCCGGTCGGGG
>Ga0302279_10003802_pt1 | contig 18429 bp, 18 predicted proteins | sample III_Bog_N3_3_FD_194541 | JGI IMG/M metagenome (GOLD analysis project Ga0302279, IMG submission 194541) | Peat permafrost microbial communities from Stordalen Mire near Abisko, Sweden - III_Bog_N3_3 | ecosystem: Environmental > Terrestrial > Soil > Wetlands > Peat | place: Sweden: Abisko...
GGAATAGCGCCACAAAGTTCTTCCGACCCGAGCCCTTCGAGCAGGCCCCCGTCGCCCGGAGTGCGCTGATGTCTTCGATTGATCGCTTCAGGATGAACGCGAGGTCGTGTGCGCTGGCATCGTGACCATGCTCGACCACGAAGCGCCGCCAGGCCACATCGGGTCGTTCGCTGGTGCTTCGGGTCATGCGCGCCCCTCCAGTTCGTCCTGGAGGGCAGCCTGGCCAGCGAGGAGCTGCTGCGGTGAGAGTTCTGCCACTGTGCTGAGGAGGCCGACCACATCCTCGCTGAGCGCCGCCAGACGCTTGGTCGGAATGGCGGTCATCGCGCGTGTCCACTGGTTGAAGGTTGCCGGCAGCGTTTTCGCGACCGGCTTGGCCATCGGAGCGACAGCCTTCAGAGCTGACGCCATCGGCATCCGGACTTTTTCGACCCCGTGGCGGCTGAGGCAGAAGAATTCGCCCGGTGTCAGGGCATTGAGGTCGGCGAAGTCGATCTTCGAGGCTTTGAACTGCGGTGCCAGGGCCGACCAGGCGGTCGGGTCTTCCTGCCAGCCGATCAGGGTCAGGTTCTTGTTGGCGAACAGGGTGCGCTGCAGGGTGCCGGTGTAGCGCAGGGCGGTGATGAACAGGTCGAGTGCCCGCTTGCGCCCCCGCTCGGCAAACTCGTTGATGATGTCGGCTGCTTCGCCGATCCCGTTGCTGCGGCGCCGGCTCGCGCTGAACAGTTGGCCTTCGTCGATCACCACGAAGACGGGCTTCCGCTGCAGATCGGCGGCGTCGAGAATGGCGCGGCCGAACGGCACGAATTCGCCGGCGTCTCTGGCGTTGACCACGAGGGTCGGCTGATCTCGTCTGGTCAGCGCATCCCGAAGCGAGTCCGGATCGGGGATGGCATCGCCGTAGAGTGATTCGAGCTCGTTCTCGGGGTCGATCAGAACACTGACCCAACCCTGGTCGGACAATTGCTCTGCCATCAGAAGCCCAGCATTCGTCTTGCCGTTGCCGCGCGGGCCGATGGCGACGGCGAGCAGCCCTGTGGTGGCATATTCGTCCAGGGTGATCGGCGTTCCGCCGAGATTGAGCGTGGCCCCGAGCATGTCGTCGCGGCGGATGACAGTACGTTTCATCGGTCAGTCCTCCTCCGGCTGAAGAAGAATGTCCTTCAGCCGCATCAGATGTTTCGGCGAGAGCGAGAACACGACGGCGAAGTCGTTGATGACCTGCTCGTTGATCCGATCGAGCGTGCCAGCGTGTTTTGCCTGGGTAAGCAGCTTGCGCAGGCCGGCCCACCCGTGATCGCCGCCGGGCTTGGCTCCTGGGAGAGCGGCGATTTCGGCGTGGAGCTGTTCGATCGTGTAGGGCGGGGCGTCTGACCCGATATCGGCTCGCAGCCTGTCGTTCAGGATGCCGAGCAGCTGCAACTGCGGCATGTAGCCGTGGATCTTCCGGATCAGCGACCGGTCGGCTTCCGTGAAAGCCCGGGCTGCATCCGGTTTGGATGATGCATGGGCATCCGGGCGCGACTTGCATGACCCGCACGCCAGGATCGATCGATCCGCTTCGGGATCGCGATCGATGTTGCAGCCGCAAAGACGGCACCGTTGCCCTGCATGCCGCACGGCGGCGCGAGGCCCCTCCCCCTCCACGAGCCCAGCCTCGATGAGGCGGCGCTGGACGGCCGGGGTGATCGGGAAGTCAGGGTCTGAGCGGCGGAAGACACGCGGGCTGTCGAACATGGTCGAGCTCCTTCGCGGCGCGGATGCGCCGTGTTCGCAGGTGGATGGGGCGGGGGACGTGCAGACCGGGCGGGCGTGCCGCCCGCGCTCAGTCGAGGAAGTCGGGGTGCAGCACCGGTAGGTCGGGGTGCGGCGGAGCGTCGCAGTCGAGCAGAACGTAGTCGGCGCCCTGCTCGCGCCCCTTCAGCAGCACTGCCGTGAGATCCGCGGGCAGTCCTTCTGCCGCGTCCTCCGGCGCGTAAACGAACCAGCCGTAGCGGGTCTTGCCGCCCGCGATCATCGCCGCGTGGCTGTTCTCGGGGGCGCGCAGCACCGCGTCTGCAAGCTGCGCGTCGAGCCAGTCCTGCGTGTCAGGGGAGAGATGCCCGCTCGATAGGTCCAGGAACGGCCGGATCATGGCTGCGCTCCTGCTGCTTCCGCTTCCGCGGGCCGCCGCGCGATCTGCTCATGGACGAAGTTGCCGCAATCGATGTCGGCGATGGAACGGCGCGCGCCGAGATCGATCACATAGGCGCCGCCGCCGAACGCGTCGATGCGCGGTTTCGAGCAGGTATGGCTCCAGCTGAAGCCCCACACGCCCGCGAGGCTCAACTCCTCAGCGAGACGGAGCACGAACTGGATGACGTGTTCTGGATCACCTTGATCGTCGCTGTGGAGCCAGAGGGCACCCGGCCCGAGCTCGGGTTGAACCATCATTGCGAAGCCAGGAGAGCCACCTTCGTCGCGGTACACTTCAGCCGCGAACTCGGCTCGCACCAACTCGGAGTGCTTGGCATTGTCAGCTGTTCCGACATCGAGGATGCACGAGAACTGTGTATAGAATTCAGCCATGTGCCTGCTCCCCTGCGTCAACGTCGACGCTGTCGAGTTTGACGCCGACACGTCCCATCCAGGGCTCCGGACGGATGTTGCGCACCCAATCCGCAAAGGACGGGATCCGGCCGAGGTCTTCGAGGATGTGCTGCTCGGCGATCAAACGCACCGGAATCTCGCGGCCGGCCGAGTTGGTGAGCGTCGTACCGAAGAGAGCCTCCGCCGCGAAACATCCTTCGGCATGGTGGCGCAGGGCGCGATGCCGGAAGTCCGCGATAATTTGTTTACTGCCGTCGATCCAGTCGTGGACCGCCTGGTAGTCGGCTGGGATGCCGCCGAACTTGCGTGCCGAGGAGACGGCGTGATGGTAACTGTGCGCCATGCCCGCCTCCTAGAACTCGTGTTCGTGGTGGGTGTAGTCGACGTAGCGTTCGTTGTAGTCGAGCGTGATCGTTCGCTCGCTCAGCGAAAAGCGGAACTCGCCGTTCGCGCCTTCGCCGTCTTCCCAGCCGCTGTGTGTGCTCTCCAGAAAGTCGTAGGCGAGCGTCTCGATGTATTCGCGCGGCGTGGTCGTCTGCTCACGGATCGTGCCCGTCTCGAAATCGACGACCTTCACCGTGATCTCACCGGCTGGTATCGCCACTTCGGTGTTCTCGGCATCGAACCCGGCCGGCGCTTCGAACTGGCCGCTGTCACCGGAGCCGTCGAATTCGACGGTCACCACGTCGATCCCTGCGGCGCTCAGCGCGTCGAACAACACCTGCTTGTTGTGCGGGAGGATTTCAGCCGCCAGTGCCGCCGCCTTCGTGCAGCGCGCTTCATACGTGGCGAATTGTGGATCGATCATTGCATTTATTCTTTCACGCGCCGTGCGCGCGCACGTGGTTGAGCCAGAAGTCGATTAGCTCCGATGCGGGACCCGGCGGCATCTTGGCGAAGCAGCCGTCATATTCGGGGTCCTCGGGAACGTTGATGACGTCGGCACCTGCTTTGCGGTATGCCGCCGCTACGGCGGCAAGCGGCGCGTAGGCCAGTGCATGCCACGGCCGGGGGCTGGGCTCTGCATTCACCGCGGCCATCGGCCCGTTGACCGCGAGCTTGGCGGCGAGTTCGAACGGAACCATGCGGCTGTCGATCACGGGAAGTCCGGCCGCGATGGCGACGGCCTTGATGACGTCGTCGTCGTAGCCACTCAGCCGAGAATTCTCGAAATGCAGCGTAAACCCGCCTCTTCCGATGCTGAGGTGCCCGCCTGGTGTAGCGAGTGCACGCCGGATGTAGTCGTAATAGCGATTCGGATCGTCCCAGCTCATCGCACCGCCTCCATCTTGGGCTGCTGCTGGGGGACGATGCTGTCCGGGTCGGACAGAAAGCCCGGCGCTGCCATCAAGCCGAAAACGAATGCAGCAAACAGGATTGCACCGGTAATCAGCTTCAGCACCGCTCGATGATCGAGCATTGGAGTTCTCCTTGCTGGGATCTTCTTTTCCGAAGACCCCTCCCCCCGGTCGCATCGCGGAGGCGGGGCAAGGGCGCAGCCGGCGAAGCCGGGCGCGCGGGGCTGCACTCGCAGGCCGCGCGACCCTTGCGGCGCCGACCGCGGATGCGGCACTTCAACTTTTCCTGTGGGTCGGTTGCTCTTTGGCTGGCGCAGGACTCCGTTCGCGCTAGACTCGGCTTATGCCCCGTCGCCCCAAAATATCGCCGACGCCCACACCGGTGCAGCTGCCGCTGTTTCCGGTGCCGGCGCTCACGGAAACGGACCCACTTCTGCTCATGGAAGTTGACCCACTGACTTCAGTCCTACCGTACTGACAATTGTCTCCGGCTGTCGCGGCCCGACGCTATCCGGTGCGGGGCGCGCTGCGGGGTGGCGGCACCTGCGGCGGTGCGGCGCGCGGTCTGTGAGCCCCTCATGGGAACAAGATCAGGACCGGATACGATCCTGGTGGGGTTGCCACGGGGGATAGCCGAGGCACCGGGCGCCTCGGCAAGCTGGCGGAAGCCTGCCAGGATTGAGGAAAGCACGGCGCCGACAATAACCTGGAAGTTTTGCCCCGGCGCCGTGCCCCACACCGTGACGGGCACGAATGCAGGGCGAGTATCCTGCCAAGGGAGGCGTTCGTCCACGCCTCGTCTGCGACGACGGACAGGCCGAGCCGGGGTCTGGCCGTCTGTTCCTTTGCAGGAAGTGCGGTAGCGAAGTGGTCGTTTGCAGCCACTGCGACCGCGGCCAGATCTACTGCGGCAACGGTTGCGCCGGACAGGCGCGTCGCCAGGCGCTTCGGGACGCGGGCGAACGCTATCAGCAGACCCCTGGTGGCAAAAAGAAGCATGCCGCCCGGATGGGCCACCTGCGGGCGCGCAGAAAAACAAAAATAGTGACGCATCATGGTTCACCCACGCCACCGGCGGGTGATCTGGTGGCGACCGGCGCGATGGCGACCTCGCGCGACGACGCATCTCCAGCCGAACCGCCCCGGCGAGCGACGACGCACTGCCATTGGTGCGGTCGTCCCTGTCTGCCGCCGCTTCGCCTGGGGTTCCTGCGCCGCCGCGATCTCCGTCGCAGCCGTGTTGGCCACGCCCGGACGGAGCGCAATGCGCCATGGTGAACCAGACTGACGCGGCGGCGAGGATCCTGCGGGACGTGACCGGGGCGAGCGGGCCGCCCCGCCGGCGATGATGTCCATGGACAGCCATCGTCTGGAGCTTGACCTGCACCAGCTGGACCTGCGCTTCGCCGCCAGCCGCCTGGTGGACCCGCAGGCGGTGGCGCGGATCGCCCAGTCCATCGAGCGGTGCGGTCAGATCGTGCCCTGCATCGTGGCGCCCGCTCCCGGCGGGGCCGGCGCGGGCGCGGCACCGCTGGTGCTGATTGACGGGTATCGGCGCGTCGCCGCGCTGCGCCGGCTCGGCCGCGACACGGCCAGCGTTGAGCAATGGACCTGCGGGCTGACCGAAGCGGTGCTGGGGGTGTTGGCGCGCGCGCAGGATCGTTCGTTCGCCATCATCGAGGAGGCCTTGTTGCTGCGCGAGCTGATGCAGGGCCACGGCCTGTCGCAGCAGGATCTGGCCCGCCGGTGCGGGCGCGACGTGAGCTGGGTGAGCCGGCGGCTGCAACTGCTGTCGGGTTTGCCAGATGCGGCGCTGGCGGCGGTGCGTACCGGCAAGCTGTCGGCATGGGCGGCCAACCGGGTGGTTGTGCCGTTGGCGCGTGCCAATGCCGCCCATGCCGACAGCCTGCTGGCGGCGCTGGCGGCGTCACCGCTGTCGACCCGCGAGCTGCAGTGCTGGTTCGCCCACTACCAGCAGGCCGCGCAAACGGTGCGCGAACGCATGGTCGGCGATCCCCGCCTGTTTCTCGACGCCCTGCGGGCGAACGACGAACGGCGCGCCGGCGACCGTCTGCGCGACGGCCCCGAAGGCGAATGCATCGTCGATTTGCGCTGCCTCGAGGCGGTCATCGCGCGCCTGACGGATCGCGCGGCGACGCTGCAATCGGTGCCGCCGGCGCTGACCGCGGCGGTGCCGCGTCTGTGGTCGGCGATCGACGTCCTGACGATTGCGATCCACCGGGGGAAACCGGCATGACTCCGGCTGAGATTCGCACCGCGGTGCGCACCTTGCAGACCCAGGGGCACAGTCTGCGCGAGATCAGCCGCCTGCTGAGGCTGTCGCGCAACACGGTGCGGCGTATCCTGCGTGAGCCAGACGGCATCATCGCTGAAGCGGCGCCGTGCGACGAGGCGACGCTGGTCCGCGTGAAGGCCGCCTTCGAGCAGGCTCGCGGCAACGTGGTGCGCGTGCGCGAACTGCTGGCTGACGACGGTCTGGAGGTGTCCTACAGCAGCCTGACCCGTTGGGTGCGGGAGGCCGGCCTGCGCAGCCCGCCGCGGCGCATCGGCGAGTACGAGTTCGTGCCGGGCCAGGAAATGCAGCACGACACGTCGCCGCACCGGGTGACGTTCGCGAACACCGGCAAGCTTGTCACCATCCAGTGCGCCGGCCTGGTGCTGGCCTACTCGCGCCGGCTGTTCATCCAGTACTACCCGCGGTTCACCCGCTTCGAGGCCAAGGCGTTCCTGCTCGAAGCGGCGCACTTCATGGCCGGTGTCTGTCCGGTTTGCGTCATCGACAACACCAGTGTTCTGCTCGCCGCCGGGTCCGGCACTGATGCCGTGATCGCGCCGGAGATGGCAGCCTTCGCCCGCACCCTGGGCTTCCGCTTCCGTGCCCACCGGGTGGGAAATCCGGAACGAAAAGGCCGGATCGAGCGCTCGTTTGCCTATGTCGAAACTAATTTCCTGGCTGGCCGTGCCTTCGAAGATTTCGACGACCTCAACCGCCAGGCGCTCGCCTGGTGCCGCGAGGTCGCCAACCGCAAGCCCAAGGCGGCGCTCGGCATGTCGCCCGACGCCGCCTACGTCATCGAGCAGCCGCATCTGACGCCGCTGCCGGGCGCGTTGCCGCCGGTCTACGAGTTGCTGGAACGCATCGTCGATCTGCACGGTTATGTCAGTGTCGATACCAACCGCTATTCCGTGCCCGAGCGCTTCGTCGGCAAGTCGGTGGCTGTCTACAAGCACCCCACCGAGATCCGTGTCCGCCGCAAGGACACGACGATCGCCGTCCACCGGCGGCTGATCGCCGAGCGCGATGTCAAGAGCACCCTGCCTGGTCATCATACCATCCCAGTGCGGCAAGGTCGCGGCACGGCGGCGGAAGAGGCGTTGCTGGGCGGCCACCACCCCAGCCTCGACCGTTACGCCGCCGCTCTCAAGCGGCACAGCCACGGGTACGGCCGGCGGCCACTCCGCCGGCTGATCGAGATGAAGCGCACCTACCCGGCCGGCCCGTTCATCGCCGCCATCGAACAGGCCCTGCACTACGGCCTGTTCGACCTTGGCCGGCTGGAAGACCTCATCCTCAAACAGGTCGCCGGCGACTTTTTCGCACTGAACACCGGGAAAGACGACGATGCGTGACAAGCTGCGCGCGCTGATCACCCAACTACGGCTGCACGGCATGGCCGAAGCACTCGACGCCGAGATCGAGCGCGCCGAACGCGAAGCGATCGCGGCACCCGAGCTGCTGTTCCGGCTGCTCGGCCAGGAGGCCGCGTCCCGCCGCGAACGCAGCCTGGCGTATCGTCTGGGACAGGCGCGTCTGCCATGGCGCTGGTCACTCGACAGCTTTCCGTTCGATCGGCAGCCCGGCGTGAGCCGCGCGCAGATCCAGACACTGGCCGGGCTGGACTTCCTGCGCCGAACCGACAACGTCCTGCTCATCGGCAAACCCGGCACCGGAAAGACCGGCCTGGCAATCGGTCTCTTGCGCGAGGCCTGCCTCAACGGCTACCGTGGCCGCTTCATCAACGCTCAAGTTTTGCTCGATGAACTCTACGCCTCGCTGGCCGACCGCACCACCACACGGCTGCTGGCCCAGCTGAGTCGCATGCAGCCCTTACTGATTGACGAGCTAAGCTACCTCACGATCAAACCGGAACAATCCAACGCCTTCTTTCGTCTGATGGACCAACGCTACAACCGGGTCTCGACGATCATCACCACCAACCTCGAGCTGTCGGACTGGTACGAGCTGTTCGACAAGAAGCCGCTGGTCGATGCGCTGCTCGATCGCCTGCAGCACCACTGCATTACCATCCGCATCAACGGCCCGTCTCTGCGCAGCCCGGAGCCTCCGGCGCCGCACTCGTTGCCAACACCGGCACGCCGCACCACCAAGACCTGAAGAACCAGCAACATCACCGCCGCAGCGCCAAGAGGTGCCACGGCGCGCAAGGCGCGTCAAAGGGCTGGTGCTCGCCATGCTCGAAAATCGGCCAGCGCCGATTTTCTGCGCGTGGCTCCGCTCCCGCCGCGCAAGAAAGCGCGCGGCGCCTTTGACGCGCCTCGCGCGCCGTGGCCTGCAGGTAGCGTCGGGACGAAGGGCGTCCCGACATTTCGACGCGCGCTCGCCGCGCGGCGTCGAACGAAGGGCTGGGGTTTGGCAGCAACCACGTCACCACCGACCAAGCTGCTGAACCAGGTCAGCGTTGCCGGCTCTTCCCGGCACAGCAGTCGTCGGGGGCGTTCCCCTCTCGACGCGACAGGACGCGACGCGCCGTCAGGGACGTGACCCGCGGCGAAATTTGACCGCCGTCATCACCGGGTCTCGTGGGACGCAGGCCCGGACGCCAGGCATGGCGCCTTGGATCAGCCACAGGAAAATTTGCCGCCGGCCACGCCGGCTACCGGCCGATCAGGCCTCCCGACCACAAACTCATGCGCACTTGCAGGGTCAACTTCCATGAGCAGAAGTGGGTCCGTTTCCGTGAGCGCCGGCACCGGAGCGTGTGTCATTGGCGCGGGTCAAGCCCGAGCTGAATGAGTGGCGTTTCTACCGGCTGGAAGTATGGCCCGATCTGTTCGGGCGAGCGCTGCTCGTGCGGCATTGGGGGCGTATCGGAACGCAAGGCCGTATGCGGCTAGACCCGCACGCCGATGCCGGCGCCGCGGTGAACGCCCTGGCGATTATCGCCCGCTCGAAGACACGGCGGGGCTATGGCGTCCGGCTGATAGGCTGACGGTCAGACTGGAGCGACGTCTCCGTCCTTCTTGGCGCCGCGTGCAACGACCCGGAGCACCTGGTTCGGCAGCGGTCGCTGCAGCGAAAGCGCCTCAGCAGGCGGCGCTGTCATCCAGATTTCGATCTCTTCGGATGTCGTCAGGATCACCGGCATGGCCTTCGGATGGTAGGCACCTACAATGTCGTTTGGCTCCGTGGTCAGGAATGCGAACAGATCGTTGGTGGTCTCGCCCTCTTTCACCTTCCGGACCGAAGTCCAGTGTGTCCAGATACCGGCGAAGAAGGCGAGCGGTCGGCTTTCGTCGAAGGCGAACCACACCGGCGGGCGGGATCCGTTGGGCAGAACCTCATGCTCGGCGAAGCTGGTGAATGGCACGAGGCACCGACTTTCCACGCCGAGCCATCGGCGCCAGTGCGAGGATTTCGTGTTGCGCACATTAGTCACCCCCGGATCGCACTTCTTGCCTTCGAGTGCGAAGGCCGGCGACGGCATGCCCCATCGGGCCATCGCAAGCTCGCGCCCGTCCGGGTGGTTGCGCACGATCGGCGCGGGATAGTCTGGAAATATCCCCGGAAGCGGCGGCAGGTTGCCCGTCCGATCCTGCATTGCGCGCGCCAGTTCGCGGATTGCCTGCTGCCCTTTCGTAACGCTGTACAAATTACACATCCGCCGACGATGCTTGTGCGGCGGCCGCCCGTCCAGAGGCGATCGCTACAGGAGGCGGGGTTGCTGTTCGGCTGGACCTGGTGACACACCTCTGGCGATCCGGTCCACTTCGTCCCGGTGCGGCAAGCAGCTCCAGAGGGTGGCTCCGGACGCCCGCAATGGGGGTCCGAAGCCGAAGGAGGGGTATTTGCACTGGCAGATGTGGCAGCGCCGCGCCTCGTACTCCCGCATCATCGTCTGATGGGGCGTTTCGGCGGTATCGGCGCCTTCTTCCAGCCAAGTGTGGTCCTGGGGCTTTCTCGCCGTCAGCTGCATTTCGACCAACCGCAGTGGACGCAGCTGAGGCACCCAGCCTCGCGCACCAGGCCGGGTTGGCTGCATTTCGGGCACAAGGGTCCGAGGGCGGCTGTGGCGACGGAGCTTGTGGCTTTGGCGGTTTTCGGGACGATGGGTTCGGCTGCTGTCAGGAAGCCGGTGTCGATCATGTGCCGCTCGATGACGTCCCCGATCGCGGCGACCAGCGATCCGACATAGCGGCCGTTCGTCCACTGGCCGCCGCGCGGGTCGAACACCTGCTTGAGTTCCTCGGCCACGAAGGCGACTTCGCCGCCCCGGCGGAACACCGCGCTGATCATGCGCGTCAGCGCCACGACCCAGGCGTAGTGCTCGAGGTTCTTGCTGTTGACGAACACCTCGAATGGCCGGCGGACGCCGTCCAGTTCGATGTCGTTCACCGTGACGTACATCGCATGCTCGCTGTCGGGCCAGCGGAGCTTGTAGGTGGCTCCGATCATCTTCTCGGGGCGCACCATCAGGTCGGTCGTGTTTCCGGCTGGGGTTGGAGATGCGGTTGCCGGCGCCGGTTCGGCCGGCTTCACCTCCAGCACCGACCCGGTGATCGCGTTCGGCCGGTAGGTGGTGCAGCCTTTGCAGCCGGAGCGGTAGGCATCGAGATAGACCGCCTGGAACGCCTCGAAGCTGATTTCCTCCGGGACGTTCACCGTCTTGGAGATCGCGCTGTCCACGTGACGCTGCACCGCCGCCTGCATGCGGACATGCTCGGCCGGCGTCAGGTCCTGCGCCGTCACAAAATAGGCCGGGAGCGGCGCGTCCTCACCCTGCAGCGCCCGGAAGCGGCGCAGCGCGTAATCCGAGACTTCCTCCTCGACCTTGGAGCCGTCCGGCTGGGTGACCTTGCGGGTGTAGGCCAGGGCGAATACCGGCTCGACGCCGGAGGAGACGTTATCGGCCACCAGCGAGATCGTGCCCGTGGGTGCGACCGAGGTGAGCAGGGCGTTACGGATGCCGTGCTCGGCGATCAGGTCGCGGACGTCCGCATCCAGTTCGCGGACGGTCTCGCCGGCGAGATACGCGTCCCTGTCAAACAACGGAAAGGCGCCTTTCTCGGCGGCCAGGCGTGCAGAGGTCAGGTAGGCGGCGCGGCTGATCTGCCGGGCCCACTCCCCTGCCCGCTCCGCGGCTTCGTGCGATCCGTAGCGCAGCCCGACCATCATCAGCGCGTCGGCCAGGCCGGTCATTCCGAGCCCAATCCGCCGCTTGGCGATGGCTTCCTGGCGTTGCTGCTCCAGCGGGAAGCCGGACGCCTCGATGGTGTTGTCCAGCATCCGGATCGCGACCGTGACCAGGGACGCAAGCTCCTCCTGGTCGAGATGGGCGTCCGGGGTGAAGGGGGATCGCACCAGCCGGGCCAGGTTGATGGAGCCGAGCAGGCAGGCTCCGTAGGGCGGCAGCGGCTGCTCGCCGCAAGGGTTGGTGGAGTGGATCGTCTCGCAATAGGCGAGGTTGTTCCGGGCATTGATGCGGTCGATGAAGATGACACCGGGCTCGGCGTAGTCGTACGTGGCGCGGGTGATGCTGTCGAACAGCGCGCGGGCACGCAGCGTCTTGTAGGTCTTGCCGCCAAAGACGAGCGGCCAGTCGCCATCGGCATCGACGGCCGCCATGAACGGGTCGGTCGCCAACACCGAGAGATTGAAGTTGCGCAGCCGGCCGGCCTGGCGCTTTGCGGCGATAAAATCCTCGATGTCGGGGTGTTCGCATCGCATGGTGGCCATCATCGCGCCGCGTCGCGCCCCGGCGGACATGATGGTGCGGCACATGGCGTCCCATACATCCATGAAGGAGAGCGGGCCGGAAGCGTCGGCGCCGACGCCTCGAACCGGCGCGCCCTTCGGCCGCAGGGTGGAGAAGTCGTAGCCGATGCCGCCACCCTGCTGCATGGTCAGCGCGGCCTCGCGCAAATGATCGAAAATGCTGCCGAGGTCGTCGGCGATGTCGCCCATGACGAAGCAATTGAACAGGGTCACGCGCCGGTCGGTGCCGGCGCCAGACAGGATGCGGCCCGCCGGCAGGAACCGGAAGTCCTTCAGCGCCTCGTAGAAGGGCTGCTCCCACTGGCTGGGCTCGGCCTCCACGGCAGCCAGGGCACGGGCTACCCGCCGCCAGCTATCCTCGATGGTGAGGTCGACCGGCGTGCCATCGGCATCCTTCAGCCGGTATTTGGCGTCCCAGATCTGCCGCGAGATCGGTGCTGCACTGGCCAGTGTGGAGCTGGCGTGAGGTTCGACATTCATATCCATGATCTACTCCTGTTCACTGGGCATCACGCCCTCTTTGACCCCATTCACCCGGTCGCGCGGCCGTGCCGGGGGCAAGGGCGACGCGGCATTCCCGCGGCGGGAGCGCCAGCGACACACCCTTGCGGCCGGTGCGGCGGCGTGGCTTGCCCTTCTCATCCGAATTGCCTCAGCAGCGCGGCGGCTGCGGCACCATCAATCCGGGATGGGTCTGTTCTTCGCCCGGTCAAGCGGTCCGAGCCACGCAACCATCCGTCGGAGCGGCTCTCGCCAGGAAGGTCGGCTATGAAGCAGGACGGGCTGGCATAACCGCGGCGGAAGTCGCAATGCGTGATCGTCACCCGCCGCATGCCCCGGGTGATGGCTACGTATGCGAGTCGTCGTTCCTCGGACAGGTCGCCATAGTCAGGCGGGAACGAGCCCGCCTCCCACGCGGGCAGGAAGACGTGCGGGAATTCCAGCCCCTTCCCCTTGTGCAGGGTCATCAGCCGGACCTGGTCGGCATTGCCTTCCTTCGGGCCACTGGTCGAGAGGGCCGCGTGGTCCAGCAGGTCGCGGGCGGTATGGAAGCTGCCGGCGAGCTGGATCAGCTCCTGCACGTTCTCCAGGCGGCCTTCGGTCGTCTCGGCCTTGCTGTCGCGCAGCATGGCCCGGTAGCCCGTCGCATCGATCAGCAAAGAGAGCTGATCCGCGAGTGTGGACGCTCTATCGCGGGCGATGCCCTTGATGGCGTCGACGAAGGCAAGCCCGGCCGAGCGGGTCTTGGGCGGTAACTCGGCGGTTTCCAGCGCGGTCAGCAGCGGCACCTGCCGCCAGGCCGCTTCGTTCTCCACCTCCTGCAGCGCCTTGGCGCCAAAGCCGCGGGCCGGCACGTTGATGACTCGCCGGAATGCCTCGTCCGACTGCCGATCCTCAGGTGTCGCGCAGAGACGCAGCAAAGCGAGCACGTCCTTGATCTCTGCCCGCTCGTAGAAACCCACGTCACCGACGAGGACGTAGGGGATGCGGGCGCGCATCAGGGCTTCTTCGAACTGCCGGGAGAGCGCGTTGCTGCGGTAGAGGATGGCGAAGTCGGACCATGTCAGGCCCTCGGCGTGGCGCCGCTGGATTTCAGAGACGATCCCAAGGGCCTCGGCTTCCGGGTTGCGGAAGGGAACCACCTCGATGCGGTCACCGATCGGCTTGCGGGTGAACAGGGTCTTGCCCAGCCGGTTGCGGTCGCGGGAGATGACGGCGTTTGCCGCCGCGAGGATATGTCCCGTCGAGCGGAAGTTTTCCTCGAGGCGGATCTGGCGTGCGTTCGGGAAGTCTCTTGTAAATCGCCTGATATACTGAATATCCGCGCCGCGGAATGAGTAGACCGATTGATCATCGTCGCCGACCGCGAAGAGCTGTTCATGTCCTGCGCTGAGAAGCCGCAGCCAATTATATTGCGCATGGTTGACGTCCTGGTATTCGTCGGCGAGCAGGACGTCAAAGCGCTCGCTCCATCGGCGCCGATAGTCGGTATTGCGTAGCAGCGCGAGAGTCGGCCAGAGGAGCAGATCCCCGAAATCCGCAGCGTTCCCGTCGCGGAGCGTCCGCTGATAATCGGCGTACACGCGCGCGCTGGCCCTCAGGCCATCCGGATCGACGCGCGAGCAGAGCCGATGAGCTTCGGCAATCATCGCCTCGACCTGGGCAGGCGCGTCCTGCGGCGTGATCAGATTGTCTTTGAACTTGGACAGCCGGTTGCACATGACCTTCAGCGGATCGCGGCCAATCTGCAGGCCCTCGTCGCCGGCGGCGAGGTTGAGGGTTTTCATGACCCGTTTGACGATGCGCCGGCTGTCGTCGGCATCGAGAATATCGAAGCCCGGCCGGAGACCGGCTACTTCCGGTTCGATCCGCAGCTGCCGCGCCGCAAGCCCGTGAAAGGTGCCGATCCAGTGCGGTGCGGCGTCCTGGCCAAGACCAGCCTGGATGCGGCTGATCATCTCGCCGGCCGCCTTGTTGGTGAAGGTGACGGCGAGAATGCGAGAGGGCGATACTGCGCAGGCCTGGATCCGATGAATGACCGCAGCCGTGAGGGTCTTCGTCTTGCCGGTTCCGGCGCCGGCGAGGACGAGCACTGGTCCGATCGCCTCGGCTGCCTCGATCTGCTGATCGGTCAGGTCGGCGAGGGCTGCGTGCGGCGGCACGCCGGCGCTACTGGATTTCAACATGGCAGTTGTATCCGTGGCAGACGAGGACCTCCCCGTCGGTTGTGAACAGGGTAAAGTCCGCATCGAAGTCCCATGCGCCGTCCTCGTCGCGCTGGCCGTCGACCACCACACCTTCCGCGATCTCGGAGCCGTCATGTGCTTCCGCGACGACGTAGGTATCCGTCAGGCTGTTGCCGGTGAGCGGCCAGGCGGTCTGGCGGCCTTGGCCGGGAGGAAGCTTCGAGAAGCCCGCGGCAAGCGCTCGAATGGTCTGCTCCCGCTCGACCACGGCGTTCATGTCGCCTGGTCTTTCGACATCACTATCGGCCCGGGTCAGTTCGCTCAGCTTCGCCAGGAACAGAGAGGCTGCGGTCCTGGGCGGCCAGGGTTCCCACGGCTGCATCCCCTCGAGCAGCGGCAGCGGGTCTGTCGCCACAGGCTCTAGGCGGATCTGCAGGCTGTTCCGGATTTCTTCCCGCGACCAACCGGTGACATGGAATGCTTCCGATGCCGCGGCTAAGTGGTCGGCCTGCTTGTGCAGGACGTAATCAGCGCAATCCCAGGGCTCGAGGGCGTAGCGCGTTGCAATGGCCGCACGCAGGCGGTTGCTGACCGTTTTGAAGTCTTCGCCGAGGTGCGGCTTCAAGGGCGAGATTGGGTCGAAGCAGAGAAAGCCTTCCTCGGCATCGTGCAGCAGTTCGCGCATCGCCTTGGACCGAGAGAGCGGCTGGAGGGCGTTCATCTTCTGACGCATCACCAGCACGAGCAGGCTATGCTGGGCGACCGAGAGCGGCAGCTCCCAGCGCGAATGGCCACCCCAGCGATAGGTCCGGGACAGGCTGATCGCCAGGTCGCGGTCCGTCCACCCGGAGGGGTCCGGCGTCAGCAGATCCAGGCGTTTGCCCGAGGGCAGCAGCACCCAGGCGCGGTCGGGCTTCATACCCCCCTCCCCTGCCGCAGCACATCGTTCCAATCCGTCCCGTCGGTCGGCCGCAGCCGCTCGAATGCGACGCCAGCCTCGGCCGCGAGGGCTTGATGCTGGTTGGCGAACCGATCGCCAGCCTTGTTCGCATCGGCGGCGCTCACCAGCACGCTCCCAGCCGCCTGCAAGCCGGTCAGCAGGGCTCTAAGGGCTTCCAGGGTGCCGGGACCAATACCCCCGCCGGTCGCCACGTAGGTTGTGTCCCGCCGGACGTTCTCGATGGCTGCCAGGCTGAGGGCGTCGATCGGCGCCTCGAGCACGGCCAGCCGGGTCGGTGAGGGACCGCCGGCTAACCGAAACAGGGTCTTGGTGCCGCCACGGAGCGAGCCTTTGAAGTCGGGCCCGCGAACCTCGACGTGGCAGACCTGACCGGCTTCGTCGCGATGGGCGAACCACGCGCTTCCGTAAGCCCCATCCCGCACGGCATCGGCCTCGCTTGCGACCAGAAGGACCGGGCGAGGAATGGCACGCGCGCCAGCTAGATAGTCCCATCCGCGCGAACCTAGCCTGAGGCGTGGCCGTGCTGCCCAACGCTCCGGCAAGGGTCGGTCGGGCTGAGACACTGCACGCTTAGGCAGGGCTTCCGGGTAGGTCGGGGACAGCCCTACGAAGGGGCGCAGCGCTTTCCGCACCTGGCCGAAGTTCAGGCCGGGATCGAGAAACTGGACGAGATCGAAAATATCGCCCTTGGCGGAGCCCTGCGGGTCCCACCACCCTCGCCCGTCGTGATTGACGATGACGACTTCGCCTTCCTGCCGGCGGTATTTGAGGGCCCGGCGCGTGCTGCCCTTGCGGTCCAGCTGCCAGGGCGGCGTCGCCCGTTCCAGCAGGACAGCGCAGCTCACCCCCTGCCTGAATTGATCCAGTTCGGCGTCATGGCCGGACATCGCACGGCTCTCCTGATGGGGATTGGCGGGTGCGCTGTGGGCGGCTGAGTCAGCCATCCTCTTCATCGCATCCTCATGGAGACCGCCCGACCGCGAAGCCGGCGCGGGGCAAGGGCGCCCGGGAGCCCATCGCGCCTGCGCGATGACCTCCGGCTCCGGGCGGCCGCGCAGCGGCTTCCCTTGCGGCGCGTCGAGCGTCAGCGGTAGCTGCCACCATCCTCTTCTCTCTGTTTGCCGCAGGGAGTGTCGGCGCGAGATTTGCGAATGACGGAGCGCCTGGCGCGGTAGGCTCGGCCGCCGAAGCCAGTTACGGGTTAGAGCTTCCCGCGGTAGCCACAGCGCCGGAGATGTTCCCGATAAGTCTCGTCGAGGACCCCTGCCCCGTGCGCGAGCTGGTGCAGGTTGAGATCGCCGCCGTAGTTCAGTTCGAGGAAGATCGGCCCATCAGCCGTCAGCGCGATGTCCCATGATTGCGTGCGAATGCCGGCAAACACCTGGCTTGCCGTTCGCACCATGTCGGTCAACGCCTGCCAGCTTGGGACGGTCGTGCCGGCGATGGTCGCGCCGGTGTCGGGGTGCGGCGCATCGATCACCAGGTCCGCGCCGGCGCCATGCACCACCCGTGTAATTCGTCCGGACCCCAGATCGATGGCCCCAAGCCGATTGCCCGGCCGCCAGTAGTTGTCGGCCGGGTTGGTCCCCGTTGCGATCTTGGCGACGGCGCGGTGGATCACAGGGCCGCTCGGCGTCACCAGGACCAGCAGGCGCGCGGACCAGAGCCGCTGTCCGAAACGCGCGGCCAAATCCGGCGCCGGGGAAAGGCGGCGTTGGACAAGGAAGCCAGAGCCTTCAGTGAGCGAAGTGGCGACGTCGGCGACCTTTCGCCGGGTACCATCGAGAAGAAGCACCTCGTCTGTGCCGGGGTCGAAGCCGTCTGCGCTCAGGACGGAGAGGCTGTATTTCCCAGCGACCTGTTTGGCAAAGAGCGGATAAATGGAAGGGTCCCGTAGCCTGTCAGCCAGGGCGGCAGGGTCAGTGATTATCGGAGCGTCCGGCAGATAGCGGCCGGCCTGAGTGATTGCGGTCAGCTCCGGCGTGCGCAGACCCACACCGTCCATGATGGACTGAAACAGGATCTTGTCGGCCGATGTGGCGAACCACTCGCGCGCGCCGGCAGCGACATGCATGGGGTGCTGCGCGATCTTCCCCACGAAGCGCTGCTTGTATGCCCCTTCTTGGGGCGCGTCCCACAGGCGGTAGTAGAAATACTCCTGAGGCGTCAGCTTCCCCGGCCCTCTCCGGACTTCCAGCACCTCTGCCGCTATCCCGGTCGCCCGCCTTCCGGAGGCCAAAGCGGCTCTCAGGTTTTCGGATAAGTCGACATTCGGGATGCCTGCCAGCTGGCGGTATGAGGCGGGGCTGATGTTTGCCGAGTGGCTCATCATTGGCTCGTTGGTTGTTGTGCTTTCCCATTCCAACCACGAGCCGATGCGAATGGGCGCTATTGACGGACCCTCCTGCCCTGGTTTCTCGCTTATGCGTCGACCTATCCCAACCGAACCGCAGTGAGTCGGTTGTTGCTGCGATCCCGGTTGCCTTGCGGCCCCTCGCGATCGATCGGTCCGAGCGCGCCGTCTCCGGAAGACCGAATGATGGTCTGTTTCCACTGTGGTAAGACCATCCGACGATGAATTCATCATCCAGGATGACACAGGTGGACGACCCGGATCTTTTTGACTCGAAGGCTGTCACCGAGGTGACGAGCACCAGCCAAAATGCGCGTACGCCGAAATCCGGTCCTCCGCGCAAATCGAGCGGTGAGGATCCACTCTTGAAATACGTGGCTAATCAGATTGTTTCCGCACGCCAGAGACTTGGAATTACTCAGGATCAACTTGCCGAAAAAGCTGGCTGCGCACCACTAACCGTAACCAATATTGAGAGTGGGCGTCGAAATGTTACTCTCAAAAGT
>Ga0302279_10003803_pt1 | contig 18417 bp, 14 predicted proteins | sample III_Bog_N3_3_FD_194541 | JGI IMG/M metagenome (GOLD analysis project Ga0302279, IMG submission 194541) | Peat permafrost microbial communities from Stordalen Mire near Abisko, Sweden - III_Bog_N3_3 | ecosystem: Environmental > Terrestrial > Soil > Wetlands > Peat | place: Sweden: Abisko...
CCTTCGCGGGCCGGCGGCCGACGGTGATGATGACCTCCCCGTTGATGCCGGGAACCAGCGGGTGCGCGGCGTCCATCGTCACGTCCAGGTGCACGAGGTGCCGCTGGGTCTCGGCGTCGGCGGTCGGCAGGATCTTGGACACCGTCGCGGGGAATTCCGTGTCGCCGTAGGGCAGGAAGGTAACGTTCGCCTGCTCCCCCACCCGGATCTGCGCGAAATCCTCCTCGCTGATCTTCCCCTCGACCACCCTCTGGGATGAAATCAGGGTGGCGACGGGCTGGTCCAGGGCGACCAGGTCCCCGGGGTGCGCGTAGACCTCCGAGACGACGCCGTCGAGCGGGGAGCGGATGATCATCTTGTCGAGCTTGCGCTGCTCGATCGCCAGGTCGTTGGCCAGGGTGTCGAGGGTCTTCTTGCGCGTTATCCGCTCCATCTGGAGATCCTGCTCGAGCACCATCAGCTCGCGGCGCCGGTCGGCCAGGTCCTTATCCGAGTAGAGGCCCAGGCGGTTCAGGCGCTCGGAGTTCGCGAGATCCGCGCGCTTGGAGTCGAGCGCGAGCTCCTTGGAGTGGTCGGCCTCATAGGTCGCCTTCATCGCGGCGAAATCGATCTGCTTCTGCTTGAGCAGGAGCAGGGTGTCGGCGGGGTCCAGCTCGGCGAGGACATCGCCCTGCTTCACCGGCTTGCCCGGATCGATGTTGAAGTTGCGCCGCAGCACCCGGCCGCCGGTCTCGGTGGTGAGCTTCTGGGCGTACGCCTCCACGACGGTCACGCTCCCCGGCTTGGCGTCGAGGGCGTCGCCCGGCACGACCGGCTCCACCGTCGCCACGGGCCGCATCATGACGATCAGCAGCGCGGCCGCGGCGGCGACGAGCCCGAGGACGGCCGCCACCTTCAGACCGAGACGAAAATTAACGGAGGTTGCGGACATAATGGATGGGCAGGCTGTTCATCGCCGGGTCCGCGCCGGCAAGCGACACGAAATCGCCCCAGGAGGAGAGAAAGTCGGCGCGGGCGCTGTCGAGCGCCGTCTCGCTCACGTAGAGCGAGTTTCCGGCCGCGACGAAGGCGTCGCGCGGCGCATTCCCCAGCTTGAACTCGGACTGGACGTGATGGAAGTAGCCATCGGCCATCGCGTGCAGGCGGTCGGCGATCTGCAGGGCGCGCCAGGCGAAATCGACGCCCCGGCGGGAATTCTCCGCCTGGTCCAGCGCGTTCTCCGTGGCTATCTCGAGCTGGCGCTCCCAGTACCGCTTGTAGGCAAGGGCCTGGACCTTGGCCCAATGGGTCTCCAGGCCGTCGAAGAGCGTCCAGTTGGCGTTGACGTAGTAGCTCTTGTTCGTGACCAGGGTCTGCTGGACGCTCTGGGCGGTGGCGTAGGTGTTGTTCTGCTGGCTGATCCCGGCGGTCGCGAAGAACTGCGGGAGGAGCTGCACCCGCGCCATCCGGTAGTTCAGGTCCGCCTGGCGGATGTTCAGGGATGCGACCTGGGCCTGGTAGGTGCCCCGGGCCCCGTCGCCCATGAGGGCGGCGAGGAGGCGGTTGGCCGTCTCCGGGGCGTAGCGCGGCGCCGGTATCCCGGCGGGAATCGACGCCTCGGGGATGTCCGTCATCCCGACCTGGCGGGCCAGCGTGCGCCGCGCAAAGGCGAAGGCCTGGTCCTCCCTGTCGACCCCGAGCTGCCGTTCATCGGCATCGAGCTCGACCGGACCGATGTCGCTCTGCGCTATCGCGCCCCGCTTCAGGCTGTCGCGCGCGACGGCAAGGGACTCGCGGCTCGCGTCGAGCTGGTTGCGCGCGTTGCGCAGGTCGGTTCCCTGCACCACCAGCGCCATGTACTCCCGGCGCAGCGTGCCGGCGAAGCCCCGGTAGGCCTCCGCGTAGTTCCGCTCGGCGATCAGCTCCGCGGTCTTCTGGACCTCAAGCTGGTCCTTCAGGCGGCCCCACTGGAACAGGTTCTGGCGGATCGTGCCGCTGTAGACCAGGCCGTTTTCCCCGTTGCTCGCGCCGCTGTTCCCGGAGACGGTCTCGACGGACTTGCCGTATGCCGGGCCCACCGCGATGTTGGGCAGCAGCGGCGCGACCCCGCTCATCCCGCGCTGCGCATCGGCGACGGCAACCAGGAGCTCGGCGGCGATCATGCTCGGGGACTGGTGCAGCGCCCGGTCCAGGATCCCCTGCAGGCCCGGGAGGTAGTCCTCGGGCATCGTACCGGCGACCGCGGGCTCGGTCGCGCGCAGGGGGGCTGCCAGGGACAGCAGGGCGAGGAGAAGAAGCCCGCGGCCTGCCCGCTGGGCGGGCGGGGTGATTCGGATCGGCATCGATGGCGGGGTTGGTGAAAGAAGGGCCAGAGCGGGGGATTTCCGCGGGCTTGGCAATCCAGAAAATCTCCCCCCACCGACGGACCGCGAATCTCACCCCGGGTTGCAGAAAAGTTTTTCGGCGTTTCCACCGAGCAGCGCGCCGAGCTCCTCCCCGCGGAGGCCCGCGCCGCGGGCCTCCGCCAGCAGGCGCTCCATCCCCGGCTCGCGGTCCAGGCCCGGGTGGTTGTTCAGCGGGAAATCGGAACCGAAGAGGACCCGGTCGGCCCCCACCGCGCCGATGAAGCGGCGCCAGATCCCGGGATCGGCGACCAGCGGGGAGGCGGCCGTGTCGTAGTAAATGTTCGACGGGGCCGCCGCGCCGGGGAGGCGCAGCGGCAGGAGCCCGCCCCAGTGCGCGAGGACAAAACGGACGCCGGGGTGGTCGGCCGCCAGCCTGACAAAGTCCGCGAGGGGGGTTTCCACGCGCCCCGGGTAGGCGCGGCCCGCCGGGTCCGTGACGTGGAGGGTGACCGGCAGGCGGAGGGCCGCCGCCTCCGCGAGCACCTCGGAAAAGACCGGGTCCCGCGCCGCGTATCCCTGCGAGTGGGGCGAGAGCTCTCCCAGCCCGCGGAGACCCTCGGACCAGGCGCGCCTCACCTCCAGCAGGGCTGCCTCCCGGCCCCCGCCCGGGTGAAAGGTGGCGACGGCGGAGAGCCGGTCGGGATGGTCCCGGATGCAGGCGGCATAAAACCGGTTCTGCCGCGCGCAGGACGCGGGGTTTTGCCAATACCAGCCCTGCAGCACCGCGCGGTCCACGCCCGCCGCGTCCATGGCCGCCAGAAGCCCGTCGAGCCCCGGGAATCCCTGGACCGCCGCGCCGTCGCGGCGCCGTCGCAGGCAGAGACCGGCCCACCGCGCTTCCCCCTGGGCGGCGGCCCATCCCCCGGGGTCCGCGTTCACCTCCGGGGGGTAGAGGTGGACGTGGCTGTCGATCGTCCCGGCCATCGCTGGTCCCGTCCGCTCAGTTCGCCGACGGATAGCTCCCGAGCCACTTCACGCGGGGGCAGAACTTCCGGAGGTCCGCGATGGCGGCCTTCATCTCCGGGTCGTCGTGGTGCCCCGTCGCGTCGATGAAGAAATAATAGTCCCACGCCCGCTTCTTGCTCGGGCGCGACTCGATCTTCGAGAGGTTGATCTTCCGCTTCGAGAAGGGCTGGAGCATCTTCAGCAGCGAGCCGGAATGCGCCGACGCCTCGTCGCCAAGCGATATGAGCAGGCTGGTCACGTCCTTTCCGCCGCCGACCGGCCCGGCCGCCTTGCGTCCCAGGACAAAAAATCGCGTCGCGTTGTCCGACTGGTCCTGGATGTTCCGCGCAGCCACGGGCATGCCGTAGGTTTCCGCCGCCAGCTCGGTCGCCACGGCCGCCGCGGCGGGGTCCTCGCTGGCGATCTGGACGGCCCGCGAGGTGCTCGGCGCGTCGACAAGCTGGGCCTGGGGCAGGTGGCGCTGGAGCCAGCGCCGGCACTGGGCCAGCGCCTGGTCCTTCGAGTAGACGCGGAGCACCTTCTCAAGCGGGGCCCGGGTGATCAGCGCGTGGCTGATGTCGAGGTAGACCTGCCCGACGATCTTCAGGTCGCTCTCCACCAGGCAGTCCAGGGCCTCGCGGACGCTGCCCTCCGTCGAGTTTTCCACGGGGATGACCGCCAGGTCGGCCTCGGACCTCTCGACGGCGGTGAAGATGTCGGAGATCCCGCCCATCGGGCGGTACTCGACGCTCGCGCCGAACTTCTTGATCGCCGCCGCATGCGTGTTGCTGGCCTCGGGGCCGAGGTAGGCAACCAGCAGCGGCTTTTCGACCGCGATCGCCGCCGACATGATCTCCCGGTAAATGGCGCGGAGCGCCTCCGCCCGGATCGGGCCCTGGTTGCGCTCGGAGACCTTGCGCAGGACCGCGTCCTCCCTTTCGGGCACGTAGATCTCCGCGCCGGTCTGCCGCTTGATCCGTCCGATCTCCACGGCTAGCGCGAGGCGCTGGTTGATCAGCTCGACGAGGCGCGCGTCGAGCGCGTCTATCTGCTCGCGGAGGGGGCCGAGGCTCATGGCTGGGGGGCCGGGGCCGCCGGGGCCTGGTCGGGCGCGGCCTCCTCGGAAAGGCCCATCTCGCGGTCGCCGGGCGCGTCGGGGCTTGCGGCCGTGCGGAGCCACTCGTCGATCTGGCGCGAGGTCAGCACGTCGGATGCGGGAAGCTCGTCGAGGGACTTCACCCCGACAAACTCGAGGAAGCGGTCGGTCGTCCCGTACTGGAGGGGGCGGCCGGGAAGCTCGGCGCGCCCCGCGATGTGGATGAGCTCGCGCTCCAGCAGCCGGTTGAGCCCCGCCTCGGCGGAGACTCCGCGGATCGTCTCGATCTCCGTGCGGGTGACCGGCTGGCGATAGGCGACGACCGCCAGCGTCTCGAGCGAGGACTGGCTCAGCTTGAGCGGCGGCGGCTCCTGGCGCAGGACGCGAACCCAGCGGGCGAAGCGCGGCGCGGTGACCACGCGGTAACCGGCCGAGGCCTCGATCAGCAGCAGCCCGTCGTCGGCCGCGCGCAGCTCGGCGCCGATCGCATCCATGGCCTCGCGAATCTGCGTGAGGGTGACCAGGGAGGGGACGTCGGTGTAAAGCTCGGCGTCGTCGGGGGGCTCGGCGAACACCTCGGCGCCGTCGGTCGCCGGGGAGGCCTCCTCCGGCGCCCCCCGGGGCGCGGCCGGCGCGGCGCCCTCGTGGTAGCGGGTGAAGGCGGCCTGGATGTCCTTCACCGCAAGCGGCTGGCTTGAAGAGAGAAGGAGCGCCTTGAGGACCTTTTTCAGATTGAACGCCATGGGGAGTGGGGCGAGTGAATGGCCTCCCCGGCCGCGGGACAATCCTGAAGTGGACGGGGCGTTCCTGCTTGTCTCCGGACCCGGGCCGCGCATCACTTCACCGGCATGAGCCAACGAGCCGACTCCCTCCGCCCCCACTCCTCCGTCGTGACCGACGGGGCCGACCGCGCGCCCAATCGCTCGATGCTGCGCGCGGTGGGTTTTGCCGACGGTGACTTCAGCAAGCCGATCGTGGGCGTCGCCTCCACCTGGAGCATGGTCACGCCCTGCAACATGCACATCGACCAGCTCGCCCGGGAGGCGGAGGCGGGCGCCAACGCGGCGGGCGGAAAGGCGATCATCTTCGGCACGATCACCGTTTCCGACGGGATCAGCATGGGGACGCCCGGCATGCGCTATTCGCTCGTCTCGCGCGAGGTGATCGCCGACTCCGTGGAGACGGTGGCCGGCGCCGAGGGCTTCGACGCCGTCGTGGCGATCGGCGGATGCGACAAGAACATTCCCGGCTGCGTGATGGCGCTCGCGCGGCTGAACCGCCCGGGCGTCTTCGTCTATGGGGGAACGATCCTTCCCGGGATCCACCCGGACTCGAAGCGCGAGTGCGACATCGTTTCGGTGTTCGAGGCGGTCGGGCAGCACGCGGCCGGCAATCTGGACAGCGCCGGGCTGAAGAAGGTCGAGGACTGCGCGATTCCCGGCCCGGGTTCCTGCGGCGGGATGTACACGGCGAACACGATGGCCTCGGCGATCGAGGCCCTCGGGATGAGCCTGCCCAACAGCTCCGCGCAGCTCGCGATCGGCCCGGAGAAGCGGGAGGACTGCCGCCGCGCGGGAGCCGCGGCCCTCGCGCTCCTGAAGGCCGGGATACGGCCCCGCGACATCATGACGCGGAAGGCCTTTGAGAACGCGATCACGGTGGTGATCGCCCTGGGCGGCTCCACCAACGCGGTGCTTCACCTGCTGGCCCTGGCCCACGAGGCCGGGGTGAGGCTCTCCATCGACGACTTCGCGCGGATCGGAAAGCGGGTCCCCGTGCTTGCCGACCTGCGGCCGTCCGGGAAGTACGGGATGGCCCACCTGTCGCGGATCGGCGGGCTTCCCCCGCTGATGAAGATGCTGCTGGACAGGGGACTTCTCCATGGCGACTGCCTGACGGTGACCGGCCGGACCGTCGCCGAGAATCTTCGGGACGCTCCCCCCTACCCCCCGGGGCAGGACGTCGTGCGCCCCTTCTCGAACCCGGTGAAGCCCGACAGCCATCTTCGGATCCTCTACGGAAACCTCGCGCCGGGCGGCGCCGTGGCGAAGATCTCGGGCAAGGAGGGGCTGCGCTTTTCCGGGCGCGCCATCGTCTTTGAGTCGGAGGAGGCCGCCCTGCGCGCCATCCTCGGGGGCCGGGTGAAGGCCGGCCATGTGATCGTGATCCGCCACGAGGGTCCGGTCGGCGGGCCCGGGATGCGGGAAATGCTCTCGCCGACCAGCGCGATCGTCGGAAAGGGCCTGGGCAAGGACGTGGCACTGATCACCGACGGCCGTTTTTCCGGCGGAAGCCACGGCTTCGTGGTCGGTCACATCACCCCTGAAACGGCGGTGGGCGGACCGATCGCCGTGGTCCGCAATGGGGACCCGATCGTGATCGACGCGGTCGCCAACGTGCTGACGCTCGACCTGCCCGCCGCGGCGATAAAGGCCCGGCTCAGGGCCTGGAAGCCGCGCAAGCCGCGCGAGACGCGCGGGGTCCTCGCCAAGTACGCCCGGCTCGTGTCCAGCGCCTCCGAGGGCGCGGTCACCGACAAGAAACTCTGAAAGGCGCAACGATGCCCTGGGACCGCTTCAAGGAATGCTACTTCCAGGACCCGGCCCTCGGCTTCGGCCTGGACATCAGCCGGATTCCATTCCCGGCCGACTTCATCGGCCGCATGGAGCCGCGGATGCGGAAGGCCTTCGCGGACATGGCCGCGCTCGAGGGCGGCGCGATCGCCAATCCCGATGAGAAGCGCCAGGTCGGCCATTACTGGCTGCGGGCGCCCGCGCTCTCCCCGACCCCGGCGCAGTCCGCCGAGATCACATCGACGCTGGCGGCCATCAGGGCGTTCGCGGCCTCCGTCCACTCCGGCGCCGTCGCCGGCCCGCGGGGAAAATTCACCCGGCTCCTGGTGATCGGCATCGGCGGCTCGGCGCTGGGCCCCCAGTTTGTCGCCCACGCCCTGGGCCGGCCGGGCGGGGACCGGCTCGCGCCCTCGTTCTTCGACAACACCGACCCGGACGGGATGGACGGGGTCCTGGCATCCCTGGGCGGGAGCCTGGCCGAGACCCTGGTCGTCGTCATTTCAAAGTCGGGCGGGACCGCGGAGACGCGCAACGGGCAGCTCGAGGCGGCGGCGGCGTTCACGGCGGCGGGGCTCGACTACCGCCGGCATTTTGTCGCGGTCACCGGCGCCGGGTCGCGCCTCGACGAGACCGCCCTCCGCGACGGATGGATCGCCCGGTTCCCGATGTGGGACTGGGTCGGCGGCCGGACCTCGGAAATGTGCGCGGTGGGGCTCCTGCCGGCCGCCCTGCAGGGCATCGACTGCGATGCGCTCCTGGCCGGGGCGGCCGCGATGGACGAGCGGACCCGCCGCCCCGTTGTCCGCGAGAATCCGGCCGCGCTCCTGGCGCTCATGTGGTATTTTGCGACCGACGGCCGGGGAAGCCGGGACATGGTCGTCCTTCCCTACAAGGACCGCCTGCTCCTCTTTTCCCGGTATCTGCAGCAGCTCGTCATGGAATCGCTGGGAAAGGAGCGCGACCTCGCCGGGGCGGTCGTCAACCAGGGGATCGCCGTCTACGGGAACAAGGGGTCCACGGACCAGCACGCCTACGTCCAGCAGCTCCGCGACGGGGTGAATAATTTCTTCGTGACCTTCATCGAGGTCCTCCGGGACCGGTCGGGCCCCCGCTTCGAGGTGGACCCGGGCGTCACCTCGGGCGACTACCTGCAGGGTTTCCTGCTGGGAACCCGCGACGCGCTGAGCGAGAAGAACCGCTGGTCGGTGACACTCACCCTTCCCGATGTCTCCCCGCGCTCCGTGGGCATGCTGATCGCCCTCTACGAGAGGGTGGTCGGGCTCTACGCCTCGCTGGTCGGGATCAACGCCTACGACCAGCCGGGGGTCGAGGCGGGCAAGAAGGCGGCCGCCGGGGTGATCGCCCTCAAGCTCCGGATCGAGGCCGCGCTGAAGGCGGCGCCCGGGCGGACGTTCACGGCCGACGAAATCGCCGCCGCTGTGGGCGGCGACCCGGAGCTCGCGTTCAAGATCCTTGAGCACCTCAGCGCGAACGGCGCGGCGGCAAAGACCTCCCGGGAGCCGTGGCACCGGAGCGTTTACGGGGCCTGAAGCACCTTCCGCTTGCCTCGCGCGGCCGCTGCGCTACTCTCTCCGCAATCCATGAAACTCACGAAGCTCCTCCCTCTCGGGCTGCTCCTCATTGTCGTCGGCGGGGTGCTGGGCGGCTGCTCGATGCAGACGCAGAAGGACTCGTCGATCCCGTGGGCGCAGCCGAGCAGCTGGGAGAACACGCTTCCGGGCATGTCGGGCCCGGCGGGCCACTGAGCATCCCCTGGGCTCGGTTTCCCCCGAATTGGAAAACGCCTCGCTCACCCCGCTTGCCGGCCACCTGTACGTGGTCGCGACGCCGGTCGGGAACATGGCCGACCTGACGGAGCGCGCGAGGGCCATCCTCGGGGCCGTCGACTGGGTCGTCGCCGAGGACACGCGGACCACCGGCGCCCTGCTCGCCCGGCTCGGGATCAGCCGCAGGATGGCCGCCTACCACGAGCACAACGAGGTCGAGGCGGCGGAGCGGTTTGCGGGCATGCTCGCGGACGGCAAGTCCCTCGCCCTGGTGAGCGACGCGGGCACGCCCGGGATCAGCGATCCGGGGTTCAGGCTCGTGCGCGCCTGCCGCCGCAGGGGAATCCCGGTCGTGCCGGTGCCGGGGCCCAGCGCCCTGGTCGCGGCGCTCAGCGCCAGCGGGCTGCCGACCAACGGCTTCCTCTTCGCCGGCTTCCTCGCGCCGCGATCCGCCGCGCGGCTGGCATTCTTCGAGAAACACCGCGAATTCGGCTATACGATCGTCCTGTATGAGAGCTGCCACCGGATCGGCAAGGCCGTGGACGACCTCGTGGCGACCCTCGGTCCCGCGCGGGTGATCTGCATCGCCCGGGAAATCACCAAGCTGCACGAGACCTTCCTTGTCGGGCCCGCCGGGGACGTTCGGGCGCGCCTGGCCGCGTCGAGCCACCGCGGCGAGTTCGTCCTGCTGGTTGCTCCGGACGGGTTCGAGTTGTAAAGGCCGCCGCCGCCGTGTTATCGCTGGGGCCATGAGCTGGCCATCCGTCGCGGTCGTCGACATCGGGAGCAACACGATCAAGGTCCTGGTCGCCGGCCGCTCGGCCGACGGCCGCCCCGTCGCGCTCCTGATGCGCTCGATCGAGGCGCGGATCAGCGCTGGCATCGGCGCCGGGGAACCGCGCCTGGGCGAGGAAGGCATGGCGCGCGGCCTGGCGGCGATCCGGACGCTCCTCGGCGACGCCGAACAGCACTCCCCGGCCGCCACGCTCCTGGTGGCCACCAGCGCGGTCCGCGACGCGGCCAACGGCCCGGACTTTTGCGCGCGGATCCGCTCGGCGACCGGCCGCACCGTGCGGATCCTGTCGGGAATGGAGGAGGCCGGGCTCATCGGCCGGGGGCTGCTTTGCGATCCCGCCCTGGCGGGACTCGATGACTTCTTTGTCGTCGACCTGGGGGGCGGGAGCCTGGAATGCCTGCAATTCGCCGGCCGGAAAATCGTGCGCGCGGCGAGCCTGCAGCTCGGGTGCGTGCGCCTCACCGAGGCCTTTGTGGCGGATCCCTCGCGCCCCTTCGAACCGGCCGCGGGCCGGGCGATCGCCGCGCAGGTGCGGCTCGAGCTGGACAGGGCCGGGCTCGCGATCCCGGCCTCGGCGACCGTCGTGGGCACGGGCGGGACGCTCGCCACTCTGCGCGCCGTCCTGGCCGGCCGCCCCGGCGTTCCCCTCGGGGAGACCGAGGCGGTCATTCCCCTCGCCCGGATCAGCGGCGCCCTGGAGAGCCTCGGCGCGATGAGCCTCGCGGAGCGGCGTGAGGTCCCCGGGCTCACCCCGGGACGCGCCGACGTCTTTCCGGCCGCGCTGGCGACATTCGAGGCGCTGGCCAGGATATCGGGCTTCGGGGCCTACCGGCACTCCTTCTACAACCTTCGATGGGGCGTCGCGGCCGAGGCGCTTGGCGCGGGCTGAGCGAGCTTCCTCAGGTCGGCGACAATACCACTGAAGTCGGGGGGCGGCGGCGCCCGAAGGTCGAGGGTCTTGCCGGTGACCGGATGGGTGACGACCAGGTGCGCGGCATGGAGCATGACCCGCGGAGGCTGCCGCGGCAGCCGCGGATCCGGCTTCCATCCGTAGGTGGCGTCGCCCAGGAGCACGTGGCCGGCGGACTTGAGGTGGACCCTGATCTGGTGGGTGCGGCCCGTGTGGATCGTGCAGAGCAGGAGCGAGGCGACGGCGCCGAAGCGCTCGACGACCTGCCAGTCCGTCCGCGCGTCCCGGCCGCCCGCCCCGGCCTCGACAACGGTCATCTTGTGGCGCTGGCGGGGATTGCGGCCGATCGGCTTCTGGATGATCCCGCTGAGCAGCGGCAGGACTCCGGAGACGATCGCAAGGTACTCCTTCTGGACCGAGCGGTCGGCGAACTGGGCGGCCAGTCCCCGGTGCGCGGCGTCGGTCTTCGCCACGAGCATGACCCCCGAGGTTTCCCGATCGAGGCGGTGCACGATCCCCGGGCGCTCGACCCCGCCGATGCCGCTCAATTCACCCGCGCAGTGGGCGAGGAGCGCGTGGACAAGCGTGTTTTCGGCGGTTCCGGCCCCGGGATGGACGACCATCCCCGCCGGCTTTGACAGGGCGAGCAGGTGCCGGTCCTCGTGGAGGATTTCCAGCGGGATGGCCGCCGCCTTCATCGAGGCCTTCCTCACCGCGGGCATCGAGAAGGCCACCGTGTCCCCGGCCCGGATCGTGTCGCTCTTTCCGATCACCCCGCCGTTGCGGCTGACCAGGCCGGCTTCCAGCGCGCGCTGCACGGCCACCCGGCTGTGCTCGGGAAAGGCGTGGGCGATGACCTTGTCCGCCCGGTCCGGGGAGGTTCCCGGGGGGACGACCAGGGTGTGGTCGGGCGCGGGCATCAGGCCTCGAGCCCGGCGATGGCGGAGAGCATTCGCGTCCGCTCGGCGGCCGGGACGTCGGCGACCTCCCAGCCGTTGCGGGCCACGCGCGCGAGCTCCCCGCGGGTGAAGCCCGCCTCGGCGGCCAGGGCGGCGTATTCATCGGTGACCGTGTTCGCGAAGCAGAGCGGGTCGTCCGTGCTCACCGTGCAGCGGACCCCCGCGGCCATCAGGCTGCGCAGCGGGTGATCCGCCAGGCTGCGGACAACCTTGAGCCGGACGTTGCTGATCGGGCAGATGTCGAAGGTGACGCCGCGCTCGCGGGCGAGCGCAAGGACCGAGGGATCCTCGGCCGCCCGGACCCCGTGCTGGATCCGGGTCACCCCGAGGGTTTCGATGGCCTCCCTGACGCGGGCGGCGCCGTCGAACTCCCCCGCGTGGCACTTGGTCACCTTGCCGGCGGCGCGCAGCCGCGCCCAGACCTCCGCGGTGCCCGGCTCGGTCGGCAATTCCTCGAACCCGTGCAGGTCCACGCCGGCCAGGCCGTCCCATGCGTGGAGGCGGTCGATCACGGGGCGCAGCTCGCCGGCGACGTCGCTGCGCAGGAACCCGGTGAAGATTCGGACCTCAAGCCCGGGGGGAACCGCGGCGCGGATCGCCGCGACGATCTCCTCGCCGGGGACGCCGATGAAGCGGGTGACCGGGAGGTGGAAGCTGGTCTCCACGTACCGGACATTCTGGGCGAGGTGGCCGGCGAACATCACGCGCGCGGCCTCGTGGTAGCGCTCCGCCGAGGTGAACCAGGGCAGCGCGTTGTCCAGCAGGATCCGCTCGAACTCCGGGAAGGTCGCATAGCGGTAGTCCGGCCTGCGGAAGGGCGGGTCGATGGGGAAGCGCCCGGGCTGCCACGCGGTCAGCAGGCCGTAGGGCAGCGCCCCCTCGACGTGGAGGTGGGTCTCGGTCTTCGGGAGGGCGCGGATGAACCCGCCGATGTCGCCGGGGGCGGTCTTCATTGGCCTGAAAGCAGGTGCGCCGGATTGAGCCTCTGCAGCGCCTTGGGGAGAAAGAGGCCGTCCTTGCGGATGAGCTTCCCGTCGAACCAGACCTCCCCGCCGCCGAACTCCGGACGCTGGATGCACACCATGTCCCAGTGCACCTGGGAGCGGTTGCCGTTGCCGACGCCCTCGTACGCCTGGCCCGGGGTGAAGTGAAAGGACCCCGCGATCTTCTCGTCGAAGAGGATGTCGCGGATCGGCTCGAGGATGTGGGGGTTGAACGCCAGCGAGAACTCGCCGATGCTGCGCGCGCCCGGGTCGCTGTCCAGGATCTCGTTCAGCCGGCGCGTGTCGCTGCCCGTCGCCTGGACGATCCGGCCCCGCCGGAATTCCAGCCGTATCGCGTCGAAGGAGGATCCCAGGTAGACGGTCGGGGCGTTGAACTGGACGTGGCCCTCGACCGAGTCGATGACCGGGCAGGAGAAGACCTCGCCGTCGGGGATGTTCCGAAGCCCGCCGCACTCCTGCGCACCGATCCCGCGGATCGAGAAGCGCAGGTCGGTGCCCGGCCCCTTGAGGTGCACGCGGTCCGTCCGACGCATCAGCGCGGCGAGGGCCCGCATTCCCGGCCCCATCCGGCGGTAGTCCAGCGTGCAGACCCTGAAATAGAAGTCCTCGAAGGCCTCGGTGCTCATGCGCGCCTGCTGGGCCATCGCCGGGGTGGGCCAGCGCAGGACGACCCACCGGGTCCGGCCGACGCGGTAGTCCTGCACGGGTTTCATCAGCCGGCTGACCAGCTTCATCCGGTCGGCGGGGATGTCCGAGCTCTCAAAGATGTTCCCCGAGCCGCGGAGCGCGATGTACGCGTCCATCCGGCGCATGCGGGCGAGTTCCACCGCGGCATGGGCCGCGAGCTGGCCCTCGGTCGCCCCGATCGCCAGCTCACGCGCGATCCTCGCGCGGTGGATCTGCGCGTGCGGGAAGGCCCCCCGCGCCCGGGCGGCCCGGATCAGCGCGATCACGATCGCGTCCGGCACGTCGAAGGCGTCGATCAGCACGTGCTCCCCCGCCTTCAGGGCGGTCGAGTAGTCGGCAAGGTTGGCGGCGAGCCGCGTGAGGCGGGGATCGATGATCATTGGGGGGCCATGGTGGCGTTTCCGCCGTCCCGAGGGAAACAGATTCGTCCGACCGCCTCGTCGAAGTCGGCCGCCCCCCGGATGATCTCGATCTCCAGGCGCAGGTAGTAAAGCGGGATGCCGGCGGCGCCGGGCGCCGGCAGCCGGACGGCGTCCTTCTCGGTGGTGACCAGGCACTCGGCCCCCTCCCTGCCCGCCAGGGCGACAAGCGCGGCGAGATCCTCGGCGGTGTAGCGGTAATGGTCGAGGAAGCGCTCGCGGGCCAGGACGACCGCGCCGAGGTCGCGGAGGAATTTCTCGAAACTCTCGGGGGTGGCTATCCCGCTGAAGGCGACGATCCGCCGCCCCTTCAGCCAGTCCAGCGGCAGGCGCTCGGCCGCCGGGTGACCCGCGCCGCAGCGCTGAAGGTACTTGGGGCGGTGCGCGCACTCGATGATGTCCGCATCCGGGTTGTACCGGGCGATCTGGGCCTCGATCTCCGGGTCCCGGGTGCCGTTGGACTTGGTGAGGAAGATGTAGTTGGCCCGCCGGAGGTGCTTGATGGGCTCCCGGAGGATCCCGCGCGGGAGCAGGTTGCCGTTGCCGAAGGGATTGGTCTTGTCCACGAGGAGGAGGTTCAGCCGGCCCTTTAGCGGCAGGTACTGGAATCCGTCGTCCAGGACCAGGGTGTCGCAGCCGAAGCGCTTGATCGCGTGGACGCCGGCCTTCACCCGGTTCTTGTCCACGAGGACGACGACCCCGGGAAGGTTCGTGGCGAGCATGAAGGGCTCGTCGCCGGCCTGCTCGCTGTCGAGGAGCACCCGCTGGCCGTCGCTGACGACGCGGGGCGGCGGCTCCTGCGTGTGGGAGAGCGCGTACCACCATTTCTTCCAGAAGGGCGGAGCCTTGCTCTTGTAGCCGCGGCTGAGGATGGCGACCCGCCGGCCCCGATCCCGAAGCGCGCGGGCGATCTTCTCGACAACCGGCGTCTTGCCGGTGCCCCCGACGGTCAGGTTGCCGACAACGACCACCAGGCAGCCCAGCGGCTGGTCGTGCAGGATGCGGTGCCGGTACAGCCAGAGCCGGAGCTGGACGATCCCGTTGAACAGCCACGAAAGCACCTGCAGGAGCGCGCCGTAGACCGTCGCACCCGTGTCCGCCCTCCGCCCGAGGACAACGTCGACGGTGTAGAGCTCAAATGCCTGGAACTTTCTCTTTAGCCAGTGTTGCGGCATGCGGTGCGATGACTGATCAAGGTTGACGCCGTCCGCGGCGTAAACTGTTTTCCAATTCACGGCATGAGCTACAAACTATTCATTCCCGGCCCCGTCGCCGTGTCCGACTACATCCAGCGGGCGATGGCCCAGCCGATGATCGGGCACCGCAGCCCGGACTTCGTCGCGCTCTACCGCTCGATGCAGCCGGGGCTCCAGGCCCTCTTCGGCACCTCGGACCCGGTCTACCTGTCGACCAGCAGCGCCTGGGGCGTGATGGAGGGATCGATCCGCAACGTCGTCGGGCGGAAGGTGCTCACCTGCATGAACGGCGCCTTTTCGGACAAGTGGAACGACGTCGCGTCCCGGTGCGGGGTCGCCGCCGGGGCGCTGTCCTTTGAGTGGGGCCAGCCCGTGGACCCGGAGGCCGTCAGGCGGGAATTGGCGGGGGGGGCCTACGATGCGATCACCCTCATTCACAATGAGACCTCCTGCGGCTGCATGAGCGACCTGGGCGCCCTGATGGCCGTCATCCGCGAGTTTCCCGACGTGATCTCGATCGTGGACACGGTCAGTTCCCTCAGCGCCCTGCCCATCCCGAAGGATGCCCTGGGCATCGACATCATGATCACCGGAAGCCAGAAGGCGCTCGCCCTCCCCCCGGGGCTCTCCCTGCTCTCGGTATCCGCCCGGGCGCTCAGGAAGGCGGCGGCCAGCGCGGGGCGCGGCTATTATTTCGACTTCGCCGAGTTCCAGAGGAATCACGAGAACGGCATGACGCCGAGCACCCCCTCCCTGCCGCACATCTACGGCCTGCAGGCGCGGCTGGCGAACATTGAGGCCGAGGGCGTGGCCGTCCGCCATGCGCGGCATGCGCGGCTCAACCGGACGGTCCGGGACTGGGGCGCGGCGCGCGGCTTCGGCCTTTTTCCCCGGGAGGGGTTCGGCTCGGTGAGTCTCAACTGCTTTGCGAACACGCAGAACGTCGACCTCGCGGCGCTGAACCGCACGCTCAAGGCGAAGCACGGACTGGTGATCGACGGGGGCTACGGGAAGCTCAAGGGGAAGACCTTCCGGATATCGAACATGGGGGACGAGACCGACGCGACGATCGCCTCCCTGGTCGCCTCGCTGGACAGCGCCCTGGCGGAGACGCCCCGGCTCCCGGCGTCGTGAGCGCAGTTGCCATAATGGGGCGGGAAGCGCGCGCCGGCCGAAAACTATTTCTTGCACTTCGGCGCGCCGCAGCCTAACCGCTCGCGTCCACATGAAGTCACTCATCATCGCCGAAAAGCCGTCCGTCGCGGCGGATCTCGCCCGCGCCCTCGGCAAGATTCCCAAGAAGGGCGATCACTTCGAGGACGACACCTACGTGATCTCATCGGCCGTCGGGCACCTCGTCGAGCTGCTCATGCCCGAGGACATCGACAAGAAGAAATACGGATTCTGGCGGCTGGAGATGCTCCCGATCATCCCGGAGAAATTTGAGCTCAAGCCGATCGAGGATTCCAAGGAGCGCTTTGCCCAGCTAAAGAAGTTGCTGGGGCGCAAAGATATAGACCAGGTCATCAACGCCTGCGACGCCGGGCGGGAGGGCGAGCTGATTTTCGCCAACATCTACCAGCTCACCAAGTCGAAGCTGCCGGTGCGGCGGGCCTGGATGCAGACGATGACCGCCGGGGGCATTCGCCAGGCCTTCGAGAACCTCAGGGACGGTTCCCAGATGGAGGGGCTCGGGGACGCGGCCCGCTGCCGCAGCGAGAGCGACTGGCTGATCGGCATCAACGGGACGCGGGCCCTCACCAAGCGGATGTTCGGCTCGCGGGCGGGCAACGTGGCGTCGGTCGGCCGGGTGCAGACGCCCACCCTCGCCATCGTCTACGCGCGGGAGCTGGAGATCCGCAATTTCAAGCCGCGCGCGTTCTGGCGGGTCGCGGCGCTCTTTGAGATCGCGAAGGGCCGCTATGAGGGCGTCTACCAGCGCCCGAATTTCCGCAAGGCGGACGACGACGAGCATGACCGGGTTGACCGGATCTGGGACAAGGCGGCGGCCGACGCGGTCATGGCGGCCTGCGCGTCCCATCCGCCCGCCGAGGTTACCGAGGAGAAGAAGGGGTCGACGCAGGCCCCGCCGCGGCTCTACGACCTGACGACGCTCCAGCGCGAGGCGAACAACCGCTTCGGCCTTTCCGCTCGCAGGACCCTCCAGATCGCGCAGGCGCTCTACGAGCGCCACAAGATGATCACCTACCCGCGCACCGACTCGCGCGCGCTGCCCGAGGACTACATCCCGACGGTTCAGGAGGCGCTGGCGAACCTCACGGGCGACCTGGTCCCCCACGCCGCACGGGTCCTGGAGGCGGGCTGGGTCCGCCCAAACAAGCGCATCTTCAACAACGCGCAGATATCCGACCATTTTGCGATCATCCCCACGGTCACCGAGCCCAAGCCGCTCGAGGACATGGAGGCGCGGATCTTCGACATGATCGCCCGCCGGTTCATCGCGGTCTTTCATCCCTCGGCCGAGTTCGACATCACCACCAGGCTGAGCGTGGTCGCCGGCCACACCTTCCGGACCGAGGGCAAGGTGCTGACCGTGCCGGGGTGGCTCACCGTCTACGGAAAGACGACCGTCGACGACGACGCCCCCGACTCGAAGTCCCTCCCGGCGCTCACGGATGCGGACGCGGGCCGGGCCGCGACAATCGACGCGATCCTGCAGGCCGAGTCGACCAAGCCGCCGCCCCGGTACACGGAGGCAACCCTTCTCTCGGCGATGGAGGGGGCCGGCAAGCTCGTCGAGGACGAGGAGCTGGCCGAGGCGATGAAGGAGCGCGGGCTGGGAACCCCCGCCACCCGCGCCGACATCATCGACGGGCTGATCAACGCCAAGTACGTCGAGCGGGCGCAGCGCGAGCTGATCCCGACGGCCAAGGCCGAGCAGATCCTGCAGTTCCTCTCCGCCGTGCGGGCCGAGGAGATCACCAGCCCGACCATGACCGGCGAGTGGGAGTACAAGCTGCGCGAGATCGAGCACGGGAAGTTCACGCGGAAGGCGTTCATGGACGAGGTCGCCGACCAGACCCGGGGAATCGTCGCGCGGATAAAGACCTTCGAGGAGGACGAGTCGAAGGCGCGCGTGACCGACATCCTCTCGCCGACCGACGGAAAGCCGCTGCGCGAGACCCTGCGCGGCTACAAGTCTCAGGACGGCGAGTTCACCGTCTACAAGGTGATCGGCGGGCGGAAAATGGACGAGGCCGAGGTGCGCGACCTCGTCGTCAAGGGGCAGCTCGGCCCGCTCGACGGCTTCCGCTCCGCGAAGACCGGCAAGCCCTACAGCGCCGTCCTGCGGTACAACCCGGAGGAGAAGAAGATCGAGTTCGTCTTCGATGGCCAGCGCGACGCGAGCGGCGCCGTCAAGATCGACTTCACCGGCCTTCAGCCCGTCGGCCCGGCGCCCGCCAAGTACGGCGCCGACGCGGCCATTTACGAGACCCCGCAAAGCTACGTCGTGCGGGCGGTCGAGAACGGCGAGGAGAAGGTCCTCGCCCGCCTCTCGCGGCGGATCCTCTCCCGGGACATCCCGCGGGAGCAGTACGTCAAGATGCTGGAGACCGGCAAGACGGACCTCCTGGACAAGTTCTGGAGCCAGAGGACCCGGCGGCCGTTCAGCGCCTTCCTCGTGCTAAAGGAGGACGGG
>Ga0302279_10003807_pt1 | contig 18404 bp, 15 predicted proteins | sample III_Bog_N3_3_FD_194541 | JGI IMG/M metagenome (GOLD analysis project Ga0302279, IMG submission 194541) | Peat permafrost microbial communities from Stordalen Mire near Abisko, Sweden - III_Bog_N3_3 | ecosystem: Environmental > Terrestrial > Soil > Wetlands > Peat | place: Sweden: Abisko...
TCCACACCGGCGTCGACGGCCGGCGCTATCTGGTGATTCACGGCGATATCTTCGATCTCGTGGTGCAGAACGCGCGCTGGCTCGCCCATCTCGGCGACAAGGCCTATGATTTCGCCATCCAGATGAACCGGCTGGTCAATTTCTTCCGCCGCGCCTTCGGCGTGCCCTACTGGTCGCTGTCGCAATGGGCCAAGCTGAAGGTCAAGAACGCCGTCAACTACATCGGCGCCTTCGAGCAGACGCTGGCCGCCGAGGCGCGGCGTCACGGCGCCGACGGCGTGATCTGCGGCCATATCCACTACGCCACCATCCGCGACGAGCACGGCATCCGCTACATGAATTGCGGCGACTGGGTGGAAAGCTGCACCGCGTTGGTCGAGCACGAGGACGGCCAATTCGAGATCATCACCTGGACTGATCCGCTGCGCCGGACGGTGCCGGTCGCCCCGGTCGCGGCGCGGGCCGCCTGATGCGGGTTCTCATCGCAACCGATGCGTGGCATCCCCAGGTCAACGGGGTGGTACGCACGCTGGCGATGATGGCGGAAGCGGCGAAATCGCTCGGCGTCGAGGTCGAGTTCCTCACCCCGGAATCGTTTCGCACCTTCGCGCTGCCGAGCTACCGGGATCTGCGCCTGGCGCTGCCCTACCAGGCCAAGATCGCCCGCCTGATCGCCGAGGCGCGGCCGGACTCGATCCACATCGCCACCGAAGGGCCGATCGGACTGTTGGTGCGGCGTTATTGCCGCCGCCACGGATTGCCGTTCACCACGAGCTTCCATACCCGGTTTCCCGAATACATCTCGGCGCGCCTGCCGGTGCCGGAATCATGGACGGAATCCTGGATCTGGGCGATGCTGCGCTGGTTCCACGGGCCGAGCCAGGCGGTGATGGCCGCGACGCCGGCGCTGGCGGCCGAACTGCGCAGCCGCGGTTTTGCCAATGTGGTGCTGTGGCCGCGCGGCGTCGACGCCCGCCTGTTCCATCCGCGCAAGGTCGATCTCGCTTTGCCGCGCCCGGTATTCCTCTGCGTCGGCCGGGTCGCGGTGGAGAAGAACCTCGAGGCGTTTCTCGATCTCGATCTGCCCGGCACCAAGCTGATCGTCGGCGACGGGCCGGCGCGGGCCGCGCTGGCGCGGGAATATCCGCAAGCGGTGTTTTTGGGGTCGCGGCAGGGCGAAGCGCTGGCGCAGGCCTATGCCGGCGCCGACGTCTTCGTGTTCCCGAGCCGCACCGATACGTTCGGCCTGGTGCTGCTGGAGGCGCTGGCCAGCGGCCTGCCGGTCGCGGCGTTTCCGGTGACCGGCCCGCGCGACGTCATCGGCACGGCGCCGGTCGGCGCGTTGAACGAGGATTTGCGCGCGGCGTGCCTGTCCGCGCTGCACATTGCACCGCAGGCCTGCCTCGATTTTGCCGCCGCCCATACCTGGGAAGCCTCGGCGCAGTCCTTCATCGACACCATCGCCGCTGTTCCCCGAATTGAACTGGAGCATGAGGCGCTGCCGTTCGAGCCCGAAACCCCGCGCTTCGTCGCCTGATTGCGGCAGGCCCGCTTGCCGGCCTATGAGGCGACGCGATACAAGTCAGGCATGACCCAAGCCATTTCCTTCCTGCCGGTCGGCCCCGCCGACATCGATGCCGCCGCGGCGGTGCTCGCGCCGTTCGCGGTGCGCACGCCATTGCTGTCCTCGCCCGCGCTCGACGAGCGGGTCGGGGCAAAAGTGTTCCTGAAACCCGAGATGCTGCAGCGGACCGGATCGTTCAAGTTCCGCGGCGCCTTCAACAGGATGTCCGCGATCCCGATGGATGCCCGTGGCGGCGGCGTGGTGGCGTTTTCGTCCGGCAATCATGCCCAGGGCGTGGCCGCCGCGGCGCAGATCCTGAACATGCAGGCGACCATCGTGATGCCGGCCGACGCGCCGCTCTCCAAGCGCGAGCGCACCAAGGCCTATGGCGCCGAGGTCGTGCTGTATGATCGTGACCGCGAGGACCGCGAAGCCATCGCCCGCGACATCGCCGGCCAGCGCGGCGCCACCCTGGTGCGGCCCTATGACGATCCCCTTGTTATCGCCGGCCAGGGCACCGTCGGCCGCGAGATCGCCGAGGATCTCGCCGCGCTCGGGATCGCGCCCGACATCGTGGTGGCGCCGGCGTCCGGCGGCGGCCTGGTCGCGGGCGTCGCGACCGCGGTCAAGGCGCGCTATCCGCGGGCCGTGCTGATGTCGGCCGAGCCGGAAGGTTTTGACGATCACGCCCGTTCGTTGCGCGCCGGCCAGCGCGAGGCGCACGGCTCGAAGGGCCGCACCATCTGCGACGCCCTGATGGCCACGATTCCCGGCGAGATCACGTTTGCGATCAACAGCCGGCTCTTGGCCAAAGGCGTCACCGCGTCCGATGCGGAAGTGGGGATCGCGGTCGGATTTGCGTTCCGGGAACTGAAACTGGTGGTCGAGCCGGGCGGCTCGGTCGGTCTGGCCGCCCTGCTGGCCGGTCACATCGAGGCGCGCGGCAAGACCGTCGTCATCGTGCTGTCCGGCGGCAATGTCGATGCGGATCTCTACGCCAGGCTGATCAACTGACGTTGTGGTTCAAGGTCAGGAGAAGAACGCGACCTTCTCGGCCTGGCTCATCCGCCGGATCGGCGCCAGCGGATCCGACATCACCGGATGGGGATGTCGCACGATGCCGTTGGCGAGCAGCGTCGAACCGAGCGAAGGTTCCACAGCAGGTTCAGGCGCCGGTTGCAGCGATGGTTGAAGCGCCGGTGGCGCGGGTATCTCGGTGACGGCGACGAGCTCGGCCGGCGGCGGCGCGGCAGTGGTGTGGATTTCGGCGGCGGCCTCATCGGCGGCATCGTCGATCCCGGCATCGTCAGGCGCGCCCATTTCCAGCGCGACCATATCCAGCAAGGCTTCGTCGTAAGCGTCGGCAGCCTCAGCGCTTTCGCCGGCGACCTCAGGCGTTGCATCAAGTGCATCGGCCGGCAGATCAGCGACCGCGTCGATCGCCTCGTCCGGCGCCGCAACGAGCTCAGCCGTCACTTCAACTGTTGCCGCGGTCTCCATGACGGCTTCCGCCGGCAGGCTCATCGCGGCTTCGGCGTCGTCCGCCATGCTCGCGGCCGGCGTGGTCTCCGCCGTGGCCGCAGGCGGCTCGTCAGGCGTGGATGCGGCGGGAGCCGCGACAGGCGATTCGGAAGTCGGCGGGGCGGCGGTTTCGCGGTCGTCGAACCCCCCGATCCGCGCCTTGAGCAGATCGAACGCGGCGCCGAGCGCGGCGAGGGTCCCGGCGGGCGAGATCTTTTCGCAGGCGCCTTCGATGGCGCCGACCTGGGAATCCAAGAGGTCGCAAATCCGGGCGTCGGCGCCGATCTCGCGCCAGCGCCAGCTGATCTCCTTGATGATCCGGGCGCCGTTGCGCACCGGCGTCAGGTGATCCTCCAGCGCGAAGCCCTGCACGGCCGCGGTGGCGGCGGCCTCGGCTTCGCCGACCGCATGGCGGATCGCGGCCAGCGCCTCGGTCAGCCCGTTGTCGGGCGCCGGCTGCTTCTGCGCGGCCATGGTCTGCTCGATCCGCTCCACCGCGTCGAGCACCATGCGGGTATCCGCATTGCGGTTGCGCTTGGCATATTCGCCGAGAAACCAGCGGCCGCGCGACGTCTCCATGAACGCCAGGCTGATCGCGTCATAGTCCTCCTCGCTCGGCAGGCTTGCGCGGGCGGAAATCGGCGATAGGGCAAATGCTTCGTCGGCCATGTCAAACTCTTCCGCGCAAATCACCGCGCGTTACGCTAACGATCATCATGATATCGACCGAATCGCAATTGGTTTGATGCCCCGCGAATCACAAATCCCCATCGCATCGCAGGACACCTCGAAGCGATTCGCGGCGCGGCTGGCGCTGTTCTACGGCACGCAGTTCGGACTGATCGGCACCCATCTGCCGTTTTTCCCGGTGTGGCTGAAGGCGGTCGGGATCGACTCCTCCTGGATCGGGATCATCACCGCGGTGCCGGCGGTGACCCGGTTTTCGGTTCTGCCTGTCGTGACCGGATTGGCCGAGCGGCGTTATTCGCTGCGCGCCGCCATGATCGCCACTGCCTTCGCCACCGCGCTCGGATTTTCGCTGGTAGGGACCCAGCACCAGCCGCTCCTGGTGTTCCTCGCCTATGTCGCCGCCGCCTGCGTGTGGACGCCGATGGTGCCGCTGACGGACGCCTATGCGTTGCGGGGCGTGGCGCGGTTCGGCCTCAATTACGGGCCGCTGCGGCTGTGGGGCTCGGCGGCCTTCGTCGTTGGCGCGCTGGCCTGCGGGCTGCTGGTCGACGTCATCGCCGCCAGCAACCTGATCTGGGTCATCGCCGCGATGGCTGGCCTCGGCGCGCTCGTCAGCCTAGGGCTGCGGCGGCTCGACAATCCGCCGGCGGCCGCATTGGCGCCGCGCCGCGATGGAGCGCTGCTGCGCGACGGCGGCTTCGTCGCCATCATCGTGGCGTCGGCCCTGATCCAGGCCAGCCATGCGGCCTACTATACCTTCGCATCCATCAACTGGCAGGGGGCGGGCCTTGGCGGGCTGACGATTGCCGTTCTGTGGGTGCTGGGGGTATTGGCCGAGATCGTGGTGTTCGCGCTGTCGCCGCGGTTTACGCTGCAGCCCTCGGTTCTGGTGGTGATCGGCGGTCTCAGCGCGGTCGCGCGCTGGCTGATCACGGCGCAGGAGCCGTCGGTGGCGGTGCTGGCGGTGGTCCAGCTCGCGCACGGGCTGACCTATGGCCTGACACAGGTCGGTACCATGGGGCTTCTGGTGCGCCATGTGCCCACCCATGCGATGGCGCGCGGGCAGGGCTATTTCGCGGCCTGCAGCGGCCTCGTCACCTCAGGCGCCTCGATCCTGTCGGGTGCGGTCTATGCCCGGCACGGGCAGGGCGTCTACTACGTCATGGCCGCGATGGCGCTGTCGGGCGCGGTGGTGATGTGGCTGGCGCGACGCAAGCTCGCGGCTCATCCCCACAACGCGGCCTCGGGCGGATAGACCAGGCTGCCGTCGTAGCGCAGGCCGCCGTCGCGGTCGCGGGCCAGCAGCAGCGGTCCGTCGAGATCGACGAAGCGGGCCAGCGGCGTCAGCAGCATTGCCGGCGCCATCGCCAGCGAGCTCGCGACCATGCAGCCGACCATGATCTCGAATCCCAGCGCCCGGGCGGCGTCCGCCATGGCCAGCGCCTCCGTCAAGCCGCCGGTCTTGTCGAGCTTGATGTTGACGGCATCGTAGCGTTCGCGAAGCCCTTGCAGCGAGGCGCGGTCGTGCACGCTCTCGTCGGCGCACACGGCCAGCGGCCTGCGGACCCGTGCCAGCGCCCCGTCCTGGCCGGCGGGAAGCGGCTGCTCGACCAGGGTTACGCCGGCCGCCGCGCAGGCGTCGAGATTTCGCTCGAGATCGACCGGCGTCCAGGCCTCGTTGGCATCGACGATCAATTCGGAGTCGGGCGCAGCCTTGCGCACCGCCGCGATCCGCATCCCGTCGCCATCGCCGCCGAGCTTTATCTTCAGCAAAGGCCGGTGCGCGGCCTTGGCGGTCGCGGCCGCCATGGTCTCGGGGGTTCCCAGCGAGATCGTATAGGCGGTGATGCAGGGCTGCGGAACGGGGCGCCCGAGCAGGTCCCAGCTCCGCTTGCCCGCCGCCTTGGCCTCGAGGTCGATCAGCGCGCAATCCAGCGCGTTGCGGGCGGCACCGGGAGGCATCGCGGCCTGCAGGGCCTCGCGGTCGAGCCCCCCCGAAACGGCCTGCAGCATCGCCCGCAGGGCAGCCAGCGTCGCTTCCGGGGTCTCGCCATAGCGCGGATAGGGAACGCATTCGCAGCGGCCGACGAAGCCGCCGCGGCTGATCTCCGCTACCACCGTCACCGCCTCGGTCTTGGCGCCCCGGCTGATGGTGAAGGCGCCCGCGATCGGCCAGCGCTCGATGTGAGCGGCCAGCATCGGCGAATTGCTTGAGGTCATGTCCAAATCTTGCTGGAAGTCATTTTAAAATCTGGCAATTTCTGAACCGGATGCTTGCCCGGCGCAACCAAGTATGGCTGGTAAGGGGCATGCGCTACAAGACGGCGGCGGGGCGTTGGATATTTCCTATTCCATCGGTGGCGGAGAATCGGCACAGGAGACGGCCAATTGAACGGCGACCCGACATTGGAGCGGATTGCGCGCGGCAGCGGGCTTGCGCTGTGTGCGGCAGGCTCGTGGACCGCCCGTTTCGCGCCTGATCTGGAGCGGATCGTCGCCGACGCCGAGAAACTGGCCGGCAGCCGGCCCAACATCTTCATCGACGTGTCGCAGGTCGCCAAGCTCGATACGTTCGGGGCCTGGCTGATCGAGCGGCTGCGCCGCAGCCTGACCCAGGGTGGCGTGGAGGCGAAGATCGCAGGGCTCTCGGCCAATTATTCCAGCCTGGTCGACGAGGTGCGCCGGATAAAGGCCACCCCGGCGATCGACACCACGACGGTGACCATCACGGGGATGCTGGACCAGGTCGGCCGCAGCATGGCCGGCATCGGCGGCACCATCATCGGCCTGATCGACATGCTCGGTGCCGTACTCGCCGCCAGCGGCCGGGTGCTGATCCACCCGCGCGGCTTTCGCCTGACCTCGACCGTGCACCACCTGGAGCAGGTGTGCTGGCGCGCGGTGCCGATCGTGGTGCTGATCACCTTCCTGATCGGTTGCATCATCTCCCAGCAGGGCATCTTCCATTTCCGCAAGTTCGGCGCCGACATCTTCGTGGTCGACATGCTGGGCGTGCTGGTGCTGCGCGAGATCGGCGTGCTCCTGGTGGCGATCATGGTGGCGGGCCGCTCCGGCAGCGCCTACACCGCCGAACTCGGCTCGATGAAGATGCGCGAGGAAATCGACGCGCTGCGCACCATGGGTTTCGACCCGATCGAGGTCCTGATCCTGCCGCGCATGCTGGCGCTGGTGATCGCGCTGCCGATCCTGGCCTTTCTCGGCGCCATCGCCGCCCTTTATGGCGGCGGGCTGGTGGCCTGGCTGTATGGCGGCGTCGACCCGGAGGCGTTCCTGCTCCGCTTGCGCGACGCGATCTCGATCGACCACTTCACCGTCGGCATCATCAAGGCGCCGGTCATGGCCGCGGTGATCGGGATCGTCGCCTGCGTCGAGGGGCTGGCGGTGCAGGGCAGCGCCGAATCGCTCGGCCAGCACACCACCTCCTCGGTGGTGAAGGGCATCTTCTTCGTCATCGTGATGGACGGCGTGTTCGCGATCTTCTTTGCCTCGATCGGGATGTGACGATGGCGCCCGAACAACAAGACGCCATCATCCGGGTCCGCGACATCACGGTGCAGTTCGGCTCGACCAAAGTGCTCGACGGCCTCAATCTGGACGTCAAGCGCGGCGAGATCCTGGGCTTCGTCGGGCCCTCCGGCGCCGGCAAATCGGTGCTGACCCGCACCATCATCGGGCTGGTACCCAAGCTCTCGGGCCGCATCGAGGTGTTCGGGATCGATCTGGACGCCGCCAACGCCACCCAGCGGCGCGGGGTCGAGCGCCGCTGGGGCATCCTGTTCCAGCAGGGCGCGCTGTTCTCCTCGCTGACGGTGCGGCAGAACATCCAGTTTCCGGTGCGCGAATATCTCAAGGTCTCGCAGCGGCTGCTCGACGAGATCACGGTGGCCAAGCTCGGCATGGTGGGGCTGAAGCCCGACGTCGTCGACCGCTTCCCCTCCGAACTGTCCGGCGGCATGGTCAAGCGCGTGGCGCTGGCGCGCGCGCTCGCGCTCGATCCCGAACTGGTATTCCTGGACGAGCCGACCTCGGGGCTGGATCCGATCGGCGCCGGCGACTTCGACGAACTGGTGCGCACCCTGCAGCGTACTTTGGGCCTGACCGTTTTCATGGTAACCCACGATCTGGACAGCCTTTACACTGCTTGCGACCGCATCGCCGTTTTAGGGAACGGTAAGATCATTGCCTCAGGATCGATGGCCGACATGCAGGCCTCGCAGCATCCGTGGCTGCGGCAATATTTCCACGGCAAGCGCGCCCGCGCTGTGATGGGCTAGTACCGGAGTAGGTAATGGAAACGCGGGCGAACTTCGTCCTGATCGGATCGTTCACGCTGGCGGTGATTGCCGCGGCGTTCGGTTTTGTCCTCTGGTTCCAGTCGCTCCACACCACCAAGGCGCGCAGCCCCCTGCGAATCGTGTTCGAAGGCCCCGCGGCCGGCCTTCGCAACGGCGGCAGCGTCAATTTCAACGGTATCCGGGTAGGCGAGGTAATGTCCGTGAAGCTGGACAACCCACGTCGTGTCGTCGCACTCGCCATGGTCGAGAACAACGCGCCGATCCGGAAAGACACCCTGGTCGGGCTCGAATTCCAGGGCCTCACCGGCGTCGCGGCGATCTCGCTGAAGGGCGGCGAGGAGGCCGCACCCCCGGTCCCGCTGGATGAAGACGGCGTTCCCACGCTGACCGCCGATCCGAACGGGCTGCAGGACGTCACCGAGGCGATCCGCGGCACCCTGCAGAACATCAACCGGGTGGTGGCGGACAATCAGGAGGCGGTGAAGAACTCGCTGCACAATCTGGAAACCTTCACCGCGTCGCTGGCACGCAACGCCGAGAAGATCGACAACGTGATGGCGAAGGTCGACGGCGTCATGGGCAAGGCCGATAGTCTGATGCTCGGCCTCAACACCTTGGCCGGCGGCAAGGAAGGCGGCGAACTGTTCCTGACCGTGAAGTCGATCCGCGAACTGGCGGAAGATTTCGACAAGCGTTCGGGCGCCCTGATGACCGACGGCCGCCGCACCCTCGGCGACATCAGCCGCGCGGTGAACAACCTCGACCGCAACCCGACGAGGTTGCTGTTCGGCGCCGGCAACAGCAACAGCCCGCCGGCGGAGGCGCCACCACCGGCCAGGCCGGCCCCCGCGGCGGCGGGTGAGAAAAAGCGACCGTAGACGGGGGCGCTACCGCCGCGTTGGCGGCGAGCGTTGAATGGCGGGCTACGGGTATGCGATCTTGATGTCACCCACGCTCTGCTCGCGTTTATAGACCTTACCTCCTCCCGGAATGAGGCCGATGATCTCGACAGCGCCGTCTCCGAGCCATCTGGCCATAATGGTTTGTTCCCCGGAAGCGATAAAAAACGCTGGATTCTTCTCAGGCGAAAAAGAGCCGCCGGTCGGAGCAATGCTTGCCTGTGTATGGAAGCCAATGGTCGCCCCGCATTCCTTTCCGAAAATAACGAGTGTCTTGTCGCCGTTCGGAGACGGTATCGAATTACGAACGACGGTTTTGCATTCACCAAAGCCGCTCGTGACATACTCGATATAAAGCGCACAGCCGGCGATCACAGCGCAGACAGAAACAAGGGGGATGATCCACCAAATCCGTCGGGTTCTCAAAGCAACCTGCATCATTTGCGATCTCGATAGTCGACGTTGCAATAGCCCGCGGGGTGCGCATTCGCTGACCCTTTGGCTAGTCTGCTCTGGTTCGAAGCGGATTGACGAATTTCAGTCCTACGAAATCTTTCTCGTTGTCGGTCGCTAAGACGCAATCATTGGCCTCTGCTATCGCGGCGATTATCATGTCGAGCGCGCTCCGTGGTCGCCCCTTGGCCGTACCGTCAGCCATCAACCGCGCCCAGATCAGGGCCGCGTTCTCGTCGAAGGGTAGCACGCGGCCGGCAAAAAGCGCTGGCGGGCCTTCCGGGCCAGCGAACCAGGCTTCCAGCAAAGCGCGTTTCTTTCCCGCGGGCTTTTCCAGCAACCCGCGCTGGATTTCCGCAACGGTCAACGAGCAGATGAACAGATCGAGGTCGTTCTGTTCCGCCATCCACGCCAGAAGGGCCGTGGATGGAGCAGGTTTGGTGACATTGCTGATGATGTTGGTGTCGAGAAGATAGCGTGTCACACGTCGACCTTGCGGCCCGCCTCATGGGAACGGACGAAGTTGAGATTGGCACCGGCCAGCGGCGAGCGGCGCAACGCGGCGAGGATGCCGCCCTTCCTTGGCGGTTCGCCGGCGATGGTCTGACTGACCGCCGCTCTGATCCGCGCCGCCTCGGGGTCATCCTCGGCCAGCCGCTTCGCCAGCGAGCGGATCAGGTCGCGGTCGGCATCGAGGCCCATAACCTCGAACCGTGCCATGCCGCGCTTGACCAGCCGGGTCCGATAATTCCGCAGCGCTCGCTTCTGGGCGGTATTGGCCATGGTCAGCTCCTGAGCCATTTATATCCAGATATATATCCAGAATCTTCGGGAATCTCAAGGTGTCCAGCCGACCGGGTCGCAGGGGATTCTCGAGCCCAACAAAAAACGGAGGCATTTCTGCCTCCGTTTTGCATTCCGAGATCAGCTCAAACCCTTATCCCAGACGTCCAGCCGCATGGGCGAGCAGGGTGTAGACCAGGCCGGTTTCCGAGGTGAGGTGGCTGCGCAGCACCGCGGGGCCGCGTTCGTCGCGGGCGACCTCGTCGAGCAGGCGCTCGAACTCGGCGATGTAGCGGTCGACCGTCTGTTTGAAGTTGCGGTCGGCGCGGTATTTGCGGGCGACCTCGTCGAACGCCTTCTGGCCGGCCGGGGTGTAGAGCCGCTTCGTAAACGCCTTGCCCTCGCCGCGCTGATAGCGGTCCCACATTTCGGCGGCGAGATTGCGATCCATCAGGCGGCCGATGTCGAGCGACAGCGACTCCAGCGGATTGCCGCCGGTGGCGGGCTGCGGCGGCCGGCTGCGCGGGGCCTGGGTGCCGGCGGGCGCATCGGTGCGGCTCAGCAGGTCGGAAAGCCATCCGTCGCGTCCCTGGTCGGAGCTTGCCGGAGAAACCGGCGGCGCTTCGGTGCGGCGCGAGGCGGGCATGCCGAGGTCCGGCGGCGGCAGGGTCGAGGCGCTGCCGGTGTCGCGCAGGCGCGGGGCCGCACCGCGGCCTCCGCCGACGGCGGCCAGCATCGGCTCTTCCTCGCGCTGCACGCTGGCGCGGCTTGCGGTCACGACGTCCAGGCCGCGGCCGTGATGGGCCACGATCCGGTTCAGTTCCGCCAGAGCCTCGATCTGGTCGACGATCACCTTGCGCATCTGCGCGGTGCTTTCGGCGGCCTCCTGCGGCATTTCCAGCACGCCACGGCGGAGCTCGTTGCGGGTAGCTTCGAGTTCGTGCTGCATTTCCGCGGCCATCTGCTTCATGCTGCCCACCATGGTGGAGAACTTCTCGGCGGACTGCTTGAACATCGCATCCGCTTCGTGGGTGCTCTGCTGATAGATCGCGTTCATGGTCTGCGAGGTCAGCCGGCGTTCTTCCTCGGCGTTGGCGCGAACCGCCTCGAACTGGTCGCTGATCGCGGCCGAGCCGGCGCCGGCGGTTTCCGCCACCACGCGGGCGATGTCGCGCGCCCGCTCTTCGGCGGCCGCCAGCGATTCATCCAGCAGGCTGGTGAAGCGCGACAGCCGCTGATCGAGGTCGGCGGTGCGCAGATCGATGGTGGTGACCAGCGATTCCAGCATCGTCTTGCGCTCGGCGACCGAAGCGGTGGTGCTGCGGTTGCTCTGCTCGACCACTGCGGCCGCTTCGACCAGCGCCTGGCCGTGATGCTCGAACTGGCTCGACAGCGAGCCGAGATCTTCCAGCGCCTTCGACGTCTTGGTGTTGAAGATGCCGAGCTGGTCTTCCAGCGTCTGCGTCGCAACCCCGTTGCGCGAGGTGACGTCGTTCATGGCGGAGACGAAATCCGCCACCCGGGTGACCAGCGCGCGCTCCAGCGAGTTGAGGTTGTCGTGGGCGCCGGTCAGCACTTCCTGCAGCAGGATGTTGCCTTCGCGCAGCCGCTCGAACAGAGCGACCGTGTCGGTGCGCAGGATCTTGCTGGTTTCCTGCATCTCGGTGACCGCCGCGATCGAGACCTGGCGCGACTGGTCGATCGCCGCCCGCGAGGACTGCTCCAGTTCCTTCAACGACTTGTTGACGGCGCCGGTGGCGAGTTCGCCGGCCGAGGTGATGGTCCGCGCGACGTCGGAGCCGTGGCTCAGCATCGATTGCGAGAAGGTCTGGCCGCGGGTCTCGATCGCTCGCAGCGCGTCCGAGGTGACGCGGTCGACATCGACCGTGAGCTGGTTGGTCTTGGCGCCGATCGCCTCGACCAGGGTTCCGCGCTTGCCATCGATCATCTGCGACAGACGATCGGTCTGCTGCTGGACGTAGGTGACGATTTCGTCGGTCTTGCCGGTCATGGTCGAACCGAACGAGCTGGAGGCGGCGAGAACCGAACGTTCGACCTCGGCCGAGGTCGATTTGACCCTGGAGGAGACCTCGTTCGAGGCGGCCACTAGCGCGCTCTGCGCATTGAGGGCGCTGGTCTGGATATTGTCGGTGGTATTGGCGGTGACCGCGCCGAGCGAGCGCTCGATATCGGTGGCGATCGCCTTGATCTGGCTGGCGGCGTCGACCGAGGTCGCGTGCAGCGAGCTCTGCGCCTCGCGGGCGCTGCTCAGGATCGAGGCGGCGGTATCCGCCCCGACCGCGGTCAGCGTGCGCTCGACATCGACCGCCAGCGACTTGACGTGATTGGCGGCGTCCGCCGAGGCGTTGACCAACGTGGTCTGGGCCTCGCGCGCACCCGAGGTGATCGATTCGGCGGTGGAGGTGCCGGCGATCGACAGCGAACGCTGCAGATCGGCCGCCAGCGACTTGACCTGGTTGGCCGCATCCGACGAGGCGTTGACCAGCGTGGTCTGGGCTTCCCGTGCGCCGGTGACGATCGTCGTTTGCGCTTCACGCGAACTGGCGACCATCGATTCGGCGGTGGAGGTCGCCGCGATCGACAGCGAGCGTTCGATGTCGGCCGCCAGGGTCTTGACGTGGTTGGCGGCGTCCGACGAGGCGGTGACGAGAGTGCTCTGCACTTCGCGTGCGCCGGTGAGGATCGAGGCGGCGGTGGCGTTGCCGGCGGCCGAGAGCGTGCGCTCGACGTCGGCCGACAGCGACTTGACCTGGCTGGCGGCATCCGAAGACGCCGTTACCAGCGTGGTCTGGGCTTCGCGCGCGCCCGCCACGATGGAACTGGCGGTTGCGGTGCCGGCTGCCTGGAGCGTGCGTTCGACGTCGGATGACAGCGACTTGATCTGGCTGGCGGCATCCGAGGAGGCGGTGACCAGCGTGGCCTGGGCGTCGCGGGCGCTGCTCAGGATCGAGTTCGCAGCACCGGTGCCCACCGCGGTGAGGGCGCGTTCGACTTCCGCGGAGGTCAGCTTCAACTGGGCGCCGACGTCGGAGGAAACCGTCAGCAGCGACTGCTGTGCGGCGCGGGCGCCGGTCTGGATGGTCTCGCTGGTGTTGACCACGAGGTTGGTGAGCGAGCGCTCCGCGTCCTCGACGTGGGACTTGATCCCGAGCGACAGTTCCTCGGCGCGGGCCATCAGGCCGTCGCTGGCCTGGCGTCCGCTGCTCTCGATGCGGCCCGCCACGGCTTCGATGCGCGAACCCAACAGGTCCTCGAACTGCGCGACCCGCAGATCGATGTCGGTGGCGACCGCGCCGACCCGGGTTTCGATGCCCTGGTGGATTTCCTGGAACCGCGCCGTGATGGTGTCGGTCAGCTGGGCGCTGCGGCCATCGATGGTCTGGGTCACGCTGACGATGCGCTGGTCGACGGCATCGACCGCCTGGGCGGCGCCGATGGTCAGCGTCGTGGTGAGATTGGTGAGACGCGAGTCGATCGACTGGATCGCCTGGGCGGTGCCGTCGGTCAGCGAAGAGGTGAGGTGGGTCAGGCGCGAATCGATCGAGTGCAGGGCCTGGGCGGCGCCATCGGTCAGTGACGACCCCAGCGAGCCCAGCCGGCTGTCGATGGTCTCGGTCACCGACTTCGCCCGCGTATCGAAGCTCTGCTCGAGCGACCGCAGGCGGCCGTCGATCGACTCGTCGAACGACTTGATCTTGCTGTCGAGCGAGCTGTCGAGATTGGCGACGCGGGTCTCCAGCGTGGTCTCGAACTGCACGAGGCGGTGGTCCATCGAAGCGGTGATCTCGCCGCCGTTCGAGGTCAGACGGGTGTCGAAGTTGTCGACATAGTTCTTCAGGGTGTCGGAGATATCCTGGGTGCGCTGACCCATGCGATCGACGATCTCGCCGCCGAAGGTTTTGACGGTGCGGTCGAATTCCGAGATGTGGCGGGTGATCAATGCCCCCAGCGTGCCGCTGTCGCGCGCGAATTTCTCCGCCAGTTCGCCGCCCTGGTTCTTCACCAGTTCGTCGAACGCGCTCATCTGCAGCGACAGCGTGTCGTGCGCGGTTTCGGTCTGGCTGACGACCTTTGCCACCAGCGAGTTCACGGTGACGTCGAGGGCTTCGCTGGCCTTGTCGCCGGAGGAGAGGATCTGGGTCGCGAGCCGGTTGCCGGCGTCGTCGATCTTGCTGACGAGGTCGCCGCTGCGCAGCTCGAGCTCGAGCAACAGCGAGTCGCTGGAATTCTTCAGCGAGTCGTGAACCTGCTCGGTGCGGTCGGAAATGCCGTCGACGATGGTCGAGGAGCGCTGCTCGAATTCGGATGTGATGCGGTCGATGCGCTCGTTCAGCATCTCGTGGACGCGGTCGGCCAGATCGACGAACTCGTCGTGGACGTGCCCGGTCTTGAAATTGAGGCTGGTGGTAAGGCGCTCGCTGGCGTCGAGCACCGCGCGCGTGGTCTCCGCGCTGGCTTCCTCGAGGCGGTCGAGCAGGTCGCCGCCGCGCTCGCCGAGCGCGAGGATCATGTTGTCGCCGGCGTTGCTGAGCGCGCTCGTGATGTGGGCGCCGCGTTCTTCCAGCGCGCCGGTGATGCTTTTCGCCACCTCGTCGACGCGGGAGGCGATCGCGTCCGAGATCAGCGCGATGTCGTGGCGCAGGTCGATCTGCACGCCCGAGATGGCGCTGCGGACCTGCTCGGCCTGGCCGACCAGGTTGTCGCGCTGATGGGCGATATCCTGCAGCAAGGCGCGGATGCGCACCTCGTTGTCGCTGTAGGCGCGCTCCAGCGCGGAAACTTCGTTGGCGACCAGGGTTTCGAGTTCGCCGGCGCGCGCGATCGCACGTTCGACGCCATCGCCCATGGCCGCGACCTCGCGGCGGATCGCCTGGCCGACGGTCACCATCGAATCGGAGGCGGCGCCTTCGGGTTCCGAAAAGCGGATCGCAACCTGCGCCATCGACTGCGCGATCATGCGCAATTCCTGGCCGCGCCAGGAAAGGCTCGCCAGGAAATAGAACAGCAGGACGGGCGCGAAGAACAGGGCCGCCAGACCTCCGAGCACCAGCGTGCCGCCGGCGCCCTGGCCGACCGCGGCCTGCAGCGAGGGCAGGAAGCTGACGGTGAGGAGGGCGCAGCCGATCAGCCAGACCGCGCCGAACAGCGTGGCGAGCGTATAGACGTTGCGGGCGGGACGGCCCTTCTGAATCGCCTGCAGAATCTGTCCGATGGTTTCGCGGTCGTCATTGGCGGCGCGGCGGGTCGCGCGCGGCTCCTCGATCGGCTCGAAGATCGGCCGGTCGCTGTTCGGGCGGACGTCGAACGCGCTGTCGTCGTCGTAAGCCGACGGCGAATTCATCGGCGTCGCATCACCGCGCATCGCGCCTCTGTCGGGCGTCATGCCGTCGCCGATGTTCAAGGCTTCCTGAATGGCAGAAAGCGCGACTTCGGTGGGGTCTTTGACCTTCTTGGGATTGTTCGCCATGTTCAGTCTGAGCCCTCGTTCTGCTTTTTACGCATCCCGGCAGGGTCCTGCGCGAATGTCCCCTCGCGAAGTCCTGACCGGTGTCCATGCCGTGCGCTGGTTGCTTACGCGCGGCCACCGGCCGGCTTGTCCGCTACCATCCGCAAACATCCTATTGGCAAGGCGGTGCGAAAGAAATGGCTGCGATTAATACAATCTTAATCATCGTTAACAGGACGCGGCGGTAAGGCCTTACAAGTCCACAAAATTCTCTTGGTCGCCGGGAAATTGAGGCAACTCTTCGCCAAAAACAAGGCGAACTTGCGGCCATTGAGCAAAACATTCCGTTAACCAATTCCGTGATTGGCTGACGACAGCATCGCCGCCGCGCCGGTTGCGCGGCGGAGGGGTGGATTATCGCCATGTCGCTTCATGTGGAACGGATTGACTGGATGCCATCGCCGCCGCTCGCACCCGATGACGGTCCGATCGACCTGCAGCATCTCCAGCGCATGACGCTCGGTGATGCCGGCCTCGAGCGCGAGGTGCTGGCGATGTTTTCGGCGCAGGCGGTCCGTCTGGCCGCCGCGCTCGCGGCGCTGCCCGTGGACGCCGCGGCGCTGGCGCATACGCTGAAGGGCTCGGCGCGCGCGATCGGCGCGTTCGGCGTCGCCGAGGCCGCCGCGGGTCTGGAAGCGGCGCTGGCCAAAGGCGGAGATCCGGCGCCGGCGATGGCCGAACTCAACGATGCCCTCGCGCAGGCCCGCTCGGCCGTCGACGCGATCCTGCGCCGGTCCTGAGCCGTCCCGGTCAACAGCGGCAAAGCGCGCCCCGGGGTTTTCGCCCCAACCGCTAGCGCTGGGCGGATCGACCCGTTATAGGACTGCCCGGACCCACCTTATCCGGCAGCACGAGCAAACATGGCCAAGATTCACTTTGTCGACCATACCGGCGAAACCCGCATCATCGATGTCGAGAACGGCGCGACCGTGATGGAAGCGGCGATCCGCAATGCTATTCCCGGCATCGAGGCCGAATGCGGCGGGGCCTGCGCCTGCGCCACCTGCCATGTCTATGTCGACGAGGCCTGGCGCGAGAAGGTCGGACCGCCGACGCCGATGGAAGAGGACATGCTGGATTTCGGGTTCGACGTGCGGCCGAATTCGCGGTTGTCGTGCCAGATCAAGGTCAGCGACGAACTCGACGGCCTCGTGGTCTCGACGCCGGAGCGGCAGGCCTAGAAACGTCTCGCCCGAAAAAGCCCTGGATTCGTGATTTGACGCGTTTTTCTCAAGCGAACCGCTTTCCGCTTCGCCTGAAAACGCTCTAGAATTTCGGCGGCGCGACTTCCACGCCGCGCAGCAGCCATGGCTGGAAATTCCCGACGATCTCCGGTGTCAGCGGCGTCGGCTTGCGGGTCGTCTCGTCGATCAGTACCGAGACCGACCGCGCAGATGCGACGCATTGGCCTTCGGAAAACACCACCTGGTCGAACGTCACGGAGGTCCGGCCGAACTTCGAGACGCCGAGTCCCATCTCGATCGTGCCCGGCCAGCGCAGTTCGGCGCGGAAATGCATGTCCAGCCGCACCATGATCCAGGTGACGCCCGCCGGCATCAGCCCGTAGCTGCGGTCCTTCATCAGGGTGACGCGCCCGGTTTCAAAATACGTCGCATACACCGCATTGTTGACATGCTGATTGGGGTCGAGGTCGGCAAAGCGCACATTGTCGGCGAGCCGGTAGGGAAAATCCTCCAGGCGTGGCGTCGAATCGAGGCGGGCAGGGGCGTTCACGGGCGGCGACCTCCGGTATTTCATGCCCTTACAGCGCAGTTGTCGAATGACGGCAAGGGGTTGCCGGCTTGCCCACCGTCATATTATGGCTTTCCTCGTCCTTCCGTGTTGGCTAGACAGGCGCAAGCCGGAAGCCACCTGCCGGCAAGGTTCAACCGAAAAGAAGCGACATGAGCGAAGCAATCAAAACCGATGTGCTGATTATCGGCGCGGGCCCGTGCGGGCTGTTTGCCGTTTTCGAACTGGGTCTGCTCGATATGAAGGTGCATCTGGTCGATATCCTCGACAAGATCGGCGGCCAGTGCGCCGAGCTCTATCCGGAAAAGCCGATCTACGACATTCCGGGCGTCCCGCTGGTCACCGGCCAGGGCCTGACGGAAGCGCTGCTGGAGCAGATCAAGCCGTTCAGCCCGACCTTCCATCTCAACGAGATGGTGGAGACGATCGAGAAGATCGGCGATCCCGGTTTTCGCGTCACCACCGACGCCGGCAAGGTTTTCGAGTGCAAGGTGGTGGTGATTTCCGCCGGCGGCGGCTCGTTCCAGCCCAAGCGCCCGCCGGTGCCGGGGATCGAGGCCTATGAAGGCAGCTCGGTGTTCTACTCCGTGCGCAAGATGGAGCAGTTCCGCGACAAGGATCTCTTGATCGTCGGCGGCGGCGACTCCGCGTTGGACTGGACCCTCAACTTGCACCCGATCGCCAGGCGCGTGACGCTGCTGCACCGGCGCGACGATTTCCGCGCAGCACCCCACAGCGTCGAGCAGATGCGCGCGCTGGTGGCTGCCGGCAAACTGGATTTGAGGATCGGTCAGGTCACCGCGCTCGAAGGCGAGGGCGGCATGCTCGCCGGGGCCACCGTCAAGGGCAACGACAACAGCGTTTCGAACGTCGCCTGCAATGCCATGCTGCCGTTCTTC
>Ga0302279_10003808_pt1 | contig 18403 bp, 3 predicted proteins | sample III_Bog_N3_3_FD_194541 | JGI IMG/M metagenome (GOLD analysis project Ga0302279, IMG submission 194541) | Peat permafrost microbial communities from Stordalen Mire near Abisko, Sweden - III_Bog_N3_3 | ecosystem: Environmental > Terrestrial > Soil > Wetlands > Peat | place: Sweden: Abisko...
ACGGGGTCACCACTTTTCCGACCGGCACGATCACCTTCAAGGACGGCGCCACGACCCTGTGTGCGCCCACCCTCACCCCGACCGCCACGCCGGGCGTGGTGAACGCCACCTGCACCGAACCGGGCACGTCGATGACCGGGGGAACCCACGCCATCGCGGCCACCTACGCCGGGGACGCCAATTTCGCCACGTCCACCACCACGCTGTCCCAGGTGGTCACCCCATCGGCCACGGCCACCGTCGTCACGTCGGACGGGTCCCCCTCGCAGGTCGGTCAGGTGGTCACCTACACCGCCACGGTCACCCCCACCAGTGCCCCGTTCGACGTGACCGGGACCGTCGCGTTCAAGGACGCCGGAACCGTCATCGCCGGCTGTGCGACCGTCACGGTCGTACCCGGGAGCGGAAACGGTACGGCCCAGTGTGCCGAGCCCGCCACGTCCATGACGCCCGGGGCCCACGCCATCACCGCCGTCTACTCGGGGACCGCCAGTTACTCGACCTCGACCTCCGCGACGTTCACCCAGCAGGTCAACCAGGCGCCGACCACCACCACGGTGGCCTCGTCGGCCAATCCCACCTCGGGCGGCCTGTCCGTGACCTACACGGCGACCATCGCCGTCACCGGCGGCTCGGTCTTCGCCCCCACCGGGTCGGTAGCCTTCACCGACGGGTCGACCGTGGTCTGCGCCGCCTCCACCGTGTCGGCGTCCACGGCCACCTGTGTGGCTCCGGCGTCCCAGCAGACGAGCGGACCGCACCCGATCACCGCGACCTACTCGGGCGACAGCAACTTCATCACCTCGAGCGGCACACTGGCCCAACAGGTCACCGCCGCAACGGTGAACGTGGGGATCGCCGCCCTCCCGTCGTCGCCGAGCGGCCTGGGCATCCCCGTGCTCTACACGGTCACCGTGTCCGCCGCCAACGGCTCGTCCCTGGCTCCCGGAGGGACCACGCCGGCGGGATCCCTCACGGTGACCGACACCGGACCGGACTCCACCGTCACCACCTTGTGCACCCTGTCCACCCCGTTCGCCACCGGGGTCGGCACCTCGACCTGGCAGTGCGCCTCGCCCGCAGCCCAGATGACCGCGGGAACCCACACCATCACGGCCAGCTTCACCGGCGACAGCTACTTCGCCCCGGGTTCCGGGACCGCGACCCAGGTCGTCGGCAACCACCCGTTGGGCTCGACCACGGCCGTCTCGAGCCCCAATTCCCCCTCCTACGTGGGTGACGCCGTCACCTACACCGCCTCGGTGAACGGCGACTCGATCTTCGCCCCGTCCGGCACGGTGGCGTTCTACTCAGGGGCATCGCTGATACCGGGGTGTGCCGCGGTGGCGCCGGCCTCCACCTCGGGCAGCGGCGCCGCCTACCTGTGCACCGAGCCGGGTGTCCAGATGCCGGTCGGCAGTCAGTCCATCCACGCCGTCTTCTCGGGCGATGCCAACTACGGAGGATCGACATCGTCGGCCATCACCCAGGTGGTGTCGATGGGCGCGACCACGACGACCGTCGCCGACACCTCGGGAACGACCGACCCGTCCCTTGCCGGGATCCCGACCAGCTACACCGCCACGATCACCCCCTCCCAGGCCACCGCCATCGAGCCCGGCGGTACCGTGACCTTCTTCGACGACGGCACCCCGATCCCGGGGTGCATCGCCACGGCGGTCACCCCGGGGGCCACGTCCTCCTCGGTCGAGTGCACCGAGCCGAGCCTGCTGCTGTTGGTCGGCTCCCACCTGATCACCGCGGTGTACTCCGGCGACTCCAACTACGTGGCCTCGGACAACATCGCGGCACCGTTCAACCAGCAGGTGACCCAGAATTCGACGGTCACCGCCGTCGCCGGACCCGGCGGCGGACCGTACCCGGCCGGCCAGCCCCTGGACTTCACCGCCACGGTCACCGCCGGGGGCATCGGAGCCGGCAACCAGTTGACCCCTACCGGCTCGGTGACCTTTTCCGACGGCTCGGGGACACTGTGCACCGTCCCCGTCTCCGCCCTGTCGGCCGGTGTGGCGACCGCCGGATGCACGTTCTCGAGCTCCCGGTTCACGGTCACGCCCACCGACACGGTGACCGCCACCTACAACGGGGACACCCAGTACCAGGGGAGTGCCGGGTCCGTGGCCGCGCCACCCTTCGTGGCCGCGACCCCGAACGTCACCATCGCATCGTCCACGGCCGATCACCCGACCCAGGGCAACGCGTCGGTCGCCGGGGCATCGGTGACCTACACCGCGACCTTCACCGACCCGAACGGCGGCCTGGTCACGCCGTCCGGAACCGTCACCTTTTCCGACGCCTTCGCCGGCAGCGTCAATCCGGTGTGCACAGCCACGCTGACGACCTCGATCCCGGGCACGGCGACGGCGACCTGCGTCGAGAGCACCAACATGCTGGTCGGTGATCACGTGATCACGCTCGCCTACGCCGGGGACGCCAACTTCACCCCGACCACCAACCCGTCTCCGGCCACGTGGACCCAGCACGTGGTCGCCGACGACACCACCATCGTCCTGACGCCGCCGACCCCGGCCAACAGCAACACGTTCCCGACCAACACCCTGGTGTACTCCGTCTACACGCCGGTCACCCTGCAGGCCACGCTGACCTCGCCGACGGGGACGACCCCGTTCACCGCCAACGGCGACGGTGCGGTCACCTTCTATCTCAACGGGGTGGCCATCAACCCGGCCGACTTCCCGACCATCCCGGGCACCGTTCCGGACTGCACCGACATGACCGTCCCGGCGCCTCCCACCGCCACCATCTCGTGCGCCGGATTCCCGATGCCCCGTGGCAACGACACCTTCACCGTCGACTACCTCGACACCACCGGTCAGGCCGGGTACGCGTCCGACCTGGGTGCCACCTCGTACACCTGGCAGGTGGTCTCCTTCGCCACCAATACGCAGATCAGCTCGAACCCGACCAACCCGGTGACCGGCCAGCCGGTCACGCTGACCTCGACGGTGACACCGTCCTCCGGAGCCGCCCAGCTCCCCACCGGCAACCTGACCTTCTCGGTCAACGGGACCCCGGTGACCTGTGCGTCGCCGGCCACCCTCGATTCGGCGAATCCACCGGTCGCGACCTGTACCCTCCCGGGAGGCCTTCCCGGCGGGACGGACGTCATCCAGGCCACCTATCCGGGCGATCCCTGGTATGCGGCATCGATCGGGTCGTTGTCCTTGACGGTTGGCCAGGCGGCGAGCGCCATCAGTGGATTCGCAGTGACCACGGCGAACGGATCGTCGACCCCGGTGTCCGGCCAGACCCTCAAGTTCACCGTCGCCGCGGTCAACCCGGTCGCACCCGGGGTGGGCACCCCCACCGGTACCGTGGTCGTCACCACGCCCTCGACCGCGAAGACCCTGTGCGTCATCACACTCGTCAACGGTGCCGGCAGTTGCTACGACTCCGCCATCCAGGTCCCGAGCGGCACCCAGGTGCCGTTCACCGCCACCTACTCCGGTGACGCCGGATTCACGTCGTCCTCGGCCACCACGGCCCTGAACATCACCCCGGAACGGGCGCTCGTCTCGTCGATCGCCATCTCGCCGACGACACCCACCTACGGCCAACCCATCACGTACACGGTGACCCTGGCCCCGCAGTTCCCCGGCACGGTGGCCACCGGCACCATCACCCTCACCTCACCCCAGACCGGCAGCCTGACGCTCTGCACGATCACCCTGACCACCTCCTCGGACAACACCGGTTCGTGCACCTTCACCCCGACCTCCACCACCGGCTTCCTCCCCACGGGTGCCGACCAGTTCCTCGCCTCCTACTCCGGTGACGTCAACTTCGCATCCGGCACCACCGGTTCGGCCACGGCGTTCATCAGCAAGTCGACGGTGACCACCGCTGTCACCGTCAACCCGCAGAACCCCGTGTACGGGCAGTTCCCGAGCTTCGCCGTGACGGTCACCCCAGCGACCGCCGGCACCACCCCGACGGGCACCATCACGATCCTGTCGTCGCAGACCGGTCTCACCCCGCTGTGCAGCTATTCCCTGTCGACCACGTTGGTCCTCGGCAGCGAGGTCGGATCGTGCACGGCGTCCCAGTTGCTGGTGGCCCAGAACAACGTCACCTTCACCGCCGTCTACAGCGGGGACCCGAACTTCCGGACCACCACCGGGACCACCATCACCAATGTCCAGAGGGCCACCACCGTCACCACGATCACCCCGACGCCGACCAACCCCGCCTACGGCCAGTCCCAGACCTTCACGGTCAGCGTGGCCCCACAGATCAGTGGCGTCGTCCCGACGGGAACCGTCACCGTCACCACTCCCGGCGTCCTCCAGCCCCTGTGCACCGTGACCTTGAGCGGTGCCACCGGCTCGTGCGCCACCTCGCTCCAGGTGCCCACCGGTTCCGGCATCGTCTACCAGGCCTCCTACACCGGCGACGCCAACTTCCTGGCCTCGACCGGTCTGAGCTCGTCGAACAGTGTGACCAAGGCGTCCACCACTGCCGCCCTCACGCTCTCGTCCGCCAGCTCCACCTACGGCTCCGAGGGCGCCGAGGTGTTCACCACCACCGTCTCGCCCCAGGCCGGTGGCACTCCCACCGGAACCGTCACCCTGACGACGGGTGGGACCACCCTGTGCACGGTGTCCCTGTCGGCGGGGACCGGCAGTTGCTCGCCCGGGGCCGGAGCCCTGCCGGTGACCGGCAGTCCCTACACGGTGACCGCCACCTACGGCGGCGACGCCAACTTCACCGGGGCGGTGGCCCCCACCAAGACCTGGTCGATCACCAAGGCCACCGCCACCCTGTCGGCCGGCGTGTCCACCTCGACGGTCATCTACGGCAACGAGAGCCAGGCGTCGTTCACCGCCACGGTGGCCTCTCCCGGGGCCGGGACACCCACCGGTACGGTCACCTTCAAGCAGGGTGCCACCACCCTGTGCGCCGCCACGTTGGTCAACGGCAGCGGATCGTGCGCCCCGTCGGCCGCCGTGCTGACGGCCTCCGGTACCGCCTACACGGTGTCCGCCACCTACTCGGGAGACACCAACTTCTCGGCGCCCAGTGCCCAGAACGTGTCGTGGACGGTGTCCAAGGCCACCACCTCCGCCACCTTGACCATCGCCCCCGGTTCGGTCACCTACGGCAACGAGAGTGCGGGCGTGCTGACGGTCACAGTCGCCCCCCAGTTCGCCGGCACCCCGACCGGCACGGTGACGCTCAAGACCGGCGGCACCACGCTGTGTTCGGCGGTGCTGTCCGGCGGTCTCGGCACCTGCTCGATCTCCACCGCCACCCAGACCCTGCTGGCCGTGGGCTCGTACACGGTCGTGGCCTCCTACCCGGGTGACACCAACTTCGCCACGTCCTCGACCTTCGGGTTCATGTCGGTGACCGCCGCCTCCACCGCGACGTCGCTGACCTTCTCGCCGACCTCGGTCGCCCTGGGTCACGAGACGACCGTCGGCTTCACCCCGACGCTGACCCCGACCCCGGCGGCCGCGGGGTCACCCACCGGTCTGGTGACCATCAGTGCCACCAACACCGCTTCGCAGGTGGTCACCACCGTGTGTACCGTCCCCGCGGCCAGCGCCGCCGGTTCGACACCGTGCTCGTCGGCCAGTGGTGCGCTGTTGACCACCGGTACCTACTCCCTGACCGCCGCCTATCCCGGGGACGCGAACTTCACCTCCTCGACCGGCACCGCGGTCGGCACGCTCACGATCACCCCGGCCTCGGCCTCGTCGCTCACGCTCTCGCTCACCCCGTCGGGCACGTCGGTGGCGTACGGCAACGAGAGCGCGGTGTCCTATGCGGTCGCCCTGTCAGCGGCCAACCCGACCCCCACCGGTACCGTCACCGTGAAGACCGGGGCCACGATCCTGTGCACGGCCGTCCTGACCGGTGGCACCGGTGCCTGCGCGATCAGCGCCCCCACCCTACTCGGTGTCTCGGCGGTCAATGCGGTGGTCGCCACCTACGGCGGCGACGCCAACTACGGCGGATCGGTCTCGTCGACGACGCCGGTCAACCTCGCCGTGGTCAAGGCACCCACCACCACCGGTTTCGTCCTGTCCACCAGCGTGGTCACCTACGGGGGCGAGAGCACGACGTCGATCACCGCCACGGTCACACCGGGGTTCACGTTCGGGACCGCCACCGGGACGGTCACCGTCCGGAGCGGGGGGACCCTGTGCACGATCACGCTGACGGGAGCGTCCGGCAACGCCGGTTCGTGCTCGCCCTCGGACACCGCGTTGCCCGTGTCGAGCAGCCCGTCCTCGGTGACCGCGGTCTACTCCGGTGATGCCAACTTCACCGGTTCGACCTCCTCCGCCCAGACCCTCACCGTGATCCAGGCCACCACCGCCACCAGCCTGACCGAGGCACCCACCTCGATCGTGGTGGGCCAGGAGTCCGCGGCCAGCTTCACCCCGACCCTCACGGTCGCACCGACCACGGCGGGTTCCCCCACCGGCCAGGTCACCATCACCGCGACGAACACCGCCACCCAGGCGGTCACCACGCTCTGCTCGATCGCCGCCGCGGCCGCGTCCGGGTCCGCCTCGTGTGCCCCGGCCACGAGCACCCAGCTGACACCCGGCACCTATACGCTCACCGCCGCCTACCCCGGTGACCCCAACTTCACCCCCTCCAGCGGCACGGCACCCGCTCTGCTGACCGTGACCCAGGCTCCGGCAGGCGCCCTCACCCTTACGCTGACTCCTTCCGGTTCGTCGACGGCCTATGGGAACGAGAGCGCGGTCACGTACAGCGTGGCCTTCGGGGCAGCCACCCCGGTCCCGACCGGCACGGTGGCCGTCACCTCCACGGTGTCGGGCACCACCACCACGCTGTGCACGGTGAGCCTGGTGGCCGGGAGCGGGTCCTGTGCGATCGGCTCGCCGATCGTGCTGGGGGTGTCGGCGGTCAATGCGGTGGTCGCCACCTACGCGGGTGACGTGAACTACACCGGCACGGTCTCGTCCTCCAACCCGGTCAATCTGGCCGTCGTCAAGGCGTCCACCACCACGACCGTCGGCGTGGTGCCTGCATCGGTCATCTACGGGTCCGAGCACGCCGCGTTGATCACCACCGCGGTGAGCCCCGCCTTCGCCGGGACCCCGACAGGCACGGTCACCGTATCGACGACCGTCTCGGGAAGTCCGGTCGCGCTGTGTACCATCACCCTTCCCGCCACCACCTGCACCCCGACGGACACGGCCCTTCCGGCCGGCACCACCTACGACCTCACCGCGGCCTACGCCGGTGACGGGAACTTCGCACCGTCCTCCGGTGGCGACCCCGGTGCCCTGGCCGTGACCCGGGCCACGACCGCCACGTCGCTGGTGCTCTCGGTGTCCACCGTCCAGTACGGCACGAGTCCCGTGTTCACCGCCATCGTGACCCCGACGACCAGTGGGACCGCCACCGGGACCGTCGCCATCACCGCCTACGTCTCGGGTAGTCCGGTGACCCTGTGCACGATCACCCTGCCCGCCACCACGTGCACGGGGACGGGGATCGCGTTGGCCACCGCCGTGTCGCCGTACTCGGTCCTGGCCGTGTACTCGGGTGACGGGAACTTCACCACCTCGACGTCGTCGTCGCAGAACCTGACGGTCACCTCGAGTGCGACCAGCACGATCGCCATCCTGTCCCCGCAGTCGGTGACCTACGGCAACGAGCACACCGCGGTGATCTCGGCGACGGTCACCCACACCGGCGCGGGCACACCGACCGGAGTGGTCACGGTGCTCAACGCGGGCAACGCCATCTGCGTCATCACCCTGTCCGCCGGCGCCGGTTCGTGTTCGCCGGGAGACACCACATTCGCCGCAGGTGGCCCGTACCTCCTCACTGCCACCTACAGCGGCGATTCGGCGTATCTCGGATCGACGTCGGCTCCGGTCTCGCTCACGGTGATCAAAGCCGCGACCACCCCGTCGGTGTCCGCCTCCCCGGCAACGGTCACCTACGGGAACCTGTCGGCCTCGGTCCTCACCGCGGCCGTGACGCCGGCCTACGCCGGAACCCCCACCGGAACCGTCACGTTCACCGCAGGATCCACGCTGCTGTGTTCGGTGAGCCTTCCCACGCTGACCTGCACCACGGCGCCCGGGGTCCAGTTGCCGGTCGGGACGACCGCGGTCACCGCCACCTACTCGGGCGACGGTAACTTCACGCCGTCGGCGGCGACGATCCCCGCGGTGGTCACCGTGACCCAGGCCACCAGCACCACCTCGGTCTCGGTACTCCCGTCGACGGTGAGCTTCGGGAACGTGGATGCAGCCGTCTTCACCGTGACGGTGGACCCCCAGTACCCTGCACCGGCCACCGGTACCGTCACCGTGAGCTCCGGAGCGACCGCCCTGTGCACGGTCACCCTGACGACATCCTCGTCCGACACCGGTACGTGTTCGACCTCACCGCTGGCCCTCCCGGTCGGGGGTCCCTACGCGCTCACCGCGGCATATGCCGGGGATGCGAACGTGGCCGGGTCGTCGACCACCACCGCCGGCGTACTCTCCGTGACCAAGGCGCCGACGGCCACCACCGTCACCGCGGTCCAACCCAGTTCGGCGGTGTACGGGAGCGAGCAGTCGGTGGACCTGACCGCCCAGGTCGTCCCGACCACCAGTGGCACCCCCACCGGAACGGTCACCTTCACCACGACCGTGGGCGGCGTCCCCACCGTGCTGTGCACGGCGACCGTCGCCGGCGCCACCGCGTCGTGCCAGCTCACCGCCACGGGGCTCCCCGCATCGACCACGGCGTACCCGATCATCGCCACCTACGGCGGGGATGCCAGCTTCAACGGCTCCACGGACACCGTCGCCGGTGCCCTGACCATCGACCAGGCGTCGACCACCGTCACCGCGGTCTCCGCGAGCCCGGACTCGGTGACATACGGGAACGAGAGCACGGTGCTCTTCAGCGCCACGGTCGACGTGCCCGCCTCCGGTGTCCCCACCGGCACGGTCACCTTCACCACGACGGTGGCCGGCGCACCCGCAACGCTGTGCACGGGAGGCGTCTCGCCGTCCGGAGCGATCGCCACCTGCGCCACCGGCGACACGGTCCTGGTTGCTGCCGGCTCCCCGTACGCCGTCACCGCCACCTACAGCGGCGACAACAACTTCAGCGGCTCCGCCATCACCGAACCGGCCGCGCTGACCGTGACCCGGGCGACTACCGCGACCACCCTGGTGTCGGTCACCCCGGCCAGCCTCGCCTACGGTGCCGCCGGGCCGGTCGTCACCGTGGCGGTGGCACCGCAGTACGCCGGGACCCCCACCGGCACCGTCTCGGTCGCCGCCGGTGGCGCCACACTCTGCACCATCACGCTCCCGGCCACGTCCTGTGCGCCGGCACATGTGCTCCTGTCCCCGGTCGACAGTCCCTACTCCATCACCCTCGACTACTCCGGTGACACCAACTTCCTCTCCTCGACCCAGGTGACCCCGTCCGCGCTCGCGGTGTCCACCGCGGCCACCACCACCGTGATCACCGCGGTCACCCCCGACACCATCGACTTCGGCCAGGAATCGGGTGTCGCCATCGCCACGTCGGTCACCCCGACCACGTCCGGCACCCCGACCGGCACCGTCACCATCACCTCGGGTCCGACGGTGCTCTGCTCGGTGACCCTGCCGTCCACCACGTGCAGTCCGACTGCCACCGCGTTGTCCCCGGGGGTGTACCAACTCGTCGCCACCTACTCGGGTGACCCCAACTTCGTCGGCTCGACCTCTCCTCTGGCTCCGCTCACGGTCAATCCGGCCGCCCCTGACCTGTCGTTGGTCCCGTCGGTCAACCCGTCGCTGCCCGGGCGGCCGGTGACCGTTACCGCCACGGTCACGCCCACCAACGGTCGACCCGCACCCACGGGGACGGTGCGGTTCGTGGACGGGACGACCGGCTCGGTGCTGTGCGCCGCCGCCCCGGTGGTCACCGTCGGCCCGGTCAGCACTGCGATCTGCGTCACAACCCTCGCCACCACGCCGACACAGACCCTCACCGCCACCTACTCGGGGGACTCCAACTACGGCCCGACCCAGGCGTCACTCGTGCAGCACGTCCAGCACGGGTACTGGACCGTGGCCCAGGACGGTGGGGTCTTCGCCTTCGGGGACGCCCAGTTCTACGGGTCCATGGGTGGCAAGCCCCTCAACAAGCCGATCGTGGGCATCGCCGGTACCGCCGATGCCGGTGGCTACTGGCTCGTGGCCAGTGACGGCGGGATCTTCGCCTTCGGGGACGCCCAGTTCTACGGCTCGATGGGCAACCAGCACCTGAACGCACCCATCGTCGGCATGCAGCCCACTGCGGACGGCAAGGGGTACTGGCTGGTGGCGGCCGACGGTGGGGTGTTCAACTTCGGTGACGCCGCCTTCTACGGCTCGACCGGCAACCTCCACCTGAACGCGCCGATCGTCGGGATCGTGGTGACCGCCGACGGCGGTGGATACTTCCTGGTCGGAAGCGACGGTGGGGTGTTCACGTTCGGTGACGCCCGCTTCGTCGGGGGAGGCAACCCCAACTCCGCCAGCCCGATCGTCGGGCTGGCCGCAACGCCGTCCGGCGGGGGCTACTGGCTGGCCGCGGCCGACGGTGGGGTCTACAACTTCGGGGACGCGGGCTACCACGGCTCGATGATCAACCAACCCCTGACGTCGGCGATCGTGGGCATCGCGGCAACCACCGACGGTGGGGGCTACTGGTTGGTGGCGGCCGACGGAGGGGTCTTCGCCTTCGGCAACGCCATCTTCGACGGATCGACCGGCAACCGCCCACTCAACTCACCCATGGTCTCGCTGGCGGACATCTAGCTCAGGTCGGGTGGTGGGCGTCCGTGCGGAGTCGGCGGCGCGATGGTCAGATGGGACGTCCGTCCGACCGGACCACCCGGCGGAACTCTGGAGGTGGACTGTCTCCGGTCTCAGCCCGGCTCCTCGTCGACAGGTCGGGGGAGCCGCCGCCTGGCCTTGGACTGGTACATCGAGACATCGGCCCGATGGACCAGCTGCGTCGCCGACTCGTAACCGTCCCAGGTGGCGACACCGAGAGAGTACGGGGTGACGAATGGCTCGGAACTGGCATGTCTCCCGGCGAGGCTACGCACACCCACCAGCGGTGATCCGGGCGCCAACAGCCCGAACTCGTCGCCTCCGAGCCGGGCCACGAAGTCCCCTCCCAGTCGGACGATGCGCTTCCACGAATCGGCGAACTCGCGCAGCACGAGATCCCCGGCGTGATGGCCGAACCGATCGTTGATCGCCTTGAACCCGTCGAGGTCGAGCAGCGCCACGGTGACCAGACTGCCGGTCCGCCGGCACCGCTGCATCTCGTCGTCGAGGCGCTCGTCCCAACACCGGCGATTGGGAAGGCCGGTCAGATGATCCAGCCGCGAGTCGTTCTGCAGCTCGGTCACCATGCGCAGAGCGGCATGCAGCCGGGCGTTCTCGATCCCGATGCCGGCGGCGAGCGCCAGCGCCTCCACCAGGTCGAGATCGTCCGCGCCGAACGGTTCACCCCCCCGTTTGTCGGAAAGGTAGAGATTGCCGTAGATCTCGTCGCCCACCTTGAGGGGCACACCCAGGAGTGACGTCATGGGCGGGTGTCCGGACGGGACACCGGAGCTGGCCGGGTGGCTGCTCAGGTGGTCGACGATGAGCGGCCTCGGATCTGCGATGAGCAGTCCAAGCAGTCCTTTGCCCTCCGGACGCGGACCGATCCGGTGTTCCTCGGCAGGTGAGAGCCCGACGGTGATGAACTCGGCCAGTCCGTCGCCGGACTCGTTGAGCACGCCCAGTGCCCCGAAGCGCGCTCCCGTCATCGAACACGCCTCGGCGATCACGTGCCGGAGCAGGTCACCCAGGGCGAAATGGCCGTCGATCAGGCGGGTGGTGTCGAGGATCCGACGGAGTTTCGAGGGATCCTCGATCGACCCGACGTTCCTCACGTGGGTATGGCCCGGCCGTTGACGAATTCGGCCAGGAGGTGGTCGATAGCCTGTGCATCGAGCGGCCGTGCGAACAGGTAGCCCTGGCCCTTTTCGACCCGCTCGGCCCGTAGTCGCGTCCACTGGTCGTCGGTTTCGATGCCTTCGGCCACCATCTCCAGGCCCAGGACCTTGCCCAACTGGACAAGGGTGTGGACGATGGCCGCCGACTCCCACGTGTCGGCAATGGCGGCGACGAAGGTCTGGTCGATCTTGAGGATGTCGATGGGGAACTTCCGTAGGTAGGCGAAGGAGGAGTAGCCGGTCCCGAAGTCGTCGATCGAGATCCGGACGCCGGTGGACTTCAGTCGGTTGAGCTGGTCCACCGTGGCCTCGACGTCGTGCATAAGGATCGTCTCGGTCAGTTCGAGTACCAGGAGATCGGGTGCGAAGCCACTGGCCGACAGGGCACGACGTACGACGCCGACCAGGTCTCCGGTCTCGAGCTGGTTGGCCGAGATGTTGACCGAGATGGACAACGGGTGTCCCGCGTCCTGCCAGACCGCCCCCTGCCTACAGGCCTCGTTGAGCACCCACTGCCCGACGGTGATGATCAGGCCGGTGGTCTCCAGGGTGGGGATGAACTGCACGGGCCCGACCACGCCACGCCGCGGGTGGCGCCAGCGGAGGAGTGCCTCGGTACCGGTCATCACGCCGGTCTCCAGGTCATAGATGGGCTGGTAGAGCACGAAGAACTGATGGGCGGCCAGCGCGTCGCGCAGGTCCACCTCGAGACCATGGCGGGCGTCGACGGCGTCCTGCATGGGGGACGTGAAGAGCACGGAGCGTCGCTTGCCTGACGCCTTGGCGCGGTTGAGGGCCACGTCCGCGTCGTGAAGGAGGTCTTCGGGATGGTCGCGGAGTCCTTCGGCGATTCCGATGCTGGCGGTGACGACCACGGGCAGCTCGGTCGCGTCGAGTTCGAACGGTTGGGCCATGACGTCCAGGATCCGCTGTGCCGCCAATTCCGGACCCTTGTCCAGGGACTGGCCGTCGATCAGTACGACGAACTCGTCGCCGCCCAGTCGGCCGACGGTGTCACCTTCGCGGAGGACCCTGGTCAGCCGGTTGGCCACCAGCACAAGCAGCTGGTCGCCGGCGGCGTGACCCAGTGTGTCGTTGATGTCCTTGAAGTTGTCGAGGTCGAGGAAGAGGGCGCCGACCTTGGCATGCTCGCGTCGGAAGCGGAGCATCATCCGCTCCAGGCGGTCGAGGATCAACACGCGGTTGGGAAGGCCGGTCAGGGGATCGTGGAAGGCGAGATGGGTCAGCTCCTCAGTCCGGTTCTGGACCAGAAGTGTGGCCCGGGAGCGGCCGGTGCCAAGGACGTAGATCAGGAACGCCAGCAGGGCACTGATCAGCATCCCGCTGATGAGGAAGTAGTAGGCCCCCTGATTGGAGGCAATCGAGTTGGAGACCGCCGTGGAGCGGGTGAGCACGTGCCATCCGTTGTGCAGATCGACCGTGGTCACCTGTGCACCTCGCGCGGCGCGTCCGGCGGTGTAGACCACCGACCCGTGCCCCGTGCCGAATTCGAAGGTGACGGCCGTGTGCGGGTGTCCGGCCAGTGCGGCATTCATCAGGACATCAGGTTCGATCTGGGAGCCCGTCCAGCCGACGAACTCTGCCCGCCTGGTGGCAACCGTGGACGGATGCGCACCACGCTGGTAGATGGCGGATCCTACGGCCAGGGTAGAAATAGCACCGGATTTGAAGGGGAGGTAGGTGTTCTCCCCGGAGTCGCGGGCAGCCAACAGAGCGGGCCCGAGTCCCGAGGCGCAGTAGTCCACCCCGGCCGGATACACCGGGGTACCTGATCGGGTGACCGATCCCGTTTCGAGGCAGTAGTAGGCACGCGCCCCGGGTGGCTCGACCACCACCGCGCCGCCGGATCCGGTCGGACCGGCGGGATCGTGTGATTCCCGGAGGATGAAGGCGTTCAACCCGCTCGCCGGCACCAGGGTGATCCCGGCGATCGCAACGAGTTCGGGGAAGCGGGCGAGCGCGTCCTCCGATGCGACCCACTGGCGGAACTGCGTGGCGGTCATGTCCGGATTGGCCGACACGAAACTCCCCGCGCTGATGTCCAGATCCTGCTCGTGCTGGAGTGCGAGCTGCAGGGTGGAGGCGACGGCGTCTGCCGAGGTGATCTGAGCCTGCGTGGCGACCGCCGCGTCGTGGCTGGCGATGTTCCGTGCGCCGAGGACGCTTGCGAAACCTCCCACGAGGACCACGGCGACCGCCAGGACAGCCCACGCGACCCTGTGTCGAGGAGTCGGGTCGACCCCATCCCTCATGATCGTCGGATCAGGATGCGACGGGTCCGTTGCGTTGCGGCAGGGAATTGGGGTGTGCAGGGCGCGACCGTGGCGGCGTGGGTGCCCGGGGAGTTGTGGCGGTCGATGAGCGCGACGGGATCCGGTGCAATCGGAGGAGTTGACCTGACGGGCGTCGAGCCGCGACGGGAATGCATACCGTCACCAAGCACCACCGGTGACGTCCAGAAGCCATGCCGCCTACTCATGGATCCAGCGTACGAGTGCGACCCTCCGTGGTCTTGAGCCGGAATGAGCGAAGCAGCAGGTCGGGAACCGTCCAATTCGGACGGAGCGGACGACGCGTTTGGTGTAGCGCCGCATTGAGTTCGAACCGTCGTCGCTCGTCGTGGGCCGGGCGTGGGTCAGGCGTGGGCCGGGCGTGGGTTCCCGTGGGTGCGGCGGCGTGTGCACCGGCGGCCCCCGCGCCCATCAGTGGCTCGGCGTCTGCACCAGGGTGACGGTGGCTCCGCAGCACTGCCCGAGGTCGTCGTAGCGGGACGACACCGACATCTCGAACCAACGCGAGGTGTCGGGACTGTGGCAGGGCACGGTGAAGCGGGCGGGCGCCGGGAGTTCACTGGCGACGGCCAGACGGACGGCCGAGCCGACCAGGTCGGCCCAGGGATCCCCGTCGGCTTCGTCGCACACGTCCAGATAGGAGGTGCCGACGCCGGTATGGCTCGGGTCACCGCCGTTGGTCACGCAGAATTCGCGCCAGGCGTCGTTGACCGAGGTGACCGTGCCGTCACGATCGAGCACCGCCACCTCCACCGGGACCCGAGGTGCGTGCTGGACGACCGGTGTCGACCCGGACGTGGCGGTCACGACCGGCGGGGGAATCGACTCCCCGGGCAGCGGATGGATGGCGGACACCCCCTGGGCCTCCAACGTCGCCCGCACCCGACAGGCCAGATCGAGGTTGAACCGATCGTCGGGGTCGTGGAGGTCGCGTCCGGTCAGCTCCTCGATCCGCCGCAGCCGGTACTTGAGCGTGCTCGGGTGCACGTGGAGGCGTTCGGACGTGGCCCGCAACGACTGCTGGTCCCGCAGCGACTCACTGAGGGTGTGCACGAGATCCGAGTGATGGGCGGCGTCGTAGGCCTGCAGGACACCGATCCACTCGTCGACGAAGGCACGCAACCGCGTCTGGTCCGCGTCGATCGACAGGAATCGGGAGATCCCCAGCCCGTCGAAGCGGACGACCGCTGCCGCGGACAGCCGGAGCGCGAGTTCCGCCTCAGCGACCGAGAGGCTCAGAACGGACGGATCATGACGATCGCCGACGCCGAGTCGCAGGTGCTCGCGCCCGACCCGGTTCAACTCCTCGCTCAGGAAGGTCCAGTCGGTGTCGTCGGCCACGAAGCACACGAGGTTGTTGGCACGGGACGTGGACAGCCTGCCGTCGAGCCCGGCGGCGCGGAACGCCTGCCGCAGCTCCATCATCGAGGGGAGCGGCCCGGGCACGTCGGTCTCGACGATGAGTGCCCGGTGCGGTCGATCGATGGCGTAGCCGAGCACCGCCGCGTGGCTCCGTGAGCGTTCGATGTCCGGACCGTCGAGGAGTTCCGTGGCCAGATCGCCCCAGATCCGGAGCTCGTTTGACGCCACGCTCCGCAGGCGGAACATCTCGGTGGCCAACACCATGGTCCCCTGCTCGAGGGCGAACAGCGCGGTGTCGTCCGCCCCCCCCTCGGGATCGAACAGGCCGATCACCCCGAGGCACGTGCCGCCGGGACGGGCCACGACGACGACCCACTCGGCGAGGCGGACCGCACTGGCGTGCTCGGGGGGTTCGCCCACCCGCCAATCGGGGAGCACCAACACCTCGTCGCCGTGGTCGCCCACCGTGGCGAGCCGTGCGCCGTCACCGTCGTCGATCACCACCGTCCGCCCGGTCGCCTCGTGGAGTACCGTGGCGATCCCGTTGACCCCGTGACCCATCGCGACCGATGTGGTGAGTGCACGGTGGAGTGCGATGACATCGTCGATCTGTCCGGGTCGGATCGTCACATCGGTCACCCGGTGACGCCCGATCGGAACGGTTCCCGGATCTCCGTCCGCACACGGGTCACCTGTCCCCGACGTGGCGGACCACCGACCAGGCTCCGATCCATCCGTGCCGCAGAGATCACGCCCATGCCACCGCCCAACTGTCTGGCACCACCGCCGATGGCACCGACTATCGCCCGGCTGCCAACCTGTGGCGTCCGGCGTTCGGGACCCCGCCCAACCGCCCCGATTCCGGCGACGTGGGAAGCGTCATCCCGCCTGTACGCTACCCCGCTCCCACGGGTTGTCGTTCCGTCGACGGGTTGCGGTGTTGGTCGATCGACAAGGAACTCACTCGTCGAACGTCGCTCGGTCGCTCCGGTCCGGATGTCGTTTCCGATGGAGACGTCGCTCGCGACCGCACCTGCTCCGCAACCGATCGGGAACCGGAATGCGCATTACCCGAAAGTAACTTCGACTGCACGAGCCCCAAGGAAACCGCACCGACGACGGTATCGGAGTGAACCGGATGGGTACCGACCGAAGGGACTCACCGATGGCTGTAGCGAATCCCCGACGAGTTCGGCACTTCCTGCGCTCTGCGTCGGCCACCGCGGTCGTCACACTGGTGGGAGCCGGATCACTGGTCCTGGCCGTGCCGGCCGACGCCGCCACACCCGTTGCTGCTTCGTCGACCTCTGCAGCGGTGGCGACCGCCGGGTCGACCCCTGCGTACCGCCACGGCGAGGTCCGGACGCTGTCCGGTGCCAACGCAGTCGGACCTACCGCGCATGCACTGGCTGCCGCCGCCGCCAGCACCACGACGATGACCTATGGCGGGGGAATCGACGATGTCGGTGTCGTGGTCGGGACGCCCCGGGTCTACCTCGTGTACGACGGTGCCCAGTGGGGGACCGAGGGAGCCGTGACGGTGGGCGGCAGGACCGTTGCCAGTTTCAGCGGCGACCCTGCGGGCATGGCACCGGTGCAGCAGGCATTCTTCGCCGGCCTCGGCACGAACGGTGAGACATGGAGCGGGGTGGCCACCCAGTACTGCCAGGGCATCGCCACCGGTGCCAGCGTGTGCCCGGCTGGTGCGGCCCACACCGGCCACCCGACCGACGGGGTGCTGGCCGGCGTCTGGGAGGACACCAGGACCACTTCCCCGGCCGCCGCCACCCCCGCCCAGTTGGCCGTGGAGGCAGAGGCGGCGGCTGCCCACTTCGGGAACACCACCCAGGCATCCAACCGCAACGCCCAGTACGTGATCGTGTCGCCCACCGGCACCCATCCCGACGGGTTCAACACGTCGTCGGGCAGCTTCTGCGCCTGGCACGACTACACCGCCGACCCTTCCATCGGCTCGGTGGCACAGCCCGACGGCATCATCGCATTCACCAACATGCCCTACCTGCCCGACATGGGTACCAGCTGCGGCCAGAACTTCGTCAACAAGGGATCGTCCGGCCTGCTCGATGGTGTGACCATCGTGGGCGGACACGAGTACAACGAGACGCTGACGGACCCGTTCCCCGGCGGAGGGTGGACGGACAGCTCGGGCGACGAAGTGGCGGACGTCTGTGCGTGGATCACCGCCGGCCAGGGTGGGTCGGCCGACCTGGCACTTGCCACGGGCACCTTCGCCGTGCAGGCCATCTGGGGGAACGACGCAAACGGTGGCACCGGTGGATGCGAACTGTCCCACCCGTTCGTCACCTCGCCGGCGAACGTGGTCTCGTTGGCCAACCCGGGTACCCAGACCGGCTCGATCGGTAGCCCGACGAGGCTCACCCTGGCCGCATCGGACTCCGCCAGCGGACAGGCCCTGAGCTTCTCGGCCACCGGACTCCCCGCCGGACTGTCCATCACGCCGACCGGTCAGATCACCGGGACACCCACCGCATCGGGCACGACATCGGTGGTCGTCACCGTGACGGATCCCACGAAGGCGATGGCCACCGTGAGCTTCTCCTGGACGGTGGCGGCGGTCGCCCACGTGATCGCCGTCGCTGAGCCGGGACCGCAATCGACCGTGCGTCACGCGTTCGTGAGCAAGCAGATCCGGGCGACCGATCCGGTGACCGGCTCCCCGCTC
>Ga0302279_10003810_pt1 | contig 18395 bp, 9 predicted proteins | sample III_Bog_N3_3_FD_194541 | JGI IMG/M metagenome (GOLD analysis project Ga0302279, IMG submission 194541) | Peat permafrost microbial communities from Stordalen Mire near Abisko, Sweden - III_Bog_N3_3 | ecosystem: Environmental > Terrestrial > Soil > Wetlands > Peat | place: Sweden: Abisko...
CGAACCGGCATCGCGATCGCGACCGCCGCGCGCGCCGCCGCGCGGAGCGCGCCAGCCCGGACGGCCCGCGCCGGCACCGGCGGAGGTGCCCGGCGCGCCGCGGCCCTTGCTGGCCTCGCCGCGCTTCTTGGCGGCGTCGTCGGCCCAGCTCGACGAGAGCTTCTCGGACTTGACGGCCTTCTTGTCGCCCGGCTTGGCGCCCGGCGCGGCAGGCGCGCCCGGAACGGCCTTGGCCTTGTGGATCGTGCCCTTGATGCCGGCAGCGGCATCGGCCGGCTTCGGCGGCTCCGGCTTGTGGGCGACCAGCACCTTCTTGGGCGCGGACATCATCGCGCGGATGGCGGCAGCTTCGGCCTCGGCGGCCTTGCGGCGGCCCTGCAGGTCGGTGATCTTCTTGGTTTCCTCGGCCTCGGCGTCGGCAGCCTTGATCACGCGCACCTGGCGCACCGGCTCGATCGGGGCGGCGACGGGTTCGGGCACCTCGGCGACGGGCGCCGGTGCGGCGGCAGCAGCAGCAGCGGCCGCCGCGGCTTCGCGGGCGGCGGCGTCCTTGGCCGACTTCGTCATCGGCACCTTGGGCTTGGCGGCCTCGACGGCGGCGCGCGCCGCGTCGGCGGCAGCCTTCTCGGCCTCGGCCTTCTCGGCGGCAGCGGCGGCGGCCTTGGCGCGATCCTCGGCCTCGGCGCGCACGCGCGCTTCTTCCGCTTCGCGCAGGCGACGCTTTTCGGCCAGCTCTTCTTCCTGCCGGCGCATCAGCTCGGCCTGGGCGCGGGCTTCCTCTTCACGGCGAACCAGCTCGGCTTCCTCCGCGGCGGCAGCGGCCTGGGCCTGCTCTTCCGTCGTCGAATCATCACGCTGGACGAAGGTGCGCTTCTTGCGCACCTCGACCTGGATCGTGCGGGCCTTGCCGCTCGCATCCGCCTGCTTGATCTCGCTGGTCGACTTGCGGGTCAGCGTGATCTTCTTGCGTTCGCCCCCGGTGGTGCCGTGCGCGGTGCGCAAGTAGTCGAGCAGCCGCTCCTTGTCTGCGTCGTTCAGCGCGTCGTCGGTCGTCGCCTTGGCGACGCCTGCGGACTGCAGCTGTTCGAGCAGCGTTGCAGCGGGGCGGTTCAGCTCCGATGCAAACTGGGCGACGGTGGTCACTGCCATTTCAGGAATTCCTTGCTCGTTGTTCCGGGCGTTCGATTGTCGTGGTGGTCGCGGGAGCTCAGGTGGTGAACCAGTGCTCGCGGGCCTTCATGATCAGCGCCTTCGCGCTGGCCTCGTCAACGCCGGTCATCTCCACCAGTTCGTCGACCGCCAGGTCGGCCAGGTCGTCGCGCTTGTGCACGCCGCCGTCCGCCAGCTTCCCGATCAGGTCGGGGGTCAAACCTTCGAGGTCGCGCAGATCCTGCGACACCTCTTCGACGCGCTCCTCGCGCGCGATCTCCGCCGTCAGCAACGCATCCTTGGCCCGGGTGCGCAGCTCGTTGACCGTGTCTTCGTCGAAGCCTTCGATCTCCAGCATCTCCTGCAGCGGCACGTAGGCCACCTGCTCGAGGCTCGTGAAGCCTTCCTCGATCAGGATGTCGGCCACTTCCTCGTCGACGTCCAGCTTGTCGACGAACAGCGCGCGCACGCCGCCCGATTCCTGCGCCTGCTTGGCCTGCGACTCCTCGGCCGTCATGATGTTGATGCGCCAGCCGGTCAGGTCGGACGCCAGGCGCACGTTCTGGCCGCCGCGGCCGATCGCGATCGCGAGGTTTTCCTCGTCGACGACGACGTCCATCGCGTGCTTCTCTTCATCGACGACGATCGACTGCACGTTGGCCGGGGCCAGCGCGCCGATCACGAACTGGGCCGGATCCTCGCTCCACAAGACGATGTCCACGCGTTCGCCGGCGAGCTCGTTGGTGACCGCGGTCACGCGCGAGCCGCGCACGCCCACGCAGGTGCCGATCGGATCGACGCGCTTGTCGTGCGACAGCACGGCGATCTTGGCGCGCGAACCGGCGTCACGCGCGCAGCTCTTGATTTCCAGCAGGCCTTGCTCGATCTCGGGCACTTCCTGGCCGAACAGCTCGACCATGAAGCCGGGCGCGCTGCGCGACAACATGATCTGGGGGCCGCGGGCCAGCGAATCAACCCCGGCGATGAACGCGCGCACGCGGTCGCCCGAGCGCAGGTTTTCCTTGGGGATCATCTCGCTGCGCTTGAGGCGGCCTTCGACGCGCCCTTGCTCGACGATGATGTCGCCCTTGTCCAGGCGCTTGACGGTGCCGGTGAAGATGCGTTCGCCGCGCGACAGGAAGTCGTTGAGCAGCTGCTCGCGCTCCGCGTCGCGGATCTTCTGCAGGATGACCTGCTTGGCCGCCTGCGCGCCGATGCGGCCGATGGGCACCGAATCGATCGGCTCCTCGATGTAGTCGTCGACCTCGATGTCGGGAATCTGCTCCTGGGCTTCGAACAGCAGCACTTCGGCATCGGGGATCTGCAGGCCGGCCTCGTTGGGGACGACGTGCCAGCGGCGGTAGGTGTCGTAGTCGCCGGTCTCGCGGTCGACCGACACGCGGATGTCCACATCGGCGCCGTGAAGCTTCTTGGTGGCCGAGGCGAGCGCAGACTCGACCGCACCGAACACGAGATCGCGTTCAACGGTCTTTTCGCGCGAGATCGCGTCCACCAACATCAGCATTTCGCGGTTCATTGTTCTTGACCTCCGTCGTCGGATTGAGCACCGGCCTGGGGCACGGCGGCGAGGTCCGCCTTGCGGCGGCGCCCCTTGAAGTCGATCACCGGCACCAGCCGGGCTTCCTGCAATTCATCGAGCGTGAAATCGAGCACCTGCTCGACGCCCGCCTTCGCACCTGCCTTGGCCTGCGTCTTGCTGATCGCAGCCGCCGGCAACACCAGTCCCCAGCCTTCCCCGCGCGCCCGGAGCTCGCCAGCGAACTTCTTGCGGGCCTGGAAGGCTTGCTTCAGGGTGATTTCCACTTGTTCGCCGACGAAGCGCCGGAAATCGCGCTCGCCCCGCAGCGGACGATCCAGGCCCGGCGAGGAGACCTCGAGCCGGCTGTAGTCCGCGTTCTCCACTTCCAGCACATATTGCAGCTGTCGCGTGACAGCTTCGCAATCCTCGACCAGCACGAACTCGGAGTCGCCGGTGGTGTATGCATGGCCCGGGACGCGGTCGATCGTGACGCGCAGCAGTCCGCCACCGACGCGCTCGACGTCCACCAGGTCGTATCCCAACCCGGTGACGGTGCGATCGATGGCCGAAGTCCAGCCTGGGGTTTGCGAGGGCAGTGCCAAGAAAGTGGTTCTAAGGTTCGAAAGTTGAATCGGGGGGCCAAAAAGTCGCAAAGGCCCCTGAGGACCCTTGCAACTTGCTTTTCGGCGACGCAGTTTTCAAGGCCGCGCCGCCGCAGAGTTCTTCTCGCCAAGGGACTGTCCGGTGCGGACTTATTTCACGGTGCAAATGACGCGGCAAAAAAAATGGGCAGAAGACAAATCCGCCCACCTCTTCCACGCGTCATGCCGCCCCGTCAGACGAGCGCGAAACCTTTCGAGCTTCGCAGCAAATCCGCAGTGTCCAGTACATCAGCGAAGCTCGTATTATAGCCCGCAAGACGTGTACCCGCAACAGCAGTGATGCGACAATCACACTACTAACAACATACGGAGACCGCATGGGATTCCTCGCCGGCAAGCGCCTGCTCATCACGGGCGTATTGAACAACCGCTCGATCGCCTATGGCGTCGCACGGGCCTGCCACCGCGAAGGCGCAGAACTGGCCTTCAGCTACCAGGGCGAGCGCTTCAAGGAGCGCATCACCGAATATGCCGCGGAATTCGGCTCCAAGCTGATCTTCGACTGCGACGTCGGCTCCGACGAGCAGATCGCCGCACTGTTCGACGGCCTGAAGCAGGCCTGGCCGGAAGGTTTCGACGGCTTCGTCCATTCGATCGGTTTCGCCCCGCGCGAGGCGATCGCCGGCGAGTTCCTGGACGGCCTGTCGCGTGAGAGCTTCCGCATCGCTCACGACATCTCGGCCTACAGCTTCCCGGCGATGGCCAAGGCCGCGCTGCCGCAGCTGCGCGACAGGAGCGCCCTGCTGACGATGACCTACCTGGGCGCCGTCCGCGCCGTGCCTGCGTACAACACGATGGGCCTGGCCAAGGCGTCGCTGGAGGCGAGCGTGCGCTACCTGGCGGCCGGCATCGGCCCCAAGGGCATCCGCGTCAACGGCATCTCGGCCGGGCCGATCAAGACGCTGGCGGCGTCCGGCATCAAGGGCTTCGGCAAGCTGCTGGGCGTGTTCGAGGAAAACTCGCCGCTGCGCCGCACCGTCACCATCGAGGACGTGGGCAACGTCGCCGCGTTCATGTTGTCGGACCTGTCGGCGGGCATGACGGGCGAGATCTCGTACGTCGATGCCGGCTTCAGCCAGGTGATGGGCGGCGGAGCAGCCCTGCTGGGCGACTGAAATCTCGCCCGAACGCAAAAAGCGCGCCCGGTGGCGCGTTTTTTTTGGCCGCCTGCGTCGAGCCTTCGGGGCTGACGCGTCGAGGGCTCCGCTCAGAGCTGGTCGAGCGCGTTCGCGGCGCCGATCAGCGCCGGCGAGGTCTCCGCGTGGATCAGCCAGGTCGGAATGCCGTCCAAGTAGTCGCGGAAACGCCCCTTGGCGACGAAGCGTTCTCGGAACGTGGAGCGGTCGATCCAGTCGCCCAGGCGCGGCACGATGCCGCCGCCGATGTACATGCCGCCGCGCGATCCGAGCGTCAGCGCCAGGTCGCCTGCCACGCCGCCGAGGAAGCCGAAGAAGATCTCGACGGCCTCGACGCAGCGCGGGTCGCTGCCCGAGGTCGCGGCGCCGGTGACGCCGGCCGGGTCCAGCGGCTTGGCGGCGATGCCGTCGATCGCGCACAACGCCTCGTACAGGTTCACCAAGCCCATGCCGGACAGCGCGCGCTCGGCCGACGCATGGCCGAACTTGTCGCGCAGCACGGCGACGACGCGATCCTCGCGCACGTTCGCGGGCGCCAGGCTGACGTGGCCGCCCTCCCCGCCCAGCGGCAACGAGCGGCCGGCGGCGTCCACGCGCAGCAGGCCCGAGACGCCCAGCCCCGTGCCCGGCCCCAGCAGCCCGATCGCGCCCGCCGGATCGGCCACGCCGCCGGTTCCGACGCGGCGCAGATGTTCGGGCTGCAGCATGGGCAACGACAGCGCCAGCGCGGTGAAGTCGTTGATCAGCAGCAGGCGGTCGAAGCCGAGCGCCTTGCGCACGGCTTCGATCGAGAACGACCAATGGAAATTGGTCATCTGCACGCGGTCGCCGACGATCGGGTTGGCGATGCCCACCGCGGCCTGCAGCGGCCGAGCGCAGGTGAGTTGGGCGACGTAGGCTTTCAGCGCATCGTCGAAGGTGGCGTACTCCACGCTCGGATACGTCACCACCTGGGTCGGTTCGGCGCCGGGCGCCTCCTGCACGGCGAATCGGGCGTTGGTGCCGCCGACATCGCCCATCAGGCGCGGGAAGCTGGAGGAACTGGCGACGGTCATGGAGCGGAGCGATTCGCGAAAAAGTGGCGGGGCCGCCCTGGCTTGCGCAGGCAACGGCGTTCGAACGCGCAGTTTACCTACCCGCGTCGCGACGACACGGCGCGGACGCTACTCAGCAACGAAACGAGGCGATCATCGGCTGGCCGGCAGTCGAGGCCCAACTGGACAGGTAAAGTTTTCCTAAACCGCCTTTACCCGTCAAAAACGGGTGTGCCGTTTGCTATGGTGTCGCGCGGTCGAGATGAGGCGACAGGGTGAGGCTCGGCCGTCTCGAACGTGGACAAAATGCGAAAGTGCGCCGCCTCGACCGGCCGGCGCCGAACAAGGATCGTGATGGAACAAGAACGACTGTCCGCAGGCACCCCGCCGGCGGCGCCGAAGAAGAAGCGCCGCTGGCTCGGCACCGTGATCGCCGTGCTGCTCGTGGCCGCACTCGGGGCCTTGGCGTGGTACCTGACGCACAAGCCGGCCGCGGGTTCCGGCGGCGCCGCATACGGCGGTCCGCCAGGACCCGGCGGACCGGGTGGTCCCGGCGGTGCAGGTCGCCGCGGCGGCGGGCAGAACACCACCACGGTCGGCGTGGCCGCCGTGGCGCGCGCGGACATCCCGATCTACGTCGACGCGCTGGGCACCGTCACCCCGTCGGCCACCGTCACGGTGGTGCCGCAGGTCTCGGGCGTGCTCACCCAGGTGCCGTTCCAGGAAGGCCAGATGGTCAAGACGGGCCAGTTGCTGGCCACCATCGAGCCGCGTCCGTTCGAGCTCGCGGTGATGTCGGCGCAAGGCACGCTGCAGCGCGACCAGGCGTCGCTGGAGGCCGCCAACGTCACCCTCAAGCGCTACCAGACGCTGCTGCAGGAGGATTCGATCGCGCGCCAGGACGTCGACACCCAGGTCGCCACCGTCAAGCAGTTGCAGGGCACCGTGCTGGGCGACCAGGCCGCGCTGGGCACGGCCAAGCTCAACCTCGAATGGACGCGCATCAAGGCGCCGGTCAGCGGCCGCGTGGGCCTGCGCTCGGTCGACATCGGCAACCTCGTGTCCTCGGGCACGTCCACCGGCATCACCACCATCACCGAGCTCGCGCCGATCGACGTCGAATTCGCGATCCCGCAGGACCGCATCCCGCAGCTGCAGGCGCGCGTGGCCGCCGGCGCGGTGCTGGCCGTCTCCGCGATGGACCGCACGCGCACCACCTTGCTCGACACCGGCGCGTTCCTGTCGCTGAACAACCAGTCCGACACGCAGACCGGCACCGTGCGCGCGAAGGCGCGCTTCTCGAACGCGCGCAACGCGCTGTTCCCGAGCCAGTTCGTCAACGTGCGCATCCTGCTGGACACGCTCAAGGACGCCACCGTGGTGCCGGTCACCGCGCTGCGCCACGGGCCCAACGGCGACTTCGTCTACGTGCTCAACGACGACCGCACGGTCACGCAGACCACGGTCGTGCAAGGCATCGCGAGCGCCGACACCGTGCAGATCACCCAGGGCCTGGACATCGGCGAGCGCGTGATCACCGAAGGCGGCGACCGCCTGAAGGACGGCGCGAAGGTGTCGCTGCCGGGCGACGCCGCCTCCGGCCCGCGGCGCGGCGCCAGCGGCGCGTACGGCGCCTCGGGCGCGCGTGGCGGACATCATCGCCGCGACGGCGCCAGCGGCACCGACGGCGGCGCGGCACCGGCCGCTGCCGACGGCGCAAGCCGCCCGCACTTCGCCCGCGAAGCGGCCAGCGCGCCGGCGCCGGCCGATGGCGCCAGCTGGGCCCATCACCACCGCGACGGCGCCAGCGCGCCGTGGGGCGGTGCGTCATGGCCGGGCCAGGGCGCGAGCGGCGCACATCGCCATCGCGCAAGCGAGGCGCAGTCGTGATCGTCGTCAGCGCCAACCCCGAATCGTCGACACGCGCCCCGCGATGAGCCCGTCCAGACCCTTCATCCAGCGGCCGGTCGCCACCTCGCTGCTGATGCTGGCGATCGTCCTGACGGGCATCGTCGGCTTCCGCTTCCTGCCGCTGTCCGCGCTGCCGCAGGTCGACTATCCGACCATCCAGGTGCAGACGCTGTATCCAGGCGGCAGCCCCGAGGTCATGAGCCGCACCGTCACGGCGCCGCTCGAAAAGCAGTTCGGCAACATGTCGGGCCTGCAGCGCATGGGCTCGACCAGCGCCGCCGGCGTGTCCATCGTCACGCTGCAGTTCAACCTGGGCCTGTCGCTGGACGTGGCCGAGCAGGAAGTGCAGGCCGCGATCAACGCCGGCAACTCGCTGCTGCCGGCCGACCTGCCCGCGCCGCCGGTCTACGCCAAGGTCAACCCGGCCGACGCGCCGGTGATGACGCTGGCGGTGAGCTCCAGGTCGATGCCGCTGCCGGACGTGCAGAACCTCGTCAACACCCGGCTGGCGCAGAAGATCAGCCAGGTCTCGGGCGTCGGCCTGGTCACGCTCGCCGGCGGCCAGCGCCCGGCCATGCGCATCCAGGCGGACACGCGCGCGATGGCCGCCTACGGCATCGACCTGACGGCCGTGCGCACCGCCATCACCAACGCCAACGCCAACAGCGCCAAGGGCAGTTTCGACGGCGCGTCGCGTTCCTACTCGATCAACGCCAACGACCAGCTGGTCTCGGTGGACGACTACAAGTCGCTGATCGTGGCCTACAAGAACGGCGCCCCGGTGCGCATGAGCGACATCGCCCAGGTGGTCGACAGCGCCGAGAACCTGCGCCTGGCCGCCTGGGCCGACGACACGCCCGCCATCATCGTCAACGTGCAGCGCCAGCCGGGCGCCAACGTGATCCAGACCGTCGACGCGATCAAGAAGCAGCTGCCCGAGCTGCAGGCCGGCCTGCCGAGCGGGCTCGACGTGCGCGTGCTCAGCGACCGCACCGCGGGCATCCGCGCGTCGGTGGAGCATGTCGAGTTCGAACTGGTGCTGGCGGTCGTCCTGGTCACGCTGGTGATCTTCGCGTTCCTGCACAGCTGGCGGGCGACGGTCATCGCCAGCCTGTCGGTGCCGATCTCGCTGATCGGCACCTGCGGCGCGATGTACCTGCTGGGGTACAGCCTCAACAACCTCAGCCTGATGTCGCTGACCATCGCCACCGGCTTCGTCGTCGACGACGCGATCGTGATGATCGAGAACATCTCGCGCTACCTCGAGCAGGGCGACAAGCCGATGCAGGCCGCGATCAAGGGCGCGTCGCAGATCGGCTTCACCATCGTGTCGCTCACGGTCTCGCTGATCGCGGTGCTGATCCCGCTGCTGTTCATGGGCGACGTCGTCGGCCGCCTGTTCCGCGAGTTCGCGGTCACGCTGGCCATCACGATCCTGATCTCGGCGGTGGTGTCGCTGACGCTGGTGCCGATGATGTCGGGCCGCATGCTCAAGCGCGAGAAGGAGCCGCACGGCTACGCGCTGAAGTTCCAGCAGATGTTCGACTGGATCATCGCGCGCTACGACCGCGGCCTGCTGTGGGTGCTGGACAACCAGACCACCACGCTGCTCGCCGCGCTGGCCACCTTCGCGCTCACGGTGCTGCTGTACGTGCTGATCCCCAAGGGCCTGTTCCCGACGCAGGACACCGGCCAGCTGCAGGTGCGCGTGCAGAGCGCCGAGACCGTCAGCTTCGCGCGCATGTCCGAGCTGCAGCGGCAGACGGCGCGCGCGATGCTGGCCGACCCGGCCGTCGACAACATCGCGTCCATCGTCGGCGTGGACGGCGCCAACAACACCATGCTCAACGCCGGCAGCATGCTGGTCGACCTCAAGCGCGGCGCCAGCGGCACGCAGGACGAGATCATGAATCGGCTGCGCAACCTCGCGCAGCAGGTGCCCGGCGTCACGCTGTACCTGCAGCCGACGCAGGACCTGACGATCGACTCCGACACCGGCCCGACGCAATACCGCGTGTCGATGGAAGGCGCCGACGACGCCACCGTGGCGCTGTGGTCCAACAAGCTCGTCGAGCGCCTGCGCTCGGACAGCAAGGTGCGCAACGTCGTCACCGACGTCGGCGCCACCGGCCTGGCCGTCGAGGTCGACATGGATCGCGACACCGCCTCGCGCCTGGGCATCAGCGCGTCCACGGTCGACGACGCGCTCTACAGCGCCTACGGCCAGCGCATCGTCTCGACGATCTTCACCGAGACCAACCAGTACCGCGTGATCCTCGAGGCCCGGCCCGACCAGGCGCGCACGCCCGACTCCATCGGCGACCTGCGCGTGCTGACCACCAGCGGACAAGCCACGCCGCTGTCGGCGTTCGCCGCCGTACGCACCGTGCAGTCGCCGCTGCAGGTCACGCACGTCGCGCAGTACCCCGCGACGACGGTGGGTTTCGACACTGCGGACGGGGTCTCGCTGGGCACCGCGGTCGATTCGATCCGCCAGGCAGCCAAGGACATCGGCCTGCCCTCGTCGGTGACGATGGTGCCGCTGGGCGCGGCCGGCGCGTACGAGAAGTCGCTGTCCAACCAGCTGTGGCTGATCCTGGCCGCGGTGATCTGCGTCTACATCGTGCTGGGCGTGCTCTACGAGAGCTACGTGCACCCGCTGACCATCCTGTCGACGCTGCCGTCTGCCGGCGTCGGCGCGCTGCTGGCGCTGCTGATCGGCGGGCAGGACCTGGGCGTGATCGGCATCATCGGCATCATCCTGCTGATCGGCATCGTCAAGAAGAACGCGATCATGATGATCGACTTCGCGATCGACGCCGAGCGCACCGAGGGCAAGACGCCGCGCGAGGCGATCCACCAGGCGGCGCTGCTGCGCCTGCGCCCGATCCTGATGACGACGTTCGCCGCGCTGTTCGCCGCGCTGCCGCTGATGTTCGGCTGGGGCGAAGGCAAGGAGCTGCGCCATCCGCTGGGCCTGTCGATCTTCGGCGGCCTGCTGGTGAGCCAGCTGCTGACGCTTTTCACGACGCCGGTGATCTACCTGTGGTTCGACCGCATCGGCGAGAGCGTGCGCAGGCGCCTGGGCATGGACGACGATGACGCCGACGACTCACCCGCGCCGCAGCTCGCGCTCGAGGCGCCGCCGGTGCCCCAGCTGATCGAGTTCGACCCCGACGCGCCGCACCCGGCGCCAGGAGCCGGGCGATGAACCTGTCGTCACCTTTCGTCAAGCGGCCGATCGCCACGGTGCTGCTGACCGCCGGCGTGGCGCTCGCGGGCATCGCCGGCTTCTTCGTGCTGCCGGTGGCGCCGCTGCCGCAGGTCGACTACCCCGCGATCTCGGTGTCGGCCAGCATCCCCGGCGCGAGCCCCGACGTGATGGCCAACAGCGTGGCCACGCCGCTGGAGCGCCGCCTGGGCACCATCTCCGGCGTCAACGAGATCACGTCCCAGAGCGGCACCGCCTCCACGCGCGTGAGCCTGCAGTTCGACCTGAACCGCGACATCGACGGCGCCGCGCGCGAGGTGCAGGCCGCGATCAACGCGTCGCGCGTGGACCTGCCCGTCACGCTCAAGACCAACCCGACCTACCGCAAGGCGAACCCGTCGGACGCGCCCTGCATCATCCTGGCGCTGACTTCCAAGACGCGCACGCCGCAGCAGATCTACGACGCGGTGTCCAACATCGTGCAACAGAAGGTGGCACAGGTCTCGGGCGTGGGCGACGTCGAGATCGGCGGCGGCTCGCTGCCGGCCGTGCGCATCGACCTGAACACGCTGGCGCTGAACAACCTGGGCATCCCGGCCGAGGACGTGCGGGCCGCGATCCAGGCCTCCGACGCGACGCGCCCCAAGGGCAGCATCGAGGACGACGTGCAGCGGTTGCAGATCTACACCCAGCAGCCCAGCCACGCCGCGGTCGACTACAAGGGCCTGACCGTGGCCTGGCGCAACGGCGCGGCGGTCAAGCTGTCGGACATCGCCAGCGTCACCGACGGCCCCGAGGACGTGCGCACGCTGGGCCTGTTCAACGGCAGCCCGGCGGTGATCGTGATCGTCACGCGCCAACCGGGCGCCAACATCATCGACACCGTCGACGGCGTGCGCGCGCTGGTGCCCGAGCTGAAGGCGCAGCTGCCCAGCGACATCGACCTTCAGGTGGCGTCGGACTCCACCAACTCGATCCGCGCGTCGCTGCACGAGGTCGAGGCCACGCTGGTCATCTCGGTGATGCTGGTGGTGCTGGTGGTCGGCGTGTTCCTGCACAGCCTGCGCGCCACGCTGGTGCCGGGCATCGCGACGGTGGTCTCGCTGCTGGGCACCTTCGGCGTGATGTACATGCTGAACTTCAGCCTCGACAACCTCAGCCTGATGGCGCTGACGGTGGCCACCGGCTTCGTCGTCGACGACGCCATCGTGGTGCTCGAGAACACCAGCCGCCACATCGAGGCCGGCATGGACCGCTTCGCGGCCGCGCTGCTGGGTGCGCGCGAGGTCGGCTTCACGGTGCTGTCGATCAGCCTGTCGCTGGTGGCGGTGTTCATCCCGCTGCTGTTCATGGGTGGCCAGCCGGGACGCCTGTTCCGCGAGTTCGCCGTCACGCTGTCGGTGTCGGTGATGATCTCGCTGGTGGTCTCGCTCACCACCACGCCGATGATGTGCGCCTGGCTGCTCGATCGCAACAAGGCGGGCGTCAAGAAGAAGCACAAGCCGGCGGGCCGCTTCACGCGCGTGACCGAGCGCGCGTTCGACGGCCTGCTGCACGTCTACGAGCGCGCGCTCGACTGGGCGCTCGACTCCAGGCTGACGGTGATGCTGGTGCTGGCCGCGGTCGTGGCGCTCAACGCCTGGCTGTTCGTGGCGGTGCCCAAGGGCTTCTTCCCGCAGCAGGACTCCGGCCAGCTCAACGGCGGCATGCGCGCCGACCAGAGCATCTCGTTCGACCAGATGCAGGGCAAGCTGCGCCAGCTGGTCGACATCATCCGCGCCGACCCGGCCGTCGATACGGTGGTGGGTTTCACAGGCGGCTCGCGCGCCGGCGGCGGCTTCATGTTCGTCAACTTGAAGCCCAAGAGCCAGCGCAAGGACGGCGGCCAGGCGGTGATCGCTCGGCTGCGGCCGCAGCTGGCCAGGGTGACCGGCATCAGCCTGTTCCTGAACCCGGTGCAGGACCTGCGCATGGGCGGACGCCAGACCAACTCGACCTACCAGTACACGCTCAAGAGCGACAACCAGGCCGACCTGGCCAAGTGGGCCACGCGCCTGGCCGACGCGATGAAGAACGAGGAGTCGATGACCGACATCGACACCGACCAGCAGGAAAACGGCATCGAGAGCTACGTCACGATCGACCGCGACGCCGCCGCCCGCCAGGGCATGACCAACCGCGACGTCGACAACGCGCTCTACGACGCGTTCGGCCAGCGCCAGGTGGCCACCATCTACGACGCGCTGAACCAGTACCACGTCGTGATGGAGGCGATGCCCAAGTTTGCGCAGAGCCCGGTGGCGCTGCGCGACGTGTTCGTGCCCGGCAGCGGTGCCGACGCCGCTCCGCCCGCCGCCAACGCGGCCAGCACGGCTTTCGCTGCATCGAGTCCGTCGGTCAGCGCGAACCCGGGCTCGCGCGACGCCTCCACCGGCGCCACGGTCAACACCACCGCGCACACGATGATCCCGCTGTCGACACTCGCCACGTTCAGCGAGGACGCCGCGCGCTCCAGCGTGAACCACCAGGACGGCGAGCTCGCGACGACGGTGTCGTACAACCTGGCCGACGGCTACTCGCTGTCCGACGCCAAGCTGGCGATCGAGCATGCGTCGGCTTCCATCCACATGCCGATCAACGTGCGCGGCAGCATGCAGGGCACGGCCGCCGCGGCGCAGCAGAACAACAGCCAGATGCCGCTGCTGATCGCCGCGGCGATCGTGGTGATCTACATCGTGCTGGGGGTGCTGTACGAGAGCCTCATCCATCCGTTGACGGTGCTGTCGACGCTGCCGTCGGCCGGCGTCGGCGCGGTGCTCGCGCTGATGATCTTCGGCATGGAGTTCTCGCTGATCGCGCTGATCGGCGTGTTCCTGCTGATCGGCATCGTCAAGAAGAATGCGATCCTGATCATCGACTTCGCGCTCGAGGCCGAACGCTCGCGCGGCCTGTCGGCGCACGACGCCGTGCGCGAAGCCTGCCGTCTGCGCTTCCGCCCGATCCTGATGACCACGCTGGCCGCCGCGCTCGGCGCGCTGCCGCTGGCCATCGGCTTCGGCGAGGGCTCCGAGCTGCGCCAGCCGCTGGGCGTCGCCATCATCGGCGGCCTCATCGCGAGCCAGTTGTTGACGCTGCTGACCACCCCGGTGGTGTACCTGCTGCTGGACAGGTTCCGCCTGCGCAGCCCCGACGAAAAGATGCTCAGCCGCCATGTCTCCGAAACGGAGACGGACGACACGGGCCAACCTCTTGCGCCCCACGCCGCGAGCGCGGCCCCAGGGATCTGACGATGACGATGCCAACGCCCCTTTCCTCCACGCCGCCGCGCGCGCGCCTGACGCGATGTGCGCTCGCGGTCGCGGGCACGCTCGCGCTGGGCGCCTGCACGGCGCTCGCGCCGTCGCAGAAGTTCGACGCGCCAAGCTCCGCGAAGTACCTCGAACCGCCGCCGGGATGGATGGCCGCCGCGCCCGCCGACACGCTCGCGCGCGGCCCGTGGTGGACGCTGTTCAACGATCCGGTGCTCGACGAGCTCACGCCCAAGGTCGCGGTCTCGAACCAGACCGTCGCCGCAGCTGCCGCGGCGGTCGAGGAATCGCAGGCCGCCGTGCGCGAGCAGCGCGCCGCGTTCTTCCCGACGCTTTCTCTGGACGGCGGCGTCACCCGCTCGGGCATCGGCGGCCCCAGCAGCCGCAGCGTCTCCACGACGACCAGCGGCGGCACCGTCGTCACGTCGAGCGGTGCCAGCAACCGCACGACGCGCTACTCGCTGGGATTGGGCGCGAGCTGGGAGCCCGACCTGTGGGGCCGCATCGCCAACACCGTCTCGGCCGCCAGCGCCACCGCGCAGGCGAGCGAGGCCGACCTCGCCGCCGCGCTGCTGTCCGCGCAGACGGCCTTCGTCGCCGACTACCTGTCCGTGCGCGAGGCCGACGCCGAGATCGCCACGCTGCAGACCACGATCGAGGCCTACCAGCGCGCCTTGACGATCACGCAAAACCGCTACAACGCCGCGATCGCGCAGAAGAGCGACGTCCTGCAGGCGCAGACCACGCTCGCCAACGCGCAGGCCAACCTCGCCGCCCTGGTGCAGCAGCGTGCGCAGCTGTTCCACGCGATGGCCGTGCTGGCCGGCCAGGCGCCTGCCACGTTCGCGCTGCCGGCCGGCAACTGGAACTCGACGACGGTGCCCGCGATACCGGTCGGCGTGCCATCCGATCTGCTGCAGCGCCGCCCGGACATCGCGAGCGCCGAACGCCACGTGGCCGCGGCCAATGCCGACATCGGCGTCGCCCGCGCGGCCTACTTCCCGTCGCTGACACTGAGCGCCAACGGCGCCCAGGGCTCGACGAGCCTGGGCGACCTGTTCAAGGCGTCGTCGTTCGCGTGGTCGCTGGGCGCGTCTCTCGCAGAGACGATCTTCGACGGCGGCGCGCGCACCGCGCGGGTCGAGGAGGCCCAGGCCACGTGGAAGCAATCCGTGGCGCAATACCGGCAGACGGTGCTGTCGGCGTTCTCCGGCGTCGAGGACCAGCTGTCGGCCGCCACGTCGTTCGAACAGCAGCAGGAGCTGCTCCGCGAGGCTTCGTCGGCCGCCGATCAGACCGAGCAGATCATGCAGAACCAGTACCGGCAGGGGCTCGTGGCCTACACCGACGTCGTCACCGCGCAGGCCTCGGCGCTGAGCGCGCGTCGCGCGTTGATGCAGGTCTCGCTCAGCCGCCAGACGGCGGCAATCAATATGGTCTCCGCGCTGGGTGGCGGCTGGTCGACGCAGCAGCTCACCGCGAACTGACGACTCCCGGGCGACTTGCGCGCGCCGCCGGCATCTAGCCGTGCTGCAGGTGCAGCGTCAGGCCGGCGATGGCCTCGCCGTGCCCTTCGCGCAGCGGCGCACGCTCGCAGCTCGCCACCCGTAGCGCATGCGCTTGCGCGAGCCCGCGCAGGTAGGCCTCGGAGTGCGTGTAGCGCAGCGTCGGCAGCAGGTCGTAGCCCGCGTCGGCGTGACCCTCTTCCACGGTGAACGCGAACATGCCGCCCGGTTCGAGCACCCGTGCCACCGCGCCAAACGTCGGCGCCAGGCTGCCCAGGTAGATGAAGACGTCGCACGCGACGACCAGGTCGTGGCGAGCCGATGTCGCCGCCAGATAGGCCAGCAGTTCGGCAATGTGCAGTTCGTCGTACAGCCGAGTCGCGGCCGCGCGCGCGATCATGCGCGGCGACAGGTCGACGCCGGCCAGGCGGCGCGCCAGCGGCCGCAGCAGCGGCGCGGCCAGGCCGCTGCCGCAACCCAGGTCGAGCGCAGAGTCGAACGGCGCGGGATGCAACGCCGGCAGCGGCGCGCAGACCTGCTCGGGGCCGCGATAGTGCAGCGTATCGACCAACTCTTCGTCGAACCGGTCGGCGTATTCGTCGAACAACCCGCGCACGAATTGCGGCGGCGCCGACTCGGGCAGGTCGCCCAACCCCAGCGCGCCAAGGAAGTAGCGGTGGCTGGCCGCGTCCTCGCCGCAGCCGATCGCATTGTCGAAGCAGACGCTGGCGTCGGCCAGCCGGCCGGCCTGGCGCAGGAGATGGCCACGCAGCGTCCACGCAAGGCCCAGTCGCACGTCGAGCGCCAATGCGCGCTCGTAGGCCGTCAACGCCTCCAACGGACGCCCGAGGTGCTGCAACGCCTGGCCGATGGCCAGTTGCACGCGTGCGTCGCGCGGACGCGCCCACGCCTCACGCTCGAGCGCCGCGAGCGCGCGCGCGTGATCGGCCTTGGCCGCCACGGCTGCCTTCGGTCAGTGCGAGGAAGGAACGTCGCGCACGCAGTCGACGAAGTAGTGCTTGCGGCCGAAGCTGTCTTCCTCGATCACGAGGCCGTGCACGTCGGTGTCGAAGCCCGGGAAGCGCTCGTTGAACTCGCGCACGAACTGCAGGTACGCGAGGATCTTGCGGTTGAAGCGCTCGCCCGGGATCAGCAGCGGAATGCCCGGCGGGTACGGCGTCAGCAGCGAGGTGGTGATGCGGCCTTCCAGCGCGTCGATGGCCACGCGCTCTGTGTCGCGGTGCGCGATGCGCGCGTAGGCCTCCGAGGGCTTCATGACCGGCTGCAGGTCCGACAGGTACATGTCGGTGGTCAGGCGCGCGATGTCGCCCTGCGTGTAGACCTCGTGGATGGCCTGGCACAGGTCGCGCAGGCCCATGCGTTCGTAGCGGTGATGCGCGTTGCAGAACTCGGGCAGGATGCGCCACAGCGGCGCGTTCTTGTCGTAGTCGTCCTTGAACTGCTGCAGCGCGGTCAACAGCGTGTTCCAGCGGCCCTTGGTGATGCCGATGGTGAACATGATGAAGAACGAGTACAGGCCCGTCTTCTCCACCACGATGCCGTGTTCGGCCAGGTACTTGGTCAGGATGGACGCGGGGATGCCGGTCTTGTCGAAGCCGCCGTCCACGCTCAGGCCCGGCGTGATGATGGTGCTCTTGATCGGGTCGAGCATGTTGAAGCCCGGCGCCAGGTTGCCGAAGCCGTGCCAGCTCTCGTTGGCCTCCAGCACCCAGTCGCGCGCCTCGCCGATGCCTTCGTCCGCGAGCTTCTCGGGACCCCAGACCTTGAACCACCAGTCCTCCTCGAACTCGGCGTCGATCTTGCGCATCGCGCGGCGGAAATCGAGCGCTTCCTTCAGGCTCTCTTCCACCAGCGCCGTGCCGCCGGGCATCTCCATCATCGCGGCCGACACGTCGCACGAGGCGATGATCGCGTACTGGGGCGACGTCGACGTGTGCATCAGGTAGGCCTCGTTGAACAGGTGCTTGTCCAGCTTCCTCGTCTGCGAGTCCTGCACCAGCACCTGCGAGGCCTGCGACAGCCCCGCTAGCAGCTTGTGCGTGGATTGCGTGGCGTAGACCATCGCCTCCTTCGGACGCTGGCGCACCTTGCCCATCGCGTGGTAGACGCTGTAGAAATCATGGAACGCGGCGTGCGGCAGCCAGGCCTCGTCGAAGTGCAGCGTGTCGATCCAGCCGTCCAGCAGGCCCTTGATCGTCTCGGTGTTGTAGACCACGCCGTCGTAGGTGCTCTGCGTGAGCGTCATGATGCGCGGCTTGACGCTCTTCACGTCGATGCCGGCCAGCAGCGGATTGGCCGCGATCTTGCGTTCGATCGCCTCGCGCGTGAACTCCGACTGCGGGATCGGGCCGATGATGCCGTAGTGGTTGCGCGTCGGCGTCATGAACACGGGGATCGCGCCGCACATGATGATCGAGTGCAGGATCGACTTGTGGCAGTTGCGGTCCACCACGACCACGTCGCCCGGCGCCACCGTGTGGTGCCACACCATCTTGTTGGACGTGCTGGTGCCGTTGGTGACGAAGAAGCAGTGGTCGGCGTTGAAGATGCGCGCGGCGTTGCGCTCGGAATCCGCGACCGGGCCGGTGTGGTCGAGCAACTGGCCGAGTTCCTCCACCGAGTTGCAGACGTCGGCGCGCAGCATGTTCTCGCCGAAGAACTGGTGGAACATCTGGCCGACCGGGCTCTTGAGGAACGCCACGCCGCCCGAGTGGCCCGGGCAATGCCACGAGTACGAGCCGTCGGCCGCGTAGTCCATCAGCGCCTTGAAGAACGGCGGCGCCACGCCGCCCAGGTAGCTGTTGGCCTCGCGGATGATGTGGCGCGCCACGAACTCCGGCGTGTCCTCGAACATGTGGATGAAGCCGTGCAGCTCGCGCAGGATGTCGTTGGGGATGTGCTGCGAGGTGCGCGTCTCG
>Ga0302279_10003814_pt1 | contig 18391 bp, 17 predicted proteins | sample III_Bog_N3_3_FD_194541 | JGI IMG/M metagenome (GOLD analysis project Ga0302279, IMG submission 194541) | Peat permafrost microbial communities from Stordalen Mire near Abisko, Sweden - III_Bog_N3_3 | ecosystem: Environmental > Terrestrial > Soil > Wetlands > Peat | place: Sweden: Abisko...
AACTCGGCGAGCTCGATCCGGAAGCGATCGTCACCCCCGGCCTCTATGTCGACCGGCTGGTCGAAATCCGCAAATGAATGGGTCTCCGTGGCCGACGGAGCGCTGCGGCGGCAGACGCGTGCGTCGCCGGATTTGGGCTCGGCGGCTCCCACAGCCGAGGAACAGGACCGGCCGTCGTCATTGCCGCGTTGTTCGACACGCTCGGAAGCGGGAATCCCGGGCCGCGGCACGTTGCGTCCGTCCTGATCCTCGCCTCGCCGGGGTATACAGTTAAGTCAGCCGACGCTGAAATGGGTCCGACATTGGGGCTTGTCGATTGGAAACCGCTCTAAACCGTCGGCGCGCTTCGCCCACAACTCGTGAATCGTGCAATGGCGTAGAGTCTTTAATTTCGCTTGTGTGTTTTGTTGCATAGTATATAATATAGGTGCAAAAGTTCGTCGGAAACCTCCAGGCCATCGACGCGCCAGAGGCGCAAGCGTAAGCATATCCGAGGGAAACTCATGTTTTGGTGGGCGCCGTGGCGACAATGAAACCGATTGAACTGGCTACCGAGATCGTGACATCGTTCATATCGAACAACTCCCTGCCGAGGGGTGAGTTGGCCGCGGTGATCGAGATGGTGCATGCGGCGGTGAAAAGGCTCGCGGAAGGCGCAGAGGCGCCGCCGGCCGTCGTCGATGCGCCGGCGCCGGCGGTGTCGATCCGCAAGTCGGTCACACCGGACTATTTGATCTGTCTGGATGACGGCAAACGGTTCAAATCCCTGCGGCGACATCTGGCGACGCTCGGGATGACGCCGGAGCAATACCGCGCGAAATGGGACTTGCCTTCGAACTATCCGATGGTCGCGCCCAATTACGCCGCGCAACGATCGGCATTGGCGAAGGCCATCGGCCTCGGGCAAATGCGCGAGAGTTCGGTCGTCGCTCCGCTGGCGAGCGCAGACACGGTCGAGGCGCCGCCGCCCGCGCCTTCGAGCAGCGACGTGAACGAAATTGTCGCCGCTCCCGACGCGATCGTCGAGACAATCGAGACGGTCGCGCCCGAGTCGCCGACCGTCGCCAAGGGCAAGGGTAAGGGTAAGGCGAAGAGCAAGGACACAGGGGCTGCGCCCGAGGTTACCGAGAAACGCAAGCCCGGTCGCCCGCGCAAGGTGACCGCCTGATCGGCGTTGACGAACCTGTCGCGGCGTGAACGATCGGCGCAATCCCGATTCGTGCCGGGTTCGTCCCCCTTCCAGGCCGCGAATCCCAGCGCGGGAGTCGCCGTCAGGACCCGCGGAAGAGGTTTTTAAGCTGCGCTCAGGCTGAGGCCGCGCCGTCGCGGCCGGGGGCTGCCGTCGGCGAGCGTTTGTTGCTCGTCGCCCGGCGCCAACGCAAATAGCGAATCGCCGGCCGGCTTGCCCGAGGCGATGTCCAGCCCCGTTGGGGACCAAACAAATCCCCGCCGATTGCTGATCGGTCTCATGAGACGTGCCGCCCGCCGGACCAGCGGACCTCCAATGCTGATTCGATCGCCGGCGCTTGCTGACGCCGATAGCATCTGCCCCGTTGACGAGGCAGCGCGGCATCGGGAAATTCCGCTGGCATCTGTTCGTCCTGGCGCCCAATAGACAGCGAGCGCACCGATACGCGTTCCGCTTCACCCTCACCGGGAAGTCGACCGCCCACCCTGCCGTAGCGAAAGGGCGAGCGCAATTGCGAAACTCGAGCCCCTCCTTTCGCCGAAAACGACCTTTCAACAACGTCAACGCGCGACATTCGCGGTTGTCATCCGCCTGAGATGAGTTGCATAAACCTCACATTCGGTCTCAATTTCACAATGAAGCGCTACCTGAGCCTTGCATTCAGCCCCGAAATGGTAAACACTTTGATGCGTTGCAGCAAACGTAACTTTCTCCTTTGAAATCGAGGATATATAATGTCGTCGGCTGGGCCTACTTATGATCGCGACGCTAGGGTGCTGCGGGCTTTCCGGCTTCCCAATCGAGCGCTCGGTGGCATAGTGGCCTTCGCGGACAGTCTAGTCCTGATCGGATGCAGTCTGGCGGCGCGGATTTTATACTCCGGACCGTCGTCCGTCGATAGCGACGATCTGGGCGTGGGCGTGGTGGCGGCGCTGGTTTTCGTCGGCCTCGCCAAGTACTGGGGGCTTTACCGGTTCCAGACCGTGCTCATGCCGGAGCGTGTCACGGCCCGTATTTTGGCGGCAAGTTTGTCGGGCGCCGGCGCCGTCATATGCCTCGTCTTCCTCCTGAAAGTCGGCGCCGAATATTCCCGGGGCGCGATGATCGTCTTCACGATTTTGTCTTTATTTTTGACGCCTGCGGCCAGACTGCTGATTGCCGTGGCGGCGCGCTCAGCCATCAAATCGAATTTACTGCGCGGGCGCCGGGTGATCCTGATCGGTGAACAGGCTGAGCTCGAGCGCTTGACTCCTGAAGAGATCCTGAATTTCGGTTTTGATGAAGTGGGACGCTTCGCGCTCTCGCCGGGACGCGCGCTCGAAGAGCTTTCCGCGATGGATCGCCATCGGGTCGATCAGGCGATGCATGCGGCGCGCGCCATCAGAGCCGCCGAGTTCGCGGTAATTGTGCCCTGGAGCCGGGATCGCACGCTGTCGATGATCACCTTGATCCTTCGTGCGTCCCCTCTGCCGGTGCGGCTTTACCCGGACTATCGCACCCGCGACCTTTTGCTTCAGAAGCGCGAAAGCGACTTCGACCCGTACCTGTCGATCGAAATTCAACGAGAGCCTTTGAACCGCCTGGAGCGTAGCTTCAAACGCGTATTCGATCTCGTAGTATCGTCGTTGGGACTGCTTTGCCTTTCCCCCCTTCTTCTGATGGTCGCCGTGCTGATCAAAGTGGACGGTCCGGGTCCCATTCTGTTTTTTCAAACGCGTCGCGGTTTCGACAACCGTTCGTTCAAAATCTGGAAATTTCGCACCATGACGGTGTCGGAAGACGGCCCCGGACTCAAACAGGCGGTGCGGGACGACGAACGGGTGACGCGAATTGGCCGCGTGTTGCGCCGCACCAGCGTCGATGAACTTCCGCAACTCGTCAACGTCCTGCGTGGAGAGATGTCGATCGTGGGCCCCAGGCCGCACGCGGTGGCGCACGACGAAGAATATGAAACGCAGATCGGCGAATACGCGTTGCGTCGCCATGTGAAGCCGGGACTTACCGGGGCGGCCCAGGTTGCCGGGCTTCGCGGCGAAACCCAAACACTCGAGCGCATGGAGGCCCGCGTCCAGCGTGATATCTGGTACATCAACCACTGGTCGATATGGCTCGACATCAAGATCAGTGCGATGACTTTTGCCGCGCTTTTGAAGCACGAAGCCTATTGATGCTCGACGTATTTGATCAGCGCTTGGGCCGCTTCGTCGGCCCGTTCGGGCGGACGACCCGTAAGGCCGATCCAAGCCGGAGCGTCGCCAAACCGACCGCAAATCCCAATTGCAGCGCTATCATCAGGCCGCTTGCGGTGAGCAGCGCGGAAACCATCCCGGAGTCGGCGCAGACCAGGAACGCGCAAGGAACCGCTACCATCATCACGAATACCAGCGCGAAGAGGTCAAAAAAGACGCCCAGCACGAAGCCGGCGGCGCAAAACGACGCCAATGCCATTGGACAGCCCCTTGGTCTCTCGCGCCCAGCGACGCTGCAACGAAGGCAGGCCTTGATCTTCCGCTTGTTTTCTTGCCGGAGGCTTAAGTCCGCTACTGAACACGCCCGTTTAATTGGGATTCGCGGCGAACGCGTCCTCTCGACGTCAAACGCGGCGCGCTCCATGCCCACGAACATGTCCGGGGGCATGAGGATGATGCGGCGGCAAGAGCGGCCCGACGATTGCCTGCTCGCGGCGGGCGAAACACATCGCATGCTCCGTTTCATCGGAAAGGCGTTCCGGGGTTTGGGCTATGACCTGGAACGGCGCGGCATGGGCGTGGCGCGGCCTTCCTCGAGCAAAGGTTTCACGAATGCCTGAGATGTTTCCGCTGGACGGCAAGCGCGTCTGGGTAGCTGGACACAAGGGCATGGTGGGCTCCGCCGTCGTGCGGCGGCTGGCGCGAGAGGGCGCGACGGCCATCGTCGTCGATCGCCGCGAGTTGGATCTGACGCGACAGGCGCAGGTGGAAGACTGGTTGAAGGCGACGCGGCCCGACGCCGTCGTGCTCGCGGCGGCGAAGGTCGGCGGCATATTCGCGAACAATAGCTATCCCGTGGATTTTTTGTATCAGAACCTCGTCATCGAGACGAACATCATCGAGGGCGCGCACCGCGCCGGCGTCAACCGACTGCTGTTTCTCGGCTCTTCCTGTATCTACCCGAAGTTTGCTCCTCAACCGATCGCCGAAGAGTCGCTGCTGACGGGATCGCTGGAACCGACCAACGAATGGTATGCGATCGCCAAAATCGCCGGTATCAAGCTCTGCCAAGCCTACCGAAAACAATTCGACCGCGCCTACGTCTCGGCGATGCCGACCAACCTTTACGGCCCCGGCGACAATTTCGATCTGAATTCGAGCCATGTGATGCCGGCGCTGATCCGCAAGGCGCACGAGGCGAAGCTCGCCGGCGCCGCGGCGTTTGCCATTTGGGGCACCGGCGCGCCGCGACGCGAGTTCCTGCATGTCGACGATTGCGCCGACGCTCTCGTTCTTCTGTTGAAGACCTATGACGGCGACGAGCATGTCAACGTCGGCTCGGGCGAGGATCTGACCATCCTCGAACTGGCCGACATGGTGGCGCGAGTTGTAGGGTTCGCCGGGCGCGTAGACACGGACCCGACCAAGCCCGACGGAACGCCGCGCAAACTCATGAGCGGCGACAAGCTCAAAGCCTGGGGCTGGCGGCCCTCCATCCCGCTCGATGCCGGCATAGCCTCCACCTACGCATGGTTCCAAGAGCATCATGCCGGGATCTGAAAGCCTAGCCACGTTCGACTTCTCGCTGAGTTTCTAATGGGCAGAACGGTTCATGGCCAAAGTCCTGATCTACGCGATGAATTATTCGCCCGAAATCGCCGGCGTCGGCCGCTATACCGGCGAGATCGGCGAGCACCTGGCGGTCGCGGGCCATGAGGTCATAGTCGTCACGACCCCGCCGCACTATCCCGGCTGGAAATTGCAAGGGCCTTACGAGCCTTATCGCTGGACGACCGAGCGCCAGGGCGGTCAGACGATCATTCGCTGCCCGCTGCATCTGCGCGAAAAGATGGGGGGCCTGTGGCGTCTGATTGCGCCGCTGTCGTTCGCGATCAACTCCGCGCCCGTCGTGATCTGGCAGATCCTGGTGAAGCGCCCCGACGTGTTGCTGTGCATCGAGCCCACTTTGCTCGGCGCGCCGGCCGCTCTCGCCGCCGCGCGTTGGGTGGGCGCGACGCGCGTGCTGCATGTTCAGGACCTCGAAATCGACGCCTCTTTCGCCGTCGGCCACCTCTCCCGTCTCGGCAAGCTCAAATTCCTCGCCCTCGCCTTCGAGCGCGCGTGCCTGAAGCGCTTCGACAAGGTGATCACGATTTCGCGCAAGATGGCCGATCGGCTCGTCGCCAAGGGCGTCGAGGAGGAGCGGGTCGAAATCGTGCGCAACTGGGTCGACATCGATCGCATCCGGCCGCTCGAGGCGCCGAGCCCCTATCGCCGGGAGCTCGGCCTCGCCGAAACCGACCGCGTCGTGCTCTATTCAGGCAACGTCGGCGCCAAGCAAGGCTTTGACACGGTCATCGCCGCCGCGGAGCGCCTCGCCGACCGCCCGGAGATCCAGTTTATCATCGCCGGCGAAGGCCCCGCCAAGGCAAAGCTTCAGGCCCGCGCAAAGACCCTGCCGAACCTGCGCTTCCTGCCGTTCCAGCCCTACGCCCGGCTGTCCTCCTTTTTGGGGCTGGCGGACGTGCACATTCTGCCGCAATCGGCCGACGCGGCGGATCTGGTGCTGCCGTCGAAACTCGGCGGCATGCTGGCGAGCGGCAAGCCGATCGTCGCGACGGCGGCGCAGGGTACGGAACTCGCGGAGTTCCTGGCCGGCGCCGTCGTCCCTCCCGAGGACGGAGACGCGTTGGCGGCGGCGATCGCGGCGGCGCTCGAGCCGGGCGGCGAGGACGCGGCGGTGGCGCAGAAGGCGCGCCTGCGTCTGGCCGGGCTGCTGTCGCGAAGCGACGGCCTCGGGGTGTTCGAGCGGGTGGCGACGGCCGGACGGCGGGAAGCTTTGGCGCCGCCCGATTTGGCCGTGGCGAGTGACTCGCGGGAGCGGGTGAGGTGAGGCGCAGGCGCCGCCAACCCGCCTGACGAAACGGGCATGACGGAAACCGTCGGGCGTGAACGGCGCTACCCCCTGGGCAGCCCAGCGAATTTCCAGCCGATGAACGCGCACAATGACGCCACCGCGAGCGCGTTGACGTCCAGCAAACTCGCCAGTTGCGCCGGGGGCCAATCATGCCACGCCGCGCCGTAGCGGCCGTGCGCCGCGATGACGACGAGATAGATCACAGCGACCAGCCCGCGCGAAATGCGGGTCTCGTCGACGCGAAACGAAAGCACGGCGAGCAGCAGGCAAGGCGCGAAAAACAGTTCGGTCCCGCTCGCCGGCCCGAACAATTTCGTCGCCATCAGCGTGTCGACGAGGCCGAGCAGCGGCGCCCCGGCGCGCAACAGCAGCGGCGAGCGCGGCCCCCACCATGCCAGCGCCAGCCACAACGGCGCCGAGGCGGCGGTGAGGGTGGAGGCGAGCACACCGCTGCCGGCGAACCACCAGACATAGAGCGGATAGACCGGCTTGTTGGCGAAGATCAACCAGGCGACCGTGCGGACGGCTGAGGTGAGCGGGTCGACTTCAGGTTGTTGCGCCACGTTTCAGCCCAGAACCGGGGCGAGGCGATAATGGCCCACCCCCCATTGCGCGCCGCCGGCATGGCCGAACAGGCCGGCCGTGGCGAGGAAGAACAGCCGCCAGCGCCGTCGCCAGAGAGCGGCGTCGCGACCATAGACCTCACGCAGGATCGGGACGATGCGAGCGGTCTCGGCGTCGAATTGCGCGAGCCAATCCATCGCCGTGCGGCGGTAGTGCTCGCCCGACCAGCGCCACTCGTCCTCGACCACGTAGAGATCGCCGAAGCGATGCGGCAGGTCGTGCGCCGGCATGATGCCGCCGGTGAAGAAATATTGCGCGATCCAATCGGCGGGGTCGGCGTGATCGAAGCGATAGGAGCGGTTGCGGTGGGTGAAGACGTGCAGGAACAGCCGCCCGTTGGCGTTCAGCCAGCCGCGCGTGCGGGCGAGCAACTCGCGCCAGTTCGACATGTGTTCGAACATCTCGACCGAGACGATGCGGTCGAAGCCCGGGGTCTCCGGAGCAAAGTCGTTCATGTCGGATCTGACGACGCTGACATTGGCGAACCCGAGGCGCCGCGCCTGCTCGTCGATATGACCCCGCTGACCCTGCGAATTTGACACGGCGACGATGCGCGCATTCGGATAGGCCTTGGCCATGAACAGGGTGAGCGAACCCCAGCCGCAGCCGAGTTCGAGAATGCGCTGGCCGTCCGCGAGGCCGGCATGGTCGCAGGTCTCTTTCAGCGCGCGGATTTCGGCCTCGGCGAGCGTCGTCGTCTGGCTCGCATAATAGCCGCAGGAATATTTGCGCCGCGGCCCGAGCGTCAGGCCGAAGAAGGCGGGCGGCAACTCGTAATGCTGCGCATTGGCGGCGTCGGCGTGAACGGCGATCGGATAGTCGGCCATGCTCCTGGCAAAGCGGGTTTCGTCCGAAAGGGCGGTTCCGGCAATGCGTTTGGCGGTCCGGCCACAGAGCCAATCGATCCCGGCGAGCGTAACACCATCCGGAATGGGCGCGCGCTCGACCGTCCGGATGACGCTGGCAATGAGATTCACGGTCACACTCCCGAAAGCTCTTCATCGGTCGCCGAGGCGCGCCGTTGCGGCCGAGCCCCTGCGAGATTACGCGCAACGCCCGGGCGCGGTTTCGTCCTCAGGCATGAAACATTCGTCTTTTTTTCGCCGCAAGTGAAACTCTTTCGCGTGATGCCCGTTGCTTTGTCCCGTCAATTGGACAGAAGTTAAAACTGACAAGCCAGCGTGACAACATTTGGAGTATGGTAATGCAGCGTGGCCAGACCGAAAACAGCGGCGCGCGTCTGAAAATCGCCGTGGTCGGCGCCGGCATTTCCGGTCTTTCCGCCGCCTGGCTGTTGGCGAAGCGCAATGAAGTCGCGGTTTACGAGGCCGATTCGCGCATCGGCGGCCATTCGCATACCGTCGATGTCGAGGCCGGCGGGCGACGCATCGCCGTCGACACCGGCTTCATCGTCTACAACGAGCCCTGCTATCCCAACCTGACCGCCCTGTTCGCCGAACTCGGCGTCGCCACCGCCGCCACCGACATGTCGTTCGCCGTCTCGCTGGATCGCGGCCGGCTCGAATATGCCGGCAAGGATCTCGCCGGCCTCATCGCCCAGCCGAGCAACCTGTTGCGGCCCCGTTTCTGGTCGATGGTGGCCGAGTTGCTGCGTTTCTACCAGCTGGCGCCGCGCGATCTCCCCACGCTCGGCGAAGAGACGCTGGCGGCCTATCTCGACCGGCGCCGCTTCGGCCGCGCCTTCCGCGAGGACCACCTTTATCCGATGGCGGCGGCGATCTGGTCGACGCCGGCTGCGGAGGTCGGCGCCTACCCTGCCGCCGCCTTCATCCGCTTCTGCGACAACCATGGCCTTCTCAAACTGATCGGCCGTCCGGTCTGGCGCACGGTCGTCGGCGGCAGCCGCGAATACGTGCGCCGCCTCTCGGCGCCCTTCGCGGACCGAATCGTCAAAGGCGCGCCGGTGACGAAGATTTTCCGCGACGCGACAGGGGTGGAGATCGTCGATGCCCGCGGCGAGCGGCGGCGCTTCGACCATGTGGTCGTCGCGACCCACGCCGATCAGGCGCTGAACCTCATCGCAACCCCAACTCATGACGAGCGACGGCTGCTCGGGGCTTTCCGCTATGCCCGCAACGAGGCGGTGCTGCATGGCGACGCCGGCCTGATGCCGAAGCGCCGCGCCGCCTGGGCGGCGTGGAACTATCTGTCCGACGCCGATGGTCCCGATCGCCGGCTTTCGGTGACCTATTGGATGAACCAATTGCAGCCGCTGGGCGCCGAGCCGGAACTGTTCGTGACGCTCAACCCTTTGCGCGAACCCCGGCCGGAAACCGTGCACGGAACCTACGCCTACGAGCATCCGCTGTTCGACGCCGCGACCGCCCGCGCGCAGCGCGAGCTTTGGTCGCTGCAGGGCAAGCAAAACACCTGGTTCTGCGGCGCGCATTTCGGCGCCGGCTTCCACGAGGACGGCTTGCAAGCGGGCCTCGCGGTGGCCGAGGATCTCGGTGGCCTTGCCCGGCCGTGGGTCGTCGCCAACGACAGCGCGCGCATCCACCGCCCCGGCCCGGCCGCGATGTCCGCCTACAGGGAAGCCGCCGAATGACCGCCGCTCTCGCCTCCGCGCTCTATCCGGGCTCGGTCACACATCACCGCCTGCGCCCGCGTGAGCATCGCCTGAGCTATTCGATCTGGTCGATGCTGATCGACCTCGATGAACTCGACGCGCTCGATCGATCCATGCGCTGGTTCTCGGTGAACCGCTTCAACCTGTTCTCGTTTTTTCCGCGCGATCGCGGCGATCGCTCGGGCCGCGATCTGCGCGCCCAGATCGAGGCGTCTATGCGCGAGGGCGGCGTCGAGCCGGACGGCGGACCGATCCGCCTGCTGACCATGCCGCGTTTCCTCGGCTACGCGTTCAACCCGCTGTCGATCTTCTTCTGCCATCGCCGCTCGGGCGAAGTCGCGGCGATCCTCTGGGAGGTGGACAACACATTTGGCGAGCGTCACGGCTACCTGCTGCCGGTGGAGGGAATGAAGGACGGCGAGATACGCCAGAGTTGCCGCAAGGCGTTCTATGTCTCGCCGTTCATGGATATGGACCTTTCCTACGCGTTCCGCGTCAGGCCGCCGGCGGAGATCTTCTCGCTCGGCATCGAAGTCGGCGATTGCTCGGGCAAGTTGATGACTGCCCGGCAGCTGGCGCGGCGCGTCGAAGCGACCGACGCGGCGCTGGGACGGCTCGCCCTGCAAATCCCGTTCGTCACCCTCAAGGTCATCGCCGGCATCCACTGGGAAGCGTTGAAGATCTGGTTGAAGGGGGTGGGCTTGCGAAACCACCCGCCGCCGCCCGAGAACGCCATTTCCTTTGCCTCTCCCGTTCCCCCTCCGCAAAAGGCCGCGTCATGAGTTCGACTGAGAACACGCGTTTTTCTGAAGGCGAAATCGAAATCTCCGCGGTCGCCGCGCTGCCCAAATACCGCGCCCGGATGTTCGACCGCCTGCTGGGATCGCTTGCCTACGGCCGGCTGCGCGTCATCTTGCCCTCGGGCGCGAGCTTCACCCGTTCCGGTCCGGCGGAGGGTCCGGACGCGACGATCGTGCTGCGCAACTGGCGCGCCGTGCGCCGCGTCGTTACCGGTGGCGACCTCGGTTTCGCCGAAGGCTTCATCGAGGGCGACTGGACGAGCCCCGACCGCGTCGCGCTCATCCAACTTTGCGCGCGCAACGTCGACCACATGACGGCGGCCTATCGCGGCTCGCTGATGGTGCGAACCTTCAGCCGCCTGCGCCACTGGATGCGCGCCAACAGCAAGCGCGGCAGCCGCAAGAACATCGAGGCCCATTACGACCTCGGCAACGATTTCTACAAGCTCTGGCTCGATCCCTCGATGCTCTATTCCTCGGCGATCTTCGCCGAGGGCGTGACGAATTTGGAGGCCGCGCAGGCGGAAAAGCTGCGGCGCATCGAGAGATTGCTGAAGTTGGACGGCGGCGAGCGGGTGCTCGAAATCGGCTTCGGTTGGGGCGCGCTGGCCGCGCATCTGGCGGGCAAGGCCAACGCCAATGTCACCGGCATCACGCTTTCGCCCTCGCAGCTGGCCTTCGCCAGCGAGGCCGCCGCCGCCGAGGGGCTTTCAGACCGCGTCGATCTGCGCTTGCAGGACTATCGCGACGTCAATGAGACGTTCGACCGTGTCGTTTCGATCGAAATGTTCGAGGCGGTCGGCGAGGAATATTGGCCGTCTTATTTCTCGACGGTCCGCAAGGCGTTGAAGCTCGGCGGACGGGCGGTGCTGCAAGTGATTTCGATCGCCGAGGACCGCTACGAGAACTACCAGCGCGACACCGACTTCATCCAGACGCACATTTTTCCCGGCGGCTTCCTGCCCTCCAAGACGGCTTTCGCGGCCGCCGCGGAAAAGGCCGGGCTCCAGGTCGACGCCACGGAATTCTTCGGTCTTTCCTACGCCGAGACGCTCGCCGAATGGCGCCATCGGTTCAACCAGAACTGGACCCGGATTTCGGCGCTCGGCTTCGAGGAGCGGTTCCGCCGGCTGTGGAACTATTATCTCGAATATTGCGAGGCGGGATTCCGCGAAGGCGTGATCGACGTCGGCCTCTACACTCTGACGCGTCGGGAGATCGCGACGCCGTAGCGCAATGCCAAGGTTGCTCGAGTTTCAGCCGGTAAACGCGGAGGTTCCAGAGGCCGCCGCGCGTCTTGCCCCGCTGGATCCCCGCGTTCTCGGGGGATGACCAGGATGCGTCCTGTTTGATGACGAAATGTTGCGGACCCATGCCATGGAGGCGAAAGATGCACGTGATGTCTTTGGCGTTCTCAACTCTGGCGTTATCTTCGACGACGGTGATCGCCGACGCGTCGCCCTGTGGCCTCTGGGCGCGCGGCGACGGCATCGCCAAGGTCGTCATCGAGCCCTGCGGCGGCGCGCTTTGCGCCGTCAACACCTGGATCAAGCCCGGCGTCACGACCGAGAAAGTCGGCGACAGGTTGGTGATGAACATCAAACGACAGGATCCGTCGCGGTGGGCCGGAACGGCCTTCGACCCGCAGCGCGACCTCACCTTCAAGATGAGCGTCGAAGTCGCGGCGCAGCAAATGAAGACCAACGGCTGCGTGCTCGGCGGCTTGCTGTGCAGAACCGTCGAGTGGACGCGCATAACAGGAAACTGATTGATGAAATCCATCGTGATCGCCTATTTCGCCACCCTCGTCGGCTTTCTCGCCCTCGACTCCGTCTGGCTCTCGACCATGGGAAACCGTCTCTATCGGCCCGTCATGGGCGACATGCTGCTCGACGGATTCCGTCCCGCGCCGGCGATCATCTTCTATCTTCTCTATATCGCCGCCTTGGTCTATTTCGTCGTCAAACCCGGCCTGACGCAGGGATTCTGGCCCACCCTGATCAACGCCGCCTTATTGGGCGTCGCCTGCTACGCCACATATGACCTCACCAACCAGGCGACGCTGAAGAACTGGTCGACGACGTTGACCTTGGCCGACCTGTGCTGGGGCGCCATCGTCACCGCCTTCGGCGCGAGCGTCGGCCGGGCCGTGACGCTCTGGGCCGTGGGACCGTGAGGTCCGGGTCAGTTCAGTTTCTTGAACGGTGATCTTGCGACCGATGCCGCCGGCATCTCCGAAACGCACGTTTGGGAAACCGGCAGGATCGACGGCACAGGACTGACAACGGGCATTGAACGCACCGCGCGCCTTAAGGGGCGTAAAATCAGCGGACGAGAGACCAACCGCAGCGCGCTAATTTCCGTGTACGAGAATAGTTGACAGGAGCTATTCGTATGTACGATTATTACCGTGAGGATCGTTTGGGATGAAAGCAAGCGGCTCACGAACCTTGCCAAACACGGCTTGGACTTCGCCGATCTTGATCCCGACCTCTTCGCCGACGCCGTTTTCATTCGATCCCGCCAAGGTCGTCTTGTCGCTGTCGGAATGTTCAAAGGCGTCGTAATCGCGGCCGTCGTCTTTCGTCGGTTGGGAAGCGAAGCGATCTCGGTGATTTCGATGCGTCCCGCGAACCGCAAGGATAAGGAAACGGCAATGACCGGAAAACTTAGCCCGGAGCGCCGAGCGCTTCGCGAGGCGATCAAAGCGCTTCCGCCACTGACCGACGAGGAAGAAGCCCGCATTCAAGCGGGCATCGCCCTGGACCCTGACAATCCCGAATTGACCGAAGAGGAAATGGCCACGGCCAAGCCGTTCCGCGAAGTGTTCCCGGACCTGTACGAAAGCATCAAGCGGTCGCGTGGGCGGCCGAAGGTCGCCAACCCCAGGGAACCCGTCACCCTTCGTTTATCGGCCGAAACGATCGCCCGATACAAAGCCCTTGGCGGGGAGGATTGGCGAGCCACGATGGTCGCGACGCTGGAAAAGTCCGCCGGGTAGGCGCGTTCAGCGCTTTTCAGATCGGCGTCTTCCGCGGATTATCAAGTCATTTTTCGTTCCCGCAAATTCTGTTCCGGAAGGGAGGCCGATTTTCGCTCGCCCGCGCGGGCGCTTTTATGCTAGATGAAGGCATGGCGATAACGCTCACACCCGAACAGGAAACGCGGATCAGGGCGCATGTCGCAGCCGGCGGCTTCGCTTCGGTCGTAGACGCGGCGCGCCAGTTGATCGACGACCGCATTGCCGGTCTTGCGCAGGACGATAGGACATGGGCGAAACCGTTGGTTGATGCAGCTCGCGCGGGGCGATGTTTTCACTCTCGAGGAACACGGGGCGCGTAACGCCGCGCTGCGGAAATAGGGACGCGCGTCATCACCGGCCCGCCCGACGCGGAAATATCGAATTTGACGTCACAGTGACGATCATGCGCATTGGTCAGGGCGACTCCGCATGTTGAACCGGCCAACCAAGCCCAAGACATCACCTATCAACTCGAGCAACCAGAAGCCTCGGGAAAAGATTACGGGCGCAGAGGCCGATTCATGCGCAATTTGATCACGGATGTTCCCGGCGTGCTCGTCGGGTCGGCGCAGGACGAGCGGGTCGCTTCCGGGGCGACCGTCGTCCTGTTCGAAACGCCGGCAATTGGCGCCATCGCCACCCCGGGTGGCGCGCCGGCGCTGCGCGATGGCGCGCTGCTCGCGCCGGAAATGACGGTCGAGACGGTCGACGCCTTCGTTTTGTCCGGCGGCTCGGCCTTCGGCCTGGACGCCAGCGGCGGCGCGATGGCCTATCTCGCCTCGGTCGGGCGCGGCCTGAATTTCCAGGGCCAGTTGGTGCCGATCGCGCCGGGCGCGGCTTTGTTCGATCTCACCCACGGCGGCGACAAGGCCTGGGGCCGGCGCTCGCCCTATGGCGACCTCGGCTTTGAAGCCGCTTCGTGCGCGGCGGAAGCGTTCGATCTCGGCACGGCGGGCGCCGGCTATGGCGGCTGGACCTACGATCTCAAGGGCGGCCTGGGGTCCGCCAGCGCCGTCAGCGCTTCGGGGTTTCGGGTCGGGGCGCTGGTCGCGGTCAACGCGGCGGGGCGGGTGACGCGGGGGACCAGCCCGCATTTCTGGGCGGCGGCCTACGAGCGCGACGGCGAGTTCGGCGCTCTCGGGGAGGGGGCGCGGACGGCCGACGCGTTCACTCTGGCGCTGAGCAGCGACCGCGCGCAGAACACGACGCTGGCGGTAATCGCCACCGACGCCGCCTTCACGAAGTCCCAGTTGACCCGCGTCGCCATCATGGCGACCGGCGGCTTCGCGCTGGCGATCCGCCCCGCCTTTGGCCCCGGCGACGGCGACGTGCTGTTCGCCGCGTCAACCGGCCGGGCGGGCGCCGCGCCGACGCCCCGAGAGCTCATAGACATCGGCGCGCTCGCCGCCGAATGCGTGGCGCGGGCGATCGCGCGGGCGGTGTATGAGGCGAGTTCGCTGGCGGTGTGTCCGCAGCGGCCGAGTTGGCGGGAGGTTTATGGCGTCCGGAACGATTGAAGCGATTCATGGTGTTCCTGGGGCCGGCCGCCATTGACAGTAACCGCATCGCTATCGGAACATCTGGTTTCCGGAACGTCCCCGCGGATCGAAACGTATACGGGTGTCACGCATGCAGAACCCAATTCATGAAGGTGGATGCAGATGCGGACAGGTGCGATTCCAAGTCCGTGGGCAGGCGCTGGTCACCATGGCATGCCACTGCAAGGGATGTCAGCGCATGACCGCGAGCGCGTTTTCCCTGAGCGCATTGTTTCCAAGCGAAGGCTTCCACGTGACGAAGGGGGAGCCTGTTATCGGTGGGTTGCATGGCGCAACCCGCCATTTTTTCTGCCCTCATTGCATGAGCTGGATATTCACTCGTCCCGAAGGCCTAGATCAATTCGTCAATGTTCGCACCACCATGCTCGACGTTGCGGGGCCTTACGCGCCGTTCATCGAGACCTACACCAGCGAGAAGCTGCCTTGGGCGACGACGCCCGCAATTCATAGCTTCGAGCGTTTCCCTGCGATGGAGCTGTTTGGGTCGTTCCTGGCGGAATACGCGGAACGAACGCGCTGAGGGGGGTGATAATCAAGTGCGGATTCTCTGATACCACGAGATTTACAGGCCTGAGTCCAAAAATAACTCGTGCAATTCGTATTTTTTGGATGCTTCGAGACGGGAATCCCGAATTTGCGTGCTTTGCCATGTTGCAATTGAATTGCGGCTTCCGCCCTTGACGATCGGGTCCCCGTCGATGATCGACACAACCATCAGGGGCGCCAAGGCGCCAGCGCGCACGACAGGTTGCGGCTTGACACGGCGGAGCGATCCCCCCGCCGTCGCGTTGACGTTTCACGATCAAGAATGTGGTTGGCAGATCTTACATGAAAGTGAAAGTCATGATACTATGTAGTACTGAATAACAGAACCTCTGGGGCACGCGCTCTTTGGCGAGGACCGCCCCAGCGATTCGGAGCCGCAAATAATTTGGAAAAAGCGAAATTGGCCTCGTGAGACTTGCAAGCCATTGAAATCGTTGAAATCCGCCAAGAGAATCCTTGGAAACGCTCGCAGGAAAAAGGGTCGGATTTGGAGGCGCTTGGCGGAAAGTTTGGAAAAGTTTGCCGCCCGGCCGCGCCTGAAGCAGCCTCGCACTCTCCCGTTTAGAACCGCTCCGCCGCATAGGGCGCCGGATCCAGGCACGGCGTCTCGCCGGTCATCATCTCTGATATCAGACGACCGCTCACCGGCCCGAGCGTCAAGCCGAGGTGGTGGTGGCCGAAGTCGAACCACAGGCCCTTGTGGTGCGGGGCGCGGCCGATGATCGGCAGCATGTCGGGCAGGCAGGGGCGGCGCCCGAGCCAGGGCGCGGGCTCCCGCCTGTCCCCAAGCGGAAACATCTCGCGGCCGAACGGTTCGAGGCGATCGAGATGCGCGCTCGACGGCGGATCATTTACACCCGCAAACTCTGCGCCGGTCGTCAACCGCAGGCCTTTCGCCATCGGCGTGACGAGATAGCCCTTCTCCAGGTCCAGCACCGGGCGGGTGAGCCCCTGATTGCCGCGCGGCGCATAATGCATGTGGTAGCCGCGCTTGACGCCAAACGGGAAGCGGTAACCGAGCGAACGCGCCAGCGAATCGGTCCAGGGGCCAAGCGCCAGCACGACTTCGCGGGCCTCGACGGCGCCGGCCTCGGTCGTCACCCGCCAGCGCTCGCCGGAGGCCTGCAGGGTCGTGGCGTCGCCCTTCACGAACCCGCCGCCGCGCGCGACGAACAGTCTTGCGTACGACGCGATCAGCGCTTCGGGATCGGAGGTCGTCAGCGGATCGGAGAAATGTACGCCGCCGATCGCCGCCGCGCCGACATGCGGTTCGAGTTCGAGCAGTTGCTCCCGGCTCAGCGGCCGATAGTTGACGCCAAAGGGCGCCACTTCCTCCGCGTCGCGCATCCCGCCGTCCCGGCCGCGGGGGGTGCGAAAAACCTTGATCCAGCCGCCATCGCGCAGCAGCGCGCCCGCGCCCGCCGGTTCCGCGAGAGCGCGGTGCTCCTCGATGCATTTCGCCACCAGCCCGCGCAAGGCTCTCGCGCTTTTCAGCCGCGCGGCGGGCGCCGAGGCTAGGAAATATTTGAACACGAAAGGCGCGATCGAAGGCAGCGCCGAATAGCGGATGTGCACGCGCGGATCGCGGTTGAGGCCGGCGTTGAGGATTTCCAGCGGATCACGCGGAAACGTATAGGGGAACACCGCCTCGCTCTGCACGATGCCCGAATTGCCGTAGCTCGTCTCCTTCGCGGCCTCGCCGCAGCGATCGACGAGCGTCACGGACCGGCCTCGCGCCAGAAGATGCAGCGCGGCGGATACCCCGACCGCGCCAGCGCCGAGAACGATCACGTCTGATTTCACGGTCATGAATCTGCTCCTGCCCCCGCCTATTCACCCGTGGGAGCAGGGATGGCAACCCGGCAAGCCGACGCGGGTTTTATGCGCAAAACGTCAGCGGCGAATTTCCGCGACGCCCGAGGGGTGGAAGAGATGGGTCCGACTGTCGTCGCGGTCGTAAAACACCGTCGGCGCGGCCAGCGCGTCGAGGATTTTTGGGTCGGAGGTGCGGCCGTCGGCTTTGATGTCCCCCCACAGCACGCGGCTGCCCGTGACCGTCCGGCCGGAATCGTCGGTGAATGCGTAGATGAGCGAGACGAAGTTCCCGCTGCGCCCGGTCGCGACCTTCCTGGAAACGATCTCCACCGGCGTCGCGACGCCCCATTTCAACAATCGCGCTTCGCTTCGGTACTTCCTCAAAGGGAGCACGACCAGGGGAATCAACACCAGGCCATCGAACAGGACGATCAGAGCCACGATCGTTGTCAGGTTTTGATCCCGACGGCCGAGCCAAGAGAAAATCAGAACGCACGAAAGCGCGCCGAGGATCAAGCCCGTCCCGACCGTCGCATACACGATCCCCCTCGGCGCCACCTTTCGCGGCGTCGACAACAGGATTTCCCGAGACAAGATCATGGTAGCGCCCGGTTGCCCGCCACGACGCGAGCGACGAGGCGATTCACCCCGCCGACCCAATGCGCGTTGAACGCGATCAACGGCAACGCCGTCAAGGCGGAGAGCGCCAGCGTGACCGCAACCGCAAGCCCGCGCGCCGCATCGCCGCTCCACCCCGCCGCGTTCGCCCAGATCAGCGCCGCCGAACCCGCCGAGCAAAGCGCCAGAACATGCGTGAGGTAGATCGGAAACGACAGCGCGCCGAGAAAGGCGGAGACGCGGCCGGAGAGCGCGCGGCGCAGGCCCCTGGGCCCATGCTCGACCGCCGAGATCAGCAACAGGCTGGCGAGCATGTGGAAATTCGACACCGCGCCGCCGAGCGACTCAGGCATGAACGCATAGACGCCCAGGCTCTTGCCGGAAAAACCGAACAGATAGATCGCCAGCGCCACCGCGACATAGGCGGCCAGCGGAGGCCATTTCGCCTCGCTCGGCAAGAAATAGGCGAGGCCGACGCCGACGACGAACGGGGCGTAAGCGGCGCCGTTGAAGTTGAGGAAT
>Ga0302279_10003820_pt1 | contig 18384 bp, 15 predicted proteins | sample III_Bog_N3_3_FD_194541 | JGI IMG/M metagenome (GOLD analysis project Ga0302279, IMG submission 194541) | Peat permafrost microbial communities from Stordalen Mire near Abisko, Sweden - III_Bog_N3_3 | ecosystem: Environmental > Terrestrial > Soil > Wetlands > Peat | place: Sweden: Abisko...
GCGGGCTTGGCAGCCTTCTTGGCCTTCTTCGCCTTCTTGACCTTGGCGGGCTTCGCGTCCGCGGCGGGAGCAGCGGCGGCGTCGTCGCCAGCGGTCAGCGCGGGGGCGGCAGGAGCGGCAGGAGCGTCGGCGGCGGGCTTGGCAGCCTTCTTGGCCTTCTTCGCCTTCTTGACCTTGGCGGGCTTCGCGTCAGCGGCGGGAGCGGCGGCGGCGTCGTCGCCAGCGATCAGCGCGGGGGCGGCGGGAGCGGCGGGAGCGGCTTCCTTCTTCACGGCCTTCTTCTTCTTCGCGACCGGCTTCTTCACTTCCACCTTCTTGGTGTCATCACCGGCCGCAGGAGCGGCGGGAGCCTGGGCGAACGCCGGGCTGATGAGGGCGGCCGCGAGGAGCAGGGCTGCAAGCTTGTTCATGTGCAATCTCCAATCGTATCCGGCACGGCCGGAACCTGAGTGCAGATGAAGCATCAACCGGGCCAATTATTTATTACTCTATTTGCAGCACTTACACAAGGAGCGGCCTGGATGGCAACGTGGAATCCTGCAACGTGTTGCAATCTGCATCAGGCCGACGGCTCCTCGCTGCCATCGGTGAGCCCCAGTTCCTTCAGCTTCCGGTACAGCGTGGTGCGGTCCTTGCCCAGGATCTCCGCCACCCGGTTCTTGCGGTGCTCGTGCTTGAGCAGCACCTGGATGTAGCGGCGCTCCAGCTCATCCCAGGTGGGCAGGTGGTCCCAGCCTTCGATGAGCTCCAGCAGCGGGGTGGGGGCCTGGGGCAGGTGGGAGCTGCGGGTGCGCAGTTCCTCCCGGATCTTTTCCGGGAAGTCCTCGGGGGTGATCTCCCGGCCGCGGCTCAGCTGGGTCAGGTGCTCGATGATGTTGGCCATCTCCCGGACGTTGCCCGGCCAGCTGTAGTGCTCCAGCTGCTGGCGGGCGTCGGCGCGGATGCGGTAGGACAGATTGTCCTTGCGGGCGCATTCGGCCAGGAAGTGGTCGATCAGCGCGGGGATGTCGGAGATGAGCCGGCCGCTGCGGGCGTCCTTGGACCACCGGTCACGCACGGGCGGCACCCGGATCTCCACCACGCACAGGCGGTAGTATAGATCCTCCCGGAACTTGCCGGCCTTGACCATCAGGGCCAGATCCCGGTTGGAGGCGGCGATCACCCGCACATCCACCTTGGTGGTGCGGTTGCCGCCCACCCGGCGGACTTCCTGTTCCTGCAGCACCCGCAGCAGGCGGACCTGGAAGTTGGCCGAGGTCTCGCCGATCTCGTCCAGGAAGATGGTGCCGCCGGTGGCCTCCTCGAAGAAGCCCTTCTTGTCCGAGACCGCGCCGGTGAAGGCGCCCTTCACGTGGCCGAACAGTTCGGACTCCAGCAGCCCCTCGGAAAGGGCGCCGCAGTTGATGGCCACGAAGGGCCGCTCCTTGCGGTCGCTGCTCAGATGGATGTTCTGCGCCACCAGTTCCTTGCCAGTGCCGCTCTCGCCGACGATCAGCACGGTCGTGCGGCTGTTCTGCAGGGAGGCGATGGTCCGGTAGACCTCCATCATCGGCGGGCTGGAGCCGATCATCAGGCTTCGGCGCAGGCTGGGCATGGCGTCGGTGGGCCGCCGGCCCTCCTTGCTCTCCTTCATGACGATGGCCCGCTTGACCAGGGATTTGAGTTCCTCGTTGTTCCAGGGCTTGGACAGGAAGTCGAAGGCCCCTTCCTTCACCGCCTCCAGGGCCTTTTCCAGGGTGCCGAAACCGGTGAGCAGGATGGTTTCCACCCCCAGAGGCTTGGCCACCCGCAGCAGGTCCAGCCCGTCCATGCTGGCTTCCAGATTGATATCGGAGAGCATCAGGTCGAACCCGCCCGCCTCCAGCAGGCGCACCGCATCCTCGGGCCGGGTGGCCTTGACCACCGATACCCCGGCGCCACTGTTGCCGTCCCCCAGGAGCAGCTCCAGGAGATCGCAGGTTTCCTGGCTATCGTCCACCACGAGCACTCGGGCCATCGTACTATCCGTCCTTTATCCGAAGTTAACGCATCCTGCGCTGGAATCGTACCGCGAAGGGACCTAACCTTGAGCTTATGACCACGCCCCCCCCCTCTTTCGATGATGGCCTGGACCGGCTCGAGGCCGTGGTCCAGAAGCTGGAAAGTGGTCAGCTGGGCCTGGAGGAGGCCCTGCTGGAGTTCGAGCAGGGGGTCAACCTGAGCAAGGCCCTCCAGCAGCAGCTGGCCGACGCCCAGCGCCGGGTGGAGGTGCTCAAGCAGGGCCTGGGCGGCGAGTACCGCACGGATCCCCTGGATGGGGAGCCGGCGTGAGCCCCGTGGCCCAGACCACCGTCGACGCGGACCTGGCGCGCCTGCTGCCTCTGCTGGAGGCCCGCTACCTGCTGCCGTTCGCCGCGGGCGAGGCCGCCACCCTGGCCGAGGCCATGACCTACAGCCTCAGGGCCGGCGGCAAGCGGATCCGGCCGGTGCTGTGCATGCTGGCCGCCGAAGCCGTGGGGGCCGCCCCGGAGGACGCCCTGGCCTGCGCGGTGGCCCTGGAGTGCATCCATACCTATTCCCTCATCCACGACGATCTGCCGGCCATGGACGACGACGATCTGCGCCGGGGCAAGCCCACCTGCCACGTGGTGTTCGGCGAAGGCCAGGCGATCCTGGCCGGGGACGGGCTGCTGACCGAGGCCTTCACCCTGCTGGCGGCGGATCCTGCCCTGCCCCCGTCCCGGCGGGTGGAAGCGATCCGGGTCCTGGGCGAGGCAGCCGGCTGGCAGGGCATGGTGGGCGGCCAGTCCCTGGACCTGGAGGGGGAACAGCGCACCCGCAGCGGCGAACCCATCACCCTGCCCCAGCTGCAGCTCATCCACCGGCTCAAGACCGGGGCCCTGCTGCGGGCCGCCCTGGAGCTGGGCGCCATCGCCGGCCACGCCCAGCCCGGGCAGCGCGCCGCCCTGCGCCAGGCCGGAGAGGCCCTGGGCCTGGCCTTCCAGATCAAGGACGACCTGCTGGACGCCACTTCCACCGAGGCCGCCATGGGTAAGAGGGTTGGCAAGGACGAAGGCAAGGGTAAAATCACCTACCCCCTGCTCATGGGCCTCGCCGGCGCCCAGCGTGAATTGCAGGTGGCCACCGAGCGTGCCCTATGTCTGCTACAGTCGCTTCCGAATCCCCATTCCCTGACCGCCTTGGCCACCTGCTTGGCGGAGCGGAGCCGGTGAGCGGCTACCCGCTGCTCGACTCCATCGCCTCGCCCCAGCAGATCCAGCACTTCAACGGGCCGCAGCTGGAACAGCTGGCGACCGAGGTGCGGCAGTTCCTCATCGATTCCATCAGCGAGACCGGCGGACACTTCAGCTCCAACCTGGGCACCGTGGAGCTGACCGTGGCCCTGGCCAGGCAGTTCGATTTCCTGGAGGACCGGATCGTGTGGGACGTGGGGCATCAGGCCTACCCCTACAAGATCCTCACCGGCCGCAAGGACCGCTTCCCCACCCTGCGCCGCCACGGCGGTCTGTCCGGCTTCCAGAAGCGGGAGGAAAGCCCGTATGACCACTTCGGCGCCGGCCACGCCAGCACCTCCATCTCCGCGGTGCTGGGCATGGCCACCGCCCGGGACCTGCAGAAGCAGGACCATGCCTGCATCGCGGTGATCGGCGACGGCAGCATGACCGCCGGGATGGCGTTCGAGGCGCTCAACCAGGCCGGGTTCCTGGAAACCCGCAACTTCATGGTGATCCTCAACGACAACGACATGAGCATCAATCCCAATGTCGGGTCGCTGCAGGGCTACCTGAACCAGATGATCTCGGGCCAGTACTACAAGCGCTGGCGGGACCGCATCGAGAACGCCATCAAGGCCATCCCGGTGCAGAGCGTGAGCATGCGGCTGGCCAAGGCGGCCAAGTGGAGCGAGGAATCGTTCAAGCGCATCGCCGTGCCTGGGCTGCTGTTCGAGGAGCTGGGCTTCAGCTACCTGGGGCCGGTGAACGGCCACGATCTGCCGGCCATGGTCAAGATCCTGGGCGAGGCCAAGAAGAAGATGAGCTCCGGACCGGTGCTGCTGCACGTGCAGACCAAGAAGGGCTTCGGCTACGCCCCGGCCCTGAAGGACCCCATGAAGTGGCACGGGGTCACCGCCTTCGACCCGGAATCGGGCGAGATCCGCAAAGCCCCGGCGGACCCGGCCAAGCCCACCCCGCCCACCTACACCTCGGTGTTCGGCCACGCCCTCACCGACCTGGCCCGGCGCGATCCCCGGATCGTGGCCGTCACCGCGGCCATGCTGGACGGCACCGGCCTGAACATCTTCCAGAAGGCCTTCCCGGAGCGCTGCTTCGACGTGGGCATCGCCGAACAGCACGCCGTGACCTTCGCCGCCGGCCTGGCGACCCAGGGCATGCGCCCGGTGGCGGCCATCTATTCCACCTTCCTGCAGCGGGGCTTCGACCAGGTGCTGCATGACGTGTGCCTGCAGAACCTGCCGGTCACCTTCGCCATGGACCGGGCCGGCCTGGTGGGGGCCGACGGCCCCACCCACCACGGCCTGTACGACATGGCCTACCTGCGCTGCATGCCGAACCTGATCCTCATGGCGCCCAAGGACGAGAACGAGCTGCGGCAGATGCTGCTCACCGCCGTCTACAGCAACCGCCCCGCGGCCCTGCGCTATCCCCGCGGCGCCGCCACGGGCGTGGCCATGCTGGAGCCGGTGGCGGCCCTGCCCATCGGCAAGGGCGAGTTGCTCCGGGAGGGCGACCAGCTGCTGCTGGTGGCCATCGGCACCATGGTGGCCACCGCCGAGGCCCTGGCCGGTACACTGCAGGCCGATGGCATCGCCTGCGCGGTGATCAACGCCCGCTTCATCAAGCCCCTGGACCGGGAGCTCATCAGCCATTGGGCCCGGGCCACCCGCAAGGTGGTGGCCCTGGAGGAGGGCTGCGCCCCGGGCGGCTTCTCCTCGGCGGTGGCCGAGCTGCTGGCCGACGAGCGGATCCTGCGGCCCCTGCTGCGCTGCGCCATGCCCGACCACCTGGTCCAGCACGGCGACCAGGCCCGCCTCATGGACGAGGAGGGCCTGAGCCCGGAGGCGCTGCTGCGGCGCATCCGCGCCTTCGCGGCGGAGGCGTAGGGGACGCGTTCCTGGCGCTAGACCGGGCTCAGCAGCTCCCGCAGGTCCTCCACCAGCCGCTCCAGGTCCGCCTCGCTGAGGTTCATGGCCACCTGCTGCTTGACCTCGTCGCGCCGGTGGAAGGCGATGCGCTTGACCTCCACCCGGTCCTTGCCGATGCAGATCTCGTTGAACTGGATCTGCTCCTCGTCCTTGTACGGCGGCAGACTGCGCAGCTGGATGTACATGGCCCGCCGGTCGTGGTCCACGATCTCCAGGCGCTCGTCCAGGTAGGTGACCGCCCGGCTCAGCCGTTCGGCCCGGGACTGCAGCTTGTCGAAGCTCTGCTTCTTGACGCTGGAGCGTTCCAGGAACAGCTGGCCCAGTTCCACCCCGGCGCCGGTCCGGCGCAGCGCCCCGTGGAGCAGCCCCTCCAGCTGGGCATCCCCTTCCCGGAACAGCTCGAACCCCTGGAAATCCCCGGGCAGCACGGCGTCATCGTAGCGTTTGGCTTTCCTGGAGAGTTTCATCGCGCCCGCCCTGCCCCGGCCTGCCTGGGCTTCCGCGCCGCTGCACGGAGCCCCTGCTTGTTGAATTCTGCACCGCACCTGCCTGCAGTATCCGGCAATTGCTTCCCGGTGTCGATCCTGCCCACCTTTTGCCATCCGCTCGCTTCGGCGCCTGTACCATCAAGGTATGGCCGGCCAGCGGGGCTTGTAGAACATCCGCTCCAGCGTCCGGGAGAACGGGGTCCAGCTGCCCTGGCCGGCGTCTTCGCGGATGGCCCGGAACATGGCCTCCAGCTTGCCGTCCAGATCGTCCAGGTAGTGCACCAGGAGGGCCTCCGGCGTCTTGGGCAGCACCGGGGAGCCGTACTCCAGCCGCCCATGGTGGCTGAGCACGATGTGCAGGATCATCAGCCTCAGTTGTTCCGGAAAATCGGGGATCTGGGCCACCGCCTGGCTGATCCAGTCAGCCTCCATGGCGATGTGGCCGAGCAGATTGCCCGCATCGGAGTAGGTGAAGCTCCGCTGGTACGCCAGCTCGGCGGTCTTGCCCAGATCGTGCAGCAGCACCCCGGCCAGCACCAGATCCCGGTTCATCTCCTGGTAGTGGGCGCAGGCCCGGTCGGCCATGGCGGCCACCGACAGGGTGTGCTCCATCAGGCCGCCCAGGCACACGTGGTGCAGGCTCTTGGCTGCGGGCGCCTTGGCGAAGGCGGCGCGCAGCAGCGGATCCTCCACGAACAGCATCTCCAGCAGCCGGCGGATCCAGGGATCCCCGATCCCGGCCACCAGCTGGTCCAGCTCCGCCTGCATCTCTTCCCGCGGGCGCCGGCTGGTGGGGAAGAAGCGCGAGAAGTCGCCGATCTCCTCGTCCGCGGCGAAGCGCACCTTGTCCAGCCGGAGCTGGGTCCGGCCGTTGTACAGCGAAACCTGGCCCTTGACCCGCAGGAACGCGTCCGGCACCACCAGGTCCATGTCCCCCTCGATGGCCCGGAGATCCCACAGGAACCCCCGCAGATCGCCGGAGGCGTCGGCCAGCTTCAGTTCCAGGTACTCGGAGCCCTTGGCGGACGTCTTGAAGAGGGCTTCCTGGGCAAGCAGGAAGCCGGCAAACAGGTCGCCTTCCTTGAGGGATCGAAGTTCGGGCTGTTCAGCCATGGCCGCAGCGTCTCCCGGAGTGGACGCCCGGAGGCGTCTGAGGGGGTGTCCGGGCTATGCCCGGGCACCACCTGGGGGTCAAGGGGGAACATCGCGAGCGCAGCGAGCAGGCAGTTCCCCCTTTCATGTCAATGATTGGTAGGGGTCTTGGGCCGGGGCGCCATGGGATCGCCCGTGAGCGGCTCGTCCACAGGGGTCCACTTCTCTTCCAGGATCTCGATGTAGGTCCACTGGTCGCCCCGCGGGACCGTGCTTTCGGGCAGGTTCAGCACCCGGGCCCGGATGGTCCGGTTGTAGAGCGGGAACAGCAGCTCGTCGCCCTGGCGCACCTCATGGCTGGCCTTGCGCGGCGTGCCGTTCACCCGGACCATGCCCTCCTCGCAGAGTTCCCGCGCCAACTCCCGTCGCTTGACCAGATGGGTCTTCTTCAGGAACAAATCCAAGCGCACGTTCACCCTTTCAGAATCGTATCCCTGGGCACCATGAAACGGATGTTGGCCCGGATCCGCAAGGACTGGATGTAGGTCTCGATCCCATTCTGGGCCTTGGGCTCCTGCAGCTTCTCACGGATTGCCAGGCGCACGTCCTCGAAGGGCTGGGCCCGGTCCATTTCGGCCTCGACCAGCTGGGCCAGGTAGACGTCCGGCTCGGTGGCCACCGGCGCGGTGACCTGGCCGGGCTTCAGGGCCAGCGCCGCCGCTTCCAGATCCGGGCGGAGCACGCCCTGGTTCAGCCAGCCCAGATCCCCGCCCGTGCTCCGGCTGGGGGCCGTGGAGTACTGCTTGACCAGGTCCTCGAAGGGGGTGCCCTGCTTGAGGGCTGCCTGGATCGTCGCCAGCTTGGCCTCGGTGTCGGCCTGTTCCTCGGGCGTGGTGCCCCGGGGCAGCACCAGTTCCCGGATCCGGAACCGGCTGGGCACCTTGTACTCGGACCGATGCTCCAGGTAGTAGGCCTTCAGCTCCTGGTCCTCCACCGCGACCTTGGAGAAGACCTCCCGGCGCAGCAGCTCCTGCTTGACCATCTCCTCCCGCTGCCGGTTCAGGTAGGCCTGGAGGGAAATGCCCAGGGTCCCCTTGATGGCCCGCTCGAAATCGTCGTCGGTGGCGAAGTTGTTCTGCTTCTTGATATCGTCCACGACGTTGCGCAGCGCATCCGGGGGCACCACGATGCCCTCGTCCGCCGCCTTGTCGGCGATGACGTAGGAATCGATCAGCCCCTGGAGGGTCTTCTCCCGGGCCGTACGCAGCTTGGTGTCCAGCTCCGAGCCCGAGAACTCCCGGTACAGGGTGGCTGTCGCCTGCTCAACAGCCTGCTGGAACACCCGGCGGCTGATGATGTGCCCGTTGACCACCACCAGGATTTCCTCCCGCACCTCGCCGGCGCTGAGGATCAGGCAGGGGAGGCACAGGAGGGCGTACCTGGCGAGGGTCACTGAGCCTCCTTCGGGGCCGCGGCTGCGGCCGCTTCCGCCGCGGCTGGCGCTTCGGCCTTGGCCGGGGCCGCGGCTTCGGGCTTGGTCGGAGCGGGGGGAACCACCTTGTAGGCCATTTCCTTGCGGAGCCCGTCCAGGTAGGTCTTCATGACCTGCTCCTGGCGTTCGGCCATGGCCTGCTCCTTGGCCGAGTCCTTGACCGCGTCGAAGGTCTGGGGGACGGCCGGGGTGATCTTCTCCACCTGGATCAGGTGGTAGCCGAACTGGCTCTTGACCGGATCGCCCACCGTGCCCGGCGCCTGGCTGCGCACGGCCTTGTCGAACTCGGGCACGAACTTGCCGAAGGCGGTGTCCTCGTACAGGCCGCCCTTGTCCTTGCTGCCCGGATCGTCGGAGTACTCCTTGGCGGCATCGGTGAAGCTCTTGCCGGCCTTGATCTCGGCCAGGATCTTTTCCGCCTTGGCCTTGGCGTCGGCGTCCGACAGCGCCTTGGGGTCGGCGTCGGCATCGTCACCCTCGCCCTTGGCCCGCACCAGGATGTGCCGGGCCGTGAAGGTTTCCGGGGTCACGAACTTGTCCGGGTGGGCGTCGAAGTAGGCCTTGACCTGGGCGTCGGTCACGTTCAGCTTGGCCTGCAGCGCCGGCCCGTCGCGGTCCATGAGGGACTGGATGAGCAGCTGCATATCCATGAGCGCCAGCTTCTTGGCATGATCGGGGCGGTTCTGCAGCCCGTCCTTGCGGGCCTTGGCGGCCAGCACCTTGAATTCCAGGAACTGGGTCCGGTAGCGCTCCAGGGCGCCGTCCATGAACTGCAGCTGCATGCGCTGCTGGTCGTTCAGGGTCGTGGCGCAGAACAGCTCGAACTCGGACTGGCGCACCACCTCGGTGCCGATCCGGGCGATGACGGGGTCGACGGGCGCCTTCTTGGCGGCGGCCTTGGGGGTCTTGGCGGACTTGGCGGCCTTGGCGACGACCGCGGCCGGGGCCTTGGGGGCCGGAGCGGCATCGGGGGCGGGGGCCTGGGCGGCCAGGACCAGGGTGGCCGTGGAGAGGATCACACTGCGGAACATGGGCATCCTTTGGAAATGGGGTCAGGGGAAGATGCGGAAGGAGCGGTTCAGTTGCGCCGCCCGCCCAGCAGGCGGAGCAGCGAGATGAAGATGTTGTAGAGGCTCACGAACAGCGACAGGGCGAATCCCGCCGGGTCGCTGAAGTCCTGGGTGCGCAGCATGGCCGAGGTGTCCCACAGGATCTTGGCGGAGCAGGCGATGACCGCCACCCCCGACACCAGCAGGCCCAGGGTCTCCAGGTGGAAGATGGCCGCGGCCAGGCTGCCGAAGAACATGACGCCCAGGCCCACGATGGTGAAACTGCGCAGGAAGCTGAAATCGGCCTTGGAGAACACCGCCACGGCGGTGAGCAGCAGGAAGTCGGCGGCGGTCATGCCGAAGGCGGTCATCACCACCCCTGGGCCCGAGACCTGCGCCACCAGGCTGACCAGGATCCCGGCGAACACGCCGCAGATGTAGGTGAACAGCGCGTAGGCATAGCGGTTCAGGGGCTTGCGCCGGCTCACGGCGCTGGCCCACATGAGCGAGCCGAACTGGGCGATGAACAGGACCCAGATGAACGCGTTGCCCATGGCCGGCACCAGCGCGTTGGCGATGTACGGCGCGCTCATGGCGCCCACCCCGGCCACGGCGAAACCGCCCATTAGCCACAAATATACGTTCCGGACAAAGACCACCCGGTCCTCGGCCCGGGAGTGCCCGAATGGCGTTCTGCCTTCCATGTCGTAGTGCATGTGATCGTCCTCATGCCAGCCCCACCAGGGGGTGATCAGCAATTCTAGCATTACCGGGTGCGCCAGCGGCCGCTGCCGGCGCGTTTCGCTACCGCGGCCAAAACCTCGCTGCCGTTCCGATCAGGGGACCCAGGCGCCGGGGCCGGGACACGCTGGCCGGATCCAGGTCCTGGCGCGGCATGGGCGGGCGCCGGACCAGCCATGGACCAGCCACGAACCTGCCAGCGCACAGCCGATCAAGGGCCGCGAGGCCCTGCGCCCGCGGCCGAAGGATGGCGAGGCGGCGGCCAGGGACCAAAGTGGAAGGGACGGCGCACGTGCGGGCTCGGAAAAGCGGACGATCCACCCGGAGGAAAAAGGTGTTATTAACAATACATCGTTATGAATCCTGTGCAAGCCAGACCTGATGCCCGGACTCCGCCCGGGCATCAGGAGGGGGAGTCTGAGGGGGGACGCAGAGCGAGCATTGCGAGCGGGCGGTCCCCCCTCAGTTAGGTCAGCCGTAACCGTTCAGCCGGGTCCCGACAGTCGCGTCGGCAGTTCGTTGGTCTATCTCCCCGGCAGATTGCGGCCAAAGGATGGCACGACCCTTCGGTTACCAACCCCGAAGGCTGGGGGCGGTCGGCCACGGCCATTCGTTATTGCACGATTGTCCTTGTCCTTCACCTTCGCCATCCGAGCCGAAGGCAACGCCGGAGCAGGGTGAGCCGCTGGCGGAACTCCACCCGGATCGGCTTCATCAGCCGGATCAAGGTTGGTCGATCGAACTCCCCGCGCTCGAACTGGTGCCAGAGGTGGAAGGCAAGGTCACTGGCCAACTTCAGCATCGCCCCTTGGGTGCCGGTCCACCCGTGCTTGCTGCGCAAGCTAGGGCGTCTAAGGATCGCCCCAGCTCTCCAGCATGCTTTTAAAGTCGCGTCGGATGTGGCCGTGGCATAGCTGGTGGAGAGCCTTCTTGAACTGCTCGTAGGGCTTCCATCGGTCCCGGGAGAGGAATCCGGAAAAGCCCTCGCCGAGCAGATCCAGTGCCTGGGCTTGACCACGTCCCGGCAGGAGCCGGAAGGCTTCGGCCTTCTTCGTTGCCGCGACCCACAGCCACATGCGCTTCTTGCCGCAGCGGCCAAATCCGGTCTCATCGGCATTCACCTCAGGCGCATGCTTCACCTCTTCGTGGATAGCCTCGGTCGTGGGCGCGGCGACAGCGCTTACCGCCTCACAGCAAGCCTGCACCGAACCCAGTGAAATCTTGATCCCGAACATGCTCTTGGCGACCGCCCGCGTCTCCCTGCGCGTCAGGCGGAAACGTCCGCTGAGAAGGGCGATGCGAGCCTGGAGCCGGGGACCAAAGGCACCCTTCGGCGAGCCTGCCGGCATTCCAGGCCGGGGGGTCCACATCCTCCGTGGCATCGACCTCTTCAGGGGGAACCTGCTCCCTCGCTTGTCCCTCATGGCCAGGCTGGCCACCTGGCTTGCGGCCGCTTGGCTCCACAGGTGGTTTGCGTTTCCTGCCCAGGTCGGAACTGGGAGACTTGGAACTATTGCCAGAGTTCAAGCCGAGCTTGCCCTCCAATTCCACAATCCTCGCCAGCGCCACATTCAGCAGCGCCTCCAACTTCTCAACCCGCTTCGCCCAATCAACCATTTACCCAGGTTGGTGGATGGACGCTATAAGTACCATCCAACCATTCATGCTATTTAATAAATACAGGCGCTGAATGGGTTTTCCCGTACCCCAAGGACGATAGCCGGCACTCTGCCTGGCGCATACTGGGCCGGTTTCTCCCGCTGACGGGATTTCTGGAGCCCGGGGCGCACCTCGCAAGATATCTGGTCGCCCCGGGCTCCAGAAATCCTGGCAGCGAACTGCCGCGCGATTGGGGGGACCTGAACGCTTACGGTCAGCCTTCCATCCGCGCCACCGATTCCCGCAGTTCCCGGATCAGGGCCCGCAGCCCGGAATCCAGATCGGGCTCGTCCTGGATCAGTGCACCGAACAAGCGGGCAATGCTGCGGTAGTACCACAGGGTCCCCTCCCGGTCGCCCCGGAACCGCTCGAACACGCCGGTGCCGTGGTTGCGCAGATCCTTGGCGATGGCCTGGACGTTGTGCAGCTTGTCGGCGCACACCACCCGCAGCACCGGGATGGGCGCCTCCAGGAGGTGCGCCATGTAGGCGCGCTTGCGCTCCAGCCAGGGGGCCTTCTCGCCCACCGACTCGTCGTCGGAGCAGCTCTTGACGATGGCCGCCACCTCGGGGCCGAAGCTGGCCCGGATCTCGTCCAGCACCGGCGCGCCGCCGCCGTCCTCCACCGCGTCGTGGAGCAGGCCGGCGATCACCTCGTTCTCGCTGCCGCCGGACTCGCCCACCAGCGAGGCCACGCCCAGCAGATGGGTCAGGTAGGCAGTGGAGGTGCCCTTGCGCACCTGGCAGCCGTGTTTCTGGATGGCGAAGGCCACGGCCTCCGCCACCCGGGGACCCAGGACATGGCCCGGGTCCAGGGGTGGGGGCAGGGGCGTGGGCGGGTTCCTTGCGGGAAGGACCCCTTCATAGGCGCCGATGACCCCTTCGAGCGCGAGGGCCATGGCTGGGCGTGAGGGAGGGAGCGGTTGCGTTGACATCCTGCCTTCATCCTATCGGCAACGGCCCCGGTCCTGGGATTTTGCCGCCAGGCCAGGGAGAGAAATATGGACCCGATGGATCATTCGTGTCCTGGCATAGGGCGCCGCAGTAAAATAATCGGAGCGGCACCGATTATTTTAACGTGGTGCCTGATAATGATCACCCACCCACGGAGAGCGCAGTCCATGACCGAGACCACCCCCGAACGCCGCGAATTCAAGACCGAGCTCCAGCAGATGCTGCATCTCATCACCCATTCGCTGTACTCCCACAAGGAGATCTTCCTCCGGGAGCTGCTGAGCAACGCCAGCGATGCCATCGACAAGATCCGCTTCAACTCCCTGCAGAATGCCGAGCAGGTGGAGGCGGACCGGGACTGGAAAATCAAGCTGACGGTCGATAAGGCTGCCGGCACCCTCACCATCTCCGACAACGGCATCGGCATGTCCCGGGAGGCCGTCATCGAGAACCTGGGCACCATCGCCCGCTCCGGGACCCGGGCCTTCCTGGACAGCCTGAAGGCGGCCGACGCCGCCACCCGGCCGGACCTGATCGGCCAGTTCGGCGTGGGCTTCTATTCAGCCTTCATGGTGGCCGACCAGGTGACCGTGGTGTCCCGCGCCGCCGGCGCCACCGAAGCGGTGCGCTGGGTCTCCGACGGCCTGGGCGAGTTCACGGTGGAAGCCGCCAGCCGAGCAGGCCGCGGCACCGACGTGATCGTACACTTCAAGGACGAGGAGAAGGAGTTCCTGGAGCCGTTCCGCCTGCGCAGCATCGTCAAGCAGTTCTCGGACTTCATCGAGCATCCCATCGTCATGGACGGCGAACCGCCGGAAGCCGGCGCCGCCCCGGCCGAGGAGACCCTCAACTCGCGCAAGGCCCTGTGGCTGCGCAGCAAGAGCGATGTCACCGCCGAGGAGCACACCGCCTTCTACCGGCAGGTGGCCAACGCCTTCGACGAGCCGGTCAAGGTGATCCACTACGTGGCCGAAGGCGCCCTGGAGTTCCGGGCCCTGCTCTACATTCCCCGGACCAAGGGCTTCGATCTGCAGTTTGCCGAGGCCAAGACCGGCCCCAAGCTCTACATCAACCGGGTCCAGATCATGGATCACTGCGAGCAGCTGCTGCCGCCGTACCTGCGGTTCGTGAAGGGGGTGGTGGACTGCCCGGACCTGCCCCTGAACGTCTCCCGCGAGGTCATCCAGCACAGCCCGCTGCTGGAGAAGATCCAGAAAAGCCTGGTGAAGAACGTCCTGTCCGCCCTGGACGACCTGAAGACCAGCGACCTGGAGACCTACACGGCGGTGTTCGCGGAGCTGGGCGGCATCCTCAAGGAGGGCCTGGCCCGGGACTGGGACCACCGGGCCCAGATCGCCGACCTGCTGCTGTTCCAGAGCCTCAAGACCGAGGCCGGCAAGGTCACCACCCTGGCCCAGTACGTGGAGGCCATGCCCGCCGAGCAGACCGATATCTATTACCTGGCCGGCGAACAGCGCGCCGTGCTGGAGCATTCGCCCGCCCTGGAGGTGTTCCGCCACCGCGGCTGGGACGTGCTGCTGCTCACCGACCCCATCGACGAGTTCGTGTTCCCCTCCCTGGCCGACTACAAGGGCAAGCCGCTCAAGGCCGCCGACCGCTCCGCGCCGGAACTCCCGGCAGAAGCGCTCAAGCAGGCGGAAGAGGCCAGCGGGGTGTTCCAGCCGCTGCTGGCCAGCCTCAAGGGCCAACTGGCCGAGCTCAAGGACATCCGCCTGTCCCGGCGGCTCAAGGAAAGCGCCGCGTGCCTGGTTGCGGACGAAGGCGATCTGGGCGCGAACATGGAACGCCTGCTGCAGAAGATGGGACGGGCCGACGCCCTGGGCATGGGCGGTCCCGCCCAGCGGATCCTGGAACTGAACCCCGAGCACGCCGCCGTGCAGGCCCTGCTGCATCTGTACCAGGCCGACCCGGCCGATGCCCGGATTGGCACCTATGCCCAGCTGCTGCACGACCAGGCCGTGCTGGCCGAAGGTTCCCGGCTGACCGATCCCAGCGCCTTCGCCCAGCGGATCAACGACCTGATCGTCAAGACCGCGAATTAGTCATCCGGGTCCCGACCCGGCGCCCTGTTCGTAGCTATCCGTTCGCTGACGCGAACGGATAGCTACTGAAGGGAGCCGGGTCAGGCGACAGGCATGTTCCACCTTCGGGTGGCGCCGGGGGCGGAAGGTTCTGGGTCGTAATTGGGCTGGGCTGTACGTTCAAACCAGATGAAGGTGCAACAAGGGCTTTGCCCACGAGGCGATCGAAGGGTTCGGTTCCTTGATCGGAGCGACGAAGGAGCGGAGATCACGGAACCGAACCGACCCACGGGCGCCACGTGGGGACCCGAACGGAATACCTAGGCGGGCTCCTTGGGTTCCAGGGCCCGGTTCCAGACCACCCGCTGGGGCACGGGCCAATCGAAACCTTCCTGGCGGAAGCGGAGGATGATCCGCTTGCGCAGTTCCCGGGCGGCGGCCCACTGCTGCCCGGGCTCGGTCCGGGTGAGGGTGCGGATCACGTAGCTGTGCGGGTTCATGCTCTCCACGCCCAGCACCTCGGTGGGTTCCCGGACGCTGTCCATGGCCGCCGCCACCTCCACGCCCAGCTCCGTCAGGACCGCCATGACCCGCTCCACGTCCTCGTTCTGGCTCACCTCCACGTCGACCATGGCCTTGGCGAACTCCTTGCTCATCACCACCACTTCGGAGATGGTGCCGTTGGGGATGTAGTGCGCCCGCCCCTCCAGGTCGCGGAGCATGGTGACCCGCAGGGTCATGCGCTCCACCATGCCGCTGTGCATGGCATCCACCGAGATGATGTCGCCCACCCCGAACTGGTTCTCCACCAGCAGGAAGAACCCGCCGATGACGTCCTTGACGATGCTCTGGGAACCGAAGCCCAGGGCCGCGCCCAGGATGCCCATCCCGGCGATGAGCGGCCCCACGCTCACGTTGAACTCCTGGAGCGTCTCCAGGATGAAGAAGGAGATCACCACCACCCGGGCGAAGTTCTCCAGCACCGCGCCCAGCGTGTTGGCCCGGCGGATGGTCTCGGGGTTGCCGTCCTTGAGCGCCGCGCCCAGCGACCGGTTCACCGCTCGGTGCACCAGCCGCATGGCCCACAGGATGATGGCGCAGGTGATCATCACCAGGACCATCCGCTGCAGCTTCAGCCACCCCATGCGATCGAACCAGGAAGCCAGCGCGTCGAGCCGGTCGGAAAACAGAAGCATCATCGCTAACCTCAAGGGTGGTGATGACTAAGCTAGCAGTACCGGGCCCCGGGGAAAGCCCAAACCCTTCGGTTCGAGCCTTGACAGGCCCACCCGAAGGCTTAAGCACGCCTTGCGTACACTAGTTCGGCCTGTCATGATTCACTTGTAAGTGCCACACAAGGATGGTTTATGGAAATCCGGGTCAGGTCGCTTCGCCTCTGGGCTGTCCTGCTCCCTGGTCTGGCTGGGCCGATCACCTTGGCGGTCCCGGAGACCGGAGGGGCAGCCGGAAGCCTGGCGCCTGGCCGTTCCATGCCTCCGCGACGCCACCGCCACCCCGTCCCCGAGGCAAGTCCCCGTCCAGACCTCCGCTTTTTCCCAGATGCCGGAAAGCGGAACGACTAACCTAGAACCCAGGCACCGGAGGTAGGTTTCCATGACCAACGCCATTTTCCAGCTTCCCGAAGCGTTCAATGAGCCGGTGCTGTCGTACGCCCCGGGCACCCCCGGGCGGGCCCTGCTCAAGGCCGAACTGGATCGGCAGTACAACCAGGTCGTGGACATCCCGCTGATCATCGGCGGCCAGGAAGTCCGCACCGGCAAGCTGGTCCCCGTGGTCTGTCCCCATGAGCACGGCCACGTGCTGGGCCACTACCACGAGGCCGGCGAGGCGGAGATCCGCCAGGCCATCGCCGCCGCCCTGCAGGCCAAGGCCGCCTGGGAGGCCACCCCCTGGGAGGAGCGGGCCGCCATCTTCGGCCGCATGGCCAGCATCATTTCCACCCGCTACCGCTACATCCTGAACGCGGCCACCATGCTCGGGCAGTCCAAGACCGCCTACCAGGCGGAGATCGACTCCACCTGCGAAACCGCCGACTTCTTCCGCTACAACGCCAAGTTCATGGAGCAGCTCTACCAGAACCAGCCGCTGTCCACCCCCCACGTCTGGAACCGGGTGGCCTACCGGGCCCTGGAAGGGTTCATCCTGGCGGTATCGCCGTTCAACTTCACCTCCATTGCCGCCAACCTGGCCACCGCCCCGGCGCTCATGGGCAACACCGTGGTGTGGAAGCCGTCCTCGGTCTCCGTGCTCTCCAACTACTACCTGATGCAGTTGTACAAGGAAGCCGGGCTGCCGGACGGGGTCATCAACTTCCTGCCGTCCAAGGGCTCCCAGCTGGGCAAGATCGTGCTGGACGATCCGCACTTCGCCGGACTGCACTTCACCGGCTCCACCGCCGTGTTCAACAGCATGTGGCAGACCGTCGGGTCCAACCTGCCCAAGTACAAGATCTATCCCCGGCTGGTCGGCGAGACCGGCGGCAAGGACTACATCTTCGTGCACGGCTCCGCCGACGTGGAGGAGGTCGCCGCGGCCGTCGTGCGCGGCGCCTTCGAGTTCCAGGGCCAGAAGTGCTCCGCCTGCTCGCGGGTCTACGCCCCGGCTTCCCTGTGGCCCGCGCTGCAGAAGCAGATCCTGGCCCTCATGGGCCAGGTGCGCATGGGCGACCCCCGGGACTTCCGCAACTTCATGTGCGCGGTCATCGACCAGACCAGCTTCGACAACACCATGCGCTACATCGAGCTGGCCAAGGCCTCGCCGGCGGCCGAGATCCTGTGCGGCGGCAAGGGCGACAAGTCCGTGGGCTACTTCGTCGAGCCGACCATCATCCGCACCACCGATCCCAAGTTCGTCACCATGCAGGAAGAGATCTTCGCCCCGGTGCTCACCGTCTATGTCTACGCGGACGAGGCGCTGGACGCGACCGTCGCCCTGCTGGACGGCACCTCGCCCTATGCGCTTACCGGCTCGATCTTCGCCCGCGACCGCTACGTGATCCAGCAGCTCACCGCGGCCCTGGCCAACACCGCCGGCAACTTCTACATCAACGACAAGTGCACCGGCGCCATGGTGGGCCACCAGCCCTTCGGCGGGGCCCGGGCCTCCGGCACCAACGACAAGGCCGGCAGCCTGCTCAACCTGCTCCGCTGGACCTCGCCCCGGACCATCAAGGAAAGCTTCGCCCCCGACCGCAGCCTGCTCTATCCGTTCCAGGACGAGGCCTGATCCCGCCCCGGTGGCCGCCCCGCCCGCAAGGGCGGCCGCTGGCGTTCCTTCGGTCCCGCCGTTTGCGCAAACCGAGCCCTGCCCGCGCACCCGGGCTCCCGAGGCCGGAGCGCGCCTGCGTTCAATGCATTGTTCCATGGGAGGTCCCGGGTCCGACCGGGGCGCGTTGGCATGAATAAAAAGACCGTGACCATGAAGGATATTGCACTCAAGGCGGGGGTTTCGGTCACGACGGTCTCCCATGTCATCAGCAAGACCCGCAACGTCGCCCAGGAGACCCGGGAACTGGTCCTGCGCACGGTGGCGGAACTGGACTACCAGCAGGCCGAGAGCCGGGGGGAGCCGCCCACCCTGGACCGCATCGGCGTCATCACCGCCGATATCCAGGAGGACTACTACATCCTGCTGGTGAAGACGATCGAGACCATCGCCTCGGAAAACAACGTGTCGGTGCTGTT